>Ga0179593_1606827_pt1 | contig 16364 bp, 17 predicted proteins | sample CZODoug2_1_08_16_FD_185931 | JGI IMG/M metagenome (GOLD analysis project Ga0179593, IMG submission 185931) | Vadose zone soil fungal communities from Angelo Coast Range Reserve, California, USA - CZODoug2_1_08_16fungal (PacBio error correction) | ecosystem: Environmental > Terrestrial > Soil >... | reverse complement strand
GGTGGGAAGTTCGGACCCCTTTTTTAACCCAAAACCGATTTTCTTGGAATCATTCCCAAATGATTTTGCTGCTGTCCCTCTCCAGTTGAAGGAAATCGAGTACGGTAAATGGGAGTTTTTGAATGTCTCCTCAGAGACTTTCTTTTTCCTATGAGTTCAGTAGAACAATGGGCACAGTTAACTGCCAGGACCCCCCCAAAGTTTTGAAGGCCTGGATAAGCACTTTTCCATGAGTTGTAGACCCCTGAAAACCTGGGGGAGGGTTTTTTTTTCATCCAATACTGAGAAATTTTCTTCCCTGTTCAAGAGGTATAGGAACTGAGTGAAATCAATAAGAGGATGCCTCTAACTCTCGACGACTTTTTCGCGTTGTTGCCTTTCTATTTGTCCTTGCTACGGTGCTAGCGGTGAAGACTACCATTTCCTCCCTTTTTCTCGTCCGCTCCGCCTTCTCCTCTCGTGTTGTTTTCTACGATGCAGTTTTCAGGCCTGATTCGAAATGCCTTCGACTTGGCCGACCTTAATATAGCTGAATGACATCGCTTCGGCGGGGTCTCGCGCTTTCCTCTCTCTCCCAGGGAAGTAGGCATGAGGTTTCGCTCCTTTGTTGACTTTTTTTTGTTCCTTGAGAACTGGCTGCGTTGCTCTTCGACTCCGGATTCCCCTAACAAAATTCACCCTCCGATCGACAACCGGTGTCTATAAGACTGTGGACGGTTCAAGTAATGTGGGGCTTGTCCGACGGCGTCTCCCCCTCTCCCCTTGGTTTTTGCACCTCAGGAATCAGTCCAAGATGTCTTCAACGCTGGTGCATCGGCGTTCATGAGGACCGCGAGGGTGTAATCGCCGGCCCGGAGTGATATTTTCACCCCCCCCTTCTCGGCAGTGGGCCTTCTGGTCCCCTGCTTTCCTCTCCCAGCCACCCAGCGGATCAGCAGGAGATCCTCCGGATTCGCAGGCCCAAGGGCCTTCCCAGTATCAAAAACTTTGAACCGCCTTCCTCTGCTGCGCCCTTGAATTTTTTTTCTCACCTGCGCTCTCTTCTGGCCCTGTTGTTCAATCCCTCCAATCGCTCCGAGCGGGGGTACAGAGGTTACATATATGGTAACTTTCGGCGAAACCCCGCCCTCCCGCGCACGTCTCCTCCAGTTCAGCCCCTTGACCGGCCACCGATTTCTGCACCCTGAGCAAGACACGCTCCGCGGTAAGTCGTGGTTTGCGATGCGCGTAATCCTCCTCCCCCCGTCCCCAAGAGTTCGGTCGGGAACCCTTCCGGACACTTGGCCTTTCTCCCCCTGAGTCAGCGACTCCAGACACCCCGCAGCCGTCGCCCGTATGCCCTTTGTCATATCTCAGTGTTGTGTCCTCTATACGGCTCCTTCTTCCCTTTTTTTTTGCGAAAGTTTTTTTTCTCTGCCGCCGAGAGTCTCCCCTGGTGCCCCCCCTTTTTCTCTATGGGGAGGTACAGCGCCTGCTCCCAGGCTTATGTATTGCAGTTTTTTCCGCCTCCTTTTTCTCCCTCATTTTTTTTTTTTTCCTCAGGTGATGTGAGTCTTCCTCGGTTTGATTTGGCGGTCTGACCACCTCGCCCTTCTAATCGGCTGTGAGGTCCGAAACATCTTAAAGGTTGGATTTAGGCGGATCGAAAACCATTTAACGGTCATGTTCTTTCTAGCCAACGCGGCAAGTTTTTTCTTTCACTCCTACCGCGCGGCCGAGTCAGTGTGTGCGATTGAGTTGCTTTCCGCCTGATTGCTATCGGATGAACTTGGGAGTGAATCCCAGGAGTTAGCTTCGTTTGCCCATTGCACTGCGACCTGCTGTCAAGCCCCGTGTATGTCCCTTTTGAAAGCCCCTCCGATAGAGGTACATCCGTTGAAACGGATAAACCCATCCCAAGTTCCCCTCTTTTAGGCCCCTGAGTCTTCTGCGATTGCGATCATACTCCCCCCCGCCTCCCCATTCTCATTCCTCCATGAGTCACCAGTCTTGGTTTTTTTCGGTCTCCTCCTCTCCCCCCCCGCCTTTTTTTCTTTTCTCCCCCCCCGTTCGGAATTTCGCAACAGCCCCTGGACAGCGATAGCTTAGTACCGTATGGTAAGGACCTCACGCGCGCATGCTTTCGATTTTTTTCCTGGGTCTGCCGCGAAGCCTTTCTCGTCCCAGGAGTGGCCCCCAGCTTCTTTTTAGCGTCAGAAATCCTCCGACAGGAGCCGGGATGCTTCCTCCTAAGATCTCGAGAGGTCGTCCCATAGCAATTGTCCGCGCCTCCTTTCCCTGCATTCTGATCGCTTTTTTTTTTGGGGCCCGTTGCCCCTCAGCGACGGTTTCACGTCTAAATAGATGAATCTTGTCCTCTCCCATCACCCGTCTCTTCCTCCTGGCGCTTCTCGACCCACCCCCCCACCGATTTTTTTGGTTTTTGGGCAGGTGCAGCAGACACGAGAAAAGTAGCAGCGGTCTGTTCCCACAACGTGCGTTTCGCGGGCATTACCTTCCCCCCATTTCGCTCTTTTCCGTATTGTATTCGTCTGAACTCCTGCGTTCCCCTCGGTAAGCCTGAGATGCGCCTTTCACTGGGATACTTTTAGCATAGCCCTTTTTTTCGGTAGTGATCGGTGGTCGCATTTATCACCCTTTTCCCCCATCCCGTTAAGGTTTGAGTACTGAAACTGAATCGGTCAAGACAAGGTCCTCACGCCCACTTTGCGTTCCCCCCCTTCAGTTTTCCCGCCTGCACTCTTTCACGGACACACGCGCGTCGCGGCGCGGCCTTGAACAGATCGGCAGTTCGTTACTTTCCCCTCCGCACAACATTCACTTCGCACTGGCTACCGCCCCTCCCTCCGCCTGTCGTGAGCTCGGATAGACCTCTTCGCGTCTTCGGACATACCTGGCATTGCCGAGTTGGCACCTTCAGCTCCTTCCTTTCCTTTTTCCATCCCGTACGTCAACCAGGTGGTTGCTAGTGAGGAATATGCACGACGATGTTTATCTCGCCGATTTCGATCTCCCCGACACCTATGCCCTTCATGGTATCTGCAAAAGAAAAGTCGTGACCTCCCGACGCGTGAGCCTCCCCATGCATATTCTCTCCTCTCTCCTTTTTTCGAATCTCAATCAGTTGCTGGCTACAGGCGTGGGAAAATTCTGAGGTGCCCTGCCCCGAGGGCTTTGGATTGGTCCACACCATCGTCCACCTAACCGATCCCTTCGTTCGACGTTCGATGGGACTTAGGACATATTTAGGAGTCGATTTCCCTCCCCCATCGGTCCCATCCTTTCTGATCTTCTTTCCCCTTTTGGGCTGTATCTTTCTTCGTACTCTTACTTCGAGCGTATTATAGAAGAGCCGGCTTCCCTCTTCTAGTCTCTCCATTTCTCTTTACCCTCTTTCTATCTCCGAAATGAGAAGGATGTTTTTTTTGGTTTCGAAGTTTTCCCTCCGGGTTTTTTTTTTTTTCGGACGTATCCGAACTGCCGCTTCCCCGGACGTCCCGCGACTCTTTTTCAGAGCAGATCAGTGGGCCGTCGTACGCAGTGAATAGTTTTCCGACTTGGGCGTTAGAACCAAAACAAATTTTTGTGGACCCATTCCCTGCGTCCTCGCGCGGTTGGTCTGGAGGTGATCTTCGACCCGATACGAAACCCTGTCGAGGCGCCGCCTCAAGTAATTCAGTTCGGTCTGCTCGAAATCCCCGGATCAAAGCGCACAACCACCCCAACCCCCCCCCCCCAAACCCCCCCCCCCCCCCCCCCCCCCACCACGTCGCTATGCTTTTTTTTTTGCTACCTGAGTTTCGCCTACTCATGCGTTAATTATGCCGTCGCGAAATAGCCTGCCGCGAAACGTTTTCAGGCTGTACTCGGGACTTCTCTGCAGCCCTTCCGTTGTCCGTTTCACCTCACCCTTCGGCCATTTTGGGTTTATCGTCTGCCCACGGGCCGGCTTCCAAGGAGGGTCAGAGTATATGCTTCCCTTAATCTATGCGGGCCCCGTCCCCCGTTTTTTCTTTCCCCGCGTTTTGGTATCCAGGGAGTATCGCGCGCCGCAATCAGCTTGCACTGTTTGATGTGATTAAATACTCCCGACGAATCTTGGTGATCGCCTTATGTCTGAGCTTTTTTCCTCTGTTTAGACTGTCCGCCTTCTCCTGGCCCCAGGATCCGGAAGAGACTCATGAGTGTCCGGGTCTCCATTTTTACTATCCCTCTTCTTCCCCAGTCGGGTTCGGTGGTGGAGCTGCGTTTTAGAAGGTTTGTTTTCGAAATAAGCCCGCTGGTTTCTCTCCCTGCCGGATTACTTCCCCTCCCCCAAATCGATCTGCGACTCGTTGGGACCCTCACGTGACAGTTCTGGTTTTTTCCGGTTGGTGGCGGCTTATGACGCGATAAAATAGACTTGTCCCTCCCCAAAATAAGGTTTTTGGGGGACCTTCCCCAAATCGACTTCCTTTTTTTTCCTTTTCAGGGTTATCAGTAGTACGCTGATGTATCTGTCATCCCGTTTGCTATACCTTTGGCGATTGGGCGCCGTGGCAGAATTGTCTATTCTCTCTCCTTCTTCCACCCCCCACTTCCCCTAGTCAGTCCCGTATTTTGGGAAAGGCTAATGCAAAGTAAGTGGCCAAAATATTCCAGGCTCCTTCTTTTCTTTTCTCCTCGCCCCTTCGCCGAGAACCCCGCGTGTTTCTGATCGGAACTTTCACCGTTGTTGGAAACACTCGCCGATTTTCGGGGCGCGATTCAGGTAAGGCCTTCTCCGATGACGTACAGGGCCCGGGATCTCCGCATATTGCGAGAAAAGGGCGCGCCCCCGGCGGAGGATGCAATCCCGGTAGATAGAGATTGTTTCGCAAGCGTGCTGCGCCTCCCCCCCCCTTTGTTCGAGCCGGCCTTCCCCAATGAGACGGTTTTTTACCCACCCGTTTCGACGGAATTGCTTCTGATGACTCTCCCCCTTTTTCCCTCCCTTTGTTAGAGCGCGAACGGTAACGTGGTGTTGTCTTTTTTCTGGTTCGCCGATTTTTCTCCTCTTTCCTTTGCCTTGGGCTCGACTACTCTTGGGGTTGAGTCGTTGGACGAATATATATCCTTGCCGCCGCTCGGGGCGCGCAGCTTCCCATTTGCGGCGATCAAGGTGGGTCCCCTTTCGCATCTGAGCGTGTCTCCTACCGCCCTCTTTTTCTCGTCCCCTCCGTCGATCAGACCCTCTTTGTACAGGTTTTGATGTCGCTTCGACAACCGTGGTGGCCTTGGGGGAGATACCCTCGCGCGGGCAACCCGACGACTTTAATCGACGCTTTTTTTGGCAAGTGTTGGCAACGTGCCCTGCCTGTTTTCCCTTTCTCGGCTTATCTCCTTCTGAGCGGGTTTTGCGGTAGAACCCTCTTGTTGAACCTGAGCCTCTCGGGCCAAAGCCGCTAGGGTCCCTGGCGCACCTCCTTGGCCTCATGACTCCTTCTTTTCTTCACCCGGACGGTCGATGTACAGATGTGGCAGTCCCTACGTGACGTAGTTCGGAATAGTCGATGGTGATACGTACTGAACACCAAATTCAGTCCTCCGGACGCGCGGTTGTTTGGTTGTTTCCCCTTGCCGACCGAGAACACGCGGTATTCCGAGACCGTCGACAAGCGGCCGCGCACCACGCAAAGCATGAAGACAATCGCGCGCTTGGCGATTCCCCCGATCCTTGTTGAGCGGTTCCCGCATGTAGCCGATCATACCTTCTCTATTTCGAAGGCAGTGTTTTCTTCAGGTCCGAAGGCTGTCTCTTCGTTCAGCACTCCACTCGTTGCGGATTCAGCGAGGGCGGTCGCGAATTTCTACCAGGAGTTCCTTATGGCCTGCTCCTGCGCCCTCGATCCCTTTTTTTGCAAGCACGTTTCCGGCCAGCCAGCGCTACATAGATTCGCGTAATGGGCGATAAAAAAGCCAACATGTTGGGTCCCCTATTTTCCACGATAACCATTTGCTTTTCCTCACAAACGCGAAATTTCTTTTGCCCAGAAATCCGAGTGCAGGCATTTCTTTTTAGCGTAAGTTATAGGCCACCTCCGATGACCTCATCGCTGGTCCGGCGTTTTTCCCTCCTCGTTAAATGTCGCCGCCCTCCCAGACGCTTTTCACTAGGCCGGGGCCTTTAGCCTCCTTAACAGTAGGGTAGTCTCCCCCCGGTATTAAGACCCCCCCCCCCTTTTTCACGTCTCTTCCCCCCCCAATCGTTAAGACGTGTAGCTCGCGGATTCCTGATCAGGGTCCACCACGGCTTTAACACCCCCCGTGGTACGGACTGTGCCGACCTTTTCTCTTGGCTTCCTACTCCCACTTCGAGGCATGTTTATGCCTCGGCTTACGTATTCCCCTTTTCAAACTTCACGCCGTCGCGTAACCCCCTTTTTTCGGTCGCGTGGGTAAGTAAACGCGTCCGATGCGCGTCTGAGCTGGGCTGAGCTGTTCCCCTCGCCTTTCTTCTACCCTTATCGTTTCATTTCCCATCCACCACGACTCTTTCCTGATGGTTTTTCACTTCTTGGGAGGATTCGATGCGCCCCTCCTCTTTCCTTCAGTTCGACAGATTTACGCCCTTTTTTTGACCTGCTCCCCTCCCGCCTTATGATGACTTTGCCCAGCAGCCGCTGGCGTTCCAGAAGTGTCTCGAGCCCCTGCTGCTCTCTTCCTCCGTTGTTTTGATAGATTGCAGCAGCAGTTGATGTGGCTAAGTACGCTGGCAATTCTTTCCGGCGGCGGCTTTTTCGTTTCGTTGATCACAGTGCAGCGGTGATGGTCAGCGTAATAGCCCGTTTTAAACTAGGAACCTTCATGTGGTTCACAGACTAGTACTCCCGTTTGAGTAGCTTGGGTTTCGAAGGTCTCCGTTGATGAAGGAAAAGTTAATTTGCTCCCAAAAGAGTCTTCAGCTTTCTCGACTATTATCTGTAGAAATAAATAGAAAGAATGTACCCTTTTAGGTGAGTTGAATGCTTTCTGAGGACTTCTTCTTCCTATGCAAGATATCCCTCCTTTCAGATAGATGGTAGTGTGTCGTGTCGCGGTTCGAGCGCTAATCATACTGGGGCGTAGATCCGTTGTCCGTACGTTGCTTTTTGAAACTCTCTCTTTTACTTGGATTGATCCTTTTTTCGATTTGACCCTCCTCCTAAGAACACCGAGTTTGGCTCTAGTAATTTGCAGCGACTTACGTGTTCCTCCCCTTTTTTCTAACGATGGGCGGTTTTTAGCCCACGAGCTGAAGATGGAGCTGATTGCTCGCATGCTTTTCCTCCAAAGGACCCCTTTCTTTCACCACTCGGATATCTGCAGCCTACATTTTAAGAGAGTTAACTGAAGCCCTTTTTGTGTCGCCCAGCGATAGCCCCTTTCGCTGTTAAATGGGTTTTTGCTCTTTATCTCACCTATCTTTACCTCGAGGCGATGACCTTCGAGGTCGGATTTCTTTCTCAGATCGCCTCTTCATTGTCCCGACACAGCTTTGCTTGGGTCTCCACCCCAACTTATCTCCCTCCCTCCTGACAGCCAGCTCCTGTCCCAAAGGTTATGAGTGGAGGACAGATAGCGGGGCCTTGCCCCGTGTGAAGAATCGCTTACGGATGTCCTTCTCCTCCCTCTTTTTTGCCAGTGATGTCATCTCCGAATCGCCTCTCTCATTTTTTGATCCTTCAACAGAACGTACTTACCCGTGGACATGGGACTGAGTTGAGGGATGGCTGTCTCGTGACTGTTCGCATCTATCCCCTCTGGTGCTTCTTTCTTTTTTCCCCTAACCACGACAACCGATATTGCGAGGGCTGCCGCAATGGTTGGACAGATGGTCATTTGGCGGTGTTGCGTTCTCCAACGATTTTTTTCCCGGAACATCCTTTTCTTATAGCTGTTATTCTTGCCTTACGGGTGATCCCCGGGGAGACGGATTTCATTCGAGGGGCAAAAAGTTTTTTCCCGATGGAGACCCTCTGAGTCGTGGGGGGTTTTTCCCTGCAGTTTTCAGCTTGCACCGTGTGCAATCAACAACATCTGGCTAAGAACTCTATCGTTCTTTCTTCCCCCGCGGGAATGGGGCCACCACAATGCCTTCACCGCAGCTATTCATTCGGTGCCTTTCACCATTGGCCTCTTGCCGTACCAGTTAGTGGTTTTTTTCTTGCAAAGACCGACACACCCCTTCAAGACGGTACCCGATTTTTCTTCCCCCACTCGTCGGGTCGGATTTTTTTCGGCTTTTTTTCCCCTCTTTCCCCCCCTGCGGCTGAGTCTTCGTACCCCGCACCTGTCGAACGCCACACTGACCGGGCGAGAACAGAGCGGCGCCGGCTGCACTTACGGATCAGTTCTTTTATCCGGCTTCCGTCTCCTCTCCCTATCTGTTGTCGATCTTTCCCGCCCTTTTCGACAATATCTTCCCAATATCGGCTCCAAACCGCGCCGCAGCCAGCAAAACAACTTGCCGCGTCTCCCCCCCCTTCTTCTCCCTTTTCACTCCGTTGTTGTTTTGCTCTCATAAGACGTCGTCACTTCGTCTTTGCCCCCTCTTCTTTCTTCGCCGTTTTTCATTCGGGCAGGAAGGGCAGACTACTTTGGCGGGCGGAGGATGAAGATTTCTTTAGTCTTCCCCTCCTTCTTTTTCCTGGTGCAGCAGCTGGGAGAGCTTCTGTGCGTTCATCCAGGTGCTTTTCACTTTGTAGATTAAGTGAGCTTTTGACTGGGCTGCTGACCTGACCACTCTTAAGACATCTTTCCAATCGGTCGAGTAGAACTGTTCCCTCTTTCCGATTGGATTTTTTCCCACTGGTGGAACGTTTTTCCTTCCGTGCCGTTAGACCCCCTTGGTCGGACCCGTGGTCGACGGAGACGGAGAGGTGCAGGGCGTTGGCTAACACTCGGCTGGCCCCTCCCCTTGTCTGTTGTTCCTTTTTTCTCCTCGTGGTGGTGAATTGCACGGGTAGATTCCCTTTTTCCCCCCTTTCTTGCGTCTCGAGCCGCCCACGGCGGGCTAGGGTCCTTGATATGCAAACGCCTAGATGCATCGATCTCCCGGACCTCCAGTTAGCCTTGCAAGGCTTTGAAGCACTCTGGCCCTGTTGAATTCCGTCATACTCCGGCCGCACCTGAAACATTACAAGAACCCCATGGGATTCCTCCTCCCCTCCTTAGATTCTAGTTTTTTTACTCCGGTCCCACCCCAGTCGGGGTCCTTCTTCTACTCCGACACCACCTTCTTTGACCTGAGCGCCACCCGCACCTCAGTCCCCTGGAACCGCGATAGCTGAGGTGAGTAAAATCTTTTTCTCCTTCTCAAGCCGCCTTTCCCTTTTTTTCGTTTCGATGCTCTCCTTTTTCCCCTTTCTCCCAATTCCCTCTCTTTTCTAGCAAGAGCTTTACAAGTTCTTAGCCGCAACACCTTCGGATAGGAGGCCGGGAGCGGTCGAGATGGACGTTCGGATGGTTTCTTCTTTTCACCCGCTGCAAGATTCTTCTCTGGCGAGCCTTTTCCCATGATGCAGACCCGGCGGCCCATGGCAGTTTCGCAGAAGGTTTTTTCTGCCGAGATTACCCTAGATCCCCGAATTGCCGAACCACTCACCCTTCGGATTCTTCCCCCCTTGGTTTTTCCGTGGTCCGGCCACCTACCCATTCTGGTGGCCCCAGCCTCCAACTCGCGACAACTTCGTTCCGAGGCCTGGCAAAAAGTGCGTTTCTGAATTAATAGGAATGCGACCCTTCCTTCTCGAGAGGCGTACTTTTTGGTCCTTCATCTCCTCCATCTCCGCCCTCTTCTTCGCCCCCCTGTTTCGGTTTTTTTCCCCAAGAATCAGAACTACGTAGTCGCGGTAGCATAGCCCTCGTTCGTCCCCCCAGGTCATTTTGTCACCTCGGCGACTTCCCCCATTTTTTCATGGAGTAGCCTACTGTTTCCGTTCCCCCCCAACGGATCATCACCCCTATGGTAGCGCCCGGAAATCACGAGTCCTCCTTATTCCGGCTCTTTTACGACCCCCCCCTGACGTTCGACGAAATAAAGATCCGGCCCTTCTTTTTCGTCGTGATTCGCACCCCGCGAAAAACTTAAACGTTCGCACGCTCCAATCTTTTAGAGCTCTTTAGTCTGACGATGAACGCTCTCCGAGTATGACCCAAAGGGCGCTCGTATCAGCTAAGGGCCTTCAGAACAACAAACCCACCCAACAACCCAAACCCCACCCACCCAAACACCCCCCCCCCCCCCCCCCCCCCCCCCAACAAAACAAAACCAAAAACCCCCCCACCCACAAAACCTGTCCCTTGAATCCCCCGTCGCCCCCCCTTTTCCCTTTCTCCGATGCGCGACCTTGCTTGGATCCCGCTGCGCTTTCTATCGGGACATTGCCATCGGGGGGTCGCCTGGGTATCGCTTCACACTTCCCCTTCGGTGAGCCCAAGTCCGCTGGCTGCCCCCTTAGTCAGGCTGCCTCCCAAATGGTCCTCTCTGCTCTTTTTGCCTCCTCATGTTGTTTTTTTTCTCTGCTCAGGTCAGTTTTTTTGCTCTGACTGGCCAATTCTCCCTGTGGCGGCTCGGGTGCAGATTCCCATTTAGAGATTGAAGGTTTTGGGAGTCGACCTTTTCGTCTTGTCGAGACGTTTCGGACCTCATAGCCCCGCGCAAACGTTCTGCCAGCGGTCCCCTTTAGATCTTTAGCCTTTGTTATTCCCCTTCTCTTTGGATCTGACTGCAAGGACCAGTTAAGGATCGAGGCTCTTGAAGGTATCGGTGCGCGATTTTCCTTTTTGCGTTCCTTTTCATCTACTTTCAGCAGCCTCCCCCTCCCTGACGCCTCCCCGCGTTAGCGACAGGTGATACGGCGTGAGTTTTTTGCACTTCGAGACTTTTCGGTTTCCGGCCCGCGGACTGGTTGTTTCTCTAAGGCGTTTTTGCAGTCAGTCCTCCCCCACGAGTGACGGGTTTCCCCCCCTTCCGGTGTTGAGTCGCGTTACCGTTCCTGTTTTTCACTTTGCCTTGGTTCCCTTTCGTTTTTTTACCAACCTGCTTTTCGTGTTTTTCGTGGACGCTCCCGATCCGAACACCGATTTGAGGCGACCGCGATGGATAGCGGCTGTTGCGAGCCATGTCTCATCTCCTGCTGTGGGCGCGACCGAGCGCCGCTGACGCTCTTCCCTGCTGAGGTCTTTCTTCATTAATGTACCTTTTTTTCCCCTGACTTTTCCTCTGCCCGCCCCTTTTCGCCCCCCTGTTTGGATGCACGCACCTCAGGGGGGGGTTTGGCCGAAGAGACCTGCGCTTCATGGGCTTTTGTAGGACCTTCGCGGACTACCTGCCTTCTTCTTTCCCGTCTGCGATGGACCGGCCAACGGCTTGGCTGGCATTAACGTTTTGCGTTCGCGGGCCCGCAGGAATCTCATCATCTTTTCCTAAGCGGTTTGACGCCCCCAATCCCAACGAAACTGTCCTCGAGTCTACTACCGCAGTCTCCCTGATGCCCCTTAGGTGATGGACCCCGACTACGATGATGATGTGCGCCCTCTCTCCCTACCCTTCGACTGGCCGACACGGCCCCTTTTCATAGAATCGCATGGTCTTATTCAAACTTTTTTTGTCCTGGATGCGCCGCCCCAGGGGACTCCGTTGAGGTGGCGCTTACGTCGAGTTGCCGAATTCAAAGGATTTTTTCTATTCGTCGAGTCGTCCAAACCGTCCCCCCCCCCCCCCCTCCCTTGATCCCCCTCACTGTTTTCCGGGCTGCTGTATGTGTGCTGAGTATGACGGCTAACTTCCAGCAGTAACTTTTTCGTGGCATCACTGCTTTTCCCCTTTCTTTTTTGTTTTCCCTTTGCTGTACTTTCGAGGATGTGGAGTATCCCCAGAGGATACAGGGATGGACCAGCCGCGGCGTGTGGCCATCAGTTTTCTTTTTTCGCATCGCACCTGCTTTCCCCTCCCCCCTGCTTAAAGCCGTAGGCCCCGTTTGGCCAGGCAAGTTGCAGCCACCACTCCTGCCCCCGCTTTCTCCCCTCAGCGCGGTTGCCGTCGTCTGATTTCCCCCTTTGCTGCCCTGCTTTTTTATCGTTCCCCGTTCCACCGGGGTTCGAAGGCACTAAGAAATACAGGGACAGTTTGTCCGTTTTTTTTTGGTGCATTTCCCTTCCTCCCCCCTACGTCATTACGTCTTGTACCATGAGCTGGGCGCGCAAAGCACCGCGCGCCAGTTCATGACTGCCCTTCCTTCTCCCCTTGGATTTGTTTTTCCTTTTTCTATCCTCCGCCGGTATACGAGCCTGCCCTAACCTTTGTACGAAAATGGCTCACTATCTTTCAAGCCCAGTTGCAGAACCGGTTGCCAATTTGATCTTTTCCCGATAATACATACTTGTTTTTTCGAATACCGGCTGTAATTCGGTTTTTGGAAGGATTTGACGCCCGATTTCTCGCTCCCTAGGACAAGTTTTCATTTTTAATTCTAATGGGGTCATTCCGCTCGCTTGCGAAGATCGGTATCCGATTTTTTTTTACTTTCTTTCGGTGCCGTGGCTCTCTGGTGCGGCGATCTTTTTCTTGGGCCCCCGAGACAGTATCTGTTTTTGGGTTTGTTTGTGGGTTTGGTGATCTCGTCTGGGTTTCTCATGCTGACTTTACACTCGACGCAGCCGATCCCATAGGAGGTGGGGTCAGACTTGTAAAGGGATTTAGGAGAGTTCTTCTAACTTACTTTTTTCGGAGATGGACGGGGCGCCTCCCTTTTATAAGCGGAGCGGGAAAAAGCGGTAGTTCCCCCTCCCTTCCTTCCCTGGGAAGGTTTAATTTTTTACTGCCTGGTGAACTGGCAGAATCTAGCTGGTAATGCTGGGTGGTTGAATGCAGACGATCGTCTCGGGCAACCCACGATGACGATTCCCTCCCTGAGCGCACCCACTCTGTCGTCCCCCTCCCCCTTTTTCTCACGCCGTGGTTGCCCGCGGCTGAAATCCTCGTCGGTTTTTGATCAAACGGGCTCCGTACCAATTTTTTGGAAGGCCATGTACTTTTCTTTGTTGGCGATAGCGCCTTCATACCCCCCTCCCTCCCCCCCCCCCCCCTTTCACTCTTCCTTTTTTTACCCAAAATGCTACCGCTGTGTCATCGGGATTTGTCTCTTTGAGTCGCTGAAGGAGCCGGTTCTCTTTTGAGAAGCTAGCGTTCCGTCCCCCCCTCCTCCCCAGTCCTTCTAGCATTGCAGTCAATTACGGCTGACTCCCTCACGCGCTGAGCGGTCGTCCTGGGCTTCATAATCAATTGAAGTTCTTTTCAGCAAGGCAGTCCGGATTTTTTTTTTTTCTCCCTAACCAGGCCCAGCACCCTTCTTCCTTTACTTTGTTATTTTTCGCGATGGATAAGGAGATTGGGATGTCGTCCCCAGCGCACAGTGCAACGGACCCAGTTATTTGAAAGTCTTCTTTCATATTTTTTCCCCCCTTTTCTCAGCCGCCGGCTCTTTCACGCGAAACTGGGACTATTTCACACTTAAAAAAATGTAGTTAGAGACTGGGACGGTTTCCAACCCAACACTTTCTGTGACTTTCCCCTTTCCCCCTCCATCGAAAAGTCCTGTTCTGCAGAGATCCTTGCCGGAAAGTTGTCTTCATTGCTGCGAGATCAAGTCTTCGGCCCCCTTGCCTCCCTTTCTCTATCCAATTTCGCACATCGGCGGGAGATGAGGTAATGTTGATCCCCAGACCCCTTCCCCCTTATTCGCCTCCCCGTTTTTTTTGCTCATGGGTCGCGATTATCGTGAGAGTAAACGTAGATTAGCCATTTGGTAGAATTTCAATTCTTCTTTTCAAAATCCATACGGCTTCACTCACCAGGATGTTTAGGCCCCCCCCCCTTTCACAGTTGCTAAAGGCTGCACGCCTTGTACTACCCCAACAGGGTCGATGGCCCGCCCTTCCCCCGATCCGTCGGATCCCTTTCTCCCGCGTGCCCCCAAATTTACGCCGTGCATGCGCCTTAAAACCTTTCAGGCGTCGTGACGAAGAATAAGCTTTCTTCTGAGCTCTTCTTCCCATACCTGTTTTCTTTCCCTTGTCGCCGATTCTACGGGGCCCTGGCATCCCCAGTAGTCATACGGCTACGAAGCTGATTGACCTGCTGTCCTTTATCTGAGATGAGAAGACTTTCCTCTGTCGACTTAGGAGTTGGTCGCGAACCTTCGATCGTTTGGACACCATTCAAGAATGAAATAAATCTGCAACTCCTCTCCCTACGTGACATCCTAAAGTGACACGCCCTCCCCACCAACCTTTATCATCTTTTCATACTTTTTTCGAATGTCCCCCAGGGACCGGAGCGGTGGCGATTTCCTAAATGGAGGCGTCTTTTTACCATAATTCCCTTTTGGTCGACGTTCGATGCCCACCTCTTTTTCCTAAAATACTGCCCTCTCCTATCGACTACTAGTAGGAGCAATGCGATGAATACAAAGCATCCAATCATGGGAGAAAGTATTGGGGCGTTATCCTTTTTCTTTTCCTCTTTTTTCAGGGATCTGATTAGAATCCCTTTTATAAATCGACCTTAGATAAAGGTATAGACCATTGTTTTGTTGCGCCTGAGTAGTTATATTTCAGTCTCTCCCCCCCCCTCCCCAACGAATGACGTTGTTTTTTTGAGTCCGTTCCTCCCCCCTCCTTTTAAGTTTTTTGCAGAGTTTTGGGTACAGCGCCTATGTCAGAATTTCGAGTCTCCGAATGTAGATGCGTGGTGCCGTAGTTCTGCCGAGGGTTTCGCTCCTACGCCTTACGTTGACAGATGCCTGGTGGCGTTAGATCCAGGTTGGTGCCTTTCTCGTCCCTCTTCCCCCCCCCTCTAAACTTTTGGCAATTCGTTGGGTTGTTTCTTAATAGATCTAACTGAGATATCAGACTCCCTGTACCTTCTTTTTTGCTCGGATCTAAAAACTTGACAGAATACTTCAGGATTCCCTCTTTTGGTTCTGATTCCAGCCTCCGAAGCCTTCCGTCGCTTTAAGTTCCGCCATCTCCCCTCACAGTTTTTTCCGATTTGCACTGAATCGAGAATCAAACGTACTTTTTTGAGTTTTTGTACATGAATGACTGCTGGGGGAGTTTTTTTTTTTTTCCTCGCCTAGCGCTCTCCAGCGCGCTCATTAGACAGCGTGTTCGGTTCACAAGATTATGACTCTATGTAACCTCTCTCGCTGTGCCCCCCCCTCCCCTTTCTAGCCGGGGCTTGCATTTTCCCTCTTTTTCCCCCTGGTTCCTGGGACGCCACTCATTCACTGTGCTAGCTGGGGGCCGACATCAAGTTCCACTGATCTCCTTCCTTCCGTCCCCCCCTCTCCCCCTCCCTCATGACTCAAACGAGTTGGCTCTTCCCTACGGTTTCCGTGCCCATCTCATTTCTCCTCGCGACTTTACTGACTTCGAAATGGCCCTCCCCAGGATTGGTCCCGGACTCCCCTCGACCGCTTTTGAGTTTCTTTTCCTTAACTGAAGCCCAATCTTCTTCCCTCCCCTTTCCCAGGGTCAGGACGGCTTGAGGGTGGGCTCTTATTGGACGGTGGACTCCACTAAGGAGACACTTGGACGGGCTCTTCTTCTCTATTTTCACCTCCCTCCAATCCCCAACTACTCCGCTGTTTTTTCTTTTCCTCCTTTTTTTCCATGGGATGGTTTCAAGAGTTCATTTTGTTTTTGTGACGGCGTCTCTCCAGAGTCGCCCGACGTGTACATAAGGGCTATGGATCCTTTCAGTGATCTTGCCTTCCAGGACTTCTGTCATCGCGCGTTCCCCAAAGCGCCGGGTTCTGTCCAGCAGCGGAGTGTTGACCAGTCTGATTTAGATCTCGTCCCTCGTCCGTGCCCTCACCCCCCGCGCTATCTGAGATTCATCCCCGCTATGCCGGGACCAGGTCGGTCCGTTGAAAGTAAGTTAAACAAAATGAAATTAAGCTTTAGTCGTAGAAGATAGCCGATCCTTCTCCCCTGTTTTGTACTAGCGAAGCATCTCCCTTCCCCAACTTGTTTTTTTTTTTTCCTTCCTCCCAACTCTAAGAACGGTGTACATTTTACCCCCTTTGATTGTTGATAGTTTTTTTTCTTCTTGTGGTGGCCCCCATTTCCCGGTCCCCCCCCAGTATACAGAATGACGTCTCTCCCCCTCCGCACTTATTTACCCCAGATTGCCTAAGGAGGACCCGATCTTATGATCTACGGATTCCCTTGATGCTGTTTTCCCGGTTTTTCATCGTCCTTAGAGGTTAGAAGGCCTTCCACTTTCCTACCCATGTTCCCACCGGCTTCAACCCTCTTTCTCCTCCCGTTTCCGCAACACACGGTGAATTGCCGCGTAG
>Ga0179593_1389352_pt1 | contig 16365 bp, 13 predicted proteins | sample CZODoug2_1_08_16_FD_185931 | JGI IMG/M metagenome (GOLD analysis project Ga0179593, IMG submission 185931) | Vadose zone soil fungal communities from Angelo Coast Range Reserve, California, USA - CZODoug2_1_08_16fungal (PacBio error correction) | ecosystem: Environmental > Terrestrial > Soil >... | reverse complement strand
CACGTCGGCAAAACTCGGTTTGGCCCCTTCGGTATTTAATCCCCCTCTGGCGCTTGTGGCGTTCCGGTCTTTTTTTTTTGTCTTTGCGTCTTCTCTCCGCCGGATGCCCCAGCTCCTTGATCTGACGTTTCTTCTCTGGCTCAGAGTTAGCGCAGCCTATTACATGCCTTTCCCGCTGGAGTTTTACCCGCTATCCCCGTTAACTTGGTCCCCACCTGTACCTGGCTCACGGACATTTGTTTAAAATTTCCTGGCAATCGGTGCGCCTTAAGTTTTTTTTTGTGAGCCCCTGACATACATTTTCTTTTCTGGACCCACGGCGGGGGGTTGGTGTGTTCTTTTTGAATGGGCACTCACAACTGCACACCCCCCCCAGCCTGTGTTTCTGTTGCGGGCTTTTCCAGACATCACGGTTTCTTTTGGGACTATTTTCCATTCTTCTCGGCACCGCGAGCCAATTCAATCGTTTTTGTGGGGTACCTGACATTAAACCCATGATCGAACTGTCAATCATCTACCCCCGAAAAGAGGTCCGACACCCCACCCTCACCACCCAGCCCCACTGGTTTCCCCCAGCGATATGTTTGTGCCACTCTTCCGACAGCTTCGGGTTTGTGTTGGCTGTGTGTTTGTGCTCAACCCATCCATGACTTTTGTTTTGCGTTCGTTCCTGAGAGTCTTAGGCGTTGTGCTCTTTATGGCTTTTGTTTTCGTTGGGACTTCCCAGACTACCATGGGAGTTCGCTCGGGTCGTTCGCGCACATGCGTCGCTTGGTGTGAGAATCTGGTGTCTCCTTCTCCCCGAGGCGTCTTGAATTTTTTTCAGTCTCACAATATTCGAAACCAACAAGAAGTGGGATTTTAAACTTTTTTATACGCGGTTTAAACAAAAAACATCGTAGTGATATCTCTTGCGTGTTCAACCGACCCTTCAAAAATATGAACGTTTGTTCTTCACTTCATTTTTGGGATGGAATCTTTCCACATTCTGTGATTCCTCGCCTAGTTCACGCCTTGCCAACCTCCTTGGTCTCTTTCTCCCCTGTCGGTTGACCTTTGTGCTGTTGAAGGGCAATATTTACCTCTCGTTCCCTTTGGCCGCGGTTGCCCTATTTGATGGGACGCGCTTTTTGCTTTTTGTCTATTCTGCTGGCTGGTGCTTTTCCGTGAAGTTCCCATTTCCTCTCGCAGCCGCGATCGCTTCGAGTGGCCCTTTGCCCATTGTCTGTGGTGTTTAATCTCTCTTCCTCTTTCCTTCCCCTTTTTGATCTGCCCCCCAAAACCCTTGAAAAAAAATTTGGAACTTTTCCCCCTCTCTTGCCCCTCGGTCACCTTGAACGTTCTCTTGGGGCCCTTTTTCCTAAAGCGATCAGGGGCCACAGCCAAACTCGTCAACAAACTTGAGCTCCGGGTTGCTCCGGGGCTCTGGCACCCGCGCCAAAAAACACCCCAAGTTGTGTGGGCCGGAATGACCTCCTACACCCTTTCTCCCCCCTTTCACCCAAACGATCTCGCCGGTGCGTTGTTGCTTCCCGCAGCCGGACGCCTTGGTCGTCTCTTTTTTGTCGGCCCGAGTTGGCTGGAGCCGCGACCATCCTCCTTTTCTATCCTGCGCCCACCCCACGCTCCATAAGCCTCATTTTTATGAAGGTTGCAGGTGGGTTCCATTGTGAAGACAGTGTGTTTTCTTTCGATGTCACGGTTTTTGCAGCTTTTTTTTTCAGTATTTCCCAGTTGCAGGTGGGCGCCATGAAACGCAACTGTTGTTGCGCATTTATAAGGATTTGACCTTCTTTTATCCTCAAAAGTTTCTCGCTGTCCTGCCCTTCATAATCTGAGTCCTTCAAGTGAATCTTCTTTCAAGCTCTTCTCAACCCATGGTTCTGCTTCGTTTTACAAAAGGAAGTCATTCCAGTACCTCGGTCGCACTATTTTTGTAGTCCTCCATTAAAAAATATAAGATAACCCTAGTTTTGTTCCTCCCCCCATCGGGTGAAATTTATTCCCATCTTTGTTTCGTCGTACCAGCCTTCCTTTCCAATATGCTTCTTGTTGTGTCTTTTTTTCCTCCCAGTTTTAGCCGGACTCGTTCTTTGTTAACATGGAGGTTTTTTTTCTGTTGGAAATCTTTCTTTCACCTCCCAGCCCTCAATCCCCTTTCGAAGAAACGAGGTTGGCTTCCCCTCCTTTAGTTCTTCCCCCTGTCCTTATGTCCAGGCTCTCCTCCTCGATTTGTTGTCTATACATTCCCTTTTTCCTGCCTTTTTCGGCTTGCGTGTGTGCGGGGCATATCGGGTTGGGTTTGTCCCTTCCCTTACCCGCTTTGCCCACAGCAGGTCCGTCTGAGGTTGCTTCCACGTCCTCATCCCCTCTCTCCTCCCCCAATCGTTTTTGGCCCCCTTTCCCACCGTACCCGATTATCCCTCTCTCTTTCTGAGATCTTTATCCTTACAAATGGGGGCGATTTCTCTATTTTTCCTCTGAATACGAACGCACCCGCGAGCCCGCTGATTGGTCGATGTTTGTGTCGTTTTTTCCGTTAATCACCATGTGTCTTCCCCGAGGCTTCTTGCGAGTAGCACTGTTCGGGGCATCACCTTTTTGGTAACTTTTTTTTTTTTCCCGGGTGCCCGAAGGTTTTTACCTTATGAATATTTTTTTTTGACGCCCCACTTGTTTTTTCCGTCTTGTGCACGTTTTTTTTCCCAACCTAATTTTTGAAACCATTCACTCTCCTTTGCGCAAGCCCCACACACCAACGTTTGTTTTTGGGTCATACCCCAGGGCTCCGTACCCCGTGCTTGACGTCTTCATTTGACCATTTCCAACCAGTCCCGTGTACCCTTGGCTTGTGCTTCAATTTCCTCCAGCACTTTTTAAAAGCTTGCCCTTGGCCTTTTCGATCCAAGCCTTCCACGGTCCAACCAGTACCCCGCTTTTGCGGTAGATTAAACTCCTACCCCAGAATTCTAACAAGCTGATCGACCCCCTGAGATTAATTCTTTTTGGAAGAAACGGCTGCGATTGTCGGAAAGAACCAGTAGTAAAGCCCTTTTTTCGCGTGCCGCGTTAGCGAAGTGGGTATCTGTCTTCCACTTGATAAGGAGGGACCACTCTCCTCTTTCTTTCATGCTTGTTTACTCTTGGGGATGGTTGTTCTGAGTTCATTGCCCCATTCCTTTCGTTTAAAATTGTGCCCCGTTTCTATCCTGATCCATAGGCCTGCACAATGACCCCCTTACAACTCTAATCCATGGCGTTGCTTTCCCTTCCCTTCCTCAGCTGGCGGAACCCTCGTGTTTCTTCCAAAAATTTTTTTAGTAGTCTGTTGCTCTCCCAGTCATTTTCTCCTGGAGGTTTTTTTTCCCTCGGCAGGAAATACAAGCCTAATCATGGGCGAGTTTCTCCTTTTTTTTCTTTTTCTTCTCCTGTTGCCCCTGAAGGCGAGTGATCTGTTTTTTTGGGTCCCCCCTACCTTCTTTGTAGTTCAAGTCGCGGCATCAGCTCTCTTATTTATTTTGTTTTCACCTCTGGGGTCCGGGGGGCCCTTTTTTTTTATGCTTTATCCTTTTAACCTTTTTTTTTTTTTTTTTCCTTTTCCCTACATGTTTGTTTGTTGTGTGTCTTATTCCACGAATCATCAATGCCCCTATAATTTCTCGATTTAGTAGCGCTACACACGCACAACTAAACTTGGCAATCGTTTCAAAACACCCTCAGCTTTTCCCGGCTTGTGTTCCCGTTCCAGTTCGTTTTGTAGATCCGAACGCTCCCCCTTGGCTGGTGATTCCTGTTGCGTCAAAAACCCCCTTTGGAGACATTTGCTGTGCCTTGTTTTTTTACGACGTATCATTCTATCCCCTTTCTTTTTTTTCCCCCGTTTTCTTCCTGTGGAACGATGTGCGACCGTGTTGTTAACATTGTATTTTTCGGGACGCAATTGTCAGATTGGCAGCCTTGGTTTTCCCCCCCTTAGAGTTTGCTACTGCTTCCCTTTCCGTGTGTCCCTCCGTCCCAACCACTGGAAGATTCGGCATTGAGATCCACGCAGCAAAAATGCATCCATCTCTCGCAGGGGAAACAACTTTCACTATATCTTTCTCTATTTTGAAGTCTTTAGTTGATTCAAGCAAGACCGTTGTGTCTCCGCGGGCTATCCTCTCAGCCCTTAGGCGTTTCTTTCTTTTTTCCTAAAGGGTCAATTTTAGCCCTTTTCCCCTTTACCTCTTTGGATCTCTCCGGTCTTCGAGCCTCGGGTCTCGGTTTCCTAGGCTCTATGGAAAGTGTTCTTCCTTTTTTTTAATCTTCAGAAATGTTTGTTTTCACCACCCTTTTGGGCTAGACGTGGACCCTGCTGACGCTTGTCCATTACGCTTCATTGGCTTCTCCTTTCCGTCCCGGTTGGGAATTTCCAACACCGGTCCCCCTCCCTGGAATTAGACCCACCCCGAGGTGGCCCCGCCGCAGTTTACGACTGGTATTTTTTTCCCCTTAATAGGCACCCTATTGTCGGGCTCGTCCGTTGGAAGCCCTGCTCCTTCAACGCTCACACTCAACCACTTCTTGGGGAGCCCCCGGAACGCAACCATCTCGTGGCCCCAGGCGAACCGTCGCCCCTATGAAGAACCTATGCTCGTGTTGACCAGCGTGGGACGCAGTACCCTAACAGCCCGGCCTTATTGCCCATCCGTGCAACACCACATGAACTCGCAACAAAGGGCAAAGACCAGGGAAAATGACAAGACACCCCCCCCCCCCAAAAAAAACGAACCGGCCAATGGTTTCCCTTTTCCCCCCGGACGGGCGCGGACTAGGGCTTAACCCTTTCAATTCCTTCTGGAAAAATTTTCATGTTTTTTACCAAAAATGGTTAGCCAACACTCCCTCCCTTACCCATTAGCGTCTGTATTGATCAGAGGGCAGGACTTTCTCGGGAATGAATGACGTTTCATTTTTCGACTGGGCTGCGGACCCGTCGCCCTCCTGGTCCTTCCAATTAAGGGCAGTGGGCGCAGGGAAAAGTTTTTGGTTTTCTCCCCTTATGGATGGATGACTTTGTTTTGCCCCCTTTCTCTATCAATGGTCCTTTGAGACTGGCTTTCCGTGCACTCACTTTATGTTCTTTGCGGGGGGTGACTTTTTATCATTTGCCCACCAGGCGTCTTTCTTTAATTTGGAAAATGGGAGGCCTTCGTACCCCATGGCTGCAGGAAATTCGGTCCGTGGCCGAGGTTGGCGTGGAAGTCCCCCCTTAGTCCCTCGTGTGTTTCTCTTCCCCAGTTTTCCGAGGTTTTTTTTAGGTGCGGATTCTAGCTTATGGGGACTATAACCCTTGTTCCCAGCTGGGCGGAGTTTTAGTCCCTCACTTTTCCGCTTGCGGGTGAGTTTCGATACATGCTTCGTTTTGAAGCGAACGGTCACCATACTGTTAAATATTCTTGAAAACAAAAGCCTTTTTACGTCCCTTCATGCACGAGTCTTCTTCCTGAACAAACAATTCTTGACGAGAAGTCCCGAACCGTCCCCCCCTTTTCATACACTGCTTCTTTTTCCCCCTTTAGAATTTGTTGTGACTTACGGCCAGCCTCCAATGATCTATTTGAATTCTGATTCTTCTTTCCTGCCCCTTTCCCCTTCCCCGATTTGTCCGCATAGGTCTTGTTCGCGCTGGGTTGGTGGACCTTTGCTCCCTCGCATTTTTTTCCTTGTGTTTAGCCGGTGCACTTATTGCCTTTTATTGAGCTGGCGGATAGGGTGAATTGGAGTTGTTTATCACGCTGGTTACATTAACGTTGTTCCAGTTTCTCAATTTCTTTTCTCTTTTTTTTTCGGGCCCTTTCAGGGGACATTTTGTAGGACGGGGACCCCTTGTCCCCAAGCGATTGTTAGTGTTGTCACCCATTGTCATATGTACAACTCTTTTTTTGATTTTTTTTTTTTTCCCCCCCCCCCCCCCCTTTTCACCCCCTTTCCTTGTTTGGGTTGGGAGGTGAGTCCGATTGACAACAACCACAATCCTAACTTGTCAGGAATCCTCGTGATAGGGTAACCTGAACGTTTCTATTGCTTTTTCCTTTTTTCTAAGGTTTGGCCTTCCAGTTCCAAAGTCACCGGTGTGGACGACAGGACTTCAGATCTCCCCCCTCTTTTCTAGGTTCTGGAAAACAAGCTTTTTTAAATTCATGAGATGCCATGCCCCTTCCCTTCATGTACTCCCCCCCCAAAAAACGTTCTCGTCACCTCTAGAGTGGTCCCTCCTTCCATTCGACAGCCGCGAGCATGTTATTTCCCCTTTTACCCTCACCCCTCTTGGGAGTAGGCAGGGGCAAAGCCCTTGGTTTCGGGTGGGCAATTTTCTGTTTTCGCATTTCAGCTTTTCTCGGAGTCCAAGACGGTTTTTCAAAATCCTTCGGGTGTTCTCATATTCTTATGTTTTTCTTTTGTCAAACTTTTCTTTCTGGACCTTCCCCCCTTCCCCCCTGTTCCAAAGCGGAACCCACGTAAGGGCCAAACCCCCCGGGCGCGCTCCCCTCGCGTTTCTTCAACTCTTGCACCCAGAATCTCTCCCATCCCGGAACAAAAAAAAGCGGGGGGCACAAACAAACCCACGCTTCCCACGTTGCTAGCTTTCTCCACGAATTTTTTAACCGGATGTTCCCACGTTTTGGTAGAACCCAGTCCCCCAATAGACAATAGCTGTCAAGTTTTTTCCCCGGTCTGGTTAAGTATCGACTCGGACGAAGTTCTCGTCAAAGTGTTTTTGCGTTTTTCAATCCGTGCTCCAAGCGGGCATAGAACTGAACCCCTCTGTTGCCGCCTCAAATGTTTTTCAATTGTGTTCCCGGGTACCCACACCGATTCCATGGAATCTTCGATCAGGACGATAGGAAGGATTGCCTCATAGTAGGTCCGGTTTATTTAGAACCCCAGTCCCTCTTTGTCTGTTTTCTATTTCGAAGATCTCATTTCCGCCCGCACCTAAGTTCCCTCCCAAAGAGTGATTTTGCGCCACTCTGTTCCGATTGAGGACCTCTCCACTCTTATTTTCAGTCATGACACCTGCTTTGATGTGCCGCCGCGAACTCGCATTTCTTTTTCCATCTTGTGGGTTCCTTGGGGTTGGGGGCCCCAAAAAAAAAAACAACCCCCCCCCCCCCAAAAACCCCCCCCCCCCTGTGGGTGATCAACTCGCTGTCGCTCTGGGGCGCGGGATTATCGTGCCCCTCCGATTTCACATTGGTCCTCGTGTTGACTTTTATCCGGTCTTCGTCCCGAAGTTTTCAATTGCGTTTTCACCTCGAAAAAACGAGGTCGGGTCTTTTCAGGAAAACCCGGGGCTTTTAACGCAGTTGCCCCCGACCAGCCCGTCAAAACTCGTTTTCTCATAAATTCCCTCTCGTTGGCCTAGTAAGGGGTTCTTTCACAAATCAGTTTAGAAAAAAGACGCGACCCCTCCTTTTCAAAACAGTTTCTCGAATCTTCTTCTAACATAGAGCCCTTTGTTTTTACCCCCTGGCCTCTCGATTATTTGGTTGGTATCTGAAACAAGGGTGGTTTAGATCCTCCTCTTTTTTTCCGAGGGATCTGCTCCCCCTCAGGTGTTTTGCGGAACCTTCACGAAGTGTTTTCCCCTTCAAAATCTGCGAAACTTCGCCATGTGAAAATTGAACCCCTGCAGGCGGAATTTTCTCTCTGGATAATGACTTAGTTCCCCCCATGGGTTGCCGAGGTTCTTCGCAGGTAGTGTGCTAGCGGTATCATCGCAAGCCCCTCCTTGCTTTTTATGGAGGGTCTCACTACCGGTTTGAGAGTCTACCCCCTTCCGGACACAAACCCCTCCTGTTTCTCTTCCGGACCTTTATCGAGCAGTTCTTTTTCTTCGGGTCACCTTTGATTCTTCCCTTTTTCATGTGTGGTTCTGGATGATTTCTTTGGACGGCCGGGGACCTTTTTCAGGGGCTATCCTCGGGAGGGGCGTCTGTGAAGGACGGACGCTCTCTTTCTTTGGGCCCCTTGATATTGGTTATTAATTGAATCATTTCTACCTTCTTTTTGTGAGAAATATTCCTAGCCGATATAATGTCTCGAATCTGCTCCCCCCTACAAGCGAAGATTCCCTTCCCCCCCCTTTCTGCTTCCCTTTTTTTTAATTGGCGCATACCCATCTGTTTTTTTTCCCCTGAAAACGGATGGAATGCGGCGGCTCCAACAACTCTCGCGGTTGAGAAGGGTTGCCGCGCCCCTTCTTTAGTGGCCGGACGGGTCTCCTGCGTGAGATGTCCTTTCCAAAACTCCTGGAGGATTTCCGTTTCCCGGCTTTCTAAAGCCCTGGCGGCAGGGTTCCGAGATTTTTTAAAACAATTGGGGCCGTTTGGCCTTGAGCTTTAACGACACGACCAAAAAATGGTCTCGGTCCTTTTAACTTTTTCCACTGGGATTTTATTCTAGATAAGGTCCCGGTGGTCCCTAGTATTTTCATGCAACCTTTGTTGCTTGTTTCTTGCCCGAGGATTTCCCTTTTTGCTACGCGTCCTTGGCGGTGAAAAAGTCTTTTCCCTCTTCGCTTCCTTTTCAGTTAAAAAATGATTTCGGCGTGGGTCGCTTTCGCTGCTGTCCCTCGGTTTTTTTCGCTCTTTTTTTCAGTTATACTTTTTTGATCCCCCCCCTTCCCTGAATTATTGCCCGAGGTGGGCTTTCTTTCGTCCCTAACTTTTTTTCTTTTTTGGCTTTTCAGCCTTATCCTTCCAGGGACGTTGAATCCACACGGTCACTGTTGTCAATTTTTTTGTGTTGTGTTATGGACCCGTTGATTCTCCCCCCTTGAAACCAATTTCGGGCTCGGGTTTCTTTTTGCCTTTCACGCTGTCCCCTGCGGGTCGCGAGACCATGCGGGCTCTTCGCGCTGTCCTTAGGCCTCCTGATTTTTTCTGGTCCCCTTCCCCCAGCAAATTTCAGGGAGAGGAAACCCCCAAACTCCCCTTCACTCTCTCTGAATTAATACCCATCGGTCAACGGTGTGAGCCCTCCACGGCTGGCCTGGCCGCGTTTGCTTTGTAAACTGATCCTTCAATTCGCCCGCCTTTTGCTGTGGAACAGTTTTTTTTCCGAGTCCTTCCTTTTTTTACACAAACGCCGTCTCCCGCGTCCGCTTTCAGATCTGGTTTTTTTTTTTACGTTTTTTGCATCATAGGGCTGGGACAACTGGACGCTCTTCCGGTTTCCCTCTTTTCTCTTTGGAGAACCCCCATACGTGTTTGCCCCATTTTGTGGATCACTTGTTTTTAGCGCATGCGGATTCCGATTTTGCCTTATGATAGGATTATTACTTCTGCTTTTACTGGGCAAAGGCCCTTCTGGTCTCTATTCAGAGTCTGGCCGCTCAACTTCTTTTCGGGCCCCAGTAGCGTTTATCGTGGGAGTTCTCAAACAACTATGCCGTTTGGTTTGTTCTAGGTGCTTTTTTTTTTTTTGGGAGGAGACCCTTTTTTTAGTTTGACTAAAAAGAAGAAGGTGATCTTATTTCCCCCTGTCTTGGTTCCTGAAGAGAAGGAATCGACACGTCAGTCCTTTTTGGACCACCTTGCAATTAAGATCAGCCCCCCCCCCCCTGGCTCCTAAGATGCCGCACCGCGGGAATTCCGTTACAACACCTTTTCACTCCTTCCTTTCTCATTTCCCTAAATGTAACCCTTACCCTATCCATGCTAGGCTTTGCCCTTTTCGCGTTTTTTTCTTTAAGGTCTTTAAGAAACTTTAGGTGAGTATCTCGCCTTTTTCACGAGTTCCCCTCCGGGCGTTAGATAGCTCTTTTTTTATCCCTCTCTTTTTGGTGTATTACAGGTCTTTGGGCTTCCTCTTCCTGTTTTGCGGCACTTATTTGTCTCCTTTTCTAGTGGGTCCTTTAGTCCTGTGGGTGTTGGTGGCAGGCGATCATGCCAATGGAGTGAATCTCTTAGGTTTTCTTTAGCAGTATAATATTGGGGAAGGCTTTCCCTTAGACATTTGGTTTTTAAATCTCCTTCTATTTTTTCCTTTTATGGCACCAAAACCCCCATCGAGAAAAATTTTTTCGCGTGCTTTCTCGCTCTTGTCCCTCCCTTTCCGAGCTTTTTGTTTTGGGTGTGGTGTTTTTTTCCCCCCCCCCTTGTCCTTTGCATGAGGCCCTCCCTGCCAGTTCCTCCTCTAAAATAAGTCTCTATTTCCCTTTGTTGTGTTGCTCTCCCCCCAGTTTGCCGTTATATTGGCCGATGTCCCTCCTTTAGCCACACCCCAAAAAAACCTCCCCTCAGCTAGTTTTTAGCCCGGGGGCGCTTTTCCTTGAGGTTCTTTCGAGAGCTCGTCCAACCTTTACTTTTTCCGGGGGTCAGGCCCCACTCCTGCGCTGCGGGGAAAAAGACGCTAATTTCTGTTCGGTTGGTTGGACATTTTTTTTGTTTTCTTCCCCCCATTTTTGGGAGTCATTGATTTTTTCATGGGGAATGTTTAACGGTATTTCAATCGTCCCCCCCCCCTATTACGCGCATTTTTTTTATGTTCTTAATATGTCCCTTTTTTCTATCCGTGCGCTCCCTAACTTACGTAGCTTTTGCCCCCTCACATGCGCAATAGCAGTGCGCAAATTTATATCGGAGGACTCAATCTTCGGCTTTTTCGGGCCCTCACGACCAAGCTTCGTCCCTCCCTCAAGCCGGTCGCCCCCGAGAAGAGCCGATACCCACCCTCTTGTTCTCATCCCACGAACCTCACTTCCCAGTTTGCGTCTTTCCGATCGCTTTCCTGCTTTTTGTCATTTGTTTTCCAGGTCCCCCCGCAACTTTTCTCTCTGTCGGTTCATTGTGACCCAAAGCGGGCATTTCGTTTCTTTCCCAGGCCAATCATTCCTCCCCCGCAGTCGCAGTAGGTGGAGCTTTCCCCCGAGAACGATGCCACGCCCGCGCAAGTTTCCTGACTCCGTTCCACTCCTTCCCCCTTTTATCTTCCCCCCACCCGGCCTCCTCCCCCCACACTTAGATTACATCCGACCACCGCAGAAGCCCAGACCCTCGCCCGACCAGGGCGGTTTGACCCCCCCCTCGCACGCAGAGCAGCAGGCAACATTTTGAGCTGATGGCCCCCAGCCCTTCCCTTCGGCTCGGTGGGACCCTCCGCATTTCGCAGCCAACATCGTCTCTCAATTTCTGTAACCAAACTACTCCAGATAGGCTGACTGTGTCGTTAGTTCTTTCCACCTTGAATTTTTCTTTTCGTGTTGCCTTTCACCCGCATCTCTGGCTATCACTACGATTCCTTGCTTTCTTTTGGTCGTACGTTTGACGAGCGGGTGTTTATTTGTCTCACGCCTGTTCCTCTCCTCTTCCGGACCTGTTTTCCCTCAGCCTTTAAAAGACAAAGACTTTTTATTTCATCTTTTTGTGAATAAGTTCCCCACGGACTTTGTCGGAAATTCGCTTTCCTCAATCGCGTTGGATTTTCCTCCGCCCTGTCTTTCATTTGGTGAAAATTTCCAGGTTTCCTCCCATGCCCCCCCCTTTTCCAACGCGTTAACCAAAAACAAGGTCTAGGTTTTTCTTTCTCCCGAATTTCCGGTTGAAGAAAAACGTTGCGCCGGATATGTTGTGCACCTAATTTTCACCCTCTTCTTTGCTTTTTTCTCTTGCGGCAGAGACGGCGTTTTGAACCTTTTCTTGGGAAGTTGCCGGCAGACGTCTTGTTTTTACTTGTGAACAAAAACGTTTCCGGGCGGGTCGGGTCTTTTTTTTTTTCTGTCTTTTCCTTGTCAAATATTGGTTGTTTCCTTGAGTCCCCCCAGGCAGAGCCTTTCCTCCCAACAGTTAATGGCAGCATGGCGTAGTTTCTTTCAAAAGGTTGGGAGACCTCTTCCGGTTTCCCCCCCACATAAGCTTGCAACCTGGAACCTCTGCTCCCCTCTTCTCATTTCCGGAGGGGCCGCCCTCCATCTTTCATCAATTTGATGGCTTTTCTTGTGGATTCCTTTTAAGGGACGTGATCGGCGGCCCTTGTTGGAAGTTTTTTTTCTTTTTTAGATTACGGGTATATAGGCCCTTCCCCTTAACCCCCCCCTTTTCCCCGTTGTTGGTTACCCTCAGCCTCTACAGATCCTTCAACCAAACGAACCGGCGCCTCAAAACCCTCTCTCTTCCCTTTACAGCCCCTAAGACCCAATCCCGTTGTGCGCCCACTTCTTTTTTTTTTTGGCCTCAAAAAAAATCCTGGCGTCCTTTCTTTTCGTTTTTCACTGATGGGTTTTGGTGATCGCCTCTTGTTTTCTTACCTGGTCCCCTGCCCTGTCTGGTTCCGGTTCCTTTAAAGGTGCGTATCGCTGCCGCTTGCAGGTCGTACCTACTTTGAAAACCATTGGGCGAGGGATGCATTTGTAAATCCTTTGACAAAATCCTCCCTCTCGCGTTCGTTTTAAACACGGTGTGTCAATTATATCGTTTCGATTTTCAGGTCGGATTTTTCCCCTCACCAAACCGGAAAGTTCTTGCGCTCCTTTTTTTTGGTGGTACTCTTAGTGGTGTCCCCACCAGGGTCCAGTTTCCGTTTTCTTAACCCGTTTCGATGGGCGATTTCTTCTTCTTTTTCCTTTCGTGGCTTTGATGGGCAGTTGGCTTTTTATTCTTCTTCACCCCCCGAACTTGAAATATGTCTGACTTTTGCCCCTTTATTAATCGGTGGAGTTTTTTCGCAAGCTTAGCCTTTGACACCCCTGGCCTTTTTTTTGTCGTCCCCCCCTTCCAAGGCGGGCAAACGCTTTTTTTTGGGTTTAACGTTACCAATTGAAAACCCTTTGATTCTTTTTCCCCTTACTTTAGACTTTCAATTCTGACCTTCCGGCGCAAAGTTCAACCTTTTTGTTTATTCCCCTGCAGGCCCCGCTGCGCGATGATTTTTCTCTCTGCCATTAGCCATCCCCCAGCCTGAACACGACCTTCCATTCTCACCCCTTGTTGCTCGGTCCCAAGCGTTTTTCCAATACCCCGATGGCAGATCAGACCTTTGATTCTTGGTGTTTTTTTTTTCCCTTTCCCACCCCTCAACTACCTGTTTCCTTTTTTTTTCCCAAAAACAGGGGTTTTTTATTTTTCTACCAAGCCGAGCAACGGAAGTTTTTCGGAGATGGAATCATCTTTTTCTGGGTTGCTGGATCTTCCTTTAGCTCGTGGCGCTCTTTTCTGAGGCAGTTTTTGCACACTGCCTTCCTCTCCTCCTCGGGTTCGGCAGGGCCTCCCAGGACGGGGAGGGGAGGTACCTTCTCCACACCGTTTTTGTGTCCGTCTACGACATGTTTTTTTTTTCTGAGTAAACCCAAAAACTGGATGGTAAATTGTCACGTCTCTTTTACATGAGCACCCGGGGTTGCTCGGCTCTTCTCGTTAGATTCGAGATTTGGGGGTTCTTTGGTGGATTTCTATCCCCATAACCTTTTTTTGATTCTTCGGACCTTTTTTCCTTAGGGAGGGGAGTTTTCTTGACAGACAGGGTGCCCTATTGTCCCCCCTTTTTCCTTGTTTTATGGCCCCGCGGATCCTTTTCTCTCCCCCCAAATCTGCATCCCGGGTCTTCCGAAATGGCACCCCTTTTTTTTTTTTGCCCCCCATGCGCTGGGATTTTGTTTTTCTTGGGACCCCGGAAATGAATCTAATTGATAGAATTTTCCGGGGTCCCCAACTAGGCAGCGTGCCTCCCCCCGGGGGTTTGGGGGGGGTCCTTTGGGCAGGGGGGGGGCCCGTTTTTCTTCGGGGATTCGTTGGTTGGGTTTTCCGGGTTTTTTGGAGGAATTAGGCTAGAGTTTCCTGTTGCCGCGTTTTGAACTTTTCCGTTTTGCTTGATATAGGGGTTTTTCTTCAGCTGGCTTGGGCTTTAGGGGGCGCCTTTCAGCCCCCTTTTTTCAATGTCTTCCGGTGGGAACCTCTTCGCTCTTTCGCGCAAAAATTTGTTTTGTCTTTTTTTTTCATTCTATTTCCTCCTCCCCCCCTTCTTGGTTCTCATGAAAAAACCATCGCGTCACCCTTTTTTTGAGGGAGAGTCGGTTCAACTTACCTTGACCAAAACGGCGAGACCTGGTTGTTACCGTTTCCCCTTGCCTGGTCAACAAAAGGGCAGATTAGCACTCCACCTCTTGGAGGCAGCACGCGTTGCATCTTACACCGCGAAAAAACCCTTTCCTCTTGGCCTCCTTCCAATCCGCACCCAAAAACAGATTTCCAAGCCACCCCCCGGTATCGTCCCGTCCCATATAGATGTTTATTATGCCCCCGATTTCCCGGGTGGCCGTGATCTGGCTTTCTTGAGAATCCAATAGATCTTTTAAAGTCCTGGAATGTCAGGGAACACAAGCTAGTCTCCTGCCCAGCCGCTAGGGAGGTTGAGGGTGGGCAATGGCTTTTCTGTTCCTTTTTTCCATGAAGGGGGGCAGGATTTTTTTCGTCGTCAAAAGGCTCCGGGTTTCTAGTTAGGACACGACATTATTGTTTTTATGTGACAAGTGTTGGACTGCTGCTTTCCCCCCCCTCCTGTTCTGCACCCAAACATTTTCTTTGGGTTTTTTGTTTTCCCCCCGCCCAGCGTTGAGTTTGCAGTCTCTTAGTCGCTGAAAAAACGCTTTATCAGTTCTTCACATCACACTTCATCGAGATTTGTCAGGAACACACTCTTTTTTCCGACACAAAAAACCGCTTCCCCCCGTTGTATCGACCCCAGAGGGGCCGGCGTCCTTAGGTTTTGGTCCGTCCCCGATCTCCGGGCCTAGGTTGGGCATGTTTCCTTGTCTTTCTCCGGTGGCGGTATTCCTTTCTTCGTTTTGGGTTCCCCTAACCAGCGGGATATGCGGCACAAATCCCTGCCTTGCCCCTTCTTTGTCCCCTTGAAACGCACGATTGTCAAGAGAACCTTATTTAAGGGGACGTACCCTTCTGACCATCGATGTCCATTCCTCCGATTCTCTTTTCTCGAGTTTTCTGATATCGTTCCGGCCCCCCACATTTGCAACAGAAGCAAGTGTCTATGCTTTCGTACTTTTCAGAGTGCTATTAGATCCCCCTTTCGCGGCCCCATTTCCCTCCCCAAACGTTTGCTTCCCCTATTCCTTTCCCCCTCTCTTCCCGGACTTCCTTCGTCCGTCTTTCTCATCAGGACCCGGGGGGTGCTGATACCTCCCTTTGTTGTTCACTCAATGTAGGCGGTTGTAGCGACAGCCCTCTGGTGTTGGGCCAGCTTGTCTTTTTTGCTATTTCCCCTTCTCTCCTCTGATTTTATGTCTTGCCACGGCGTGAATCCCCGGATCCCCCCCACGGGGGACTTCATTCCTACCACTCGGTCTGCGTCAAAACGCGCCACGTGGTTTGGCCGCCCCCCCGTTTCCGAGTCCACCACCCCATGATTTGTTGGGTTTTGGTTCTCTCCCCCGGTGCTTTTTCTACCTTACTCGCTGCCGATGGGGGGTTGTTTTTCCCTTCCCCCAAAATGCATTTTTTCTTCATAGCTCTTTCTTGCTTTCGGCTGGAGATGCACCAAACCCCCCCCCGCCAAGGCTCCCCAATCCACCTCTTAAGCAACCCACAAGTTTCGGAAGGCGGAATCTCTCGAGACCCCTTTCTTCCCCTTGGAAAAGATTTTCTTTTCCTAGTAAACGCCGAATAGCCGCGCCGGCTTGTTCGGTGGCCTGACAGCACGGAACGGTACGGTTTTTTTCCTCTGGCGCTCTTCCCCCCATGTTTAACGTTACTCCGAGGGACTGTCCTTTTTTGTGAAGGTTAAATGCGGTGTCTTTTCCACTTTGGCCTGCTTCTCGCGTTCTCCCTTCCCTTTCACTTAGAGAAGAGCAAACGAGAAAAAGACGAAATTCTGCCATGGTTTTTTGTGCGAAAGGGTAGCGTGGGGCGGACCGTCCCAAAACAATAGGGGTGACTGGGCAACACCTGGGGCCCCCCATTTTTCTTTTTCAGGACTGGGAGTTTTTCTCGGACCAGGGCCGGGAATCTTTTTAATGGACAGATTATTTTCTTATGGGGCTTTGGGAGCGTGATTACGCGGGCGGGTTTCGTGGGACTTCTCGAGGCTGTTACTTTGGCCCCCCCCTCATCGGGAAAATCATAATTCTTTTCCTCCCCTTTGTGTTTCTTCATTATCAAAGGTATAAAACTAGTCATCTCCCTCGATTCCAACGTTCCCCGTCTCTTTATCCAGGGGAATATGCCGCCGTCTCCAATGATTCAGTCAAACGGCCTATCAAAAACTCTCGGCGGGGCAGAGCTTTTTTTTTCTTTCCTTCTTACTCACTTCTTTCCGGTTGGAAGAGCGGGAAGAGTCCGCTCTTTTTGAAAGCCCACTCCATTCCTACCT
>Ga0179593_1472448_pt1 | contig 16366 bp, 24 predicted proteins | sample CZODoug2_1_08_16_FD_185931 | JGI IMG/M metagenome (GOLD analysis project Ga0179593, IMG submission 185931) | Vadose zone soil fungal communities from Angelo Coast Range Reserve, California, USA - CZODoug2_1_08_16fungal (PacBio error correction) | ecosystem: Environmental > Terrestrial > Soil >... | reverse complement strand
CTCTTTCTGGCCAAACCCCATCGCCAATACGTTCTGGGACGCAAGGCCGTGAACTTTTCACTTCCCTCCATATTTTAGCAGCTTCTCCCTATTCTTGATCTAACTGACACATTGTAACTCCCATTCTTTTGAGCCACTTTCGAATGGCGTGGTCTTACGGCTGATTTTACGTCCGACCTCGGCGACCCCCCCGCCAGCTTGGATACGGGAAAGAGTTTTAAGCCTTAACCCAACCCCGGCAATTTCAAGTATATCAGCAGACAGTGCCTGTTAGGATTTCAGTTGGTTGACTATGGATGAAGCTTGCCTGGTTGGTCCCACTTTTACCATACACTTTTCTAAAGAACACGCGGGTCCTCCATATATGAAACAAACCCTTAACTTAGGCACCTAACTTTCCCGACCCGCCCCTTAGTAGGTCACCGTACAAACATTCCCTGAACATTTCCTACCGAACCTTTTCGGTTTTGATCTTTTGACCTTGGACGAGAATAATGTGCGCCCGTATATTTCGTGACCTTTTTTTCCCAGATTCGTCATTCATGGTTTTCAGAGTTTTTTACCCGTTCTCCCTCCCAGTTCCGACTTCCCCATTGGGAGCTGGGAAGCTTCCCTGTGCTCAGAGACCACACACCCTTCCTGAATGACCACGTCTGTCGGAGAGGGTATGCGATTCTCCTGCGCGGATGTCCACGGCACTTGCGGGAGTCATGCAAGGCCTTTTTTCTCTTCACTTTTGAAGGCACGTGTGTGTTGTCCCTATATTTTTTTTATGGTTTTGTTTTTGGTTTGTTGTTTTCCAAACTTTCGGTAGCTCTTAAGGATTATAGCGAGCCCTCTTCCCCTGCCCCCTTTGCAACCTTTTTTTTTCTTTGGTGCTGGAAAATTGCTGTCCCCGACCGCCACCTCTTGTGACACCCCCCCGGTTTTGCTTTCTTCTTTTTTGGAGCGGCATCCCTTTGCCAACCCGCTCAAGCGCGATGTTCAACTGTTTTTTCTTAGTCGTCTCTTCGGAACGGAGCCCCGTTAGATTATCTTAACTTTACGATTCCCCTCTTCCCCAGATGTTGGTATTAACTTGGAGATTGGTCAGTGTATTCAAAACTTATAAGATCTCCATTGTGCGCACCTTCTCTGACTCGTGTACTTCCTGATCCAACTATGGCCCGCCCCTTTAGACTGCTAGTGGTCCCTCCCCCCGTCTCTATTTTCAAGTCCGCTTTTTGAGCCCGCCCCTCATCTCAGCGCCTTCCCCCCCCCTTCCATTCACAACTGCCAGGACGTCGCCGCGTACAAGAACAATCACCCGAAAGCCTTCACTCCCGCCTCCTATAACCCCCCTGCATTCGTCATGTCTGTCACAACCTTCCCCCTCCCCTATTGGAAATCTACTCTCTACCCCCCTACTTTTTTGTTTTTTCTTTAGAGATGACAATAGGACAGGGTCATGTTTTTTTGCATCATACCTGACCTAATCGAGGTCCCCTCGCATGTTGTATTGGCTGAGTGGATGAGTTTGATGTTTTGTTTTGTTCCAAGGAGACCTCTTTTCGTTGTTGATGCACTTTCGCCATTCTCTCTTTTTTAAGACACGGTTGGCGGACTGAATTTTCTCTACCCTGCTCTTCCCTGATTCCCAGCTTGCGGAGCAGGCGTGTTTTTTCATTTGAGCACCAAGTGGGACTTTCCATAGATTACTTACCCCTTTTATTCGCCAGTGTTTTGCTCCGAATTGACTGAGCTATCCTTTTTTTTTGAACCCCCTTCTTTCTTCAGCATGGTCCCCATTTATACGGCCCGCCGATTTGAATCGGTTCTGTGAATGGTCCATGGCCTCAAGAATTGGAGTCCGCTGCGGAGTTCTCTCCTCCTCCCCCCTCCTTGCTTGCTTTCCTTTGTTGCAAAAAAAAAGTTTTGTAACTACCACGTGAACCAGCAGACTCAACCTTTTTGTCATCTACTTTTCCTACCCCGCGTGGTGCCTCTTTGAGCGCCCGATGAACGACAGCCAAAACCAATCTTTTCCTTGGGCGAGAGAAGGGGTCTACGCCTCCCCCCCTTGGCTCGTTTTCAATCGCTCCCAGTAAATCCACCCAAACCACCAACAACCCAATGCAAATCCTTTACAAAACACACCTTCTGAGCCCGTTTGACTTCTTGCCGAGACACCCTCTGTGGCCATTTTTGAAAATAAACTGCCGTTGCCCCGAGTTGCTCCTAGCGCATTTCGCACCCATGCAGTCAAGAACTGCCGCCCAACCCGCACTCCTCCCTTTAGTTTTGTTTCACCCTTTTTCCGCTCCCTGCCTCCCACACATTTCATTCCCCTTCTTCACTGTCAAACCATTTTTTGGTATTCAGTTAATCGTGACAGTTCCCGACCCTTCCCCTCTGACCGCTTTAACCCCAATGCCCTAACCCTCCCCATTGCGTTCCCATCTTCTGGCTTCAATTTATTGGAGGCTTTGCCCGTTTTCTGGCGTTTTTTCAGTCTATGCCAATGTTTGTGACCAGTCCTTTTTGTTTTTTCTCTTTTCCAATTACTTGAACCTTTGAAAACTGCAAATTCTTTGACGCCCTTCACACCTGGCTAATCACTGTGCTTATAATGACTTGTATTTTCATTGTGCTATGCCCACCGAATTATCCTGCTGGCGAGGTGGAGTTCCTCAGGCATCTCTCCGACTTAGCATGTACATTCCCACGGGCCCCTTAGTGGTCCTATCCCAACCATCCATTTTTTCCTCTCATAGTTGGTATTGAGGGCTGCTTTTTTTTTCCCCCAATTTCCCCTTTGTGACCCGGAACCTTTTAATGTGTTTTTGACCAAATGATCCTCCTTTTCTCTTTTTTTTTGATCGATCCTTTAACTGGTCCCTCTCCAACATTAAAAGTTCCCGATCCTCACTTCCAGCAGTGGAAAGGCCCTAGCCTCACTACGACGACCACCCTCTTTCTATTGCATCATGATCGCCATAAACGTCCCTAGGATGCGCCCTTTTCCTAGTCTTTTTCTTTAATGAGAAGATGTCTCGAACTCGGATTCCCCCACCTCCGCAGTGTTAACGGGGGTTACCTCCCCAATGTCCAACTTCCCAAATAACATAATAAGAGCGTATGTGGTTTTCCTCTGTCCTTTTTGAGCTAGAGTGATCCCCGGGTTGGTAACAGGTTCCCCGGAAGGATCATTTTTTGCCACCGGGGTCCAGACGAATTTCACCCTCTTGTCCAGGCTCACACAAAAATCACAGATCCTTATACTTCGCTCCGCAGTCACTATAGTTCTCCACGACCAAGCAACCCCTTGAGCCCTCCGCATGAGGGCAACAGCGCACCCAGACCCTCGCGAACACTCTCCACTCTCCCCCTCGACCCCCCATTCCCTCGTACGCCCAAGCTGGGTTCATACCCCAAGTTATTTTGGCCTCTAGGGGCCAGGGCATAAGCCCCGGTCTCCGACCGTAGTCGTTTTCTTTTTAACCCTGGACACGTGATTATCCCATCACCGGTAGTGATAGATACCAAGTGTTCAGACACCTTGCAGTGGAAAGTGGTGGGTGCTTTTTGGAGCAACAGTGAGAAGTTCAGCCCTCCAAACACTTTGAGGATTGCTGCGTTGGCGCTTTTATGCCCATTGGCAGTTCATTCACCTACAAGGTGGACGGCGCTCTTTCTTTTCCCTTTCCTTTCAGTCATTTAAGCTCCAGGTGTAAGGCAAAATTCTCTTTCCTTTTGGTAAAAGCTATTATTCCATTTTGTTTTGTTTTTTTTTTCCCCGTTGAGGTAGCTTCGTACCAAGGTTTAGCTTTTGAACCCCTTTCTAGTTTTCAAATGCGCATTTTTCCTAGGGGTTAAGTTCCATGAGACGCCTCGCCAACCGACCCCCGGTTTTAGGCGTCATTTTGGGTTTTCAATAGTACACTTTTGTCCCACCCTCCCTCCTTCGCCATTGTTTTTTACTTACCTACCCGGAAAGGCTGCCATTGCTGACTTTGAGCATGAAAGACTAACGATTCAATCTGCTTTTATAATGGACGGAGGCTCCCGCCGGTTTATTTCAACAGGGACTTTTTCCCAATGAGTGATCCCACTGATGTTTATGTTATCCCTCCTCCCCCTTCTTGCTCAAAGGAAAGCTGCTCCCTATGAATACAGTGGCTTCCTTTTGATTAGCCTTCAAGTCCGCCACGCTTTCGCTCCTCCCTGACCCTTTAGACGCGCCGGTTCAGCACCTGTGCAGCACGGCCCTTTTTCTAGGTTAGACAACCTACACAGACCTTCGGGAAATCCCCTTTTCCCCCCCTCATTCCCCGAAGTCCCCCAAATTGTCTCGGTCACAACGATTTTTAGGTCTTTCTGAAAAGTTGCCCCCCCTGCATTTTTCCCCCCCCCCCCACCCACCGTTGTTGATGATCTTCCAATGTTTTTAAGGGACAAGTTTTTGCATGACCCCTTGTCCCGCTGAATTCTCAGTTTTGTCCGATTTTTTTTATGAGTGGACATGGATTTGCCCTTTTTCCCCCTCTCCTCTTCTTTTGTATTCAAGGCGAGGATTTTGTCCTTTTCATAGTTTTTGCGCCATTCTCTGAGCTCAGGCGGCAGGAGCGCAACAGACTTTCTTCGGACTTTTTCCCCTCGAGTGGCCAGTTGAGCAACTTTTTCTTTCCTTCTCAGAAGTTGTTAGTACCCGCCGTCAGCAATAGTTGTCTCCGATTCCTTCTTGCCCTACGGTTTTAACGACTTGTTATCCCCACTCTTGAATGAATCGTCATGCGCAAGATTCCCTCAACCCATTTATACCTCCTTCTGTGCATCTGCTTCCTCCCCAATTTCCTCTCGTCGCTGGCGTGGTTTCAAACCGCTTTGACAACGGACCCAATCTCCCCCCCCGTGTTGTCATTTGTTGACCCGCGTTCGCTGATTTTCCCTTAGCCCTTGACCCGCCCAATCCACCCCACCTGGGGGCGCTGGTGCTTCCCCCCTTTTTTCCCAACTCGCTCCTCCCTTTTTCCAACAACAACCAACCCAAAAACCACCATTGCCCCACCTAACAACCCATTTTTCGCGAATTGACCATACCTGATTTACCCCGCCCCATCCTCATTTCTTTCAACCAGTGTGCCACGAGCGGGTATTTCCCATACGTCTTTCCCCCATGCGCGAAGTCCGCTTTTTCCCCTCCTCAATTTCATTGTTTTCTTAACAATGTTTGCCCCCCCTCCCCCCCCCCCCCCCCAAATTGTAACGGCAACCTTGGTCTTCCGCCCTTCCTTCTCTAAAAACCGTTGATTTCGAGTCCTCCCACGCCATTTTTTTCCCGACGTGAGGTGACCAACCACCATTCCCACCCCCCCCGACATGGAGAATCCCGAGGGAGGCTGGCGTAAGGCCCGATTATTGTTGTCCCTTTCCCCTTCACGGATGGCGGTGGGCCGGAGGCCGTTTTTTTTTTTTTTTTCAGGGGTTTTGTGAACCGTCCAGTCTGAGTCCCACGGCTTTTCCGCAGGGTCCCCAACTTTTGACCACCCAGATTTTTCCCTGAACTCGGTCCCCCTAAGAGCTGCCCTCGAATGAAATGAAGTTGTTTTCAAGTTGTGAAGTTTATCTCCCCCAGTGTGAACCCTTTCTACTAGTGTCCGTCTAGCAGAGGGGTCCCTCTCAGCCGGCCGCTTTCAGACATAAAGTTCTCCCCCCTTTGTTCACACGTTCTCGTTTGCTCCTATATCTTTGCTTTGCTTGTTTGGCCAATCCTGGATGCGTTCTTCCTTTAATGGCTTTTATTCAGGTACATTTGATAAAAAAACACAACCACCCACAAACAAATATATTTCCCCCCCTCCTCCGTTTTTGGTTTAATCAGACACATTTGCATCTGACACACCCTTTCTCCCCCCTCCTGTTGGACGAAAGGCTCACCTGGCCAAATAGCCCTCAGTAAGGAGGACCCAGATCTCTTCAGTTTGCGACTCATGCACCCCTCCATTTGTTTCAAGCTTAAAACTTAAGGTGTGCGCCACATTTCCTCTTTTTCTTGGGCGGCCCGACGTTTTCGCCTTCCACTGTTTTCCATTTTGATACTTGTACGGTTGTTTGTTCATAATTGGACATACCCCCTTCCACCCTCCAAGTAATCAGTATCAGTGCTCCGTGGGCTAGTCTTTACGCTTTCCCATGTTGGTTCACATTTTTACAATCAGGACAAATCCATAGGGCCATCGGACCGGGTCACCAACCCCCCGTCTTAGACGCCCTAACTTCCCGCCCCTAGAATCCGTGGTGGAGGTCCAATTCGAACCTTTTCCCAGCCAGAAGTGAACTCGGGCCCTCACTCCTTTTCTTAGGTGTTGGTCATAAGCGGTTCCCATTCGTCGATGTTGTTCTTACCAACTTTTGTGTTTATAGCATGTTTTTTACCCCCCCTGAGCGCAGAAACGTGTCTTCCCAAGTGGGGGGTTTTAGGAGGTTAATACAAATTTCGTAATTTTAACACACCCACACTGCTCGGTGGGCCCCAGTTTTTCTGGGCCCCGAGGTCTCCGCATTTTTGGCGAAGGCATCCTGGCTTTTTTCCCAAATCTATTGGCAAGGCGTGTTATTTCCCCCAAGGCACACGATTCCCTTTTTCGGGCCTCATTTTCCTTCCGCGATTAAGTGTTGTTTTTTGCAACCTGGTCAATGTTTGGTTGTTTTTTTGTTGTGTGATTTAACACGGTCCGACGTAACTCGCATGGTTCCTCTTTCAGGCCAAAATGATCTTAACCCTCAGGTCAAATTGGCTGATTGCGGTTTTCCTCGCGTTGCCTCCCCAGATTTCAGCACTGACACACTTCCTCTTCCCCAGGTGTTTTATTTTTGTACAGTGTGGTATCTCCCTCCAACTTTTTTTTAAAAAGTTATTCCAGGCACCCCTTGTTAAAGTTGCTACCTCCTTCATTAGACGGTTCTGTATATTCCTTTTCTCAATCACCCCCGATTCCACCAGCGTGTTAGTACCTTGAGTCGATAAGTGTTATTTCACCTGTACAGGCTCAGTCAATGCCGTTGTCCTACCACTTTTTGATTTCCTTCGACCAAGGCCCCGCCCCGCTGTCCGCTTTTTTCTTTCCCTTGAAGTTTTGCGTCCAGATATCCCTTAAAGTCAGCAGACCGCCCTATGCTGATACTTCATCCCTACATGAGCTCCCGAATGGCTTTCCTGAACAGTACCCCATGAACGCGGCTGGAATACCCCCCCCCTCTTGTTCTCCTCATAAAAATTAATTAAACATGTACCCCGCGATCGTCATCTCTGTCCTTATTGCTTCCCCCCCAAAGATTTATATTTCTCCCATACGTTGTGTTGTATTAGCGTCTGACAATAGAGAAGGGCCACCTTTTTCTCATTAATTTGCCCCAGTCTCAAGAATGCGTGGTCCATCGTCCTTGGAGTGTCTTTTCCTGGGGTCCGTAATCTATGGACGTTGTCCCAGGGAGTCCTTCCGTGTTGTTTTGTTTTTCTGACTCCCTTCGCGGGCTATGTAGGTAGAGTCTGAAAGCGTTCTTTTTTCAACTGAATCTCTATCCGAGTGTCCCCCCTTCTTCCTCGGGTCTAGGTTTTTCTTGGAATTTGAGAAGAAGTCCTTTGGGTCTGCCCCGTTCCTCCTTCCCAGTTTGGCGTCACGCATGGCCGGACTCTGCTTTCCCCTGTTTTAACTCTTCGATCAGAAAGCCCTTCTAAGACCAACTCCCCCCTCTTACATCGTAACTTTGCTCACCTGAAAGAGAACCTTTGGCCTTTCCCCGACTTCTTCCTCCTTCGTCCTCCACCCCGGTACTAATAGTTGGAGCGGGGTCCCCCACCTACCGATTGCCGATCACCCCTTTCAGCTCATAACCGGTTGTAGAGATTTTTTCTACCAGAGACGATTGTTGACGCCCCGATTTTAACAACCCTCCCTCCCCAAAACCATACAGAAGGGGGCTCTGAAGGGTCTCCTTTTTTTTACCCCTTTTCTTACTCGCTTCCCCCCTTGAAGTTTGTCCATTGCCCATACAACAAACCCACAACCCCCCCACACAAAATTCACCCCCATATTCTTCCCAACCCACCGGTGAAGCGCCTTTGCTTTCCCCCTGTCCCTCTACTATGAATCCCCACACGAGCCGTTGCACGAGCGTTTTGAGAGCACTTCACATAGCGACCCCCCCCTCTCCCCCCGACCCCACTCACACACTCAATTCAGGTTTGGTTCTTCGCCCCCACTTTTCAACTTCCTTGCACCCCCCCCCCCCCCAAAACCTGTCATTTTCCTTGTCTTTCCCGCCACCCTTTCCCTTAATGCCCTACACCTTTGATTTCGAAATGTGACCAGTTCAACTCATGGCACTCCGCGGTTCCCCTATTCTGACTTTCCCAATCCCAAATAGCCTGTCCATAAATCATGGCGTTTCCCTTTCCCCTAAGGGATGTCCTTGCAGGATTCTTTCTCCTGGCGGGTAGGATATTATTTGCTTAATTCACTTTTTGTGACCGTTTTCCCTCTCTTCTCCTTTTGATTACTTTCCTTGTCCACCCCCCGGCTTCGGAATGCCCTGATATTACCCCCCCCGAATCTGAGCTTGTCTAGATTTTTCTTTGTTATTTGATTGGGTCCAAACCCCAGGCCAAGTTCGAACCGAGATTGTGCCGAGGTCCTGTTGGGGTGCCCGGTCCACCCCTTCGGCTGGCGCAAGCCTCCAACTTTTTCGATTCCCTATGCTCCATCTGTCCTCCGTCCTTCTTGGGGCAATGCCTTTTTCCCACTTCCCTTGCTTTTTGGCTATCTGTAAATGACTGATTTAATCCTACTTTCATGTTTTGCGCTCTCCCTTTTCCCCCCCTTTTACCACCCTCTCCCCTTTTCACAAAGTTTTCTTTGGTAGCACAAGGACAAGGATTTGCCAATCAGAGAATAGTATTCCGATCAGTCTCTCACGCCCCCGCCCCCTTTTTCCTCGTTCTTTGCGAAACAGTTAAGCCATGGGCGTGGCTGTATGCGCCGGCTGATGCACGTCCCCCCTATTTTCTTTCAAATTGGATCATTTTTCACGTTTTGGAAGATCAAAGTCCACCCCCCCCCTTTCCTTAATCATTGATGCCTTTCCTCCCTTTTTTTCTTTCTGTCTCTGAGTTGTCTTTTTTTTTTCCCCAATTCAACTGAAGGCAAGCTAGGGGATCCTCTCCTCAAAGTCTTTCACAACCCCCTTAATTCTATACTCCCTGCCCCTCCCTAACTTTAATCAGAGGCAAGGACAATCTCCTAAACATCCAGTTCAGAAAGATTGTTGATTGCGTCCCCATTTAGAATGCAGTTTGACTTCCGCGGTTTGCTTTGTGTCAACTTGCCGACGAAACCCACAGTTTTTAGTGATTTCCGTTCGTTCCGACCCCCCTGGCATCGGACCCTGGGTGGTGGCGGTGAAGCTGACTTCTCTCCCCGCAGACCACTTAACTTGAGGATGGCGGTTTTCCCCCTGGCCGGGTATTCATTTTTCCTTCTTTTATGACCAAACTGCACTGCGCTTTGTCTTCAATTCCTTTTTTGGTCCCTAGGTTCCTGCCCCCCTTTTATCCGGGGTTTTGAAAGTTATGGTGCGTAAATCGAGGATTATGGAAGAAGTGTGAAATTCAGAATGTTTTGTTGTGCCAAACATTTTCCCTAGCCCGTTTTAAGCCTGCTCCTTGCTCTCCATTTTAGAGAAAACCCCGGTCAAAAGGTGTGAGGCTTTATGTTTTTGAGGCTCATGTCACCGCCGTCCCGCCCGGTCCCCACCATTCGATGACACGGTTGAGTGATGTCCAGTTTTTTTCTCGGCCCCTTCTTTACACGATACCTCCTCCGATATTATTGAGGATTTGGCATTCCTTCTTTCGGAAATCACTGCCAGGTTGCTGATCTTGGCCTTTTCACTTATCCCCCCCCTTCTTTTTCTTGACCCTGCCCCAATGACTCCGCCGTGTCTCCCAAAATTTCAAATTTGCGCCCACTCTTTATCTCTTCCTACCCCCAGTCTTTCCTTCCCCGAATCCGCATCTGCCCGTGGCCCTGCTCGATAGAATCAGTCCGCCGCCCTTTTCTTTTCCTTTCCAGTCCCCATACCTCATTGGCGTCCCCCTTCCCACCGGCACCCCCTTCAGTCGCTGAAGCCACCTACATCCTCTGGGCCCTCCTTGGTTCAGTCAGACCATTAAGTGGAAAAGCTCTTCCCCATCTGTTGTCCAACATCTGTAAACCCCCCGTGCCCTTCAATATTGCGCTCTTTTCCTCCTCAATTCAGTTTGTTTTCTCTCTTTTGCCACATCATTTTTGAATTCCTCCTCCCCCCCGAGATGTCCCATTCAGATTTTTCTCTCAGTTTTCTTTTTCCTTTTTTTTTTATGATTTCCTTTTTTACAGGAAGAGATGACCTGTGGTCTTCCGGAGTGACGGATTTTTTTTCTTTTTCCGGGGGGTCGGTTTCGATAGGTCTTGCTTTCCCGGGTAACTCCTGGTTTTCTTCTTCCTTTTCCCCTTGAGATTCTATCATCGGCCTTGAGGCGAGGCGGAGTTTTTTTTCCTTGAGCCTGTGCGGATAGGACGTCTATCCTCCAATAGTTTTTCGACAGGAAGGGCCCGCGACGGGTGTCTAGTTTGGCAAGACCCTTCGCTGAGATCAGCTCCTTCCATTTTATTCCCACAAATTCATTCAGATTAATCTGTTTCCTTTGTCTCCCCCCCCCTCTAAGAACTCCCAGGGCGTCTTTACGATGATGATCGCTCCCAAACTTCTTCTCTTTTGCTTGTTTTTTTTCCCAAACCTTTGGACATGTCTACCAACACTGTTTCCTCCTCCCCCACCTTTTACCCTCTACATTGGGACCTCCCCAAGCGAGTTGGACTGAAGATGCCCCCCTCCCGACCAAAACATTTTGACGCCCTTTGGTGCCGATTTCTTTTGGCTCGCTCTTTCCTTGGTGAAATAGCCCTACCTGACCGTTGGAAATCAACCCCCAAACCCCCCCCCCCACAACCACTGTCAACCACGATTACCAAAACCCCCCCCCGGGACTCGCCCCCCGGTACTTAAAACTCGTAATCGCACCGATTCTGCCTGGTCGCACATCTTGATCCCCTAGCTTCTTTGAAGAATCTCATTCGACCCCTCGCTCAGACCTCTCCCTAAAACCGTCATACAATTTCAGTTTTGGTATGCGATTCTAACGTATCTCCCCCGCCTCCCCCACCCCCCTCTCTCAATTTGGTCTTCCGAACCTCTTCGAACTCCCCCTGTTTCTCGGAATATTGAACACTTTCCCCTCCCCTAGACAGTAGGGAACCCCTGTTTTCAACTCCAATTCTTAAAATAGCATTACATCCCATCTTTCTGGTCTTCCTTTTTCGAATTGGATTTTTTCTTATACTTGCTTTGCGGGACCTTATGTTCTAATTACGTGTTTTTGACGTCATATGTCCCCCCTCATTGAATAATGGTCAATTCCCCCCCCCCAACAGACCCTCCTTCCTACTGCACCCTTGAACTTCCGCCCCCTGGCTTCCTTTCTTCGGAATTGGACCGTGTTGGATCCAACCAAACCCCAGGTTTTTACCAAAATGTATCAATCGGGATTTGTGTTGTAGACGATTAATATCCTCCTTGAAGATTTTCGAAAAGTCTGAAATTTCTCCCCCCCTCCTGGACTGAAAATTATCGTCTCGCTCCTTTTTTTCTTTGTCTCTCCATTCTTTCTCGAGGCCAATTGAATGGCTGCGTGACCAGACTCGTTTTCTTCAAACTATTCCTTCCCCTAACTCCTTTTGTTGTTTTTATCTAGATAATTTTCCCGTGAAAACCCCGCAAAACATTCAAAGTTCCTGCAAGAAAGGCCCAGGACCTTTTCCCATCCCGAACTAACACTTTAGACCAAGCAGTAGTTTCCGCATCTTGATTCTGCCCTTTCCCTCAACGGTGTATCAGGCTGGCGCCACTTGCCCTGCCGTTTTCGTTTTTGTCAGGGATATCTCCCCTTCTTTCCCCCACCTCTCCCTCTTGATAAGGGTCCCGGTGTGGAAGATCCACAGTCCAACGTCCAACCGTCCCTTCCGACCTCCAGTTCTCCGACCTTGGTTTTCCGAGCGTCGTCCGCGCTGTCGGTGTTTCCCTTTTTGAACACTTTCCCGCAGAGTTTGGTGCAATTTCCTTCCTAATTCCCCATTTCCAAACAATTAATTAGCGATAATATTTCCTCCATTCATCCTTGTCAAGTGTGACCCCCAATTAGTACACATTATCACGCCAGAAAGATCTGTATGCGTTTTTTTCCCTTCCCTTACGATTGGCTTTCTACGCTTTGGCCTACTTTTTTTTCTTCGGGTACCCTTTGACACGCTTCGCACACACCGTTTTAGTAGAGAAGGACCAATGCGGAAGACAATTCTGATTTCAGTTGAGTTCGGCCCTGAAACCTTTGACTTTCTCACTTCCCAAAATTCCCTTTATGATTCCTTTTTGGCTTCTTTTTAGGCATTGTGGCGTGACGGCGCGATGAACAGCTCGTTTCTTCTCTTTGTGTCATTTTTTCCTCTTCTTTCTCTTGGATAGGTCCCCCTTTTCCCCCCTTCTGCCTCCGGTGGTTGTTGCCCTAGTTGTTCAAATGGTTTTTTTTTTTTTTGTGTTGGATTTCGTCGTCTTCGGGACCCACCCCTTGCCCTTTTCCCTGGATTGATGCCCCCCCCTTTCTTTTTTCAACCTTTTGTTTTTGTTTTTCCCTTTTCTCTTCCAAAATCCTTAGCCGTTTTCTCCCCATTCGATGAAACCCTGTTTTTCTTCCCCCCTTTCCCCAGTGTGACCCCCTTACCAACTTTTTTTCCCCCCCGCTCCACTCCCCTCTTTAAACTAGGAGCGAAATCCATGAAAGACAGCCACTTTCTGCTTTCGAAATGACCTTCGATTCAATCGCTTTTGGCCCTCCTTCCCCATGGACCAAGGTTCTCTCACTTTTTTACCAACCCTTTTTTCTTCCCTCTGGCCCTTCTTCGCAACTCTTTGCTGATACATTTGTACCCCCCCTTACACCCCCCCCCCCTCAAAATCCCCCAGAAAGATTTTCCAATGGCAATCCTTTTCTCTTAGATCCCTTCAAGTCACGACCCCCCTTTTTTTTTCCCGTTCTCCCTCCTACCTCGATCCAGACTTCCTCCATTCAAGGAACACCTTACAAGGAAGTCGCCGGGCCTTTTCCCCCCCCTAGGTTTGGCCCCACACGAATCCCCCTTTACACCCTTATAGGTCCAAGACCTTTCCTCTTCCTTTTTTCTCCGCTTATTCCTCCAAAACACTTGCAACTTCACTATTGGATCTAGATATTCCATAACTTTGTGTGTGAGAGATCCCCAATATTCCTTTTTTCCCCCCTTTTTGGCAATCCCCCCACTTTTCACCCTCCTCTGTGTTCCTCCCCTTCTTTTTCTTTATTTTTGAGTGGTGACTTTAAAGAAGATATTCTGTGGTATTACCGGAGCGGCCGTTATTTAATTGTTACTTTCCCTTGGTTGTGGCGCCACTGATGCTTTTTCTTTCGGATGGAATTCGAGCAAACAGTGCGGGATTTTCCCTTGGCCTTATCTCTATAATTGATCCCCTTGAGTTCCCCGGCGGATAGGAGTTGAGTGAATTCGCCCTCAGTGGTTGATTCCCCCCTTCGACTCCTGACATCGTTGACCCCTCATGGCACGATTGATTCTTTTTCAACTCCCTTCTTCTCTCCGCCGACTTTATTCCTACAACCGCTATTGACCTCCTTTTTCCCGGTACATGGCCCCTCCCTCATCAAGCCAGTGTCTTCTTCCTAATGAGGAATCGCCTCCACCCCCCCTATGTTGTGTCTTTTGTTTTCAACAACAACTACACGGCCGACAAACCAGTTGACCCTGAATCAATTTCCCCCCAGGTTTGATCTGCTTTATCCCCCTCTGGCCGCCCAGTGTACTGAGCCGATGAAAAAAGAATCAATAAAACAAGGGCCCTCAGGTGTTCTCTCAGCAGGGGTCTCGCCAGCTCGAGTAGTTTTAACTCCTCAAAAAGTTGACCTTTCCCCCCCCCCCCCAAACCCCCACAAAAAACCATCACACCAATACCCCCCCCCCCCCCCAGGACTAGCTGTTGACGTCCCTAGTGCAGAGAAAAGGAGAATGTCCTTTGAAACCCCCTCCCTCCAGAATTTCCCCTCTTTTAAATCCGCTCCTGTCTCCCCAATTGCGCTAACCTAAGCACTCCATGCCTGACATAATCCCGTGCAGTTTGGGTCTGACCTTTTCCCCTATATTAAGACTCAACAAAATTTTCCCTTAGGCAACATTTTCTCCGCCATTTGTTAAATCCCCATACCCACATTTTTCTCTTGAATAGTTTAGTTTTCCCCTCATTCGATAATTGGTTTAACTCTATTTAAAGACCCCTTCTACCCCCCCCAGAATTTTCGCATCTGTGCAATCTTTTTCTCTTTCGTCAAGGTATTGATTGTTTTTGCAGAGTTCCTGTGCGGGTCGTTCCCCATTGAGCTTCTAAATAAGTGTTTTTGTGCTTCCCTTTCTTTCGTTCTCCCCTTCTTCATCACTTCACACATTGACCAACAATAAATTTGCCGACGACTTTCCGGAATCCGTGCACGCCGTCCTTACTGATTTGCATGAATTTGTACTAGTTGGAGAGGGCCATTATTAAAATCACCTCGGCAAGAGACCGCTCTTTGGGCTCAGAGGTACGATCTAATCGGCTTCTAAGCCAAGATTACTTGCCCTTTTGTCCATCTTTTTTCCAAGTGCTCATGAGATGCTCGATAACGTTTTTTTTTTCTCAGTAACTGCTGATTGGCCCTCCCTGGAGAGTGAAAACGGAGGCCCCCTTTTTTTCCTTTGTTCCCCTTTTCCAGATATATCATTCCTCCGTGGTGTTGTTTGATTCCCTCCTGGACACCAATCTCCACCCTTCCCAGCCTTTTTTCCCCAAGAAAGGACTTCCCTTTTGCACCATCTTCCCCTCCCCTTCCTCCCAAACCCGATATCGTCCATTCCCTAAAGGGTCCAGGCTCGCCCCCCACTTTAGAATGGTTTCTCGCGCCGTTGATAATCCTCTTCCCTGCCCGGTTTTTCCCCTTTTGGTTGGAAGATTCCAAACCCCCGCCCCAAGTCTACCAGTAAGAAAGAGCTTTCTTTACCTGTGTTCTCTCTTATTAAGACTTTCCTTTTGTTCAGACATTAATGCAATTTGGGGAGAAGATTCAGCCCCCCCTTTTCCCCCACACCCAGTCCATGAACATCTGTTGACCTTTCCCCTCCCCCCAATCCATTAACATTTCCCCCGTAAAGAGGATGCTCACCTGGATCTGTAGAATGAGTTCCCCCCTTTTCACCCTCTTGTCTTTTTTTTTGAAAGTCACCCCCCACGGGTGTATCCTGTTCTCCCGGAACCCTTTTTCCCCCTTAAACCAAAGTGCAGAGGAAGTGGGGTTCGGCGGGTCTCTGAAAGTAGAATAGAGTTGCCTTCCCACCATGAAACTAGTTCGGAGTTGGTCTTCTCTTTTTTGCGTGGCTTATCTTGTCATACACGCTCTTGGAAACGGAATTTTTTTAGTGTTGGGTTTATGGCCAGATCGGTTGCCGTTGCACTTCTTTCCTTTTTTTCCAAAGGAGATCACGGTGGTTTTTTTTCAGATTTTTTTTGAAATGGTTTTTGTTTGTTTTTTGTTGTGATTGAAAAGTACCTTTTCTCCTCTTTTTTCCAAACTCCTTGGAGTCCCAACATGTCCCTGCCCATGCGGTCCCATGGGTTTCTTTTTCTTTTCGGGGCTAAGCCTAGAGGAACGAGGGTCCCCGAGAGGCAAAACCTGTTTTCTTTCATGTAGGTCGTGGGGATGATCTTTTGCGTGAAACTCAACATGCGCCCTTATTTTTGTTTGCGGATATTACTCATTCCTTCCCTTCCCGCAACGGTAGTGATGATCTTCAAATTCCGATTCACCCCCCTATCAATCTTTGGTAGTATTCCATTACTATTCATCCTGATTCCAACACGTGTTAAGTATTTCCTCTTTTCCCAGCGCTCGAAGGGTATGTTCCCTCTTACATTTTTTTTCCCTCCCCCCGGCACTAATGTCAAGTGGCCCCCATAATAGTACGCCAAGTCGCCGCCACCGTTTCCCTCTTTACATCTCCCCCCCTTCCCTGAGAAGGGCACAAATATTGCAACAACTGCACGGGTCGAAGACGACCCCCCCACCCCCCCCCCTTGGAACTCCTCACTCCAATCCCATTCCTAAACAGGCCCCTACTTTTTCCTCTTCGTCTGCTGCAAAAAAATTGGCCATTTATGC
>Ga0179593_1446120_pt1 | contig 16367 bp, 18 predicted proteins | sample CZODoug2_1_08_16_FD_185931 | JGI IMG/M metagenome (GOLD analysis project Ga0179593, IMG submission 185931) | Vadose zone soil fungal communities from Angelo Coast Range Reserve, California, USA - CZODoug2_1_08_16fungal (PacBio error correction) | ecosystem: Environmental > Terrestrial > Soil >... | reverse complement strand
CCCCTCCTCTACGCCTGGCGGATGGTTCGGGGTCAATTTTTTTTAAGTGGGGCCCCGTTTTTTCTTCTTTCTTTGTCTGTGTCTCTTAATCCGAGTCCTTTTTCCCCCCGTATTGAGGCCGTAGGGGCCGCGATTCTTCCTTTCCTCTCAGGCTCGATGACGATAGCATCCCAAGTAAAGGGTATCATTCTTTTTTTTTTCGTAATGTTTACTCGACGATCTGGCCCAGACCAGCCGTTTTCCCTTTTTTGTTTTTTTTTGTTCCTCTTCGACGCAGATCGATTTTGGGAGGGTCTCTTCTTCTTCTACCTGCGTTCGGGTCCTCTTCTGGGCGTCCGGGGTCCGTCCTGTCTCCTTTTTGGTACCAACCCGTCTCGTACACCTGGTTTTTGCGAGGGAGCGCCTTCCACGAAAGCCCGCCGGACTCGTAGACTTCGTTTTTTCCTTTTAGTAATTCGGCCGGTAGCCGAATATGAGTCCCCTTCTTGTTCCTTTCTATAGAAACTTCTGTAGCCCACCGTGTAATTGATAACTGCCCCCGATTTTTTGCCCATGCGGAATGGCCAATGATCGTTCCCCTTCTTCTTTGAGGTTTGCAGTTCGTTTTTTTCACCCGCCGAGAAAATCGCCTTTGTTTTTAAGGAGATCTGTCTGATGCTTCGTTTAGAGGCGGTTCCCCTCCCTTCTTTTTCGCAGGCGTTCTCCTCGTCCTGAGTTTGGTGGTGAGATTCAGCGGTGAGTTATGCGGTGCTTCCCCAGTTCTTTTCCGCTTTTTTTTTTTTGTCATCGTCCATCGAGGAGATCTTCCTTTGCCTCTTCCCTGTTAGATGGACTGAGCGAAGTTTTCGATTCCTCTTTTCCTGAAACCCTTGGGATCAGAAGTTTTCGTTCTTCCTTCTGTTTGGTCGTCTTCCCGGGTGGCCCCCCGGCGGCGTTGCCTCTGAGGGTTTGCGTGGCCGACTCTTTTCTCCCTGATTCCCTTAAGGCCATAAAACACTCCGCCTTCTTTCGGTTTTTGTCCTTCAGATCGCGAACTTAAGTTCTCTGCTTTCCTGCACGGTGACGCCATGAACCGTTCCGGTTTTCCGGTTATAGGTGTTAGAATGCCCTTTTCTTTTTTGTTCGACGACGGTGAAATCCACCTTTCGCTCCTAACCCCGCCAGTTTTCGAGACCCGATTTCTCCCCCTCCCCCTTCTTTTTAGCGTTATGGCAGCGGGACAGGGAGATTCCTTTTCGTCTTTCACCATCCTGAGTGCCGGCCTCCTGCGAGAATTTGCGGATTTCTGCTCTCTCCTCTCTTTTTTTTTTTTTCCTTAGACGTTTTTTTGTACCCGCGCGTGCCAGCGGGAGACTTCCTCCTGCGATAGGTTTTCGCCGGTGTGCAGGCTTTCTCGCCTTCTTCTGTCTTTTTGTTCCGGTCCATTCAACCAACTCCCCTTCGTTTCCCGAGCATGTATTCCCGTTTTAACTCGGACTTGCCCTCCTCTTTGTGTCCTCTCTGGATGGTTTTAAGCAAATTTTCTTCCCACTTATGATTCGGCACACGACTTCCCGCTTTTCAGTGTTTCTCTCCGCAGAAGGTTTTCTGTCGAAGCAGCTTCGGTTATTTTCCTTTTTTTTATTAGAGATAATCACGGGTTCAACTGTTCTCTGTAGTCATTCATCCGGCTCCGGATACTGGCCTTCTATCCTCTAAAGCTTCCTTTCCTACCCAGTCCAGAAGACACCCTGTCCTTTCGCTGTTGAGGTGAGTCTGTCTTTCCTTTTTTTCTGTGAAAGCAGCATTCTTTCTTATTTCCCTTTCTCCTATCCTGCGCGTAACCCATCCTACCTGCTGTTATCCAACCCGCCCGATTTGCGCTGAGGCGTTGCCTGTCTTGAGGGAGTCGTCTCGATCGTTGGTTTCTTTCATATCTTCCCATAGGCGTCTGATCTGCGGAAACCCCTCCCCCTTATTTAGTGGTGTTGAGAGGACGCGATGAGAACTCCCTGTCCGGTACTCACTCTACTGAGTCCTTTTATCAGGTCGGGTCGATTTTTTTTCGTCCTTTACAGCGTAAGCTCCTTTTCTATTTTTTTTTCTTTTTTGGGGTCTTGTTTGTTTGTGGTTTTTTTTTTTCTGGGTGGCCTGTCGAAGATCGCGCTCCACCTCTTATGGAGTTGTCCCCTTCGGATTCTGTGTCGTCTTCCCCCTCAGTCACTTATGCCCGCGCGAGACTTTCGTTACCTGCCAGTGATCTTCCTCTTGAATTTTGAGCTTCCCCTTTTAAGGGATCTCCTGCGAGTCTCTCTCTGTTCACGGGAGGAACCGGCAACAGAGCGTGCTCATCCTTCTTGGCATAAAGGTTTCGTTTGTTGCAGCTCCCCGTTTTTTGACCAAAGCGTTCGTTATATTTGCGGTTGTCATCCTCGGCGCGCATCTTCTTTTTTTGCTTTTTCTCTTTTTTATGAGGCATCTCCATCTCTCTTTCTTTCCTTCGGGCCTTTAACCCTGCGGGGAGACCCAAGACCGATTTTTTGCCGCCCAGGCTGTTTCTTCCTTCTTTCTTCTCTAGGACGTGCTGGCTTCTGTAGAGACTTTTTCGCCGGATCTTGACCCTTATTCCCCTCCATTCAACATGTTTGGCTCTTTTTTTGCCCAGTTTACGAGACAGCCCCCTGAAGTCGAGCCTTTTCCCCCGATCACAGGGAGTCCCTGTTTAGGTCTCCCTTCTCTGTCTTTCCTTTTTGCGAGACTGAAAGCGGTTTTTTGTTTCTCTTTTCCCCGGGCGACATTTTGATTTTATACAGTGTATGCTTCCGTTTCTTTTGAAACTGCCCCTCTTTTTCAATGTCTAGCTTTCAACCGGCCCCTTTTCTCCCCCCACCCAGTACACACAGCCCGTTTTTGCAGTCTGTGATGTAGGACGGCCCGGCCGGCGCAATGGCATCCCCGATGTTCGTTTGTTCTCTTACGGGCGTTTGTCGCCTAATCTCTAAGCACCCCCTCTTTCTCCTTTTGGCTCGTTCCTCTTGATCCGACACATTGATGGCGACCCTCCGGCTCCTTCTTTTCTGCTTGTAGTAAGACTTCCATGCCTTTTTCCCTCCTCTAGTGAGCGAAGTTACCCAGCCACAATTTAACTTGTGTCCCCGGTGTTCTTTCCTATCGATGGAAAGCGCCTGCAGAACGTCTCCCCCATTCCTTGTTTACCCTCCCCTTTCGCGGTTCGTTTTCCGTGCATGTGGCCCGCTCGCGTTCCATAGGTTCTTTAAGGACTTCAATGTCCCCCTCCGCGGAGAGATGCCCCCCTCTTTTTTGCCAAAGTGCTTCTCGTTATCCGCTGTCCACACTCTAATTTGTTTTGAAGAAGCGGGACATTTTTCCGAGTGGCGTTCTTTGCTTCCTCTCTTTTCATACTCCCCCTCGTTTTGGGTTTTTTTCTCTCTTCACATCACGTCACATTTTTGCATGCACCGATCGCTTGTGCGCCTTCTGTGGCTTTGTTATCTCCCGTATTCCCTGTTTATAACACTGCTTGTGCAGCCTTCATTTTTGGTTTTTAAGACTGGGAAAGTTTTCCCTCCCCCTTCTCTTCGAGCGGTGCTGAAACATCATGACATCTCAAATTTGCCCCTTCTTGCGGGGCCAGATGTTCTCCCCCGGTGAGGCGGACGAATTTTACCCCTCCTTCTTCATTCCAAGGGCCACCTTTTCGGTCTGTTTCCTCCGTGGTCTTACTCGACGCCTCTGATTTTGCGGGCGGTAGTCTAACCAGTTCCTCGCCCCTGATGCGCCATATCTGACATCCGGTGTTGACCTGTGCGCGGAAGAAGTTCATGGATAAGACTTTTTAGGATCAGATTTTTCTTTTTTTTCCCGCCTCGACCCCCTGTGAGAACTCACCCCCTTTTTCATTGGCCGCGGCGAGGCATAGTTCCATCCCCGACCCCTCCGTTATTTTGTTGGTCCCTTGTTTTTGATGTCTTTTTTTTCCTTTTTTCTCCCAGAGATGGAAAGTGATTGCGCGGTCCCCTCTTTATCCGGCGCAGGCATTTTCAACCATCTACATTAAGATCGCACTTCCCCCCTTTCCCTATCCAAAACGTCACGTCCCCCCCTTCCCAAGCCCTTTCGACTTCTCCTCCCTCGAATCTTCCCCTGATTGGCTCGTCTTCGGTGTTTTTTCCCCTTCATTTCCGCAATTCCGTCTTTTGTCCGTGCTTTGCACCGATTTAACTTCATTTTTATTGAGAAGGGCCTGCGACGCCGCACTTTCGCTTTCCCTTTCGTCTTTTTCCAGACTTCCACCGTGCACCTGGTGTCTCACGGCAAGTGCCATTCCCCCCTACGCACTTCCTCTCTTGAAGTGCCCACGCCGGCTGTCCGGCAGCGAAGCCCCCATTTCTTTGAAGTTCCCCTGTCCGAGAATCGTTTTTTCCCCACCCTCATGATGGCGCTGACCGCCATTTTTGACCGTTATGACCGCTCCTGCGCTTGCCACGCGTCTTTGTTTTTCGTTTCTCTCCCTTCCTTCTCCCCCCCAGTGCTGTGAGCCCATTTTCTGAACGAACGCCACCTGTACCCTGCTGAGCCCCTTTCTTTCCGCTTCCCTCGTGTCGCGTTCCCATAGCTTTGTCTGCTGTGGAAGCCGAGGAGCCTTCCCCCTCCTGCTTCTTTCTCTAGGTGTCTAATCTTCTGAGCTGATCGCACCTTGCTCACCCCTTCGAGGTAAGCTTTTTCAGGTCTAGCCAAAGAATACCCTCTCGACCTTGATGCTGGTCTCCGCAATTTGCCCTTGGTGGGTATTTATTAGTGCTGCATCGCGTCAACGCGCCTCAGAAGACTAACCTTTCCTCTTATATTTTTCCCCCCTCCCTTAGTGCCTACGCCCTTGAAGATTATTTCTTCCGGAGAAGACTGAATCACCCCCCACTCGTTTCCCAGCAACAACAGTGTTCGTTGGAGACCGCGCCTCTTTGATTCTTGGACTCCTGCCGTTGCTTATTCTTTTTTCCCTCCCCCTCCATCATCGCTTTGGTTCCTCTCGATGGAATTTTGAGCCTATTTCCGACCCCGTCCCTTTTCCCGAGTTTTATTTGCGATGGTGCTTGGAATTTCCTTCCTCCTGCCCCGTCATGGCGCCGCCTTTCTCCCTGACACCTCTCCTTTAGCTCTTGCAGCGTACTCAGCCTGTCCTCTTTGCGCCAGGAGTCCACTACGCTTTGCTTTTCCTGATGACCGGCTTTCTTTCGACGTCAGTGTCTCCAGCTGAACCTAAATACGGCAAGTCGGTTGTCCGACCATTCTTTCTACCTCCTGCACTTTAGATTCGAATCACTTATCCAGAGCCTTCTTCCCCCCTCTCTGTTCGGTCGTAAATTTCCGCTGTAATATCAGTCCTGATCGTAGATCTTTTATTTCGTCGACATTATCGCACCCCCTAATCTTTTTAGTCTACTGGAAGATACCCCCTCTTATTCCCCCCTTATCCCTTTTTTTTTCGTCAAGGATTTGAAAATCTGAACCTGAAGTATATGCGCTTTCTGTGGTTTCCCCCCATCCCCGGTACCTGTTAAAATGGCGGTCGTGCAGCCATTTTTTAACCACTCTCGCTTCCCGTTTGCCCGTCCTACCAATTTTTAACCGCGTTCCTTCCTTATGAGTCCTCGACTATTACGGAACAATGGAGTTTTTCTGGACTCTTCTTCTTCAAACCCCCCCATTTTCTAGAAAACCCCCGTCTTCTAAGTTTGTGAGATCTTTCACGTCTTTCTCCCTTTTTACCTGCTAGGCAGCCTCTTCGCTATGATCCTTATGGGCCCAATGGCGCCGCTTCCTATAAGTTCGCATGTTTTGTCTTTTGTTGATACTTCGACCCTTAGACACGCCAAACCTCCGCTGGGCAATCCCGTCCACCAGACCTACTACACACTCGATCCGGTCCTATGGTACTCTACAAAATTTATTCCGTCGCCCAACATCCCGGGGTTGAAGTCTTCTTTCGCTCTAAAAACTTTCTCTCCTTCCGCTCCTTACTTGAAGTAGTACCCATAGACCCTCGATGGGCCCCTTTCTCTCTTATGATAGTCCCCCTCTTTTTGTGGTCCTCTACCCTTCGAGAACCGCTTCATTACCTCCCCCTCCCTTTCCCGCCGATAGAACTGGACATGATGCCTATTCGCCCCTTTTACCTTCCCCGTTGCTTCCGTCAACTCTTTCGAATGAATCACTCTCGTTAGAGTTTCGGTGCAACCATCCCTGCTACACCCGCTGAAGTTATTGCAACGTCCTTTCCCTCCGCTTGGAGAGGTCTTTCCCCCCTTTTTACTCCCTTTTTCCTCGCCTTGTGTCTACAGATCCAGTACCCGTCGGGGACTCAGCTGTGATTCAACCTCTTTACGGAGAATCGGAAAGAATCCACCCCTCTCTTCCTCTGTGAGAGCGGCGGCTTCTTCGCCTCTCCCCCCCCGACTCTGGACGATGCTTGTGGGCCCCACGAGAGCTCCTATCTGGAGGACTGTCTCCTTTTAGCCTTTCTTCCAAGAAAGCAAGGAGATTTCTTGCCTTACCCGCTCCCCCATTTATCGGCGTTATCTTCTCAAGACAGCAGCTATCCTCTTCTTCTGGCGCCAAGATCGTACTTGTCCTCACAGTCGCTCCTACTCCCCATTATTGACGTTGGATTTTTAGTAATCTCCACTGTAGAGCCCGATTTTCCTCCCGTAAATTTCACCTAAGTACCTTCTGGCTACCACCGTTCTTCGCGCCCGGACGAAGCGGTTTCTACTAGCTCACCTTTTCCTGTTCTGAACTGATTTTGGCCAAGCCATCAGTCAAGGCTCTTTGTGGCCATCGCCCCCTTTCTCTAGGCTCCCGAACCAAAGTTTTTTTCTCCTCTCTCGTGTGCCAGGTCTCTCTACCCGAGGTGGTATCTAAATGTTCTTTATTTTTTTTCTCGTCCCTTTGAAGCCTCGCAGCGTTGTAATATTTTATCTTGCGCACAAGAGAAGCTTCCTGTCTGATCACAGGGCATCCACGCCAGCAGCGTTTTAGGAGTCTTCTATCTCTCGTCTCCCTTCTCGGTCGTCAAGAGGTCGAATCCTTTTTTTCCCCTTTCTCTCTCGTTCTATAGGATTTTCCAACTTGACCCGGATCTTTTACCCCTGAAGATGTCAAACTTTCTCCTGTTAGCCGTCATCGCGCACCCGAGACGTGCCCTGCTCTTGCCTGCTGCGGGTTCATCCTTACTGGGATCTTCGACCAGGTGGATTTCCCTTTCAAAGCGTGACGGCCTTTTTCTCCCCTGCTCGCAAGCGTGGCGCGACGCTTCTCGCGATTTTATGCTGCGACCGCGAATCGATCGTCCTTCGCCCTTGTCAAGTGTGTAATTGAAAAGCTGTTTTCCGAGAATCCGCTTGATCCGAGGTTTCGACACATTCGATCTCATAATCGCCCACTTTCACTAGATCTTCTACTATTTTGTTCATTGCCGTACACCTGGGTGATGCCGTTTCCGTCGCCCCTGTGAAATATCAACTGCACCCCTTTCTACTTCCCCTACTCCCTCAGATCCTTGCTGAATTCAGCCGTCAACCACCAACGTCGTCAGGTTGCTTTCGTCTCTAAGAGCACCCTCTTTCGTCTTCTTGCTCGTTTAAATGTTTTCGTTAAACCCGACTTCATCCCATTTCATCCCCCCCACGAAGGTTCTTCCCATGGGTCTTTCTTCGCAACTTTTTTGGCAACGGATCTTTTCGACCCTCCGATAGCACCGTGCCACGAGCCCTCCTTTCATTAATAATTCACTTCCTTGGACTTCCCTTCCTCCGGACGCTCCCAATCATCTCTGAGTTATGGGGAGACGATCTTCCTGGGTCCTTTTCTACGTCGACGCCGGGAGTCCTAGCTTTCATCCACTTGGGTTCCCAGAAAAGTCACCCAAGACACCCCCATTTTTCTACGCCCCTGCCGAAGCCGTTTAGCCCCTCTTTCGTACTCAGTCCGAAATAGTCATTGTTTTTGCGTTTCTTTGCAGATCCTTGCCCGCGCGCCCGCCTGTGTCGATCCAGGATCGAGACGACACCCCTTCGGTGGCCAGGCACAATCCCCTCGCACCGTTTTTCTCGTCCATCGCCAGACCGTCGAAGCGACGAGAGGCGGATGAGTTTTTCCCCGATGGCTTAGCGGTCTGGTTCCACTCAGGGAATGTTCCTTTTTTTCCTCCCCGTTTCCGAGTCATCGTCCCGATATCGGAAGTTTAGAGTTCTTGCTTGCCTTCATACGAGTGCCAGTCCCGGACAATACTTTTCTGGTCGCCTTGATGATAGCCCCGGGGTTTCTTCCTCAGTTAATGCTTCCTCGAAAGCTCAGACCCCCAGGTCTCTCTCCACATCCCCGTTTTCTTTTTTTCACTAACGATCGGACTGTGCCAAGCAGAACTGTGAGCCGATGGCTCTTTTTTTTGCCTCCCGAAGGGCCAACGAGTCGAAACCCGGGTGGCCATCCGGTCATGCCGGAATGAAATTTCCCCGTTTGATACCTCTTCCGCACGTGTGAAGACCGATCCTGATCCTTGCCCGAACGCGAACTGTTGACATCCGTTTTTTGGTCAGCTCTTTCACTCTTCCTCCTCGGGAACCCGCTTTCTTCGTGCGTCTTTTTTTTCTTTTCCATAGGTCCGGCTCCTTCTGTTATAACCCAGGAGAGAGAGTCAAGGCTATTTTAAGCTTTCGATCAGCAAAGTTAAGTGGTCAGCACTCCTTCCGATGATCCCTTTGCCCTGACGCGCGGCACCATCCTGTCTCTTTCATAGCGACTGCCGAGAAGCGATTCTTGCTCTATGCCTTTGAATTTCGCGACCCCTCCGGACTCATACACTGTCAATCAACCGCGAGAGGCAGATCAGCTTTATTTACTCCCTTACGGCCGAATTCCTTCTATGGCCCCTAGGCGTCCCCAGCACGATCTCCCCCCCTCGCCTCCCTTACCCTACACACGCAATTGAGTTCTACGACACTTCCCCCTTTCCAGACCTCAGAGTTGGTACGGCCCCCGGCCCCTAACGGACCGGCAACGTAGCGAAGGAATCTATCTTTTCGGTTCGGATCTCTGGCGTCTTTGAGTCAACCCTTCCCCACGGGTGGCGCTTCCGGTTGTTAGTATGACGTCATGAAGGAGAACCGGAGGACTCAACACCCTTTTTCGAACCCCCTTCTTCATCACCACCTATCATAGTTTTGTTCGAGGGTCCGGTTGGGACCGCGCCGCCCGAGGGTTTTTCCCTTCCATTTTGCTGCAGTAGGTTATTTCTTCTTGTTGCGGCTGTTGTCTGGGCGCCCAAGTTCTACTTGACAACTTCCCAAAAGGTGGTCTTTTTTGCTCGACGCTCCCTGACTCTCTTTCCTCCCATCTAGTTGGTTGTCTTTTTTCTTCTTTCGTCGGTCGTTTTCCTCTCTCTTCTGTCCGTGGTCCAGAGCAGTGTTGCGCCTTCAAAGCTGGCCCCGCATTTTCCACCCATCCGCATCAACCTTTCAGTCTATTCCCCCCTTTCTTCCTCGGTCTCTTAAGTCCCCTGCGTTTCCCGGTATAGTTTTTTGATGTCAATGAGCCAGGATCGTTTTTTACTTTTTTGTTCGTCGCCGGGTTTTCCCTTACGTCATTCAACTGCTCCGATCCTTGGTCCCTCGATCTTGGCCACCTCGGTCTCCTGAGACGCTGCCCCTTTTCCTTTTTTTTTCTACGCGGTGACAGGATTCTTTTGTTGGTGCCCCCAATAGTAGGTATGCTTTTCTGGGCCCTTTTTTCTCCTTCTTTTTTTCGGAACTGATCTTTTTTAGTCGTGCTCTCTAGGTGTCGCCGATACTGGGACTTCCAGTCTTTTGGAGTTGATCGCAGTTCGGCCTCGGTGACGGTCAGGTTGTCTTCCCCCTTTTTTCCTCGCTTTTTTCATCCGCCGGCGCAGGTACGCTTTATGAGTTTTTGCTTTTTTTTACTGGGAGAGTATGTTGGTGCAGCCTCGTTTGTGGTAATTCCTCTCTCTTCTTTCGGACAAATAGGCTCTCCTAGACGGGTCTGGTAGGGAGTGCTTTCTGCTTTTTTTTCTCTTTCCTTCGAGTAGGGGCTCACGCCGGATGGCTGACGACTCTCTTTTTTTTTTTTTTTTTTTTTTTTTTCGGTCTCCGTTTTGTTGGGTGCTCGACACGGCCTGCTTTAAATCTTCTTTTCGATGGCTTTTGTCTCAGTGAGGCTTCGATTTATCTTCCCGTCACAGGAATCCAGAGCTTTTCCTCCCTACCTTTTATTCCTAGTTGGGCCTTATTCGTTTCTATATAGCCTTCTGTTTTCAACTTCTGGGTACGTCTTGTTACAGACTAGGTTAGTAAGCGCCCTTTTTAGTGGACCTTTTGCGATCTTATGGGGTTCTCTGATGACGCGACAACGTGGGCTATAATTCATAGTCGCCGTCCTCGGCGTCCCCCCCCGCTGGAGTTACTTTTTATGATTTTAGACACACATGCGATATCGGGACGATTTCTCGTTTTCTCGTTTCGGCTTACTCTTGACAACAGAATTTGTTCTTCCTCGCTCTCTGTCTCTGAACGCTCTTCGATGCGAAGGTTTACTCTTTTACGCGGTTTCGACCCGGTAGCGTTTTGTTACTTGCCAACGCGAGTAAGTTCTCCCTTACTTCTTTCCTTCGTGGCTCGCTCAGGATTGGTTTTTTCGCTCGGCCCGCAGTAGAATATCGGCGTACCGCGAACTCGGAGGGGCTCCCTTCTTCGAAGGTGCTTCTTTCTCCATGGGGGAGTGTTGGCCGTGAGTGGCCTTTCCTCTCAAGCCTTCTCTTCCGGGTCGACTATCCGTTTTGTCCCCCAGAAAATCCATGGATGATAGTCTCTTTGATTTGTACTCCGGTTATTATCCTCTTAATGTTTCTCTCTTAGCATTTTCTCTTCCGAGGGATCGTGGCCGGATGCTATTTTGATCTCCCGTCTCTCCTTTTCCAATACACAGTGCGAAGCAAAAGTTCGCCGACCCTTTTGTGGTTGCTTAAAATGATCCGGGCTAAGTAAAGGTGAACCCCCCCTCTTTTCCGCTCGGGAAAGGACCTTTTCTAATCTTTTCCTCCTTGGCAACGTTTTTTTACGGCGGCTTTCTGGAACCTTCTTTTTTTCGGATGTGTTCTCCTCACCTCCATGTGGAGGTAGATGTCAAAGGTCGTCCCTCTTTTCTCCCCACGGTGACTTTCACGAGTCCTTTTCCCCCCCCGCTCCTAGCCGGGGGCGATTTAATGCCCCTTCTCATTTGATTTTTGACCCGTGAAGTATCCAGGTCCCGAGTCAGATCGTTCCTTCCTCTCCTTTTTTCAATTTCCACCCGGGAGTAGACGATGTTTTTTTGCTTTATAACGCCGGCACGATCGCGAGTCGTCCCTTGCTTCACTCTTCTCTGATCCAGACGTTCCTTTTCATAAAAGTGACCTTTTTCACGACTCTCCTCCTTGAGCTTAGACCTTAGCCCTGCGTCTTTTTTCCGTCATTCGTTGTGCGCCCCCCCCTATGCAGCGCCCAAGTTGCGATGCCGTTGTCAATCTCTTTTTTCATCTAAGGTGTTCGTTCGGCCCGCTTCAGACCTTCTCGCGCTGGTGAGCCAGTGTTCAGCCGTTTTCCTCGCCCGCGACAGGGCGGGAATATTCTTTTTTCTTCCTCCCCTCTTAAATGTTTTCTTTCGTTGGATGCCTTTTTCCCTTCGCTTCTTTTGGTGGTGCACTACATGCATTCAACTCGGCGATGCGCAGCGCTGGCGAGGAAATTTCTTTTTTTCCTTTTCGAACCCTCCGGTCTTCGGTTTTTCGCGTTCTATTCTCTGATAGAACCTTTGTCTTAGCCCGCTCCCGCGATTCCTCATCCCGTTCGGCTGGTGCGGGGCTCCTTCCTTTTTTTCGTGCCCCCGGCGCTTCTGAGCTTCTACTGCGTGCCATTTTTCTGAAGCGCCAATCCGAAGTGATCCTCCTGTCTTCCCCTTGGGTTCCCTCCGGGACAGCTTGGTTCTCTGGTGCGATGAAGATCGTTCAGAATTCCTTTCTTTTTTGATTCTCTTCGAGGGGTATTGCGTCGGCCTTTTTCCTTCTATAAGATATTGGCGCCAGCAGACCTTTTTGGTCGACTCGGCGGTCTGATTGATCCCGTCCTATTCATGTGTGTAGTAGAGGTAGGCCTTGTTTTCCGCGTTTTCTTGTTCACCCATTATTGTTCTTCCAACTCCTTCCATAGTCTAGGTTTTCCCCCAGTTTCCTAGTACCCGAGTCCCGGTGTGATCTTTACTTCTCTCCCCGATCCCCTGTCCGATCTTTCGTGTTTCTTTTTTCTTTTTTCCGCGCATTCCGTTGCCGTCGTCGACTGATCCCGCCTTTCCCGAACGGAGTTTTTCCACGCTCCCAGTCGCGACTTCCTGTAGAAACCTCATTTGCTTTTCCCGGGCTTGCCCCCGTCGGGGTGAAATTCATTCGTTTTTCGCCTTTAGTTTTTTCCACTCATTTACAGCGTGTTGCATTAGTCCTCTCGATTGAGTAGCACCTTTCGACGGCGGGGGCACGAAGTCTCCCTTTTCATACTTTCTTTCCCTCTATGCTTTTTTTTGATGTAATTTCTTTCTTTTTAGTCGTTGCGGATTCGCTCATCCCCTTTTTTTTCGCGTCTCTATGCCATCGCTTATCTTCATTCTATGTCCCACTCTTTCTTCGTATCGATTGCTGCTCCGTAAGTCTTATTTTTCTACTTCAACAAATCTTTTTCCTCGATCTTTTTTTTTTCCGGTCTGGAGTAGCCGTCTGAGAGTTTTTTTATTTTCACGTCTTCTTTTCCATAGGGGGTTTTTTTGGCTCGCTTCTTCTCCGTATCCCCCCGCCTCAACGCTCCCCCCCAGGCGACGGTTGAGGCGTCCCGGTGTTGCCCATCCGTCAGATAGCGAAACGTTTTTTCTTTTGCCGGGTTTTTACAGGGACTCCCTGAATAACTTTTCCTACGTCCTCTTTTTTTCTCATCTCAAATCGTTCTTTTTTTTTGAACGTCCAAGTCCAAAACCCATGCGGGTTCCCCCGCCAGTTCTCTTTCTTCCCCTACGTAGCCAGCGCTTGGTTTTTTCAGTTTCTTCAAAACTTGGCCCTGATGCCTTCACCCTCTCTTCACGTGCCGCTTGAACCTGCAGGATGTATTTCCGCTAAGCGCCGTCTTCGAGACGTCGGATTTCCGATCACGTGAAGCCCAGCGTGCCCTGTGCCCGCCCTTCGATTTCTGTGTATCCCCCCCCCCGGTGCGTCTAGAGCTCGTGCGGTAGCGGATACTTCGCCGTTTAAAACAGCTTAAGCTCCGTAATTATCGGCCCTTTCTTCTGATCCATCGTCTTGTGTTATTTCTTTGATGCGTTCTTCGGTCAGCTAACTTGCTTTGTCCCATATATGATCTTGCAACTTGATGCTTTTGCAGCTGGACCGAAGAATTTTGTCCGCCTTTCCCTGGTCGCATTCCCCTCAAAGGGCGGTATGTTTCGCGCTCCCTTTTTGCTGTTCTATTGCGTTGAATCAGCTACCCAGTCTCCTTTTTTTCCTTCCCCTGAATGCTTCGACCTGAGCAGAAACAGTCCCTCCCCCCATGCTGCCTGCCCGGTCGATTTTGCGGGCGTTCAGTCTCTTCCCTGTTGAAAGAAAGACATTCTGAATGCTTTGTCTTTTCTTTTTTCGATCCGTCTTTTCCCTCGCAGATCGGTACCCCGCCTCTCTTTTTCTTCTGCAATTTCTTGGTTCGGTGTAGTAGGCTTCGCCCTCTCGGCCTTCTCTATGTCATTAAAAAGACTTCAACTTAGGGTTCGTTTTTAGGGTGGCGATGACGCGATTGCCTCCCGCTGAAAGATACATCACCTGTGCATTTGTCTTCCTCATCACTTTTCTCGTTCTTGGCGTATCGCTTCCCACCTTTCTCTCCTTGACTTCTTCCCTTGCCCCCTTGTTTAGCACTCTCGGCAGAGAATGAGATGTTGGGATAGTATGTCCCCCTCAGACGCTCGAACGCTCTGAACGGAGGACCCATTTCCCTCTTTCTACTTCCTTTCCCGGCAGGGCGACTGGATAGAAGTTCTATCTTTTTGACTCTCCTAAGGAGGAACGCCCATATTTTTTTTCCCTACCTCCTTCGTGCGGGTCATAACGGGCTTATTTTTGCAGCCTAACTTCTTGTGACCACCGCGTCCGAGGCTCGCGGGGCAGGTCTTCCTCCCTTCTTCTCGATGGCGGCTTCTTGCGTCCTCTGCGTCTGTCCCTTCCACCTCTTCCTTTCCGTTTTTCCGTTCTTGAAGGGTGTCCCCAACTGACGGGTGAGACCCCCCTTCACCGTTAGCCACTGCTGTAGTCTCTCTTCCCGGATCTTTTTTGTTTCCCTCCTTTTTTTTTTCCTTCCATTTGCGTCGCGCGTGCCAAGCCCACGTTCCCCCCCTGCGTCGTTTTTTCGTCCCTGCGAGACAGACCCCCGAAGTCGTGATCTTCTGCACTTGTGTGACGAGGATGTTCGACAGGCTTGATTCCTTTGATTTTGACCGTTTTTCTGCCATTCGTAGTCTATCTTCTGTCTTTCACGTTGCATTGCTTAGTGGCCCAGGCTTTCGTCCACTATTCATCGAGGTTCTTCACCCTGGACAAGAACTCATCAACACTTCCACCGCACAGGGACGTCTTTTGGGATAGGAACGGCCAGTCTTTCCCCCTTTCCGATGTTTGGTGGAGAATGGTCGGATGGAGTCCTCTCTGTTTTTCCCTGCGCCGGATCGTAGTCGCGCGAAAGGTTTAAGATGTCTGCCTGCATTGCGTTTTGCCCGGCCTGTAGACTACTTGCAATTCCACCTTCCGAGGGCCCTCGAGTAGGTATTTCCTTTACAAAAGCCCTTGCCGACCAGTCTTTTCCCTTCTTTCTTTTCGTCGATTGGGAAAGGCGTCAGCAGACCGTTTTCGACCTCCGCCCTCCCGGTTCGCCCTGTCGGCATTTGCCGCACTCCGCTCTCGTCCTCCGGGCTTGGAGTTATAGTCTCCATCTAGAGCTTCCAGGCAGGTGTAGGACCACGTTCATCGTTCTGAGACGTCACTCTTTGTCGACGGAAAGAGACTCGGGCCTTCTCTTGCGCTTTTCTGGCCTTTCTCTGTGAATACCTCAGGTGTTTTTGTCTCTCTCACCTCTCTTTTTAGCATGCCACGATTCGCTTCCGCGACCCAGGACGTGTGGGACATCTGTCCATTCTCTGTTCCCCCTTGATTTTAAGCTCGCTAATCTGGCGGAATTCTTTTGGCCTCTTCCTCCGGCGGCTGCTATTACTGCTTCACATGCACCGACGGACGTTTTGCCGTCCTCAAGACCCAGATTTTTTTAAAACCGGTATTCGTTTCAGGCTTCATGGATCGCCCATCTCAACGGGGACACCAAGTTGCTTTGTTTTTACCTTTCCGCCCTCGAGCGTCTGGGGTGGGGCCTAGGTTTTTTGGCCCCCTTCTTTTCCAATGCCTAGCCCTAGTCCGGCGCCCTCCCTCAAGGTTTTTCAACCTGGCTGCCGACTCACGATCCGCGCATGTTATAGTTTTCTCTGAGATTTGCCCCCATCGCCCGTTCTGCCGTTTCCCAACGCAAGAAAAATCTTTTTGCTTCATTAGCCTGCCTTTCATACATCCCGATCCCTACTTTCCCTTTTTGGTTACAATGGGGTAGTCTTCGTGTTTTTTTTTAGCCTCTATTACTACTTTTCTCCCGAGAGCGGGCCGTCCTCCTCTTTACGGCCTTCAACCTTTTCAATCAGAGAGAATCAATACCCTTCCTCTGACACACGCTGGTTTCTTCCCACCTGCCCCTCCGCGTCTAACATCCTCCGTAACCTATGCTCACTCAAAGCTTCTCGAATTCGGGATTTCTCCCCCCGGCCTTCCGACCAAGCTGTTTAACCCTTTTTTTCCCTTTGCTTTTGCACCCGATCACTTCTTGCCGCAGGAGCGGTCCCTTTGAGCATCCAGCAACGGGCGATATCATTGTTCTTCAGGCTTTTCGGTCACGGCTTTGGTGTACCTTCCGTTTGTCCGAAGAACGGCCAGCAAGCGCTCCTTCAGGGGATCATCAGACGGCTGAAGCAATGCGACCCTCTCTGCGTCAGTTATGACGGACCTTCAACTTTAGCTTTAGTTTTGTCACCTTTTTTCTTGCTTTGACAACGAAGAAAGTGATGCACGAAGACTTTAGTTTTCTTTTACGTTTCTGTTGCGTCCTCACTGTTGGAGGAGATAAGTCTTGTCAGCTCAGTTCTTCCTCTCACTGGACCTGTACCATGCGCCGATCCATGGCATTTTCTTACAGGAG
>Ga0179593_1419705_pt1 | contig 16367 bp, 16 predicted proteins | sample CZODoug2_1_08_16_FD_185931 | JGI IMG/M metagenome (GOLD analysis project Ga0179593, IMG submission 185931) | Vadose zone soil fungal communities from Angelo Coast Range Reserve, California, USA - CZODoug2_1_08_16fungal (PacBio error correction) | ecosystem: Environmental > Terrestrial > Soil >... | reverse complement strand
TTCTCCCCACTCTGGCCCTGATTCCCCCTTTTTATTGTATTTTTACAAAGGAGTACCTGTTGCCTTTCGAGACCCTTGTTCTCCTTCGTTTATCTTTAGGCAACACCAAGCCATCCAAAACCGAGGTTTTCCCCCACCATACAGCCTTTTTCGCATACCCCTTCCGTTTTCAGTGCGTTCGCTCTTACTGAATGTTACGGTTGTCTCTTGCCGGCGTCGTTTCCCCTTGTTGAACATCCCCATATTTATCCCCCTTTTTTCTTCGCTTAGATGTATTTTCTCCCCCGGAACGTCCGTGATGATCTCATGTTCGTCATGGCGCACTCTTCCCCGTCGAATGATGCGCATTTTGGCCCATATGTTTTTTTCATTGTATATCGTAATTTTTCAGCCCCTTGTTATCTGGGCGCCTTGACGTTTCTCCACGCTGTTTTCGGACAGTTTTCTTCTCAGTGGTTTGGCCCTTTGCCATTTTTCGGGCTGTTGCGTCGTTTTTCTTCCTCTGGTTTAGCTCTTAGCGTTCTTGCACCGAAAGAGATTTTTTGGACAGGCGCTCCCATTTTTCCTTGTTTGTTCCGCTTGACCGCTCTTTTGAGAAGCCTTTTCGGTTCTAGCGCGCGGGTCTAGTGCTTTGTCTTAGTTAGATCGAAGGCTTTTCTTTCTATGAACGGCACCCCCCCCGTCTTCCCACGGAATTCTGCTTGGTATTGTATTGAGTTTTATAGCAATTAAACGGGCTCAAGTAGTCCCTTGTAGCCATTTTTAAAACCCCGATTTTTTTTCCCCAAAAGCGCTTCCTTTCCCGCAATTCCGGATCCAGTGTCTGGTTACAGCCCCGATTTTAGTAGTCCTTACCCCGATTCTACGGTGTTTTTAGTTGGAGGAGGTCAATTCTTAAGCTTCCGAAACCCTGTCGTTTTTCCAGCACCTCCTACCCCAAAACCCCTCTAAAAGCGCAATCTTTAGACACGAAGTTTCTCTTTTAATCTGGGGTTTACCTTCCCCTTTTACCTAGAAGGAACACGGACCCCCGTGAGAGGATGGACCCCCCCACGACGCTGATGTCTTGTCGGTGTTATAGACCTAACCACTTCATAGTCGACCAGCCGGTGAATTTTTAAAGATTTTTTTGGGCCTGGGTCTGCTCAGGAAGCTAGAAGTTGGAGGCTAATTAGACTTGGCTGGCGCTTTTATCCCAACATTCCAGGCATACACCCCAAGGCGGTCAGTAGCCCCCAATCTCGGCGACTTTGTTGTATTGCCAGCCAGTCTTACGACTAACACGGACGCCCGCGCCTTTCTTGTGCCACTCTTTTTTTACGCCTCTAGTGATACGTCCTTTTCCCCCCTTTGCTCAGATCTTCCACCGCCTTGCGCTCGGATGGAGACGCTTCTCAATCATGTTCTTCTCACAAATTGTACGGTATTTGGAGTACCTCTGTTCTTTTAAACCCTCCCTTTTTTTTTTACCCACTACATCCATCGGGATCCTGAGATTGGTAGGACCTGACTTTACTAATTAAACCCATCTATGAAGGCCTCTCGGGTATGAGCTCGCATAGTTGATAGAAGACTATGACCCACCTCACCAAAGCAATTTTTCTCCCATCACACCCCGGTATGGCTTAGCTTTTTTAGCTCATCGGCACACGTTCTTGTGGAGTGGATATATCTATGAGTTCCGAATAAGGGATTTTTGTTGATTTTAGAGCGAGATCAGCGCCACCAACATTTGGGCATACCCCATTTTCCCTACACAGTCAACAACATGTTATTGTTCTTTTTTTTTGCCTCCAGGCTCGCCTCCATGTGGCCCCTTTTCCCATGACTTGCTATCGCATTCCATTATTGGTTCCGGACGCAAAGGATGACCTTGAATTGAATGTACACGGACCTCACCTCCGCATTTCTTCTGGATTTCCTTTGAAATCCCGGTTGTAAATTTTATTTTCCTCCCCTTCTGAACTGGATCACCCGTTTTTTATGTCAGCCGCTCCCCAGGACCCACCGTTACCTGTCACGGCTTTCCTCTTGTCTTTGGTTTCCCCCTCTCCAGTCTCCTCGTTCGGTCACCTTTACAGTTGCTCGTGCGTATGTTCTGTCTTGCGGGCCCTGTCCGTATCGAGAGTCCCAAGACAAACCCTTCGACACTCCCAGTGGTTCTTTTCGACCATTCTACGTGGGACTGAGAATTCAATTTTTTCCCCGGCGAGCCTTCACCGGAGAGTAGAACCAAGAGAGTTACTAGCGATGCCTTGAAGGACCCCCACCAACTTTTTTTACCCCCCCCTTTTACGAACAGAAGGGGTCTTTTGGTGATTCTATGACTCTGACACCAATACTCAGTACGGGTACTCCCCAATCCCGTCAACTTTCTTACCGCCTGGGATCGAAGTAAATTGAAAGGTTCATCTACCAACATGCTCCCCCGTGCTTTAGATACCCGTCCCCGTCCCGTTGAGCAGAGGGTGTGGTAGATCACGTTCGTGTCAGTTGTTGAAGAACGGCATGGTTAGATTTTTAACCCTCATGAAGTGCAAGGGACGGCCTGAAAAGTGGTTTTTTTTTTTTCGCGTTTCGCCCCAGCTTACGCTTCACACCGACCCTTTTTTTGAACGCGTTGGCCGGCTCCTGGCCCGAGGTTTGTGTTATCAACATTTCCGTTTTCCACAATGTATGTGCGTTTACCTGACGCCGCCTTTACAGCCTTTCTCTGATCTCCCCTTTCTAAACGATTAACCCCTTCGCGCCTTTTCCGGGTTTTTATCAGCCGCGTTTTCCGTTTTCAGAGACAACAACCCCTTATTTTTTCGTTTCACGATTTGACAAACTTCGACGAGCTTTGCGACAAACCCGGTTCCTTTGTTTCTCGCCTTTTCGATTTTCCCCAGCAAACCCCCCCGACTTTTATTAACCTTAGCGTCTTTTCGGCCAAGACCCTCAACTCAAAAACCAATCTCCTTACTTTTCAAGCCGACGCCCACGACCTCCTTCCCGACCAACCAGCTCCAGCGCCAATGTGAGGTTGAAACACCCCCTTCCCGATTTATGTAGCCCTTTTCACCAAATGGAAGAGCCAAGGACTGATAACATCGCAACCCCACACCCCCTTACCCCTTTTTTTTCCAACCGGCTCCCCCCCTCGTTGGAAGTGCTCGGGTGTCTCCCCCAACCGCGTCCCCCCTAGTTTTAATCAGCAACGTTACCATTTTCCCCGCTACCATGCCCCCGCTCCACCCCCGAAAGGGATTTACAGTTCGAGGAGACCAAGTGAAAACGTGGACACGCCTTGCCCCGGTTTCCGAAGGAAAGAAGGCAGTCAGTACCATCAGTTAATCTTAGCCACTTTCAACGCCTTTTCTTTTCTTTTCCCCCCCCCGTCCTTTGTCTTTACTGTTTTTGCGTCCCTTGAGCGCTTAGTTGTTTCCTCCCCCCTCGTCCCCCCCCAGAGTACGCTGCGGATTCTTATGCCTTGGCTCACATTGGGACTTTTCTTCCAAAATGTTTGCCATCCGCCGGCCCGCGTTTTTTTTTCACTGGGATGGCTCCTTTTGTTGGAATGTTCCTGACCACTTCGCTTTGCGCTTCTTCCTCCAATCGATTTTCCGGTCTTTCTCATGAGTCTTGAGGACGTTTTGTCTTTCGCCCAGAAAGCCGAGGAATTTCTTCTTTTGTGCCTCATCCTTGTCTCTTCCTCCCCGAGAAGGCCCAGTTCTCCCTGTTTGCCCCAGGGTCCTTTCCCCTGGGCATGGTAGAATCCGTTTTCACATTACGAGATTTTCCCCTCCCCCCCCCCTCAGGTTTTGTTTCCCTTCGTCTCCTTAACAGCGTTTCGCCCACCGTTCCGCTTCTCAGAATCTCTTTTCCCTACGCCTGTTTCCCCAGGGAATTCTTTCATCATCGTTTGCCCCTTTTATAGGCACACTCCGCTCTTCTCCTTAGTCCTGAGTGGTGACCCCTTCCCTCGCGAATCGCCTACAGGTCAAGCTCCCCCGAGTGGCTACACTACTTCTGCAACTCTTCCGCATAATTAGGTAGATCCACCACCCACTTCTGCCTACCCAATGCTTTCCTCCAAAACCGCTGACTTTGGTTTTTTTATTCACATTGGCTTTGACCCGTCCCCATGTTTCCTGCCATGCTTACCGCCATCTTTTCTTTAAGTTTCCTTCTTTTTTTTAGGCCCACTAGAGCACAACCCCTTTAAAGCAATCAATACCCCCATTTCCCTTTTAGCTTTAGTTCCCTTTTCGTTCCTAAATGGACCTTGTTGAATTTTTCTCTTCCCCATTGATAGTGTATTTAAGTTTTCCCTTACCCTTCATTCACCCTTTTCTTCTCCCAGTTTATTTTCGACGTCATCTCTTCCTAAATGGAGGCAGTTGCTGATTCTTTTTGTTTAGGTTCGAGCATTTGTCGCCACTCCTTCCCCCTATTTTTTCCGACACTTCGTATTTCGTTTTTTCTTTCTTATCGTAAGGTTCTCGTCCAGACTTTGTGTTATATGGGTTTTCACTTACCTTTTTTTTTTCTATTAACTTTTTTCCCTCTGTCTCCGGGTTTGGCCTTTAATCGCTTTTTCTTTCTTCTCTCTTTTATGTCTGGTTATTCTCCTCCCGTCTGATCCAAGACGCTCCGGCTCGAGAGTGTTGCTTCGCGCCTCCTCTAGTGATTACCGACATCTCCCTTGCTGGTTTTGAGATCCATTATCCCTTGCTCCCCCCTTTTTCCCGATGCTTATCGACCCTCCCCATCTGTTCTGCCAACCCCCTCTCGCATCCACCCCTTTTTCCCTCCCCTTCCCCCCCCTTTCAACCTTCCTCTGTTCCAATCCATCCTGTTTCCCCTTTTCCTCCTTTACTCCCTGCGCCCCCCTCTCGGCCCCTCCCCATCCCATCTCTTCTTCTCTCGACAGTTATCGCCACCTCTTGGTGTGGTGTCCCATACGCCCGTTCCCTTTTTCTCCTCCGCCTTTCTTCACACTTAACTCTCTCTTCTCTGCCTCCCTCCGACCTGTCGTCCCCATCCCATCTACCCTTTTCCTCCTTACCCTGTCCAACCATACCACACCCTGTCTTCATTGTCCTTCCGTCTCTTCTCCTTAACCATTCCCCCACCCTTTTTCCTACCTTACATTCTCCACTCTTCTCTCTCTCCTCCTTGTATTCCCCCCCACTTTTCCATCTTCCCCCCTCCCCCATCTCTTTCTCTCTATCTGGTTCTTCCTCGTCCACCTTTAGCCCCTTAAACTCTCCCTTTTCCGTCTCAGACCCTATCCTCCCCCTCACCGCGCCCGGTCATCCCTCATCCTCCCTCTACGCCCGACTCCCCCCTCACCCTTGGCCCCTCGTCCTTCCACCCTATTTCCCTTTCTACAACTCCTCCCCCCGTCCGGAATTCCCCCCTCCTCTTTACCCTTATCCTCCTCACTTCCCTCCTCTCCCCCTCCCCCCAACTACCCTTTACCCCACTCCATTCTTACCACCCCTCTCCCCCTTGCCTCACCCTCACCATTTCTGAGCTTTTCCCCGCCTCTTTTGCCTTTACCCCTTCTGCCTTTCACTTTCTTCCTGTCTCAACCTTCCTCCCTTCCCTCCTATCTACTTCTCTTTGCCCCCCCCCCCCCTCCCTCATTTCCCCCTTTTTTATCTACTTCTATCTTCGATCTTCCCCCCTCTCCTCTCCACTCCTATCACCCTCCCGTCCTTTATCTTCTTTTCATTCCTGTTCCTTTTTATCGCTTTACCCCTCTTCTTTCTCCTAGCCCCTACTCTATATTTCCCTGCCCACCTCGGCCTCTTCCCCCCCGCCCCTCGTTTGTTCTTATCTTCCTCTTTTCCCCCTTTTTTCCTCCTACTTTCTCGCTTGTAGCTTCTCTACTCTTCCTTCCCCTTCCTTCCTTTTCGACTTCTTTTCTTCCCTATTCTCTTGCTTGTCTCTCTATCCCCCTCTTCCCTTTCTTCTTTTCTCTATTCCTTACCCGTTTCTCCCTTGTTCTTGGTTGGGGGGTTTTCGCTTTGTCTCGTTAGATCCTTCCCCCCCTCCCATTTAGGTTTGCCTTTTTGTCTTTTCGGAACGTTGAACCGCCGAGCCACTCCGCCCTGTTTTTAGGTGTCGAGGAACGCCCTGAACCCTTTTGCTTCCCTCCTAACCCCGGTTCTCTCCCAATATAAAAATCAGGCTGCGCACCCCCGACAGTCTTGGCCAGCGTCTTCCACTGACGGATCCCCCCCGCTTTTGTCTGGTTCCCAGGCAGATGTGATTGCTGTTTCCCCAATCAGCCCTGTTTTCTTTTGCCGGTTTTTTCCGGATTCTGGTAGCTCATTATCCTTTCTTAATCCGCAGCCGTACTTGGACTCCCCAACCCCCTTCCCCATAAGCTTCCAACGTTCTCTTGGCACAGTTCCCTTTTGCCTTCCCTTCAAGCAATCTTTCCCTATTGGTCGAGTTCCTTGGTATGAGGCTGTTTCTTCTTCGATTATCGCCATCACCCTACTCGACCTTTCTTTTCTCAAAGTGTTGGATCTTTTTTTGCGATTTTTTGAGCCTTGAATCTCTCGACTCGATTTTTGAGCCCCTTCCTTTTGGATTGGCCCTTTGATCCCCCCTTTTCAACCGCCCAGGTCCCCCGCCCCCCTCTCTGACGTACTTTTTCACCCCCCAATGTAGTAGTAGGGTGGTTCTTGCCTCTCTTCGTTTACGAACGACATCCCCCTGCGCAGCTGCTGCCCTAGTTCTGGTGACTCCGAATTGTTAGGGACGGATTTTCCCCCCCCTCCATAAACGGTACCCGCTACTCCTGTGCTGAGGGACTCTTTTTTCCCCCCGTTTTACTGATCCTTCCTTTGACGGCGGGCGTCCCCCTCGTTTCCCCCGTATTTCCCCCCTAAAGCTAGGCTCCCTCGATTGTAGGAATGAATTTTTACACTTCTTGGTCAGACCAGATGATGATGAACTTCTCCTCTTTTTAGCATTGGCTCAGTTAGCCCCCTCACTCTATTCCCAGCACACACAAGCCCTTTCAGTCCCTGACATTAGTTATTATTTTTGATTGGGAGATCTGTGGAACAGGTTTTGTGCTTTCTTCATCTTTTATCTTTTCCTTCCCTACGTGTTTTTTTTTTGTATGAGTCTTCCTCCAGGCCAAAAACTTGGCTTACAGATCTCCATAAACCCCCTTAATGTTACTGCTTCTTGCCCTTTTTTGCATTCATGGTGTCTATCTTCCTTAGATTCCCCCCCCCCCTTCAGCTTATCCTCTCCTCTTTCGATAGAACCAATGTCCCCCATGCATTCCAAGCTGCAGTCGCCTATTCTCCTTTAAAGAATTGTCACCCCCTTTCTTTCCTCCGCCGTCCCCCCCAGGTGTTGGAGTCTTTTATAGAGACTTTTATGAAGAAAGCAGTCGTTGTTAACGGTTTTGCCCCGAGGTCTTTGTGGTCAACTAGTTGATCAATCGTTTTTAAACCCGACCATTTCCCCCTTCTCTCGTGGCCGTTACTTTATTTTTCTGTGATCTGAGCTTTTCAAGAACCCCCCATACTTCCTTAAATTTGGTTCCCCGTCCTACGCCTTCCGGGATGCTTCTTTGCCCGGTTTCCGACGGCGCCGGGGCCATGCAACCCAGGCGACGTCTCTTTTAGACCCAGCGTAGTCCTCGTCCTGGCTTCAGTGTTCTGCAGAACAACACCTGACACACCCCACGGATGAACATCTCCCCCTGGGAGCCCTCCCTCTTGCGAGCGGGTGATGTTCTATTATCTTGCCCTTTAAATAATAAGGAGGGCCCCTCCCGCTACGCTGTAGGCCCTCCTTTTGTTCAGATAGGTCCCCTTTTCAGGGTCCCAATGGCTCCTAGCGTTCTTAAAGCGTCTTCCTTGAGCTTGTGAGGGTTGCATTTTCGTGTCTGTGGAGGTAAGAAGATCCTCTCCTACTTTCATATCTGAAAGTAATTCACAGGAGATCTTGGATCTCCGTTTAAAAGGGTACTGTAATCAACCATTCGTCGTTTGCTTAACTTTCCCCCCTGAGGTTTTCTATTGCCCGTTTTTTCCCATAATGGATGCCCACTTGCCTCCCTTGGACCGTAGTTTCGCTTCCTCACGATCCCCCCGCTAGCCTTTGATCGCGCGTGTTCCGAGACAATCCCCCCCCCCTTATTTTCGTTCTTCTTCCCGTTTTCCCCCCCCCAAGCCTAATTGCGCGCGTACGCAACCTCAAGGCTTTGGCTTTTCCCTCCCCGGACAAGTGTTATCCGCCTCCCAAACAGAGTTCTCTTCATTTTCTGGTGGCAAGAAGTCACTTCTTCCTAACCATTCGTAACCTCTCCGCAGCATTTCCGTCCGTATCCAGGCCAACCTTCACCTTAACGGTGGACAACAACTGCTCCAACCAGCGTAGCCTCTCATCTCCCCCCAGATAACCCCCATTCTGTCCTTCGAACTTTCTCAGATACCAGCAGCGGCCCACGACATAACTTGTTCCAACCGGTTTTTCTTCCACAACCAAACTTCTTCCTTTCGTTCTTCGGTTTTCCCTCCCCTCCCCCCCCCCCCAAATTAGAATCGCAAGGTCCGCATTTGTTTGCGAGGGTTCCTGAGTCTCCCTGACTTCAGCCTGCCACTGGGATCCCCCGCGAGGAGATTTATGTCCTTGGCACCCCTTGTCCCTCCTTCCATGAAGAGACAATCACCTTCAGTAATTCGCCGTTCCATAAGACTGCTCTTCCCCCCAAGCCTTAGACATTTTCCCCCCCCCTGTTTTCTCTTCTCTTTTTTCCCTTCCTTCCCGACCCCCTCTCTCGCACCTTCTTGCGGCGGTGGCGCTTGCATGGCAGATTTTTGACGTTAATAACCATTTCCAACTGACATTTCCCCTCCAGCCAGCTTGGATTCCACATGGTTAGCGAAGTTGTGTTTCCGTCTCTACCAAAGGAACATAGTCCGTCGTCGTGTCAATCGATTACCGTTCCTTTCTGCGCTTCGCGAGGTTTGTTATCACAGTGGACAGTCCCTGAATCTTTTCTTTTGTGTGCCTCAAAAAAGTGCAGAGAGTCTTTTCATGCCCCCTATGTTGTTTCCCCTACCCATTCGTTAGCCCCCCTGGGTTCTTTTGTGAGCGGTAGAATATCCGATCCCAATTTCCTCCAAAAGATGCCCCTCTTTTCTAGATCTCCTTTTTCCCCTCCTCCGTTTTTTTTTTTCTCTTTTTCCCTCTTTTTAACTGTTTTCACGACCCAGTCGCTGATTACCCACCCCCTCACTTCCCGTGTTTACTCAAGGGACTTCTTGCCTTCATCGCTTCCTTGATGGGCAACCCCCTCCTCGTATAATCGGTTTCCGGTCGAGCAAAGTTAGCTCCCTTCCGCCACTCTTTCCCTAGTCTTTTTTCATCTCCTCACCTCTTCATGCAGAATTTCGATTTGACCCCCCCCTTTCCCACAAATTCGCCCACAACTTGAGTTTCTTCAACCCGTTTCCGTCGCTGTTCCACACTGCTTCTTCTGACACGTTACCCTTCCTGCCATGCTGCACTTCCGTCAAGCCCGTTTTTCTCAGCTCGTCTCGGCCTTCACACTACGCGCTCACAAACATTGTACTGATTTCACCCCGCAGGTTAGCCTTGGCATTCTTTTTTCGTCGCCTATACTGCCCCCCTGCTGAACTGTGCTTTCTACGGCGTCGTTAACTTCATTCAATAGCTTTTATTTTCACAGTTTGTTGTTAACTCCTTTCCCTTTCTCTCCCTTGTTATTTTGTTATTCTATGGGGCGTTGTGCTGGAGCACCGTATTGCCCTTTCGTCCTCTGTTGCCGAAAGTTGCCACTTTATTTCCTTCTCCTCGTGTTATCGCACTTCGTCACGCATTTTTTTCTTTGCTATGATTTTACCGCTTTTGGCTCACAGTTGCGCTAGCATTTTTTTTTTGAATGGCATGATTTTCGTTTTTTTCGTTGTCCGGATATTTGTTTTAGATATTTCCTTTTTCCACCACCCCCGACGTGCTAAGGCGACGACGATGTGATTTCTCCCTCAGCCGTTTCATTAAATCCCATAACTGGTTTTTCTTCGCGAGTTATTTTTTTTGCTCTCCCCCTTTTTTTCCCCCCTCAGTTTCGGTTTGAATTTTTTCTTAACTACCCGTCCCTTTTTTTTCCGGTAACTCTTCTTTTGTTTTTTATCGGAGAGAACGCCCTGACCCTTTTCCCCTTCCCGAGGCGTCAGTTTAGCCTTTCTTCAAAAACGAGGTTCTTTCCACCACAAGAACCGCTTGAGAGGTCCCACCCCTCGCTCCGATGTTTATTTCCATCTGAGCGAGGTTTATTCCTTCAAATGCCATTTTAGTGCAATTTTGACGCGGTATTCGGCCATCTTACCTCCCTTCTTTTTTCAACAAGCACGTCCCCTATTTCTACAGAAAGTCTTTGTTTTATACCCCTTCGGTTCAAGTGGTTTTGGACATGGCCAGGTTTAATCGCCGTGCCCCCGAAATTTTAGTCTGTCTTCCAGGACCTGATTATTGATTTCTGCCGCGTCCCCAGCCCCCAATTCAACCCGCAGTGGCCTCACTTGAGTTTAAACTTTGTTTTGTCTAGTTTTCTGTTAATGTCAGCAGCCTAGAATCTTTGAACTCTACTTCGCGTGGCCTTTTCCCGCGACAGTATCACTTTTTTCAAAGGCCTACATCCCTTCGGGCTTCGTCCCGCACACCAGGTTTTAGATTGTTTTTTTTTTACTGCTATCTTTCCCCAGCAAGCCCAGTTTTTTCCCGCCAAGTTCTCGAACTGTACCTCGTTGTCGTTTTTTCATACCCGATGAGACTTGTGACCAGCCCACATCTGAAACTCCGTTGACGCTTATTGATGAGTGGATGAAGCCTGATTACCCCTGTCAGATCTTTCCCACTTTTGAATTCGGGGAGTCATCATTCCAAAAGTCCTTTTTCCATGCAAATCATTAGGCAAATTCTTGTGGAATGCCATTCATTCATTTCTCTCTACCCTGTCATTAGATTGGCGGTCAGCAACGGCGTGCAGCGATGCGATCCCGGTCCGTCCGAGACGCCTATTTACAGCAACAAAGCACCGTTAGTTCACATACTTTTCGGTTTGATGGGATGTATATCTCCGTCCCCCGTGAAGATGTGATGCGTGAGCTTCTTTTTCCTCAGAATAAGGGGTTTTTTTGAGATGAGACTCTCCGCTACCAAACCCGTGCCTTGAATACAAATCCACCCCCGAAACTCCTGTTGCTATGTTTGTGGCTTTCCTCGTTCTTCGAGATTAAATGCCGACTCCCCCTCTTCACTTGAATTTACTCCATCCTACCATCTGGTTAGCTGGTACAATTTATTTGAAAGTCATTTTTCCTCCCACGTCTCAAGTTAGCTTATTTCTTTCCTTTTCCGACGTGGGGGTAAACGGAGGGCCATCCCCCATAAAACCCGGTTCCCCAACGGGGGTAGCCTGACCAGGTATCCCTCCAACCTTGGTACCCATCAATTAGTCACAGTCTCGGACAATTTTTCCTTTTCAGATCCGTTCTTTGCTGAAAGCCGCAGGATACCCCGGATTTTCCACAAGACCTACAGTGTCCCAGGACGCGAGGGGCGCTACTGGCTTCTTGATGAACCGTTCAGCCCGCTGTTCGAGACAAGAACAACAACCCTCTATAACTTGGGCGGCCATTGCCCTCACCGACGCCTGTTGCTGCCTGCCGTTACTTTGTTTCACGCTCTTTTCCCCCAACGGGTCCACGGTGCCGAAAGTTTTCCCCTCTCCTATCTCTTCCTTTTTTCTCCGACATCTGTGCAACCCTTCTTTCCCCCACATCCCGGTGTGAGGCCCCTCCTTCTGAGAGTCGGGTGATGGCTGCTGAATCATGTCCCTTCAACTCATCCTGCGTCCCCCCCCCTCCATACCGCCACGAGTAGGAAATCCTTGTCCTGCGTTAAATTTCCATGTCCTGCTCCGCGTATCTCCAGCTTTTCTTTTGTTTGTAGATTTTTAAGTTTTGGAGATCAGTTCGTTGTTGCTTCACCGAAGTCTTTCTGACGAAATTCCTTTTGAACATTCCTCCCCTGGCATGATTTTTTTTCTCCTCAATAGGCCCCTGTACCTCACAGACCATCTTAGTGCGCCTGGCAGTCGTGTAGTTGTATGACATTTTTTTCCCTTTTCCGGATTGGCTACCTGATAGATGTGCACCCGTTTCGGGCGATTCCTCCACCCAGCTTCCCCCCCCATCCGAGGCTTACGGTGATCGCGAGTGTTTCCGTGAAGCTACATATTCCCCCCATCATTGCCGGGTCTCTTCCCCCGACTTTACCCCACTATAAGACGGGCGTTTTGGTTTTACCTTTTAAGGCGCTGTTGCTCGCGTCAACTTCTTTCCGTCGTCTCCAAAACCTAGCGTCCTCCCCTTTACCAGTTGTTTTTTTATTTTTTCACTCCCTTGCTCAATATCCCCAAACCAACTCAAGTAACGTTTTCCGCAGCCACTAACGCGGATGCAAAATTCCCCCCCATTATCGCGACCACTTTTAATTCCCGATGCCCCCCCCCCCACTCGGTCGCTTTACTCTCTCCCCCCAACAAAAATGCTTTATCTGGACGATAATCAGCGCAACTCCCCCCCCTTTTTTCAAACGTGGTCACCCACTTTCCCTTGCTAGTTTTTTTCCATACACCGCACCCCCAAATTCTCCTTCATACCCGACCAGCCAGTGGAGGGAGAAATTGATGCCGGACGCGACCGACCATTTTCTCTACCCGAGATCCTCAGCTCTACCCACCCTTTAACGCCGCGGCAAGCTCCGCGACCATTCCCCCACATGCCCAGGTAGTCAGTAAACTTACTGCCGTCACTGAAAGACCTTGTTCCTGTCAAAAATTTTCTGTTCTCTCCTGTGTCTCTTAGGAAAAGTTTGGTTCGCTGAGGTAGGTGACCGCGACTCTCCCTAGTCCCCTCGATCTTGTTTGCTTTTTTCCTCTCCGTCCTCTTTTATTCCCCTCTCTGCTTTTCTCCCATTCTTTTCCCCCGTCTGAATCCCCATAATCACGCTCCCCCTCCCCCCTTTTGCCCTCCACACCTCCCGCCCCAACTCCCTCTTCCTTTCCTCTCTCCCCTCCCTTCTCCTCTCATACTCATTTTTTCACTTTCCTTCATCAGCTTATACCCCTCCCCCCCACCCCCCCGCCTTCTCCCTCTCGCCCCTCTCCCCGTCTGCTCACCTTCTCTTTTTTCTCATTCCCCCCTCTCCCCCCCTTTCCTTGTGACCCTCTCTCCCTCTCGTCCCTTCCCCCGCTCCTCCCCTACCCTTCTTACCACCCCATTTTGCCTTGCACCTTCTTTTTCTTGCTTTGCTCCCTTTTCTCGGCCCTTCTCTTTCTTGCCCCTTCTTCCCTCCCCATTACCCTTCTCTGTTCTGCCTTCCTTTCTCTCCTCTATCCTCCCCCTTTTTCATTCGTCTCGTTCTGGTCCCCCCTCTCGTCCTCACCCCCCTCTTCCCCAGTTTCCCACTAAGGTTTTTTCCACTTTACTTCCTACCCCTGATTCCTCTCCTCACTCTCTCCCCCCACCCATTCCCTTATGGCTCCCATTTCTTTCCCCTTCCCTCCTCATTCTTCTCCCTTTTCGTTTACTCCCCGTCCACCATCGCCCCTGCCGTCGCTTGTACTTACTCTGTACACCCTCGCCTGTACCCCTCGTCTCTCCCCATCCCTTTTCCACTTCTCCCCACTTCTCCCCTTGTTCCCCCCGTACACCGCTTACCTTTCCCCCTCTTTCTCCCCTCCGCCCACTTCGACCTTTTTTTTCTCTCTTCCTCGTTCCGGCTCCCCACGGCCCCCTCCCTTTCCTTTCCCCCCCCTGTACCTTCCTCCTTTTTTGCTCTCTTATTTCATTCACCACCTCTCTTCCCTCCCTTTCATTCTGTCCTCTATCCTTCTCCCTTCCCTCTCACTTGCTTGCTTTCTTTTCTTTTTCCTCCAGCCCTACGAGCCCTCTCTTGCTCCCCCCCCTCTTTCGGCCCCTGCCGTACGAGCAGGCCGAAATGGGAGAATTTCCTTTAACCTCATGTGGACATCAAGAAGGACTCTTGTTGGCTCCAGCATTGGTTTTGCTAGTTGTGTGAAGGGCTCGAAACAATTCTCGTGTACTTAGTTTCCCTTTCATGTTTTAGGGCCCGAATGTATTTCTTTCTCTATCACCGTTGTTCTCTTCTCCAGGAACGCGATTCATCGCTTCGTTTGTGCATCATCACTTGATTTAGCGAAACCCCTCACGATTTCCCTGGTTGGGTGTTTGGTTAAACTTCGTTTAAACGGGTCGATGATCCTACTAGTTATCGACTCGTAACGCTCCCCTCCTTTCGAGATTTCCTCCCTTAATCCGTTTTTGTTTTAGTAGTATCTAAAGGGTCTCCTTTTTTCCCTCCCAATCGCTCGATCTACAGCTCGTTTGTTTACTTATCCTTGTTTTTTTTAAATTGAATGTGGCATTTTTGCTATCCACTTTGATGATTCCAACCCACACTAGCTATACTCGTGCGTTCCGGTAGGCCACCCCCCCCCCTTCCTCCTCTCATATTTTGGCAGGCTGGTCCTCTCTTTTGTTCCTAAGCGCCACGCGTCATTTCGAAGGTCGGCCATTTTCCCACAACTTCGCCCCCCAATTTGGATCCCAACCTTGTTGCCGTCTTGATGTCCACATGGAGTTATGCCACCCCCCAGTTTTTTTTTTCAAATTTTTTCATGCCCCCTCTCTTACAGCTTTTTGCTAAGCTATTTTAGGTTCCACCCAAGCTCTCCCCCCCTTTTAAGAAATCCCCACTCCTTTGTAGCGAGAAGGCGTTAATTTATTTGCGCATTGTCTTTCCACCCCCTGTGTTTATTGCCGGGAAGTTTGACCACTGTTTCCTGTAAATATAATATATTTAGCTACAGTTTCTTTTAGTGTATCTCCCATTTTCCTAAACTTTGGGAAGTTGGCTGATACTACTTTTGGGTGCTGGGATTTTTCAACTTAGCCCTTCTTTAGATTTTTGAGTAACCAGTTGGCAAAGTTATGTCGTGTTTTCTCTCTCTTCAACTGTTTATCGTCGAAGTTGGTTATATGGAGCTGTACTTCTCCCCTTTGTTTTTTCGGCATTAATGTTTTCAGCCTGGAGCATTTTTTACTTGGCATCTGTTAGGTCTGCATGCTGTATGTTACGGAGTGCCCCGTATAGATTGAGAGTCGCCTAAAATAGCTGACGTTCCTGCGAGTTTGTTATTCGATCTGCTTTAGTGAGAACGCCTTACTTGATTTCGCGCTCGTTTCTTCTGCTTTGTCTCGTTTCTTTCCCTCACCCAATAAATTCGGTGAATGTCTGAACGGAACACACTATCGGAGACGTCCCAGCATCGTGTGTAGCACCCTTTTCTTGCATCTCACAAATGGCGTTCCTCGGCGTCCCCCCCCTTGTAGCCATCCATCTTCCCCCCCAAAGGATTTGTCCAAACCCTACCATGGCCAGTTCCGCAAACGCGGCATCCGAGGTTGTTTCGATACTGATTTGAGGGGCCCTTCCCCACTCATAGCAATTTTCCGGCCCCCCTTTTCATTCGGACGTAGCCCCCCTCTTTTTATAAGCACACCCACGCCATTGATCCCCCCCTTCTACCCAGTGCAGCCCGCTGTTAGAGCACGACGGCGTAAGAGGGACATGTCCTTGTGGCTAATTCCCCCCAGCTCCCTCCTCAGGGGCGCTTTGTTTAGCGGTCCATCCTCTTATTAGGGGCAGAGTCGCCTCCCCTATAGCCCGTTTCACCCTCAACAGGGAGTTGGCACGGTTTTGTGTGTCAGATGGGGTATGCGAATGCCCCTCTCTAGTCGCTGGTTTAGGCAATTCTCATTTGCCTTCCCCCCTCTCCGCCCGTACCAGCCCTCCTAAGGCGGAGTTCGGCCCCTCCCAAGTAGTGAGGTTGTCTTTCTCTCCTTCCGTAGAACCAACCAGGACGCCTGAGCCCGGCACGAGGTTGTGTGGATCGATGATCCCTTCCGTTACCCCCAGAACGACCTCGCACCGCTTTTCCCCAGTCTGTAATGTCTTTTTTTAATTTTGAAGGCTTCCCTCATCATGTTTCCCAAGTTAACGGCCTTTTCGGGCAAAGTCCTTGGGCCACCCCTGTCCCTTTCAATCCGTTAGGCGAACTGCCTTTTTCTGATTTTCCCCTATTTTTCCCTTCCCAGTCTAGGACGAAGGGCGACTCAGCGTTCTATCCCAGATTTCTAAATTTTTGAAGCACTTTCCCCCCCATCCAGACTTCCATTACCCCTGCGTTATGGATTGGGCTCTCCGTACCCGTCCCCCTTTGTTCGCGGCTG
>Ga0179593_1277177_pt1 | contig 16367 bp, 13 predicted proteins | sample CZODoug2_1_08_16_FD_185931 | JGI IMG/M metagenome (GOLD analysis project Ga0179593, IMG submission 185931) | Vadose zone soil fungal communities from Angelo Coast Range Reserve, California, USA - CZODoug2_1_08_16fungal (PacBio error correction) | ecosystem: Environmental > Terrestrial > Soil >... | reverse complement strand
TCTCTGTCAAACATGATCTTGCCGACTGCTGCTATCCCGTGGCGCTCGACGCTTGACCCCCATGGTATTTGTATTTTGTGAGGCTGCTACACTATTCCCCCTTTTCGGGCTCCGCGCTTCAACTTTGTTTTTTAGATGTAGCCAGATCGTTGACACGAGCCAGTCTCTATAAGCCCCAGGGCCGCTTTTGGATTTCTTTACTTGTGAGCTCTGGCGATCCCTTCCCCCTTGCGACAAGTCGATGGCCGGCAATCTTCATAATCAAAGGCTGAGGCCCACTTGCCCCAATTTCAATTCTTGTCGTTTTCGCTCAACTCGAGGACCACCACTCCCGATTCGGCGGAGGTTTTCCCTGTCTGATTGGTATCCGCTACAGTTCTAAATTTCCGAGCTCCCGGCTCCCACTCCCTCAGCCGCACGGTTGTTCTTGCGTATAGAGCGCCTACGCTTTTCCGCGAAACGAGAGAAGCCGTTCGAGGTGTCTAGAGAAATCCTCCTTTTACGCTCTCAAGCCCTCGCTTTACCGCATTGCGGATCCCAGCCCCTCCCTTCTGAGGGATTTTGCGGACGGCCTCCATGACATAGCGTTCACGTGAGTAACGCCCTAGGCCTCCCACCGCAAAGTCCCCCAGCGACTTCTCCAGGCCCCAACAACAAAACACGCGGTCATGACACTAACAAGGAGCCTGCCGGCTTACCTTGTTACATTGGTCTTAATCTACGTCTCGAGCGAGTTGTGTTACGGCGCCTTTTCGTGATCTTCTCTGTTCCCCCCCCCCCCGCAGTCCCTCTCACTTTGTTCCTGATCTGGTGAGTTCCCCGAAGTTGACTCTTCCTGCGACCAGGACACCGTAGTCTTCTTTCGACAGATCGATACCATGTTTCCCAGTCAGGAGCTCCCATTGACCGGACAGTCAATTGGTAAAGAACCCCCCGCACGGTGTTTTTCGCGATCACTTTTCCCTGTGCCGTAGTCCTCTGCAGTTCAGTAGGTCCCAGAGTTTTTTTTTTCTCGACGCCTTTTTTGCCACTTCCCAAGTCAAACCCCCCGGCATCCCTTCTCAGATGCGTCTGACTGGTTCCGAAGCGATTTATTGTGTGTGTCTCAAGCACAAGATCTGTCTATGTGAAACAAGATACCCCTCGGTGATTCAAGATGACATTTCATGTTTCTTCTTCCGGTTTGTTTCCCAGACTGATCCCCCCCCTTGACGCCAAGTACCGATCTCCGTGTTGGGGATACCAACCTCTGACCCACCATGGTCCGGCGTCTCGCACCGCTTAGCCAGCTTTCATGCCGTGTAGAAGCACCCCAATTTCCACACAGCACCACATTTTCCCTCGATTTCCATTCTTGTTCACCCCAGCCCATCCCGCTTTTCCCAACCAAGTATATCCTCGCACAGAGGGATTCTGTCTCGCCTCTCGATTGCTAAAAGCCACGTCCGATCGGATTGCCGGATGCGGAATCTCCTTGGGAGACTTTCATCTCTTTTTTCCTGTCTGCGTATTGGTCGACCCTCTAGTCAAGACTTGGCACTCCGCTAAACCCCGAGTCCCAAAATCCTGTCTGTCCTAACTTCTTTTTTTTCCGCATGCGGAACTGGCAACCCCAGTGTCCTTCCCGCAGACCTTGCGCAAGACTGCGACCCATCCCGACTCAATGGAGTCACCTTTCCCTTTTTTCCTATTGGCGGATTTTTCTACAACACTTTTTAATTTAGGCTCCTTCGTGAGCGCAATAGAGGGGCATATAAGATGTATTCCCCAAGATATTCCATTTTTGATTCTCAATCTGTATTCTCGCGTCTGACCGGCTCGGAGTACTCACTCACCTTTCCGGCTAACTTTATGACCAGATTTAACGTGTTCCCTTTCGACCGTGCTTCACCCGACCCCTATTTTTTCCCAAGGACGCACCACATCATGCCTGGCTTGCATAGTGACAACGTAAGTTTGATTTTCCTCCTACTACGGCAACCCCCCCCTCCTTCTTTTACGAGACTCCCCTTCCCCCTCTGTAATCACTAGATTACAGATTTAATTTTCTCACCCAACATCCCCCCCCACTTGCCTTGCCCCTAGCAATTCTGATTTTTTTTTCCCGCTTATATGTTTCATTTTCCCAATCACGATGGCCCCCCCCGCCCTGAGCCGGAGTAGCCAGCGTACAAATTCCCCCCAGGATTATTGACTTCCCAAACTTGCGTTGTTTCGCTGCTTTACAGATAGGACTTTCTCCCCGTGAGAGGCGTGACAACCGTATCCGTCCCCCTCGGACACCGCCCTTTCCTTTCCGCCCTCGCGTTTCATTTTATTCTGGTCGTTTCATTCCTCAATCTCCCTTCCCCTTTTTTGAAACATTTTATTCTCCCTACTATAGACCTCTTTCGAATCATCAAGTAAATTCCCTTTTCCACAGCCCGCAACCCGTTGATCCTACACCAGGACCCCCTCCCGATCGCATACCACCTCCGCTATCTTTCTCGTTACAAAAAGGATGTTGGCCCGGGCGCGATTTTTCCTGATCCCTCCCGATGTGACCTTGTTGGCATTCGTTTTTGGTGAGTCTTTGGGGTGCTTGAGTTTGAGATTAACCGACACCATCCACGTAGAATTTGACCGCATTTTCCCCTTGTTCATGTCAACTCGGCGCTAACCGTCTGTATTTTCACGAAAAACATTCTTTCTTTTTTCCGTTTTGGAGATAAAGCTTCAAGATCTATTTCGAGTCCCTCCACTCTTCCCGCCGTTTATCTGTGTCTTTCTTCCCTGTGGTGTTAGTTCTTTTTTTTCCCTTTAACGATGTGGTCCCAACGCAGCGGAACCGATCTTTCATCCCCCTCTAGTTTCTTTTTCTGAGGCCCTTGACCGCGTCGCCCCTGGACTTTTCCGTACGGACTCTGATCCTCTTTAAAATGTCCTGCCCCAATTTCCCGCCAGTTTTCAGAACCTACCTGGCATTCCTAAGCTTTTCCCCCTTTTCAGTTGGGCGCGCGTCCTGCGGCCCCCGGCAAGATGACATGGCATCGCCGTAAGTGCGCCACCGACTATTATTCCGCCTAACCGAGGATGACGTTCTCCCCACCCCTATAACCCATCTAAGGCCCTCCTTCCTCTTGAATTTGATCAGCAGATTTTGGTTTGACCTCCTATTTCGCCTACTCCGGAACAAAGAAAATGACTCTCCAGCTATGATCCGATTACCAGTTAGTTTTCGTTGACAGGTTATCAATAATTCTCCGGGCATCCCTCTTTTTCCCTTTCTTCCTTCCCCAATTTTTTTTTGACCTTTCGGAACCCCATTGATGGTAAGTATCCCACGCCGCGCTAGACTGCGATTTTTTCTTCCAGCTTTTTTCTTCCCTCCCAACCCTCATTTTCACTTTCCGTCTGGCTCTTTCTCCAATCGTCTTATTAGTTTTTCGATTCCTAGATTGTGGGCATCCCAGTTCCTTTTCAACATGTGTAAATCCAGTCGCTCCCACTTCTTTCTCCTTGATTCTAAATTGGGCGTTCCCCGGTGCAATTTTTTCCAAAGAGGCTTGATCGCCGCCGATATTACCCCCTCTTTCCCCAAGTTCGTTTCCCCCACTCCGCCTTTTTTTATTCCTTTCTCCTTTCATAATTAGCTGTTATCTCAATCATAACTGTTTGTCAGAGAAAGGGTGAGTAACCTGCCTGAACCTTGCAGAGCACCATTTAGGTTATGAGAGAGCCCTGCACACCTTTTATGATTAATCTTCCACCCCTGCGGAGACCCTCCTCACCCGCTTTTTGCGGTTACATTAAAGCTGCTAAAGCTCCCTATGTTCGTAACAGGCTTGGCCCAACCCGATTTTCCTCTTTCTCTCCGACAACCATTGGACTTCACGGCCCTTTTCTTTTTTTTGCACCTTCCGGGGCTTTCTTTTCCCTTCTTGTGAACGTTCCCGATGTCCCTTTATTCCCCCTCGTCGGACATCTTGAAAAGAATGCCCCATCTGCTGGTGTTGACCTTTTTTTTCAAATGATCCGCCGAACAAGTCCTCCTTACATCGACAATTCCACCTCTTTTATCTTTCCCGTCCCCCAATTGCGGGCCCCATCGCGCACTCCAGAAATATTATAGAGAGTCTCTTTGATTGCTATTGGAGACTTTTATCGATGAGGCGTTTTTGCTGATCCTCTTGGTTCCCCCAAAACTGCACTTTTTTGCCCGTTTCCTTTCCGAAACCCCCCCTACCCCCGAACAGGAAAAAGTACATTCCCTCCCTCGGAATCCTGTCGTCCCCTCCGGACGGGTGACCGATATTGGAGACACTTGGTTGGCTCCCCCCCCTGAACCATTTTTCACGCTCACCCCTTTCTTTTTCCCCCAGTACAACAATTGCCAAATACTTGGACCCCACAATACGAACCATGACCAGCAGTATCTTCGGTGTGGCTCCCGTGCTAATTACATCTTTCCGGAACCTCCTTTTTCGTGCCCAAGTAACTACACTGTGTATTTTACGAAATACCCACAGGTACCCCCCAGTTCCTTCTTGGTTTCCTAGCCAATCCCCCCCTCTTGTCGTGCATGAAGGATTACCGCTATAAAAAGGCCAAACGCCCACGGTACGACGACCGATTTGTCTCAACTCTGGGGTAAGGATTTTTTCCCGGGTTTTCCCTACCTTTCCGAGGTATCTCCGCGGCCGAGCACGTCTACTTCTTTCATTTTTCCCTCCTTTTAAGCACTTTCTTCGTCGGACCTTCCTCTCCCTTCTCTTGGCCGTGTGTTTTAGTTCCTGGACACCTTTTTTTTGACGCTGTGGGGGTGCTTTTGAAAACTGTCGGTCACATCCGTTTTGGATGGGAAAATTCCCCCAAGGGTGCGCCAAGTGCCACCTTTCCTTTTTTATGCGCGATGAGTCCCTTCTGAGTATTCAATTTTTTTGCCCACTTCCAGGTGCTCACGCTCGCGTTTGCCATGTCCTAGATTGCTGTCCACCTGGAGGGATGTAGCGATTTTCCAAGTTGCTCCTTCCCCTCGTTCCAACCCAAGGTTTTCCCTCTCCCCTCTGCGTGTTTTTTTTTTTTTTTTTTTTCTGTCCGGCTTTGCGACCCTTCAATCTTCTGGTAGCATCCCTCCGGGTGACCAGTTCGGATCCAAGACATCGTGAGGGATGCCGAGCTGCCCCTTGCAAGTTTAAGTCCCTGGCTTGTGCACTAACCCCCTTTTCGCTGATGAACTTTTTTTCTCCTTTTGGACCTGCCTTACGACCCTCATCGCAATTAATAGTGCCTGGGCAGCTCGACCCTGACCCTTTGAATCCCGGGCCTTCCCGTGCCTGGTAAGTCTCCGATCCATCGCAGTCTCCTGGCCGTCCTTTCCTGAAATCCCGACAGTGCGGACCCACCGTTAAGAGAACTGCCGAATCCAGGAAAGGAGATCACTTTAGTGGTTCCCGGACAATTGGGCCTTTTGAGGAAGATCCTCCCTTCAACTGTTTTTTGTACCACAATTGGGATTCTTTCGTGAAGGTTGAACGCGAAGATTTTTTTCCCCTTATCTTCCCCTTTTTTCTCTCAGTTTTTGTGGTTCTCGTCTCGAATTCCTCCAATCTTCGCGGTTTCCCCCTTTCACTTCTACTCCCTACCCCCTTTTTTTGGTTCCTTACACTGTTCCGGCTTCGCGGCGAACTCTCCCCCATGCCTTCCCCAAATATTTTTTGATTCTGAAGTCTTTTGGCACGGTGGGTTCTTTCCCTTCTGTGCATGATAGATTTAATAGCCTCTCCCTGCGGAATTTCCTGAGTAAACTTCTTTTTAGAATGCGAACAAGGGCAGAGTTAATTCGTATTCTCTTCCGAAACTTCCCCGCCCCCTCCTTCCCTCAGACTTGGTTAGGTGACCTCCCCTGCATACTATGAAGGAGTTTTAAAACGCGATCAGTACAAGTCTTTTGTTTTTTTTTTTATTTGTTTCGTGGTTTGTTTTCTTTGCCTTTCGGGTTGTGTGTATTTTTGTTTTTTTTTTTTTTGTTTTTTGGTTTTGTTCTTTTTTTGGTTGGTTGGTGTGTTTTCTTTTTTTTTTTTTTTTTTGTTTTCCTCCCTTGCTTTTGAATCTCCTCGTGGACGTCGCCCAATCACGCATGAACGCAGGTCTCTTTTGACCCCCCTTTTGTTCGGCATCCTTCCTCCCCAACTTGTGTCCCATCATAAATTTCCCCTCCTCGTTTTTTACAGTTCTTTTCCTGATGAAACCTCCCAAGGTCTTCCTTCATTCTCTTACCTAATTCTCGCCACCCCTGCATGAAGTGGATTTGCTTCAACCACTTTCTTTCAAATCCCAACCCCCTCCGGATATAGAAGGAAAGTTCCAAAAGACACCCCCCTGTTAGTTGCCCTTTCACTGATTAGCCCACCGATTTTTCCCCCTTTCTCTCTATGCCATTGACGACAGGAGGCGACATCTTATGGGATTTTCAGGTACTACCATCTTAGATACTCTCGGCCGAATTCCCTCTAAGGATCTTCAACCCCTGTTACTCTTGCTCGGTGATATGTCTCCTTCAAGGTCTTGGTAAGTTGTTTCTTCATTTTTTATTTTTGAAGTTCTAACTCCCCCCCCATCTGTTTTCTCCCCGCACCAAAACGCAATTCACTGGTGCCCCTTGTTACTTTTTCTTGACAAATCCACCGTTGTCCTTACGGGTTAAGACAATTGGGAATTACCCTAACTCCGTACAAGCCTGTTTTTTTCGTCTCTACCCCCTTGTCTGGTTCTTATTTGTGTCCCAGGATTTTAACTTTCTTCTAATACCCGGTCTCGGGGAATGACATTTCTTATCTTTCCCATTTGGTCCCTTCTCTTCGCCTTATGACCCCCGGACGGCTCTGCTTCTTTTCCTGTTTTGGTAGGTTTGTAGTACGCTCTTCCGACCTCGTTTGGTTCAGGTTACCTCCTTCAGCAGGATCCCCAAAAGTTTTTTTCAAAGGATCACTCTCTCTGATATATTATTCCTCTTTTTTTTTGTAGTGAACTGCTTGTCGGCAAAGCTCCCTTTTTCTCCGTTGATTTTTTGATCTGCTTGACGGATTTTCGAGTTCCCTGTGTCTCCACACCAATTCACAAGCCTTTCCCTCTTTCTTCTTCTGAAGCTTGAGTAAACTTCGATCGGGGAAAAGGTAAGCCTGACCCAATGATCAGCCTTCTTTGCCATCTTTTTTTGTCCTTGACTTGCGATTGGTGTCTTCTATCCCTTGACAACTTTTGACTGGCGTTCGCCCGACACTCGTTCGAATTGATGCCTATGGTCCTGACAGTCACCCTCGCGTTATCTGTGTTTCTTCATCTAGGAGTTCCCCCGACTTAATCCCATTCCCTTGTGCCGGCTTTTTTTGCCTCTAACACCGGCCTGCGCCTCGCATTGCGCCCAGGTGAAAGAACCCTTTTTAATGGACCAACCCCCCGTGGAGTTCTCAGCTTTTTAGAAGGCTGGCCCCTCACTTCACGCCCCCTCCTTCCTCGCGCGAAGATCGAACAGCTTTGAATATTCTTTTCGAGTCCTCGCCTTGAAGACAGGTTTTCACCGTGCTCAAGACAAGTTCTCCCCTTTTTTAGCGACCTTTTCCCGTTATTCTTTCATCCCCGGATTGGAGCGACGTTTCCTCTCCCACCATCTCCTCGAACCTAATGCCCATCTAGCTGCTTTTTTTATGCGCGACTTTTCGGTAGGGACTTGTCTGATATTTAAGTTTCTCCTTTAGTTTCCACGCGGTCCCTAACGCGTTATGCTAGAGCGGCGCTCCCGGTCATCCCCCCCTGGAGGTCCTGTACAACGTCACTTTCTTATTTACTGTTTCCTCAGGGTCTTATCGGTTTTATGTTCTGACGAACCCGTTCGAAAACCCTGACTTTAATCGTGCCTCGATGGATTTTCGATTTTCGCTCTCTTACCTCTGTAGCTTCTATTCCCTCGCTGCATTTCAGGCTTTCCCCCCTTTCTTGGTTTGATACGCTGGGTCTGATTGTTCTAAGACCGCCCGGCGCACTTCCGTCCCCCGATGAGTTTCTTTTGAAGGTTTTAAGAGAGAGATCCCAGATGCCTCCACATCTATGATTTTCTTCTTCTGTCTTTCCCTTCTTGCGAAGTTTTTCGTAGGAATTTTATTCCCCTCTTTCCGTCTTCACTCCATGTTAGAAGACTGTTCCGTTAAGTTTCCTCTTCAGCTACATTTTTCTCCCATTTTTTCCTCCTTCTTTTAGCCATTCCAGTCCCCAAATAATCCCAACTGTAATAATCAACCCGCACAAACTTCTTATCTCTTCCCTCGTCAATATAGTTTTTTTTTTTCTGTGTATCTACCACCCCAGCACACCCGCCAACGACTCTGGTTTGGGGACTCCCTACCTCCAGTTTTCTCTGCTTCCGAACCAAGGCAATGCTTTTTTCCTGCGTGGCAAATTTAATCTGTTTTCATATAAGACCCACACCCCTTGCGCGCCTTCACCCTAAAGATCGACAAACCCCCTATTGGCATCTCCCCTCGCGTCACATCGCGTCCGGCCATGTACGACCCGTTTAGCGGATTGTTGATTTCTCTCGCGGCCCGTTTAGCTAACCCCATTTCGGGCTGGTGTAAAAGTCCGTTACCTCTTGAGGAGCCGATGCGTGCGTTCCTACTTTTCCTTTAGTCTCCCTGCGGCCATCTTCCCCTCCCTACTTTCCGCAATGGTTTCAAGGACAGTTGATTTCGCTTTACTTGCAGCCGGTTGTCACGCAGCTCGATCCACTTCATATTTGTACCTTCATCTATCCCCAGGCGCAGTTGCTTTCGGAATTTCTTTGCTCGGTTCATTGTACTATGGAGACCTCCGTTGCGGTGGGAAGACCTCGTCTCTTAAGGGACCCTACGGAGTAGGCTAACTGTTGTTTTTCCCGGATGTCTTTTTTTGAGTACTGACCCGTTTCCCCTCGTTTCCCTTTCTCGATTAGACGTCTTTCTTGTCTCGTCCATGCCCCCCCTGTTAAACATGCCCGCGCAACTTAACCGTTGAAGTTGTCTTGATAAATTAGTTTTTTTTGGATATGGTTTCCGGTTCCTCTTTTTTTCCCCGGTCGGACCCCTTCCCCCTACACTATAGCTTGCTTGGCGCCTGCAAGGTGATTTAGTTACCCGAATGCAGCTCCCTTCGAACTCCGGTCGCGAGAAATTGCTTTCGCATCCCTTGGTCTTCCCCTCCTCTTCCCTTCCACTTCCGCATGAGTTGCGATCGCCGGATAAACGGCCGGAAATGGTGTAGAACTAGTCCTCGACAGAATCTTGTTGACGTGACCCGTTTTCCTTGATTCTTTGCGCCCTTTCCGTCTTTGATGGTTTCCTCCTTCTTGGAACAACCAAAATTTATCACCCCGACATTATTTTGTCCTCTTGCGCGCGCTGGCCTCTCGTCCTGCTGCCGCCGAGATCGCCCTCCTTTTCGGTGGACTTCCATAAAGACTAGTCACGATCCGGCAAGACAGTATAGTCAGATTATTTTCTACCCATTCCCTTCTAGGCTGGCTAATCCCGCCCGTTTAGATTTTTTTCTCGTATTTTTTCAATTCTTGTGCTGTGGTGTGACCCCCCCCTATGGACATACTAGGTAATTGGTTTCCCCTTTGGAAGTTTTCTGTACTACGGTTACATTTTCCGACGCTCCTGCAAAGATGTGGTGACATTTTTCCTTCAACCCTAGATGCGGTCTTGCTGGGGCTCCTGACCCTACCCAAAACACTTTATCTGGAAAACACACGCGCAGCACCGACGGAGATTTGTTTCTCCTCGCGCCGATAGTTCCCCCCTTTATGTTCTTTTTTTTTAAGTGAATTTCACAATGAACACCCGTAAAGCGATTGCTTCTGCCCCCAAAGCAGCCTCTTCCGGATGCGGTTTTTCTTTCTCCGCAACCTTAGTATAGCCCGGGACCGACTGCGCGGTTTCAAGTGAAAGTGCTTCTCCGCCTCGGTATCTGTATTTTGGTCACCTCACCCTTCCGCGGCCGTTATGTAAGGTCCCTACCTGGTTTCCTTGTGTACTGGTCATCTACGCGTTTTCTTTCTTCCAGAGTTCGATTCGTTGATACTTCTTCTCGCCCTTCGGTTGTACTAAGACCCCTCAGAACCGTGGCGCGTGCGCGTGTGGAGAAGATAATCCAGAACCTCCAGAGTCCCCCCCACCCCTTTTCTTAGCACACAATCAGGAAGGATAGTTCCTTGTGAGTGCTTTACCCCGTTTTTCGCTACATCTTCTATTACCTTCGTTTCAGTTCCTCAAGAACGAATTGCCTTTTCCTCATTCAGTTGACTCTCACTGCGGTCGCCAAATCTCCTGACCCCGCCTTTTTTTGGAAAGTAAGTCACTGCCCTCGACGGATCTTTTCTTAGATCAGTCCCAGCGCAGTGCCTTTTCCCCCCTTCTCTGGATTATAGTGCCTTCGTGTTTTCCGAGATCCTCGTCGCTACGAAATCAACTTCTTCCTGAATGACGACAGTCTTCCTCCTCCTAAGAAGTAGCGGTCCCCCGCCTCCGCCAGTCCCCCATACGAAGGGTATTTGACAAAGGATTCTCTCATTTTGAGAGAACCCCTCAGCTTTTGCCTTTTTTTTTAAGCCGTTAGTTTATTCTGGTGCGGCCTCCTGGAAGGTGTCGCCAAGCCTTGATTAGCCTCTTTTCCCCAATAACCATAAACTTTTTCCCCCCGTAAGTTCCCCTAGAATGGCTAGTGTCTTTCCCCCCATCTGGTACTGCCTCCCGAGATAGCGACAACGGAGCTTTCGCGCCGTTCCATCTGCCTCCCAATTTTCCCACCGCGGTAGGCGATTAGTCATGCCTGCTTTTTTAGTAGGACCAAGTCTAGGGGTTATCTCTTTTCCCTCTACTTTTTTTTTTAGCGAGCTCACCACTTTTTTCCCGTTCCCATAGCTGTTTTTTCGCATTAAGTGGCTAAGCGACCCCCTTCGGGTGTGCCTTTTGTTAGTGAGTGCCTCCTGGGACTCTGAAAGCTCCGGTCGTTCCCCCTTGGTAAGATGTAGGCAGTCCTATTAGCCCAAGAGGAAGATCCCTGATCTCACTCCCCTCGAGGTTTCTTTATTGTGCTTTTTCTAATTCAGTCGAAGAAATTTTTCGCCCGCGTGCTCCTTCCTTCTCAACCCGAACGTATGTCCCCAATTGCCCCCCTTAACTTCTCTCGTGCGATCCACTTCTACAGTCAACTCCCTCTTTCTTCGGTCCCCCGGCTCCCCAGGTGATCCTCTTGTATTCGCCTACTGCTTAATCATTTTTAAGTCCTCATCGCATCCGGTTGAGCGGTCCTTCGCGATTAAGCTCTTCGCCGCTCACGCTTGACTGCACTTATGTTCCATTCACTGAGATTGCTCTGCCCAGATCCTGAGAGCTCTATGGTCGTACGTTCCGCCGCCGTCTACGTCCTACGGCGGCCCCCTACCTCTGTCTAGATAACTGGAGGAAGCGTCAGCCATCTGCCCCCCTTAACGTGCCGCAATTCCCCTCCTCATCTTTCTCTAAGTACAAAGTAAAGAATCACATTGTCTCTCCCCCCCCCTTGCAGCCTGTGACCCTTGGGTCCCTGGCTAGCTCGTTTTAGCGCCAAATTTTGATTATCTTAGCCCCCAAAGAGCCGATAACTTTGTAGGGACTCCCTGTGTCACCTTTAGAGCCTGAGCCCCGACCCAAGCCCAGTAAGTGTTGTCCTTCGAATCTGCTTCCAGTTCCCAACCCGGCCTCCCTTCTGTCTCTTCCGTCAATCCTTTCGGACTGACCTCTACAGAGGACTGCTTCTCCCAGTCCTTTTTCAGCAGCTCTTCATTACGCTTTTCTACACGTTTTTTTTTTTTTTTGCATCTCAGAACACCCCATCAGCCGGGCACAGATCCGGATTGATGGCCGCCGCGCGCTTCCCCCCCGGTTCTGTTTTTTTCCTTCAATGCAACAAGAGCACGAGATGAGCTTTCTGCCCCCCCAAGATCCCTTCGGTTTTTTGAGCACGAGAATGTGTCGTCGACGTTTGGGTTTCGACCCTTCCCTGATCACCCAAAGACCTTCATCGATTTGTCCTTCTTGCGCCCCAATTAGAACCCCTATTGCAGGGCAGATCTCCAGCTTGATACGTAGTAGTAGAGCCAACATGCCTAACCCTTACCGCGTCTTTTCCATAGTTGGTCACACCTCCCTGCACTCCGCCCAATGACTATCTTTTTCCCAGATGTAGACGGGATTAGCAAAGATTCGAAGCTTTGATCGACAGATCTACCTCTCCGGATTGTCCGGATCAGTGGACTATCGATGGTGTGAAATTTCCCGCCCCGCCTTGACCCGCTGTCCCTTTCGGGCGAGACCCTCTATAAGCCGTTGCCCCCCAGCTCCCACGCCCAAATCCGGTCTGTCAAATCAAACTTGGTTTTCCGAATTGCTTCCCCTTTCTCCACCACCCCGGATCAGGCCTTCCCTTTTTTTCCTACGGCAATTCAATAGCCATCATTACCGGGGTCCAAACAGATGTTTAGCTTACCCCCCCCCAGATGTCGACCCAACATTGAATTCCACGTTAATCCGGAGATTTGCGATTTTTTTCGCGAGGACATTCGGATATTTCGAACAGTCTCTTCCGGAAGCAGTTCTCTTTACTTGGAGGCCCGGTCCCGACAGCTGACGGCCTGTCGAAATCCCCATTCCGGCTCTTCTTCCAAGCGAGAGGTTGTACTTCGCGCTCCGCCCTCCCCCCCAATAAACGGCTCCCAACCAATAATGACTTTACTTTCTCTTCCTCCGGCACCCCCCAAGATTTCATTTCTCGCCGCAGATCGTCCCCCCCTTGACTGATTTCAGAGAAGAATGCGTCTCTGCGTATGTCAGTTTTTTAGTGTCCCCCGATGTTCCGGTCTCACAGAAGAACTCCCCTGCCTCATAAATTACTCGGACTTTTGGTTCCTTTTGCACTCACGCGGTATTCCCTCGAGCTTGGCGCCCTCTCTTAATCCATGACCAAAACGGCTCCCTTCCCCGTCTACCCCCTGACACTATTTTGCTTCTTGTAAAATATAGGACGGTGCTATTCGGCCCTTTTACGTTGACAACCGTGCTTCTTCCACTCTGACCTGCACCTGTACTTTCGCCCTTGTGCGGCTTGTCTTTCTGCCTCCATCCCCCATCGCGGAAACAGGTCTAGAATCGTCTGGCTGCATGGCATCCCAAATACAGTAACTTAATGTACAACCCTCCAGAACCGTTGTATTGAAACAAGGCCGATCCCTAGACCTCCCCAATCGCTAATCCTTATTCCCCAAGGTCTGGACCTTCTCGATGTGTCGCGCGCTACCCTCCTTTTGCGATCCAGTACGGTGAAGGGGGCTGTTGTGTTGGCTTTCTCTCCCAGCTCCATTGCCACTTTTTATCGCCTTTCCTTGTTCGTAAGAGCCAGATCACGTCTTTTCTGGCGGCCCCACAACCCCCCTTGAGTCGTTGGTTTTTGATGGCGAATCACTCTTCCCTGCCGTTTCGTCTAGGTTATGTCCCCCCCCGAAATCTCGCCGTTTTTTTTTTCTTAATATTGCGTTTTTCGTTCATTTTTTGGCCGTCATGATTGATTTGGCTAAACGCCATGCGTACCCGCTTTTCCCAGTCCCCAGTAGAGGACTGCCTCTCGGAATGACAGCGGCGACACCTTTTTTTTTTCCTCCGGGAAATTTATCTCTCTTCAAAAGCCTCCTCCCCAACTTCCCTGAAGTGAAGCCTCCTTGTTCTTGAACTCTATTGTCCCACTGTTAAGATTGTCGCCTTCCTCCCCCCCTTCCCCCTTCCCCACTTCCCCTCTCTCCCTTGAAGTGCGAACGCATCTTCGTTTATACATTTTCTCCCCCTATGTAAACGTTAAGTATACCCATCGAAATTCATCCTACATCCTAAGTAATCCTGCTTTTCCCCGAGAGGGTTCTCACTACATTTCGTCCAAAGCAGACAAATGTGACCTTCCCCTCTTCATCGTATTTCCCTTCTTTTTTCTTCATGGAAGTTTTCGTATCCCTTCACATCACCCGATCTTTTATAAAGTTGCCCAAGAGTCCGTGATCCTTCTTTGAATCTCCCTTCACCCCCATTCCGGTATTTTTCCGGTCTCCACGCCCGCTTCCCCTCGCGCCGAGTTAGTGACCCCGCTTTTGAAGAGACCGTCAATTGTAACTTTAAAGATCTCTTCCCCCTCAAACCCTTTCTCGCTTGTTTGAGTCCCCCCTTCCGGAATTTCACTTCCCTCGGTCTATTTTTTTTGGCTAATCCCCTTCTCCTCCCCCGTTCTCCGTGATGTTTACCTATCCTGAAAGTCGCTCCCACGGTATCGTGATGAATAAAGGTTTTTTTAGTGCCTTGTTTCTTACCCCTTTGTCACTGCAAAATGAGTGATAGCACGCCCCCGATTTAGCGTCTTTTCCTTCTCGCCCTATTTGAGTGTTCAATTGAGATTCACCCCTTCTTCGCTGCTCTCTTCCGGAACTGCATTATCCCATTGTCTTTACCCCTTCCCCTAATGTCCTCTTCCTCCCCAGTGGCGTTTTTTCTGCTAGCGCATCCGGTCATTTCAATTTGATTCCCCAGACTTTTGGTAAACCTCCCCTGGAGAAAAATACCCGATATTTTGCGTTGTCTTCAAGACTTCATCACTGAACAATCTTGGTTTGCCCCCTTCCCCTGATACCCAACCTTTCGCAGTTATCGTCCCCTCCAACACTCTCTGACCTCTTGCCTTCATTCCTTGGCACCTTACTTTCTTTTGAATATGTTTCCAAGTCTGAAAACGTTTACATTCCCTCCATTCCAGCATCTGGAATCTTCAAGCCAGACATTCCCCCTGATGTTGAAGTTCTGGGCCTCTTTATCAGTCCACCTCCCTTCAATCCAAGAAACCCCCCAATCGACAGTCTCGATTGGAGCTTTCCAAGTCACCCCATCCCCTTGGCATTTGACCACATCGTGACCTCCAGCCTCTATAGCTCAAGTGATACTTTCCCTGCTTTTCTCCCCTTTTGGCCCACGCTTCTTAGTGGCTGAAGATTGTTTTCCTTTCCCAAAACGTACTGTCGGCGCATCTCCTAATCCCCCACTCCGTAAACCGAAAATGCCCTCCTCGATTCCTCCCTTCCGGAATCCGGCTTACCGTCGCTAGAAACCCTTTTGCGTCCTCCACCCCTTGGAACCTGTTTCAACCCTTTATTCAAAAGATCAAAACCTTAAATAAGTCTCAACCCCCCACCTACTCCCTCAAAGCAGTCTTTTTTCGTTTCCGGATGAAGGAATATTTTCCTTACCCCAGACTTTCGTGACCACCCTTTCCCCTTACCGATTTTCAACCCTTTCCAAATGTGACCACCCCATCCATTGAGTGGTCCTCGTCTGACTCTTTTTTCTTTATAGCAGGAGACCTCCATACAAAGGGCGAAACAAAGTAACCCCCTTCCATTGAAGATTAGATCCAAAGCGCAAGGTTTTCCTCCTGGTTTTTTCTATTATACGATGTCTCTCCCGAGGCCTGAGCATTTATCCTGATTCCCTGGTAGCTTCCTCTTTCTAACCCTAAGGTTAAGTCGCCCTCCTTCCCAAGCCTGACCTTCTACAAATTCGTTCGCCTGGCCCAGATCGTGGGTCTTTTGTGAAGTAATTTTCACGGTGTCGCGGTGGGGTTTCTTCTTGCCACCCCCTGTTCCTCCTATATCCTGCGTGGATGGGAGTTCCCCATTGTTTTTTTGAGCACTCTCCCGGTTCATGCATTGGCTTTCGATGATTTTCGGAAAGCGATTTAGTTTCCCCTGGTGGGAATGAGGTTTCCGACAGATAGCTTTTCCCACAAGCGCGGCGGGATGTTGAGGGATGGATAGCCTCCAGTTTTCTCTGCTGAGTGCAACACAAGGTTCCCGACGATTTCTTCCGTGCTTTGCGAACGTCACGCTTATCTGCTCCTAAGTTTCCACCATTTGATAACCCTCAATCGTTGAGGATGATACTCTTCTTGTCCCCCCTCCTCCTCGTCTTAGTTCCGTGCCCTCCCAATTCGATGAACGTTTTTCTTTGAACCTTTTTGACAGCGAATCGCAAACCACTTCCTTCCCTTTGGAACTCCTTAGAAAGCCCCTTTCTCAGGGAACCGCTACGGCCCCTCGTCAAACTCTTTTGGCCGGATCTCTGCCCTCCGGCCCATACGGAAGAGAACTGGCCGAAACCTTCCCTGATAAAATTATTTGTTGGACCCGTACCCCACAATTTTTGTCTGCGGCATCGCTTACTCAGTGGTTTGGCTTTCCCACTGAGGATTCTCTTCAGGCAACCATCGAAGCTGGGACATTCACATTC
>Ga0179593_1736815_pt1 | contig 16368 bp, 24 predicted proteins | sample CZODoug2_1_08_16_FD_185931 | JGI IMG/M metagenome (GOLD analysis project Ga0179593, IMG submission 185931) | Vadose zone soil fungal communities from Angelo Coast Range Reserve, California, USA - CZODoug2_1_08_16fungal (PacBio error correction) | ecosystem: Environmental > Terrestrial > Soil >... | reverse complement strand
CAAGGAGGTAGCGGGGCTCCCTCCCTCTCTTTTCTTCCCCCTCGAGGACTGCGGATATTCCTTTCCTTTTTCCCTCTTCCTTTTTCAGTGGACAGAAGATAGGGAAAGGAACGTAGCTTATTTTCTCCCCCTTTTTTTCCCTTTCCCCCCCCAAGATAGGCTAGGCTGGATACGTATTCGGCCCCTTTTTTCTTTCCGGTAAAGGGAGATTGTAGAAATAGAAGAGGAGGGAGTAGTTATCCTTCCCTTTTTTTGCCCTCCTCTTTTTCCTCCCTATTCATGGGAAAAATAAGGAATGGGAGTAGAATTTAGAGACTTCCCCCACTCTCCCTTTTCCGACCGTAGACGTCCACGATTCCCTTTCTCCCCCTCCCTGGGGAAGAGAGGGATAGGGAGAGGGAGAAAGAAAAAGAAGAAACTCCCCTTCTTCTTCTCTTTTTCCTTGTGAGGTTAGGTGCAGAGGTGTATACATTTTTCTTCCTTCCCTTGGGCGGACCCTGGTCCTCCTCCCTTTCCCCACTCACTCCTCCCCCTCCGTCTTCTTCCCCCTTTTCCAGTGGAGGACACCTACAAGGGGTAGGGAAGCCAGGGCCTCCCCTTCCCTCTTCTTCCCCCCCGAGCCCTTTTTTCTTCCCCCCTCCCCTCCCCCCTTCTTTCGAGAAGGTAGAAGAGAAGTGGAAGAGATGTCTCCCCCTTCCCCCTTTCCTTCTTCCTTCTCGACTACGAGGGAAGAGAAGAAGAAAGGGAGCGAGAAGGTCTTTCTCCCCCTTCTTCCTTTTCTTCCGGACGTCCAGCTCCCTTTTTTTTTTTTTCCCTTCCAAGAGATAAGAGATAATGATTGGAAAGCACTATTTTTCTTTTTTATTTGTAGGGGCCGGAGGCTCCCTGGATCTCCTTTTTTTTTTCTTTCCCCCCTTCGAGCGAGCAGCACCCTCCTTTTTTCCCCCCCCCCTGTGGGCGCCACCATGTACGAGCTGGGAAGAGAGGGAGGTCGTCCTCTTCCCCCCCTTTTTTCTCCAGTCTTGCCGGCATTCACACCCCTATTTTCCTCCTTTTTTTCTTCTTTCCTTTTTGCAGGAGGCGGCGGGAGGACTGGCCCGAACGGCAAACGAACGGCTTTTTCCCCTTTCTCCCTTCTTCCACACCCCCCGTCTGTTTTCTTCCTTGTCTTTCTCTTTTCTTCTGAGTCTACGACGAGCGTCGGTCAAACAGAATAGTATAGAAGGGGTTCTCCCCTCCCTTTTTTTTTCCCTCGGAGGGGACCGTCGATCTCCTTCCTTCCACTTCCCCTTTTTTTTCTCTTTCTTGTTTCTGTCCTTGTCCAGGACGTGCGCTCGAAGGGTCAAGCACGACGAACAGCTGGGTAGCGGGTCACGTCCTTTTCCCCTTTTTTTTTTTTTTTTTTCCTCTCAGAGTGTTCCTTCCTCGTCTTTCTGCTCTTTTTTCTTTTTTTTCCCACGCCCTCGCTGATGTCGTCGGGGAGGGGCAAGGAAAGGGAAGAGGACCTCGCCTTTTTTTTTTTTTTTTCTCTTTTTTCTTCTTTTTCCCTCTCCTGTTTTCCGAGATCGCTCGTGCGACCATAAAGAGAGGCAAGATAGACATGGTGGTTTTCCCTTTTTTTTTCTTTTTTCCCCTTCCCCCGGCGCCCTGCGGGGACGTACCCCCTTCCCCCTCCCCCACCCCTCTGGGTCCGCTCTCCGGCGGCGGGGAGGAGAGGTACTAGCAGAGATGCGATCTTCCTTTTTTTCTTTTTTCCTCCTCTTTCCTCAACCCCCACTTTTCCCCGCTCCCCCCCCTTTTTCTTTCCCTCCTTCTTTTGGGTGCGGACGGGAGAAGTGATGATGATGCGGGGGAGATCGGGAGACTTCCCTCCTTTTCCTTTTTTTTGCACTTCTTTCCTCCCCCCCCTCCCCCCTTTGCTGACCTAAGAGGGTAGGATCACGATAGTACACTCCCTTTTCCCTCCTTTTCCTCTTCTCCTTCCCGAGGTTTGTGGACTCTTTGTGGTTTAGTGGTAGAGTGGGGTGAAGGGGATTGAAAGAGGAATGGCTTCCCTTCCCCCCCCTTTTTTTAAGATGTTATTCACTCTCCTTTTTTTCCTTTTTTCGGGGCGGGTGCGAAGATGGAAATAGAAATAGACCGGTGGCTTATCCCTTCCTTTATTCTTTTTATTTCCCCCCCCATGCCGTTTTGGTGTTTTCCCTTTCTTCTTTCCCCCCTTTTTCTTTTTTGAGGGGGCGGCGCACGCAGAGAGACACACTCGCTTCCCCTCCCCCTTTTCTTCCTCTTTTTGGAAGTTCCGTCCTCCTCCCCCCTTCCTTTTTTTTTGAGCGTCTCGAAGGCGACGGCCAAGGACATGAGGGTGAAAATGATAGGGCTGTCTCTTTTTCCCCCCCTTTTTTTTCCTCCCCTTCTTAGGCTCTTTTCTCCAGCGCCTTTTCCCTTTTCCCTCCCCTTCCTCCTCCCGCCGGATGGCTGCGAGATGGAGGAAAGAGGAAGACTGTCTGGTTGTGTTTTCTCCCTTCCCCCTCCATTTTTCCTGGGTTCGTTATTCCTCATTCCTCTTTCCTCCCTCCCCTTATTTCTGAAGACAAGAGGGAAATACGGGATATATATATCTTTAAGAATCTCTTTTTTCTTTTTTCCTTTTTTTTTTTTCGGCCCGAACTCCTCGCGTCTTCCTCCCCTTCTCCCTCGGCAACTGAGGATAGAGAAACAGAGACACAAAACCAGCTCTATTCCTTCTTTTTTCCTTTTATGCGCCTCCTTCTCCCACACCATCCCTTTTTTTCCCCTTCTTTTCGGATGGAGCAGAGGTAGTCGGAAAGCAGACGGGACGCCCCTTGGACCTGTTTCATTCTTCCCTTCTCTTTCTGAGCTTTGGTTTTTTTTTCTCTCCTCCCCTCTCATTGGGCAAAATAAGGCATGGGCAAAGTAGAATGAGAAGAAGCCCCCCCCCCTCTCTTTTCCCCTTAGGGCCGACGCGCCCTTCCCCTTTCCTTTCCTTTGTCCTGTCGACACACGAAATGATGGAGGGAGAGAGGGTCTTCCTTTTTTTTCTTTCTCCTTTTTTTCCCGGAAACTTTTTCCACCTGCAGTTTTTTCTCCGCTGCTTACTCACCGGAGAGGAAAAGAGATGAAGGAGGGGGAGGGAAAAGGGTCGATCCGTCCCCCTTTGCTTTCATCTTTTTTCCTCCCCTCCCAACCTTGCACGCAGAACCATCGCGAGAGGGAAAAGAGGGTTTTCCTTTTTTCTTTTTCCTTGCGGCACACCTCCAATGTCGGGAGCAAAGGGCAAGAGTCCTCCCCTCCCCCCCCTTTCTCCAAACAGTGTCATGGTCCCTTTTTTTCTTCCTTTATACGTCGAAGGGAAGAGAGGGAGCCGCCCTTCTTTTTCTTTTGCTCCTAGACTCCGGGCCTCTCCCTTTTCTCCTCTTCCCCCGCGAGAAGCAGAAAGTTAAACAGGCCGCCCCCCCTCTTTTTTTTTCTTCTTTTTGTCTCTTTCTTCGTGACTTGGTGGACGGCGACTTCCTTTTTTCCTCGCTCTCCTTTCCGTTGCTTTTTTTTTTTTCGCTTTTTTTTTTTGGTGTTAGGTGGGAAAGGGATAAAGGAGAGGAAGGGGCCCCTTTTTTTTTTCCCTCCCCTTTTTCCCGACACCGACTGTCTCCTTCCTCCCCTTTTTTTTTCCTCTATTTTTCGGGGCGGAACAGAGGCGATATAGTCAGGAAGAGGAGGCGCGATTCCTCCTTCTTTTTCTCTCTCTTTTTTGATAGACGCGCAGGATTCTTTTTCCCCCGTCCCCGTTTTCCCCTTCGAGGTCCTATGTAAATGAATGGCCCCTCCCGACGAGCCTTCCTTTTCTTTTTCTTTTTTCTTTCTTTCCGAACTTTTAGTTCTTCCCCGCTCTGATTCTTCTCTTTTCCTTTCCTTTTTCTACTGAAGCGTGGGTATCGCAAACCGTCCAACCGCCGGGCCCGTTCTGGGCGGTGCACACCCCGTTCTCTCTCCCCTTCTTCTTCCTTTTTTTTTCTCTCTCTTGGCGCGGGCCGTGGTCCAGGCCGTGCGCTACGACGGTCAGCCCGCCGCAGCTGGTAGGCGGGCCGGCGTTTTTTTTTTTTTTTTTTTTTCTCTCTTTTTTTTTGACGAAGTCTTTCAGACCCTCTTTCTGCTCGAGACGGAGCACGCGTTGAGATCCGATGAAGATGGAAGAGGAAGGACGAACCTCTTCTTTTTTTTTCTTTTTCTTTTGAAATAGTGTGCGCCGTTTTCTGGTTTTCTTTTTTTTTTTTTTCTTCTCCTCTTTTCGAGCTCCGCGAGGATACTACATAGAAACGTCGTGAAGTGCCGGCGGTTTTTCCCCTCTTTTTTTTCCTGAGTCTCCCAGCTCGACTGGTTTTTTTCTTTTTTCCCCTTCTCCCTTTCGTGTTGAGGCTAGACACGAAAGAAGGGATAAAGTAGGACTGAGGGGACTGCCCCCCCCCCCTCCCCTTTGCAGTCTCCTGTTCTTTTTTTCCTTTTTTTTCTTTTTTTCCCCCTCTTTTCGTGCCAAGCAGGGAGATCGGAGCGAGGAAGTGATCGTCTTCCCCCCCCCCCTTTTTTTTTTCCCCCGATTCTTCGCCTTCCTTTTTTATCCCCCTTTTCTTCCGCGGGGGAGCTCGGTAGAGGAAAGACGTAGTCGCTCAGGGCTCTTTCTTTTTTTCTTTTTCACACTTGTCGCACCTACTTTTTTTTTCCCCTCCCCTCAGGAGGTCGCGAAGGGGAATGAAAGAGCGGTTGACATTTTTTTTTTTTTTCTTTCACGTGCCCTGGCTTTTTTTCCCCCCTCTGTTGCACCGGCGACGAAGACAGAGTGGAACACGATGCTCTTTTTTCTTTCTTTTTTCCATCTCCCGGTTGTTTTTTTCTCCCCTTTTTCCGATCGGTGATCATCTCGGAATTAGAGAAAGACAACCTGCATTTTTTCTTTTCCTTTTTCCCCTTTTCTTTTTTTTTTTTTTTTTTCTCGACATGAGACCCTCCTCCTCCCTCTTTTCTTTTCTCTCCTTTTTTTTCTTTTGTTCCCCCCCGTAGGGACGTCATGATAAAGGGATGTTAAACGGAAATGAGGGTGGGCGTTGCTTCCCTTCTTTCCTTTTCCTTTGGACCTCTTTTCCTTCCTTTCTTTTTTTTCTCTTCTCTCCTCCAGAAGAGGAGAGTATAAAGAGAACTTTTCCTCCTTTTCCCTAGCCTTTCCCGCCTCTCTTCCTTTTCCTTCCTTCGAAGATGTCTGGTGGGGGAGAAGGAGAAATACGCTACTCCCTCTCTCTTTTCTTTTGGACTGTCTCCTCTCCCCCCCCCTTTTTTTTTTCGAGCTGTCCAAGCCCAGAGACATCCGCGAGGAGTCTTTCTCCCCCCCTTTCCCTCCTTTGAGCTAGATCCCTTAGTTCGCTTTTTTTCCCCCCCCTCCTTTCGGATGGATTAGGGGATGGGACAGCTCTCCCCTTCTTCTTCTCCCACCCAGCTCTCTGCTTCTCCCCCCCTTCCTTCGCGGATGGAAGACCTCCCCTTTCTTCTGGTCCTCCAGGCTCGAGTCCATTTTCCTCCGTAGTAGGAAAAAGAAGATGGGAAGAAACATTGCGACCCTTTCCCCTTTTCCTTTTTTTATGAGGCTTCCTTCTCTTTTTCCCCCCTTGAAGGCCAGAAGGTAAAGGATAGAAAGAAGATAATGGGCCCCCTTCTCATTTTTTTCTTTTTTCTCCGGGGGAACCCAGCCCTGGGTCCCTCTTTTTTTTCCACCTTGGTTCTTCTTCTCCCCAATAGATTTTGCTTTTTTTCTCCTTTTTTCTTTTCGTCCGCCCAAGAGAAAAGAAGAAGGAGGAGAGAAAGAACTCCTTCCCTCCCCCCTTTTTCCTTTTTTTTTCCCTTTTTGGGATGATACACACGGATCTTTCTTCTGTTCTTTCCGTGTCGATCAGAAACCGGGAGAGGGCTCTCTTTTCTAATCCCCCGCCCCCCTCTCCTTTTTCTTTTCCCCCCCCTTTCCCCCAGCTGGGGCACACCTACAAGTTAGCCCTACCCCCCCTTCTCTGCCCTTTACGTAAAAAAGCTCGGGGGCCCTTTTCCGGTCGGTCCTGTGACGGTAAGACTTCGAACCTTTTCTCTTCCTTTCCTCCCCGAGGGTGAAGGTAGGGCTAGTAAAAGGATCCTAGACTCGGATTCTCCCCCCCCTCCTTTCCCTTCCCTTGATACCGAGGCTCCCCCCTCTCTTTCTCCCCCTCCTGCGACGGGCCGCGGAAAGATAAATGGGGTAGTCGGTTCCTTTTTAGATATTTTGGCCCCGCCCGATGTCTCTTTCCTCCTTCTCTCCCTGCCGTGGGTGGTAGGGGGAAAGAACACGCTTTCTTTCTTTTTTTCTTCTTTTTGCGCAGCAACCGACTGGGCGAAGGTGACGAGGGCGTCCCCCCCCCTTTTTCCTTCCTTTGGATGCACGTAGGCGACTTGTCCCCTTCCCTTTTTTTTTTTTTCCCCTTCCCTCCTTTTCGCTTGTAGACATCGCGGAGATAGAGCAAGATCTCATGGCGAAGGATTTTCCCCTCTCAAGGGGCTTCTCTTTCCTCCCCCTTTCCTTTTTGGCGTACAAGCCCCCGAACACGAAGTTAGTCAGAATGATGGAAAGAGGGGAAGCGTCCCTTTCTCTCTTTTTTTTCCCCCTTCTAGCACATTTTTTCTACTCCCTTTTTCTTTTCTCCCTTTCCTTTTCCTTTCCCCCATCTGCGCGGGACTGACAAGTAGGAGCACGGAATGGGAACACAGGGCCCTCCTTCCCCCCTTCTCCCCCTCTTTTCTCTTCTTTCTTCGGAGCCGGTCCTCCCTCCCCTTTTTTTTTTTTTGATAACAGCAGGCTGTAGTCGAACACTGCGAGTCCTTCTTTTTTTTTCTCTTTTTCTTTTTTTTCCAGAAGTGGACGGAACTGTGTGTTCCGTTTTTTTTTTTTTTTTCCCTTCAGGGACGAGGACCTCGAAGGGGAGAAGTTAGTGTGGCCGGTCGTTTCCCTTCTCTTTTCTTTTTTTCCGTAGGAGCCGGCCCCGGGCCTTCCTTTTTTCCTCCTTTCCCCCCTCTCGACATGGTGGCGCCCAACGTGTGGTGAAGCTAGGCAAATGTAGTCCCACTCTTTTTCTTTTCCTTCCTTCTTTCCCTAACCCCGCTCCGGGGCTCTTGTCCCCCCCTTTTTCTTTCTTCCCCTCCCTCAGAGCGAGAGGACCATTCGTGCGGGCCAAAGCCTGTTTTTCTCTTCTCACACCTTCACCCACGCCACCAGTTCTTTTTTTTTTTTTTTTTTTTTTTTTCTTTCTTCTCGCGGGGGAGCTACGTGAGCGGCCAAGACCGTGCTGAGTCATTTCCCCCTTTTCCTCCTTTTTTTTTTTTTCGAAATTACCTTCACCCTCGTGCGGCCCCTCCCTTCTTTTTCCTTTCCCTTTTTCGTCTACCGTCTAGAAAACATACAAGGCGGTCGTCTCCTTCCCCTTTTTTTTGTCGAGTGGGTTTCTTTTTTCTTCCCTCCCCTTTATGGGGTGCCTCCAGCTGGGCAAAGAGACGAAGAAAGAGTGTCCCCTCTTTTTTTTTTCTTTTTTTTTAACGCACTCGACTTTTTTTCCTCCCCCCTCCCCCCTCTTCCTCTCCGGTGATCATAATAGGAATAGAGAAAAGAAACCCCTGCCTGTTTTTTCTTTTCTTTTTTCTTTTATCTTTTTTCCCGGGTTTCGGCGCCACGCCGGAGTCACCTTCTCTTTTCCCCCTTTTTTTTCTCTGAGGGAGGTGGGAATAGTGGAAGTAGAAGTAGGAAAAGGGCTGTTCCCCGGTCCCTTCCTTTTTTTTTTTTTTTTCCTCCTTCCCCATTCGGGCTGTCGAGCATTGACTTTCTCCCCCTTTCTCGCCGCCGTCATAGAAGAAAGAAGAGGCGAGTCCCCCCCCTCCCAGTTTGGACGTCACGTCTTTTTTCTCCTCTCCCTTCGAGCTGGCCTGCGAGATGGAGGAAAGAGGAGACGACTGTCTTTTTTTTTTTTATCCCTTTCTCTTTTTTCTTTGGTTGTGCTCGGGTTCGCCTACCGTCCCCTCCCTTCCTCTCTCCCTCTCTTAGTTCGTGCAGCACAGAGAATAGGGAGATATAGTGTGCCCTCCTCCTCCAGTTTTCTTTTCCTTTTTTGTTGGGCCCGGAACCTTCTTCTTTTCCCAGCTCGACCCAGACGAAGAGGACATGAGGATAGGAGAAACCTCGTCCCCCCCCTCTCCCCTTCTTTTCCTTTTTTTTCACCACCAGGGACCTGTCTTTTTTTCTTTTCCTTCTTTCCTTCTTTCTGTTGGAGCCGGTTAGGGAGGAAAGAAGATGGCTCCTTCTTTTTTCTTCTTCTTCTCGGTGCGTCGATGACGGCTTTTCTTTTCTTTCCTTTTCTTCGACTTTCGATTTTTTTTTTTTTTCCTTTTTTTTTTCCCACGCCCACCCGGCAGGCAGGTGAACAGCCCGGGTGCCCCTTCCCTCCCCCTTTAGCTTCACTTGTCCTTTTCCTTTTTTTCTCGAGGGCTCGCGTGGCGCCGCACAGACGCCACGCCGAATTCTTCCCTTTCCCTCTTTTTCTTCTGGTCCCCGGCTGCCCCCCCCCTTTTCTCTCTTCCCCGAGATGATTAGGGGTCGGGTCCCCCTTCTCTCTCCCTTCCCACTTTTTGCTCCACCCCCCCCTCCTTTTTCCCCCCCCCCCCTCGGTCGTCGTAGCCGGTTGGCCAGATGGCGGCACACATCCAAGGTTTTTTTCTCCCTTTTTTTCTCACGCTCCCTCTTCCCCCCTTTCCCTTTTTTCCCTCTCTTTGTAGATACGGTAGACGTAGGAAGTGGAAGAGCTTTCTCTCTTTTCCTTTCAACCTTCGACTCCGATGGTCCTCTTCTTTTTTTTCTCCCCCCGCGAGCAGCAGACAAGTATAAGGAAAGAAAAAAAAGAAGGAGAAGGGCCTTTCCCTTTTTTCCTTTTTCTTCTTTAGTCCTGCTTGGCCAGCACGAGTGTTTTTTTTCTTTTCCTCCCCGGAGACGGACGCTGGGTGGTATTTTTTCCCCCCCCTTTCTCCCCCCTTTTTTTTTTTCTTCGGGTCTTCGGGATCAGTCAACTCTTTTTTTCTCCTTTGGGGGAGGGAGAAACAATGTCAGAGTCTTTTCCTCCCTTTTTTTCTATTGCGGGCGGGCCTTGATCCCTTCTTCCTCTTTCTTCTCCTTTTTCGCAGGAGGCGGTAGAGGAGCATGGCACGACCGGAAACGAAAGGATCCACGGCTGCTTTTTTTTCGTTTTGTCCCCGACCCCGAACCTCTTTCTTCTCTTTTTTTTTTTTTTTCCCCTGCTCGAGCTCGACGAGCGTAGTACACAAGAATGTAATCGCAGGTTTTCTCCCCTCTTTTTTTTTTCTCCCCTTTCTACCAGGGAGCGCCACGGCCTGGACCCCCCTTCCCTTTTTTTTTTTCTTTTTTCTGAGAGAGGGCGCGGGCGTGGTACAGGCCGTGAGATCGGACGGGTCAGGCCCGCCGCAGTTTTCTTTTTTTTCTTCTTTCTTTGCGTGTGTGTGACGTACGTCTCCCTTCTCTCTTCTTTCTTTCTCCTTTCCCCCTTTTTCAGCAGGCCGGACGAAAGTTGTTCGGGGTCGGTTTCTCCCCCTTCATTTCTAGGTGAGCCGTTCTTTTGGCCTTTCTCTTTCCTTTCTTCTCCCCTTTCTAGAGCGCCGCGAGTATAAATAGCACAAACGTAGGAAGGCCGGCCCCGTGGCGGCCCCCTTTTTCTCCTCAATCCCCCTCTCTTGGGCACATAAACCAAAAAAAAAAAAAAGAAAGAAACCCCCCCCTTTCTCCCACCCCCCCCCTTCCCCACCCACGGACACCCCCCCCCCCTTTTTTCTTTTTTCTGTGAAGTCCTACTCGAGGCCCCGCTTTCTCCCTTTTCTTTTTTCCCCTCTCCAGGTCGGTTGATGAATCGAAAAGAAAGAAAGTCTTTTCTTCCCCTCTTCTTTTCTTCCCCTTTCCCAAACCAGCGGCGACTCTCCTGTGCGTTTTTTCTTTTCCTTTCCTTTCCCTTCTTTCCCCCTGTCCGGAGAGAGGAGAGAGGAGTGAAATTTCTCCTCCCCTTTTTTTTTTTTTTGCATTCGGCGGGTGGTTTTCCTTTTCTTCCCCCTTTTTCTGCCTGGTAGCGGAAAGAAAGTATTAGATAAGGGATAGGGCGCTTTCCTCTCTCTTTTTTTTTTCTGAGTTGTCGGCTCCCTCTCTTTCCCCCCCCCCCTTTCTTTCTTCGAAATGGCAATGACAGAGAGTTTTCCTTTCTTTTTCTTTGTTTTGCCTCGTCCTTCTCCCTTTCCCCTCCCTTTTCACCGGAGAAGACGAAAGCGTGTCACGTGCGAGGGTGGAGGGGGCGTTTCCTTTTCTTTTTTCTTTTTTTTCTCTTCCAAGGGGTCCCGTACCCCTCCTTTCCTTTTTCCTCTCTACCGCAACCCTGAAAGGTGGGAGTGGAAATGGGAGGAAAGGAGGGAGTTTTTCTTTCTTCCTTTTTCAGCTTAGTGACCTCTCTCCTCCCTTTTTTCTTTAGGTGGCATAGTGAGTAGAAGTAGGCCCGGGTTTTTTTCCCCTTCTTTTTTTCCTTCCTTGGGTGATTGATCTTGGCTTTCTTCCCCTTTTCTTCTTTCCTTTGCGGCACACCAGCCGGCTTAATAGAAGAGTAATAGTCCCTCCCCCTCTTCTTCCTCTACAGTTCCACTTTTTTTCTTTTTTCCCTCCCTTCTCAAGAAGAAAGAAAGAGGATGGCCTTTTCCCTCTTCTTTTCTCCTTTCTTTTTTTTTTTTGATCCATTCCTGCTACGCCTCCCTCCCTCTTTTTTCCTTTTTTTGGATAGGGTAGAATATAAGAAGGATAGGCTATGTCCTCTTTTTTCCCTCCTTCTTTTCCCTGGGATCTCCTTTCTTTCCCTTCCTTCCTTCCCCCCTTTTTTTCCGCGGGCTGCAAGAAAATACTCGAGGATGGGCCTTTCTTTCCCTTTTTCGAACCGAGGCCCACCCAGGCTTCTCTCTTCTTCTCTTCAAAGTAGAGGATGGAGAAGTTATCCCCCCCCCTCCCCCCCTCTTTCCCCCTGCGGGAGCTGCGGAGGCCTTCTTCTTTTTTTAAGGGAGGTAAGGGCGCGCTCCTCTTCTTTTTTTTTCTCCTGGAGGGCGATGTAGCGTTTCGTTTTTTTTTTTTTTTTATTCTAGACAGCAGATAATGGGGAAAAATAAGGGAATGGGCCTCCTCCTCTTTTTAAGTATTGCCTGTTTTAACATCCTTTTTTTTTCCCCTTCCCTAAGCATAAAAATGGGAATGTAGTCCCCCCCTTTTTTTTTTTTTTTCTAGTGCTCGCCGCTCCCCTTCCCCTTCTTTTCTTTCCCCTCCCAGGGCCACCACGACACAAAAAGGAAGGGTGGCTTTTCTCCTTCTTCCCCCTTTCGTTGGGACCCGGTCCGCTCCTTTTTTTTTCCTTTTTCTCCCCCGACACAAGAAAAACTCCCCTCCCCTTCTGTTTTTTTGGTTGCCCAGCTGGCTGCCCCTTTTTCCCTGAGAGGACCTCCCCCCTCTTTTCCTCACCCTGCTGGGGCCTTTTTTCTTTTTTGGTCGAGACGGAGAAGTAGAAGTGTGCTCTTTTCTCCTCTTTTTTCTAACGACTCTGACTTCTTCCCTCCCTCTTCTTTTCGCTACCGAGATAACCAGAGAGAAGCAGAAAGTATAAAGGAACGCACCCCTCCCCTTCCTCCCCCTTTTTTTTTTTCCTGGGCGCTCCTATCACTGTGTTTTTCCTTTTTTTTCTCTTTCTGCATATCGCAGGACATAGCATCCAGCCCGGCGAGGCTTTTTTTTTCTTTTCTTTTTTTTTTGCGAAGTCCCTTCTGGTGTTGTTCGATCTTTTTCCCTCTTTTTCCCCCCACGGTGGGAGAAAAAATGTCGAGCGGGGGTCCCTTTCTCTTCTTTTCTTCTCTTTTCATTGACTTGGCGGCATTCACTCCTCTTTTCCCCCTTTCTTTCCCCTTGCGCAGGAGGCGTCGAGAGATGGAAAGAAAGGACAAACGCCCTTCCCTTTTCTTTCTTTCTTTTTCGTTGGCGTCCCCGCCCCCTCTTTTCTCTTTTTTTTCCCTCCCCTTTTCTTCCCGCTAGAGCTAGGGAAACAAGAGAGTAGTAACACAAGCTCTTTCCTCTCCTTTTTGTTTTTTTTTCCTCCCCGCTCGGCGGGCTGACAAGGAGAGCGAAAGGAAAGGGAACAAGGCCGCCGCCCTTCCCTTCTTTTTTCTTTAGAGGGCTGTCAAGGCCGTGCGATCGACGGGTCATCCCGTCTCCCCTTTCTTTTTTTTTTCTCCTCTTTTCTTTTTGGACCCCAAAAAGAAAAAAAAAAACATGCTCCCCTTTTTCATTTTTTTTCCCTTTTTCCCTTTTGGTTAAGGCGTACTAACTTTTTGTTCTTTTTTCTTTTCTTTTTTTTTATGGGCCAGGAGGGAAGAGGACCTTTTTTCTTTTTTTCCCCTCCCTTTCTGAGAGGGCGAGCTCGCGCGTGTTCCCTCCCTCCCCTTTTCCTCTTTTCCTCCCCTAGATCGACTCGGGACGCCAATAACTGAGGACAAGAAGACAGGGTGGCGCCCACTTTTTTTCCTCTCCTTTTTTCCCTTCCGGCTTTTTCCTTCTTGTACGGACCTTCCTTTTCCCCCCCCATCTTCTCTATACGGGGAGGGGAGGAGAGGTAATAGAGAGATGAGAGTTTCCCTCTTTCTTTTCTTTCTTCCTGAGGACCTGATCTGTCGCCGCAACCAATCCTCTTCCTTTCCCTTTTTTCTCTTAGGGGTGAGGAAGGAGAAGGGGAGGAGGATAGCTTTTTCTCTTCTTCTCTTCCCCACTTTGCATTTCGGGAGAGGTTTTTTCTCTTTCTCTTTCGAGTCAAAGAAAGTTCACCTTTCTCCACCCCCTCTTTTTTTTTCTTCCAATACAGGAGTAGTTCTCCTTTTCCTCCTTTTTCCTCCGGTGGTTAGTGGAGGGGGAAGGTGGGTTTCCCTTTTCCCTCTTTTTCCACTTTGGTATTTTTTCTTTCCTTTCTCTTTCACTCTGCGAGGGGTAGGAGGGAGGTGTAGGGGGCTTTTTTCCTTTTTCTCTTTTCTGACCCGGTCCCCTCACCCCTTTTCCCCCTCCCAGGTGATAATTTCCTCCCTCCCTCCACCCTGAGGTGGGAGGGAACTGGGAGGAAAGTTTTCTTTGGGAGGTCCAAAGCAGAGAACTCGCTCCTCATTCCTTTCCCCCCCTTTTTCTCTTTCTTTGACTTCTCCTTATCCCGTTTTTTTTTTGTCGGCGGCGAAGGAGACGGACCAGGCCCTTCTTTTTCCCCCCTTTTTTTTTTTTCCCGGTGCGGCCCCCCCCTTTTTTTCTTTTTCTCCAGCGCCCTGTACGCCAGGTACAAGGGGGTTTTTTTTTTTTTGGTTGATGGGCGTCCAGCTGTTTCTTTCCTTTTTTTTCTGCTGGAGGACAAGCGGAGAAGAATGTCGGGTGGTGGGGAGAAGGACGCCCCTCCCCCCCTTTCTCCCTCCTTTTTTTTTTTTCGTAGTCGAAAGGCCTCGGCCTGGGTCTCTTCCCTTTTTTTTCCCTCTTTTCGTTCGTGCAGCCCGAGAATAAGGATATATATATTGACTACTACTCCTTTTTTTTGCCGAACTCCTCTCTTCTTTTTCTTTTTCCCCTCCAGCGGCCGCGGCTGAGGAAGAGGAGAAAAAGAGAAAAAAAAGGGAGTGCGGCTTTCCTTTCCTTTTCCCCCAAGTACTTGGATGGCCTCCAGCTAGCATCCCCTCCTCCTTTTCTCTTTTCTCTTTTTTTCAACAAGAAGAGGGAAGAAAGTGGATTTGGTAAAGGGCGCGGTAGACATCTCCCCTTTTTTCCTTTTTCTTTTCTCTTTTTTTTCTTTTGCCGACAGGGATTCCCCCTTTCCAAAATCATGGCCTCCTTTCTTCCCCGCAGACAGCGTGATGAGTGGAACAGCCGTTTTTTCCCCAGCAGGCTCCACCTGGGCCTGTCCTCCCCCTTTTTTCTGGTTCGCGGTGGCGACGCCCAAGCGAAAAGACGAAGGAGTCGTCCCTCCCCTTCTTTCCTCGAGGATGATTCACCTTCTCTTTTTCCTTTTTTTTTTGGGTCGGGTACCCGGGGCAAATAAGCCAAAGGTAGAGGGAGAGGCCCTCTCTCCCCCTCCCTTCTCTTCCCCCGTAGTTGTAGGCAGTTTTCCCTTCTTTTTTTTTCTTTTTTCTCGGCAGCCACCGTCAAAAATAGAAAAGAAAACCGCTCCCCTTCTTTCCCCCCCCCCCCTTTTTTACGGAAGGTAGCCGTCTCCTTTCTTCTTTTTTTACGAGGGTGAAGGTAGGGAATAGAAAAAAGGATATAGACTCCTATCCCTCTCCCTTACCGAGATCCCACGCCTCTTCCCCTCTCCCCCCTTTCCCGCGGAAAGCTAAAATGGGAGTAGGGTGGACTTTTTTTCTTTCTCCTCAGGGTCCGATAGCTTCTCTCTCTTTTTTTTTTTTCTTTTTTTTGTTGTTTGGGTGGGGGGATGTTTTTTTTTCTTTAAAATAGCGAGGATCCCTTCTTTCGTGGTCTATCCCTCCCCCCCCTCCCCTTTTTCTTCCCACACTTTTTCTCCACCATGTCGAGATGAAGGAATAGATTTTTTTCTTTTCCTTCCCCCTTTTTCTCCTTTCAAGACTTCCCGATGTAGACCTCGCGTTCTCTTTTTTTTTTTTCTGAGTGCCCTCCCCTGGCCAAAGAACGGAATAAACGAGAGCTTCCTCCTTTTCTTCCTTTTTGCGTAACCCCACGAACACGACGTTCGTCAGTCCTGGCGTCCTCTTTCCCCTTTTTTCTCTACTCTCTTCGTCACACCAGAAAAGTAATGAAGGGGTAGAAGAAATCGCGGTTCTCTCACACCCGTCCCCCCTTTTTTTTCTTGACCACGGCCCGCGCCAACTCTCTCCCTTTTCTTTTTTTCTTTTTTTTCCTTCCTTTTTCTCTCTACGGTTCAGCCCGCAGCAGAGGGTAGGAGGAAAGGAGAGTTGACGGTTGCGATTACCATTTTTCTTTTCTCTCTTTTTTTTCGGGTCGCACTCGTATGAGTACGCTGCCCGTCTTTCTCCCCTTTTTTTTTTTTTTTTTTCCCAACGCCTCGATTGTGATGCTAGTAAGGGGAGGAAAGGCAGGTACTAGTACCCTCCTCCCTTTTCTTTAGCCTCCGCGCCAGGAGAATCTGGTCTCTTTTCCTCTTCTTTTTTTTTCAACTTCTCGATACGAGAAGAAGAGATAGACTAGTGCCTCCCTACCTCTCTTCCCCCTTTCTCCTCTTTCTCTAGGTCCACTTCGCACAGTAGGTGCTGCTCGACACTCTTTTTTCCATTCCTCCTCCCTTCCTCTTTTTTCCCTTTTTTTTTCCTCTCTTTTCGGTGGAGGCGAGGTAATAGAAGAGATGAGAGCGGACCTAGTGCTGGTCCCCCCCCTTTCTCTTGGCTTTACCACGCCACCCCTTCCCCCTCCTCCCCCCTCTTCTTCTCCGGTGTGGTGAGGGAAGGGAGAAGTGCTTCTGCTCTCTTTTGTCTTTTTCTTCGGTCGCGGCCTCGGAGTCGAGTATCCTTTCCCTTCTTTTCTTCTCTTTTTCTTCTCCGATCGTCCAAGTAGAGTTAAAGTATAGAACACCTCCAGTATTTCTTCTCCTTTTTCTTGGTGGTTTTGTAGAGTGGGGTTTCACTTTTTTTCCCCCGTTTATGTGTGCCCACAAGATGGGAAAAAGGAGAAGACAGACCGATTTTTTCCCCCTTTGTGGAGCAAAGATGGAAATAGCCATCTCCCTTCTTCTTTGAGGTCCCTACCCTAATTTCCTTTTTTTTCCTCCCACGGCCTTTGGAGTGGCCATGGGCGGCCATTCTTTCTTTTTTTTCCCCCCCTCCTCTACCCTCGCTCCCCGCAATAGATTTAGTGTGTAGGACAGGCAAAGGTGGAGTCGTTATTTGGCCTTCTTTTCCTGCTAGTGGCGTGGCGGCGGCCTCCTTCTCCTTCCTTCCCTTTCTTTCTATCCTGGAAATGATGGAATTAAAGGTGACTGCACACCCTCCTTTCTTCCTCTTCTTCGCTTTATACAGCGCCTTTTTCCTTCCTTCCTAATTACCTGGGCTCCAGAAGACAGCCGAGATGGCCTTCCTCTCTTTTCTTTCTTTAGTTACGGCGCCATCCGATACTCCCTCTTTTTTCGCGCTGGGTCGGCTCGGGTTCGACCTATCAGAAGGCCTCGGCGCTGGTCTCTCCCTTGAGGAGTTTTTTTTTCCCTCCTTCCCTTT
>Ga0179593_1531438_pt1 | contig 16370 bp, 13 predicted proteins | sample CZODoug2_1_08_16_FD_185931 | JGI IMG/M metagenome (GOLD analysis project Ga0179593, IMG submission 185931) | Vadose zone soil fungal communities from Angelo Coast Range Reserve, California, USA - CZODoug2_1_08_16fungal (PacBio error correction) | ecosystem: Environmental > Terrestrial > Soil >... | reverse complement strand
ATCCGCGGACAGATCATGCGCGTCCCGCGAGTTTTTGAAACTTTCTCCAGCAGAGATTCTTTTGCTCGGCACTTTCTTTCGTGTCTAGGGCGGCGGCAATGAATTCTCGTCCCTGCTTTTCCTTTTCAAAAGTCAAACACACGCGCGTGAGCCCCCCTTTTTTTTGGAAGAAGGGTGAGTTCTCGTACAAGACGACCCCCAGTCGCGATCCTTCCGCAATGCAGAGTTCAAACTTTCACCTCAATTTCCGATTACTGGTTCGCAGGTCTTTCCCGGAGGCCAAGTAGCTCGATATGATTTTTCCTTTCCCCCCTAAACTAAAGGGGCTGCGCAGCGGGCGACGTGCGATCTTATTCCTCCCTTTTCTTCCTTTTTTCGATGCAAGGCAGAGCTACACTCGAGACGTGGAGGTATTTTTCGGCGTTTTTTTCTCGACTTGAGCTCTCATGCCGGTACGAGCACCGATTTTCTTATTCCTCCCCCCAAACAAAACCCCCCCACCCCCCGCTTTTTTCTCCTTTTTACCTTGAGCGCGTCGGGTCTTCTACAGCCATATCGGCCATCTGGACGGACGCTTTTTGCCGCGCGTCCACCTTGCGACCAAGCCCCCTTTTTCTCCCACGGCGACACCCTAACAAATAGAAGAGACCGACTTTTCTGCCTTCCTCTATTGCCCCGTCCCCATCATACTGCACCACGATGTAAATTCCCGAGGAACCTCAACCCCGGTTCATCTCTCCACCACCTCGAGTTCAAGAACCGACTCCTTCGTTTCGACAGACGTCCTTCCCCTCGTCGCCCCGGGACCCCGAAGAATCGCTCCCGAGTTCCTCTCGTCTCAGCACGGCCCTACTAGCGATTCGCGGCTCCTTCCGCAGGGAGATCCGTATTCCGTTTCGGCGCCACTCTTTCTGCCCGTGGTCGGTTATTTACTTGCCGGTATCTTCTATTACGGCGGAACGGTATCACTCTCCCCGGTTGGACTTCGAGCATGGACGATCCGCTTTGCTCTTTTTTTTCTGTTCTGGGCGCCGCCCCCAGGTAAGCCCCAAACGTGCCCAGCGGAGCCGGGTTCCCCTCCGCCCGTCACGGGGTTGGTGTTTTTCGTCGTCGGCCTTATTTGGGCCCGTTCTGCAGTTGTCCGCAGATAAGGACCTACCTCCCCCCCTTTTTCTCCACTTTTCGTCCTTCAGGGCTGTGAACCCCGCGCAACTTTTTTTGATAGTCCCTCTTTGTGCGGATGCAAGTCTGAAATGTTTTTCCCCCCTTCTTGTCGACTGGTCGAACCTGCGGTACGCTGACACCGAGATGTCTTGTTCACTTTTTAATTTGTGAAGTGCGGGATTTTTAGTGCTGCGGATGTTGATCGATGTCCTTCTTTCACGTCGGACGGTTCGACTCATCGTGGGGCAGAGCTCTCCCTGACTACCAGCACGTCATTCTCTTGGTTCTTTTTTGCGTCCGAGCGCGAGTTGGACGGCTTGGCGGTTCTCTCGGCGTCGTTTTTGTCTCAATCATTCCCTCCTGTCCGCTGATGCAAGTGCCGTCTCTCCGCCTCCCTCGCTTCTGGTGTTTTCCCGAATATCGGCGCAAATCCGTTGAAGCCCATGAGGTGATTTTTTCGCCTGAAACCACCACCCCCGGATCCCCCGGCCAGACAGACGTTCGTTTTTTTTTTAACGCGCGCCCGTGACCAGCCTCCGACTCTCTCCCCATCGTTCTTGCCCCCTCTGTATTTGGCCCGCAGATTCAACGCTCCCGCCCTTTGTGACACACTGAACTTTTTTCTGAGCCGTGCGCCGCCGTCCCGAGGACGACGCTCCCAATTCGGTACCGTCGTCCCCCCCCCGGTTGGTTTTTTACCGGGGACCGGACCCGCCGATGCTCTCTTTGGCGGTTCATTGGTCTCAATTTTCTCCTTAGTCCCTTTCCCTTCACTGACATTAATCCCCTAAATGTGAAGCATGATTCGATTTTTTTTCCTTTCGCTTTCCACATGTACATCCTTTCGCGGGCGTCTTGGCGGGCCATATCTCGCTTTTCTCCCTCCCGTTTTTCTGAGATTTCCCGCCACCGGCAACGCCGCATAATCCGCTGAGGTCCTTCAGCCCGCCTGGGCCCTGGAGTGGTCCTCAATTTAGGGATTCATTGTCATTAGTAGACCTCAATATGGCAGTTGTGTCCATGAGCCCCAAATGTCCCCGACTTCCTTTCGGTGTTCCGGCGTTCACCTCTCTTTTCACGGCCCATATTCAGGGGTCCTGGTACCTAATGATCGTTCCCTCGGTCGGGCGGTCTGGCTACGTTTCAACGTGCCACGCCTTTGGTGGACGTGCGACTTGATCTGCTTACCAGGTCCCTGGCAACGCCCGATAATGTTGTCGCGAATATTCGCCGGGCACTCGGCGTCTCCCTCTTTGCTCCGTTTCCTCGTGACGGTTTTTTAGGCAAACGCTCGGGGCTGCCCCCCCTTGGTCCTCTGGATTTTGGTTAATCCCCCTCCGAGCTCGTCTTCGTGCGAGAATTCAATCCGTTGTTGAGTTTTTACTTCCGCCCTGCCCTCGCCGGCGGAACCTTTCCGTTCGAGAAATTTTGCCCACGTCGTCTCTCCTACGAACTAGAAGAAGTATCGTTTTTTTCTCCCTATTTCCGCTGACGTGAGGGTAGTTTTTTAGTCCCCCTCCACGCTTACTACGGACAATCTTTCCCTAGTCGACTTGTGCTAAACAGCCGATTAACTTACGCCACTGAACCACAGCTGCCAATTTTGGATCGTCTTTTAGGTCCCCTATCCTTCCATGGGGATCATGCTCTGCTACCTTCCTCTTGATTCCATCAGTCCGGATTAGTTCCGATCGCCTTTGGCGCGTCGGGTTCATCTCTACCTTCTCTCCCGTTATTCCCCTTTCCCACGTTGGGACTCCTCAGGTCCTAGCTGCGGAAATACCCCCCGTAAGCACCTAACCCCGGCCTATTCATCGCCGATATGAACACCAACCCCCCCGGCTTCTCAGTCCCTATCGGGAGGCGGTCCCCTTCGATCCGCAGTTATTCGGCTTTATTTTTCATTTGGTCCACCGCTCAACCTCTTCAGGCTTCCCCGGACCGAAGTCCTTATCGGCTTCTCCTTTTCTAAGCGTGATTTTACCTTTTCGCCGGCCCCTCCATGTCGAACATCTACCACTCTACAGCCGTTTGCCTAATAGTTTGCTTCCCGAGTCCCCTTATACCTGCTCATCCGGCTGTCCGTCGCCGCGTTTTTTGGGCGGGCGCTAGACGGACTCGATATTGTTTTCTTGTTGTAGCTGTCTCGGATCGACGAATTCTAGGGTGCCCGCTGTGCCGCCCGGCGTCTCCGCTTGACCGCGATCTTGCCCCTTCGGTCTGATTAATTCTGTGAGGTGAGGCCTATTTTTGCCGGTATCGACCAGCGTTTCAGCCCATTCATGCAGCCTGTCGTCGGCTAGTGTAGGCTTTTTTCCGTGACTTTTCTCCCCCTCTCGACATATTTCGCAATTTGACGCGATTGAGCCTTTCCTCCTTAGCCTTTTGCCTATTCTGTAGCCGATCGATTTGGGTCAGGAGTTTAGGGATTCTTCCCTTCTTTGACTCAATCGGCCCTCGTAGAACGATTTTAGCACGTCGTTCGTCCTTTTTGTAGATTCTCGGTTTGTAGCGCCGGTCCACTTTGAAGAAGTCGCAATTTTTTCCCCGCTTTCCTTTCCCCCTCGCTTTGATTTTCCCGCTGCCCTTACCCTTTTCCCTCGCAGCCGCCCTTGAAGTAATGAGACTCTAAGCGCGCGACGGTCTCCGTTATAACGGCTCCAGTCGCGGATCTTTTTGACCCTCTTTCGCCTTGGGTTCGACTCGGCGTGCTCTTTCCTCACCGATGTCTCCGATATTATCACCTCCTTCCCCCCCCCACCGATTTTTGCGGGTTTCACGCGCGTTGTTGAGTTTTTGGCCTTTTCTCTTTGACGATCATTGGTCATTTGCCCCTCTTCTCCGCTACGCAGCAGAACGTTTTCCATGCTCTCTTCCCCGGTGATGCCTTCATTTTGCCCGCGCATCGGTTACTTCATTATCTGTCCTTCCTATTTTTCCTCCCCTTGTTGTTTTTTCTCTCTCTCCCCCCATCAGTTGAAAGACCGGCGTATCGTCTATGTGCGCCCGAAACACTGTTTTGCATCTTGCGGAACCTCTGCGCGTGAGGTTTAGTATAGGGCGGCCTTTTTCCTCGATCCTTCCACCAAGGCCCTCAACCCCTTTCATTTTTCTGCAGCGCACAGTTTCTGTGGGCGAGGGGTAGAGTTTCTCTCCAGACCGTTCCCGACGTTCAGCCGCGCCCTTTCGAACCAGCGCCTCCCGTTTCACTTTTTCGAGGTTCACTTCGCCAGTCTCTTTCTTCGCTTCCATTTCAACGTCAAGGGCGGGTTTGGGGGGCAGTTTGCGCGACGCGTCTCAAGATCGAGTCTTTGCATTTCTGACTGAAGTCCTTCACCCCTTTTCTTCAAGGTGGCGATACCCCGAGATTTTTCTCGGCCAAAGAGGCAATAGACGAGTTCGAAACCCCCCCCCTTTCTCTCCGCTTTTCCTTTTATCCTCGCCTGCCGGAGATCGCCGACAAGCTAGGACCTGCTCTTCCTTCACATATAGGACCCTAAGGCGTTACGCTCTTTCTTTTCTCGGAGCCGTCTTCCCCAATTGGAGATAATGTAGAGTAGTTCCGTTTACATCTTTCTTCCGTTGCAGACAGCGGGCTGAATTGACTCCAGACCCCCCCCCCTTGATGACACAGATGTAGAGATAACAGGTGAAATCTTCCCCCCTCAGAAGTTCCGCCTGACTGGATCCCTCCCTCGTTTTCCCAGTCTCCCCTTTTTGCCTTAGTTTCGACCGGGACCCCCTAAGGAAATAGAGAAGACCCCGCTACCCGGGAACTCCCTGCGCGGGACGACTTCTAGAGACGCTCCCTATTTTTAGTTAAGTAGCGTCTGGGATATTTACTTCCCCTTTCCCAGGCTGTTATGCTAGTGGGTCTATAAGTTTTTCAGTATCTTTCTGGCTCCGTGCTCCTTTCTTCCCCCGCTTAGGGTCTTAGGAGAATAGCCTCTCCTCTTTAGGCTCCGGGCCGCTTACGATTTCTTTTTTTGCCCTAGGCTCCGGTAGCCGACCCGCCGCACGATCTCCATCCGCCTTGTTTTTTTTTTCCTCTTCCCTCCTTGAATAGGCCAGTGGTTGGGTCTTTTTACCCGAGTCCCTGCTTAAGGACCTAAATTTCCCCCCTACCCCCCCTTTTTTCCCCGACGACCGAACCCTCCGCGCAACGTGGCGAGCGATGATTACCGGGGATGTTTTCTCTGCCCGCGTTGAAGAGTTCCTCACCCTGTCGTCGACCTGCCTGTACGCTGACACAGCGTTTATTCAGAAATCCCCCCCTTTTTGGCTTCTTTGTGAAGCTGTTTGAAGAGATTTTCTCATCCCCCCCCCTCCTTCGGAGCGATTGATTATTTGAGTGATAGCGACTAATGCTATACCAGAAGTTATTCGTGGTCTTCTTCTCTGCACGGCCGCGAAGGCTGTTGACTCCCGAGTTCTGGGCGGTAGTATTTCTTTTTCCCTCCCTCTAGTGGTCGCGCGAAATAGACAGACTCCACACCCCACTCTAACTTTCACCGGCGGCGCGCCTTTCTTTTCACCATATGGCAGCCCCTTCCCCGGTCGGACATTTCTTGCCTCCCTTAAACCAAGCATTGCCCCCGCTTCCATTGAACGATCCCGCGCCTCGAGTGTTTTTACCCTCCTAATCGTGCCTCGAACTCTGCATCGCCCCCTATTTTTTCCGAAGATCGTCTCTTTCCACCCCCTCCTCCCCCAGTCGTGTTTTTTGAAAACTTCCCTCTTTAGTCTTTTGACCGCGTGCGCCGATCTCACCCGAGTTGTTTTTTCCCCCTTTCTCTTTGTAAAATCGAGGTTGACGCCCCTTGCCCCCCCCCTGAAGCCTGATGATCGCTGTGAGGCATTGTTCTTCTTATTGCTTTTCATTTCTTTGATAAATACATTAATCTCTTTTCTCCCCTTCTTTACGCCTTTCTGTTTTTTTATTCTTCCATCGGGTCCGTTAGCTTTTTGCTTTTTTTTTCCTCTTTTCTGTTGTTTTTTAGAGAGATGGCCCTGAACGCCGCTCCCTTTTTTTAGAGTTCCAATATTGGCTCTCAATCTCCCCGGTCCCGATATTTCTGTAATGGCTTTTTCCCCTAGTTTAGTCTTCCCCTTCAATGCCTGCCAAGCCCCCGACTCCCAGCGTTTTTCTCGTCTTTTCCCCGGTTTTCGTCACACCAACTCGTTTTATTCACTTCCCAATTCGTTTGGTCTTCTTTACCGCCTTGATTCGTCTCGGTCGGCAGGATCCCCCAGTTCGCGATTTAAAACTTTTTCCCCCGTCGGCGGGGGCGAGTTGCGCCCTCAGTTCCCTGGCTTCCCCGTTCCCGATATGAAGGTCCCGTATATATTACTCTCTTTCACTCGGCGATTGTTTTCTTTCGTGATCGATGATATCGTTTTTCTTTGCCATGCAAGCGCTCCCCGGCATTTCTTTCTCTGCCTCTGGCATCCCGACGCTTTGTCAGACGTTAATCCTTGGGTGTGCCGCTTGGGAATTGATCGCGCGACCCTTTTTTTACATCCCTCTATGGCCCCAACGTACCTAGCTCCTTTCTCCTTCCCCCTCCGACGAGTCTCGGTAAGTATTCACAGTTTCCCCCTGCCTTTCCGTTGATAGAGGTGCAGGAGCCCCCCCTCTTCATTCCCTCCCGCTCCCAGCGAGCGCGATTCTCCCTATATTTTCCTTTCTTCAAACGCCCGCTTAAATAATCCCTTCCAACCCTTCCTTTTCCTATCCACCTTTTTGTCAGCGTACCGAAGGAGAAACTCTTTTCCCTCCCCCGGGTAAGGCTTGCCTCCTGTACATTAGCCTTCCCCTCCCCATAAGACGTTTTTAAGTATTAGATAGCCCCTTTTTACTAGTCCAATCTCCTTTGAAGAATAGATTAGTAACCCCCTTGTCTTTTTTACAGTGAGGACTTTCCCCCCCACAGGGTCCCAAACATGCTTTGCCTTTCCCCTACTACCCACCCCCCCTCAGGATGGACCTCTCGGCGGCTGCCCCCTTTATGGCGGACGTGACGGTTGCTTTCCCCCTCCCCCTCGATCGGCCCGGAGCTACGACTTCTTCTTTCCCCATTTTCTCCCCAGCCGTGGCTTCTTTCCCGTTCTCTAATACAAAGCGATAATGTCGAAAACGGTAAAACCTTCGTTCGTTTTCATCCTAGTCCCCCCCCCACACCCCGGATAATACCCTTCTCGACCCTCTCTGGCCGCTGCGAGCTCTTTTCGGCCGGAATGAAAGGTTTTTGATGTTCTCCTCTTCTTTTTAGGGTGTTACCTTTTTCCTTTTCTCTTTTGCCGCGGAGTTTCTTTTTGATCTTTCTTCTTTCCTACTTCGAGGTTTTTTTTTTCTCGATGCTCTCCCCCTTGTTTTTTTTCCCCTCCTTTTGCAGCATTTTTTCCTTTGAGTTCGGACCTTTAGCGAACTGCATCCCTCTGGGCTCTTATGGTTTTTCCGGTGGCGCAGAATAGAAAAGTTTCCGAAATTTTTCCCTTTTCTCCTCCCCCCTGCCTTCGTACCTCTTTTCTTTATGTAGCAGCCCTCCTTCTTCATTTTATTGCGGATCTCCCCCTTCCCTGCGCGAAGACGGTTGACCCTCTTCTGATTCCTTCTATCTGCTTCTTCTTGCTCACACCCATACTACAGTTTTTCTCGAGGTGCGCGTCCGTGTTGCTTCCGACCTGGCCCCCTCCTTCCGGAAGAAAGTTGACATCCTATTGATCTCCTGTCTCTTTGGCCTCTCCCCTTGCCCCTTTTTTCCTGAGCTCTGCCTTCAGATAGTGCGAATTGGTACTCCTTGAGCCGCTCTTTTTTTCTCCAACCGGTATATTTCGCCGGGTTGTCAACTAGTGATATCCGTAGATTTTCTGTTACTGATAGATAAGCACCCCCCTCTCGTGCGTTAGGATGCATCCCCCCCTCTAGTTTTTATCTTTCAAGTCCAGGGTTCGTACCGATCATCTTCTGACTCCCTAGTACTGCAGATAAAGCCGTCATCAAGTTCCCTTTTATCCTTTTTTTTCCCTCTTTTTTTTTCCCAGCGCTAAGATAAGCAGGATCTGTTTACCCTTGTCATTTCCCCTTACGGGTTTTATCGATTTTCCCTCTTCCCATGCGATTGAGCTCTTGCAACACCTTTTGACCGATTCCCTTTTTTTCTTTTGAGCGAGTGGTAGGAGGACACCCTCAATACTCTTAGTAGGCCACCCCAGGCCCCCCCTATCAGTTTTTTAGCCGCAACCTAGGGTTTCTCGAAGGGGTTTTTTAGTCCCTTTTCCTAGACAAGTTCCTTCCTCATCGAAGTCCGCCGAGTTATCCCCCTCAAACCCTACAAGATCCGCCGATTTTTCCCTTAGTCCCGTAGCGCGGATATCCGGCCGCTTCCAACCCTTGCGTCCTTTTCCTTTGCGGGACTTCTATCCTTGATGCACGGCCTTAATCTCTGCCCTTTGCGACGTTGGCCCATGGTGGCGCACCCCCTCTTCCTGCTTTTTTTGTTTCTCCCTCCCATCCGGAATGACGGTCGTTGATTGGTTTTCACATTTTCTTCCCGTATGAGATTCCGAGACAAGTATTTACTTTCAGGTTTTTGGCCCCTCCCCCCTCCGCGACTCCCCTCTTCTTGACGGTGAGCATCGACGTCCCCCCCTTGTAACTGTCGCGGGCCACCTTCCCCCTATAAATCCGAGCCGACGCCCTTGTTTTGGTCTTTTCTACGTCCCTACCCTCCTCCTGAACACGCTGGTCGCTGCCTCCACACTTTCTCTTCCTCGAATTATCAAGACCCCAGGATCTCTCCTTGAAGGCTTTCGACGCTTCGGAACCACTGCCGGCCACTTTTTCCCTTTTAGCGTCCTCCTCCACAGGTTTCAATATTCCTCCCTCGCGCCGGCGTGCCTTCCGCCGTATTCTCCCCTGCTACTTCGGGACTACTTTTCATCCACGATGACTTTTAAAAGGCTTCTTTTTTAGCTTTTGCTTTCCCAGTCTATTCTTGGTCTCCGGCGTCATGTTTAGCTTTTTTTCGTGTATAATTAGAGACGCCTTTTTCGTCTCCTTGCCTCCTCTCCAGGTTGCGCCCCCTTGTCATGTACTTCCCTTCTCGGGACGCCGCCCTCCCGGGCTCAATCCCTCTGGTGCGCATGACCGCCGGCATGTGGTTGCCTATGTTGATGTACGTTCTGAGTTTCTTCATGACCAGATCCAAACGTACCGCCTCTCTTCGTCCGTCCGTCTTTGCCAAAGCCGCTCCACCGGGGGTCGCTTAACGCTTTTTTTTTGGCTGCGTCCCCCCCCCTTTCCTTAGCAGAGCTTTCAAATATGAGTCTATCTTTTTATTTTTCCCCCAGCGTGATCGTTACTCCTTTCAGTGTGCGTTCTTTCTGAAGCGTCTTTTTTTGACGCGATGGTCATTCTCCAGGTCTCTTTCTGTCAACTAGTGGAGGAATTCTTACTGCACCGCAGTGAACGTCAGGTGTCGGCCGCTGCCGAAATGAGGACTTTTATCCCCTGAGCGGATTGCCCCGGCTTTATTTCCGCGAGGCCCTCTCTCCAACTAAATGAACGCCCGTCCACCGTAGCCTTCTCGAACACCGAGCCCTTCTTTCCTGACCTAGGATCCCATCCAGGTTTACTCAATGGAGGCCGATCTTGCTTTCCTCACCTCCTTTATACCGATAAGGTGCAGACTGATCCTCTTAGTTTCTCCTATCTCCTCTCCATAGTTCTCCCCCTCGCCTAGGTTACTTGCGGGTCTCTCGCACCCCTGTGTGCAAGCCTGAAAAAAGTCAGACTCCTGCGGGTGCGCCCCCCAGGCACGATCTCTTAACGGTGCCCCCCCTGAATGTTGTTCCATCTAGGTGGGTGACGCCGGGGAACCTTCCCGACCGCCTTTTTTGTATTTTCCCATGCTTTCAATCCCATATTGGAAGTTCATTTTTATTTTTCCAATCCCCTCAATTTGAGCCCCCACGTTTCTCATCTTCTCGTTTCATAGGCTTTTAAACTATTGTTCCCAGCGTTAACGTCCGTTTTCTCTCTCCCCCCCTCCCAAAGTTGTGGTGTTATACTCTTCTCTACTGCCTCCCCGCACCGTTTTTACGATCTCACCCTGTTTGTGTCCATAAAGTATAACATGAGAAGGTCTTATGAATTTGTTATGCTCCCCTTTCTTTATAATGGAAGTTCTTTCACTGAAAATGCCTCCCTATATTCTTTTTAACCAACACTTTCCCCCTTTCTTCCTTCTTCTTTCCTTGAAAAGAGTAACCAACTCGATTTTCACAGGGCCAATTAACACTTCTCATGATTTTAGTTCTTCTAGGTAGGAGGCGCCCTTTCCATTTTTTGTTAATCTGCAACTGGTACGTATTTTTTTTCTGTTTTGATTCTTTATTTGCTGAATTCTTCACCCCACTTCAAAAGAGGCGATGTGAACGATGTCTTCCTTCTTGTTGGCACCCCTTTTCCTGTTAAACGTCGGTATGCCCCGGTAGCTTCCTTGTTTCGTTCCTTTGGTTTTTTGAAAGAGGAATGACCATTTCTGACCTTTCCGGCCGCCCGTTGAACTCCCCCGACGAGATCGTTGTTTCTGTCATCACCCGTTTTTGTGTTTAAGGTTGATGTACCCCCTCCTAGCGGCGGACCTACCTCTCACGCCAAAGCAGTAAAGCTCGCCGTGAATACTCCGCGCGAGTAGGACGCCTACCCAGCATTTCTTTGCTGGTTCTTTTCCTTGAGCGATCTCCCGCAATTTCTTCCGGTAGAGGCCCAGATAGTGATGCCCCGCATGCCTGCTTTCAACCGCAATTCCCCCCCCCCTCTGATTTCCCTTCCCTTGACACTTTTTAAGAGTACCGCCCTCTACCTCTTATCTAGGTCTCTTTTTCTTCCAATGTCCGCTTTTGCGAATAAAGCACATAAGCGGATCGCCCGGTTTTGGCCAGAAATTTTTTTCCCTTCTTCATCCCTGATTATGGCCCAGGGTTGATCTGTCAGGTACCCCCTTCGCCACGGGCCCCCAAATATTAATCGCCTTATAATCCACCCCCATCCTGGATTTGAGAACTATAGGGGGCGGTCCCGCCAGAATTTCTTTTCGCCCTTCCCTGGGCGGACTCCCACCTCCCTGATCAGAAGGCGGACCGCTTTTTTCCCCACTTTCTAGTCCTAGCATGTAAGCCGTCGCGGTTTTTTGAATTTTTGCTCGCTTCACCAAGAATCTTACGGTCGCAATTCACAACGCCCATTTTTTTCTCGGTTTTAGGGTCGTCTAAATAGAAAAGCGCTCTTTTCCTCTAACGTTTTTGCCGCGAAGGGGCTTGCGCGAGTTGGGCCGGAGATATTTAAGTTCCTTCTACAGAATGTAGTATGGGGTCCCCGTGACGAGGCGTCGTTTCCTCCTATAGAGTTCATCTTCGGCAGGATTGATGACGAGTTTTTTCCCCTCTCCGTTCTCCCATGTGTAAGGGTCCCTCCTTTGCCTGAGGTTTTTTAGAAATAGCCAAGTCCCTCGTATAATTTCTTGTTGAGGTCTTTGTGGCCGCCGATGTCTCCCTCCCCCCCTTCCCTTTCTTTTTACGACAGTGTCGCGGATGGAGCTGGATGTAGTGCCGTCGACAGCGCTGAAGGTAATGAGCTTTTCTACGGAACGTTGTGACCGGTCTAAATCGGTTCCCCTGAACCGTCCTGTTTCCCTTCGTTCTTGCCGAACCCAGCATCAGCGTCCCGTTTCAGCTCCCGGCCTTGAGACTTCACTTTGACATAGTCTTCCTCCTTCGATTTATTCTTCGCCCATGAGCCTCGAAGCGCCCCATCTTTCCCCTTTTTTTCGTGGAGACCTGGCCTACGGGAGACAGGCTTAAGCCTTCCCGCGTTTCGGTCCCCTTGACCAACCTCCCTTTTTGGTTCCTGAGTTGCCCCGATAAGGCGCGGTCGTCCCCGGATTTTTGAAACTAGAACCCTTCGAGCCCGAGCTTTGTCTGCTCCGCGTTTTTGGACCCCGTGTATAGACGATGGTCGATTTGCCGACCTTCATCTCCCCCTCCGTCCTTGATATCCAGGCTGTGATGCCAGATTGTTTTTTCCTTATCCTTAATCACCTGAGTAATTCTTCCTCTTTTTTTGTTGTTGTTTAGTGATTTCCCTTTCTTCCTGTTCCTGGGAACCCCCCCTCTGTCACTCAGGATATCCCTTCACCCTTCTGGCTTTTTCTTTTTGGACCAGGCTCCCCCCCAATAGAACGATCGTAGAGACATCCCAGGCCCCCCCAGCCCAACCCCTCCCGAAAACCCCGTGTGGCTAGAAGGGGTCCGTTTTAGACGATCTCTCCATCCCCCCCTTTCCCCCCCCCTATAGGCCGCACGCCGAGTTCGTCCCCCTCCGGTTGTTTAAAACTATCCGCGACTTTGCGCCGTACCAAGTGCCCGGACTTTCGGGCCGCTCTCTCAAAGTAAAGGGCGGGCTGCCTTTAAGTTCTCCCTTCCCTTTCTTAGCCCCTGCTGAATTCCATGTCCATTGCGACTCTGCAGGGCCGGCAGTCCTTCGCGTCTACTTGAGGTCGTTTTCCCCTTATCGCCCTTTTTACGTGGATCGACAGACGTCTACTTTCCCCCCCCCTCTCCTTGCCCTCCTACAAGCTCCCCCCTTGCAGCCTTGCGTCGGGCCGGCTACATCTTTCTTCCCTTTCCCGGCTTAGGTTTTCCTTCGAGTTCAAGAGCTTCCCAGAAACTTCTGTTTTTCACCGGCACCCTAGAAATCTAAGTCCCTTTTTTCTGTACTATTGCCTAAAAACTCCCGACTCCACGCTGGTCGTCTCCCCAACCCACTGTGCCGTTCGAGCACCCCTAAGTATAAATTTTTCTTTTGACCTTTATCTCTTAGGTACCTCCCCTTCCCCCCTTCGACCCCTTTACAGTATCCTTGAACAATCAGAAATATCTCATCTAATTTCAACTCCCTGGACCCCTTTTTCCGCAAGGCGCGACGGCGCGCCGGGATGTAGTTTTCGTTTCCACTCTTGAAATTTTCTCTTTGTCGAGCAGGCGACATTATCTTCTGGTTTTCGCCCTTGCCTTCCCGCCGCCTTCGTCTAGGACGCGCATGTTCCGCTTCCTCCGGGCCGCCTTAGATGTTATCCTCCAAAGGTCCCCCTAAAGTTCGTAGCGGGACCGAACGATAGTCCCTTTGGTTTTTTTTTTCTATTCCCCTCCACGTGAATGTTTTTCTGTTTGCTGACGTGAAGAGGCAGCAGCTTCCTTACTTCCCCTCAGCTCCCCCATGGGGTTATCTATTGATTCGAGCGAGAAGGTGTTTGCCCCCGCCTTCGCCCCCCCTTTAGCACTCGGATGGTGCTGGAGGCGCTCCAAGCGGACATCTCCTAGCGGTTGGGGTCTGCCCCCTTCTCGTATGGCTTCGCTACAGATGACACTCCTATGCTTTCCCTCCCCCTTTGTGTGCTGAGTAGTTCAGCGGCTGTTTAAGCGTTTCGTCAGCACACTCTTCACTATCCTTGCTGGGAGTTTCTGCAGTCTCACCTCTCACGCCCGTACAGGTTTCTATTGTCAGTTTTTCTTCTCTGCGGCGACTATATTTCGAGCGCGAGTCTGAATGCGTTCGTTTCTCTTCTGGTATTCGACCGTCGCGACTCAGCCCCTATTTGAACCCCCCATTTATGAAAGCAGTCTCGCCGGCCGTTGACTTCCAGATCGTCCATCACAATTTCACAAGGCAGTCCGCAGAGCTTTCCCCCCATCCCACCCCCGCTAGCCACTCCGACCTTTTTGCAGACATATTTTTCTTTGACGGTGCCTCGGAGACCGAGATACCCTCTTTCTTATCCTCTTTTACCTTTTCCTCGATCCCTTCCTCACGTCGTAAAAAAGCTCCCATCTCCTTTCCTTTTTTTTTTTCCTTCATTTGCCCGGCTCCCCTGGGTGACGCCCCTGAACGAGGAGACGACCCCCTCTTCGTGTTTCGTCAACCATCTTACTCGGTTGGGTCGACGGTTCCCCCCCGGAAAGAGAGCTTTTTTTTCATTTTTTTCTGCCATATTGCATTTAATGTGAATGAACTGACTCCCCCAACCTTTTCCAACCTATCCATATCCCGGTGTCGGTTTCCCTCTGGTCCTCAGCCCGCTCTTGTCTTTTTGTTCATTCTTCTTTCTTTTCTCCATCCGTTGTGTGTTTCTCATTTCCGCCCACCTGTGACCCTCCCCAAGGTCCGCTTTTGGCCCCCTGAAACCCCCGAGACGAGAAAAGGCGCTCCTTTGATACACTCTTTTCATTTCCCTCAATGACCTCTTTCCTGGTCCCTCCTTCCCCCCATCCGCCCCGCCCGTAGTTCCCTCCCTTTCACCAAATGTCTGCACAGTGCCCTTCAGGTGTTGGTATAACCACATTTGTCCCTCAAGGGATCGACTTTAGGCTTAGAACCCCGGACTTCCGGGTGCAGGTTTTCCCCCTCTTTTCTGCACGAATGAGTGTTGTCTTTTTTTCATCTTTTTCTCGTGCGGGTCGTACCTGGCACGTTCATAACCTATTTTCGTCTCTTTTTTTTATTCTCACCTTGAGCGCTTAATCTTCTTCAATGATACGCTGATAGTGGATTCCATTTCTTTCTAATCCAGAATAGGACTGCCAGTTTCCTCTTCAGTAAGATCATTTGCCCCCCCCCGATAGTTTTTTTTCTAAGGACATTTAATACATCGGGCTTTTGTACGAGGTCATTTCTTCTATTACACTACGCTTCCCAGTAACGAGAGATCCGTAAAGATCTCCCTCCCTCCCGCCTTCCCCTTTTTTCCTCTCTTCGATTCTTTCTCCCGAAATCCTCCGCCTGACGTGTTTTAGATGAGATCCTCCACCCCCTAGCTTCTTACGAGTCTCCCATCGATTCTGACATCTCTTCACCCCTCCCTATCCTCTCCCCCCCCCCGTAAACTTCTCCTTTCGGCAATCGCGATGTTTCGCCTGCACCCCGATCGACCACATCCTTCTGTCACCGCTTGGTCTCTCCAGAACCATCCGCGGTTCTTCTCTCCTCTTTCGTCGTCCCCCCCAATTCGCGGAAGACGTTGGCCAGTTCTGTCCTTTTGGACTCTCAACTTCCAGTCAATGAGGCCCCCCCCTACCCCCCTCGAATAACACAAACAACCCGGGCTTGAGTATTCCGATCCTCCCCCGTTTCGCGGCCGTTACCTGGTTTTTCCCCCCCTTCCCAAATCCCGAAGGAGCAAGGTCGCGAACTTCTCTATTACCGCGAGGCAGGTTGATTTCCTTTTTTTTTTTCTAACAGTCGATACTGTCGGGCTCGAAAATCTCCTTGCCTCCTTTCGGTTTTTTTCCCATCTCCAGCTGCCTTATCGGATCCGCCCCTTCTCCCTGACTTTGTCGCGAGAAGGGAGAGATTGACCGGTTTTTAGTTAGCTTTTCTTAGGTGGCAGGTTGGAGAAGATTTTTTGGACCTCCCCCCTTACTCTCCGCTATCAGTGGATCCAGTCGGCTTCTGATGACCTTTTGGCTCAGAAACCCTTTTTGCCGTGTTCTCGCCGAATTTTTATCTGTTAGGACATCCTTTAGAAAATGTCAGCCCGGTCGTCGGTCGTTCTTCTTTCGGGTCGCATCCCTTTTTCTTTCAGCAAAACTCCCTGACGCCCTGCCTCAGACATCCTTCTTCTCCTTGGATCTTTTTCCTGACGACAGGAGCTTGTTCCCGGATGTCTTTTTTCCACTTCTCTGCGGTGCCGACGTCATGTCATCACTTCTGAGATGCTAGGGAAAACCCTCCCTCACGTTTTCTTGCGGCCGTCCGCATGGACCCACTTCCTTCTTTCCCGATCCTCCATGTTGTCATCGCAGCGCTTCTAGGACTGCCTCGGCCCCGTCGCCTCCTTCCCTTTTCTGAGCATTCGCGGATAGGGGTGACCCCACCCCAGGTTAGACTCTTTTTCGTGGGCTTTTTTTCCCGATCGTTTTGACTGGTCGATCCCGACGTCTTTTCTTTGCCCCTTCTCGCAAAACGAGAGTTGCGGCTGTAACTCTCTTGATCTGGCGGACTGTCCCTAAGATTCAGGGTCGATGTTTTACGACCTGATAGCTTTTCACGCAGCAGAAAGTGCGAGCCTCTTTCTCGGTGATGCCCCCTTCTGTACTCGTTTTCTCTCTGATCCGAAGGATCTTTCCCCTTGGAATCTCTCTTTTCC
>Ga0179593_1566994_pt1 | contig 16371 bp, 16 predicted proteins | sample CZODoug2_1_08_16_FD_185931 | JGI IMG/M metagenome (GOLD analysis project Ga0179593, IMG submission 185931) | Vadose zone soil fungal communities from Angelo Coast Range Reserve, California, USA - CZODoug2_1_08_16fungal (PacBio error correction) | ecosystem: Environmental > Terrestrial > Soil >... | reverse complement strand
CCGGTCCCCAACCTCATTTCTTCTTGCTTGGCCTAGTTTGCTGGTAAGGGTGAGTGGTTTGCGAAGACATAAATGTCGTAGTACATCCTTTATGTGCAATCTGCTAACCCCAGCATGTTTAATCCCATCGTTTGTGAAAAAGTATGACCCCCCCACGGGTAGTGAGCAAAGTGTTCAGTGCTTGCAGTGCCCAAGGTCCCGCGACGCTCTTGCTTTCGGCGAATGGCACAGGTTAAGGAACAAAGAGTCGGTTAACACTTTCCCGTAGAGAACCAACGTGATGAAATTCCAGGTGATGTCCCTTACCGACGTGATGATGAAACCAAAGCTGGACAGCCCAGGCCGAAGAGGTAACACTCTCCACCCCGTGGACCCAACGACCGCCAGTCAGTGCCGGACCTGGAATGACTTATTCGATACCCCTTGCTCACAGCGCCCCGTCGTGTTTAGTCAAAGTAGGTGCAACCCACTCCCCCATCCACACACCTACCGGGCTTTTTCTTATATTTTTTTCCCCTGCCCGGCGCCCCCCCCACTTAAACGTCCACGGGTATAGTTTCCCTCGCTGTGTCCCCTTGCCTACAGTTCCGCAGCGTGTCGTTCGAACCCCTGGGAAGTGTTAGATTTAACCCCGGCTGCCCCGGCCCGTCTGGTCGTAGGCTTGTTCTCCTACCTTTCCGCGTTTTCTGGTTCGTTACGCCGATCACGTCCTACCAAGGAAACCGCCTTCCGTCGCCGTTTTATTCCGCCCTTTTTATCCCCATGGTTGCGGTCCGTTTCCTTCCTCCGTCGACTTGCGGGAAAATCGTCACCCCCCCTCTTCCTAGAAACCATTATTTGCACCGAACCCCTCTCCCTGACTCAGATATCTCACGCCTCGTCGCGAGCCCGTACCCAGGTCCCGCCCGATTAATACTTTTACGGAGTGGGCTCTTTTTTCCCCCCCGCAGAGGGTCACCTGACTGACCTCTGTCGGAGCTCTATCCCGTTGCGCCCCCTCAAAGTCCTACGTGATCGAACCTCCTGCATCCCACCACCTGTGCAGACCGCAACCCCCAGTCCCGGCAGTTTTCCCGGGCCCCCCCTGTTCTGCGTTATCGCCGTCTCCCCGTAGGCGTCGGTCTCATCATCTGTTCCGGAACTATACGTCGTCCCAACTCGCTTCGCAAATTCGTCAGGCTAGTAGCCATCCCTTTTGTTGCACATCTTTTCGCGCGCCTATCCGCAGGCCTCCGCTCTCCCTTCACTTTCTCTAAGCCGCCTTCCTCTTTTCCCCATTTCCCCGCCAGGCTTACTTGGATCCCCTTCGTCGACCGCTTAATCTGTTGTAGTGAACTCTTGTCCCATATTGCTGCATTTTCGCTGCTTCGTGAGGTGTAGACCGTCTGCCCAGCGTCTCTTCCGTATACAATATGCTCCCCCCCAAACAGTTCCCCGTTGTCAGACGTCTTACTCTTTTTTCCCCATTCTCACCGACGAGATTTCCCCCTATTGTGACTCCATCGTCCTCCGCGGTGTCATCAGCCCTGGAATTCTTTTCCGAGGTGCTTCGGCCACTATGTTTCCCATTCTCCCCCAATGAGTTCCCCGAGAAGACATCGTCTGCCCATCGGACACCTTCCACATCGTGTCACGCCGTGTACTACCCCTTACTGGCCGCTCTCCCCCTCCTCCGATTTGTCGTTCTTGTCGCTGCCTCCCCGTCCGTTGTCGGACGACGGCGATGCAGGCTTTTTTCGTCGTGCCTTCCTCAATATTGCTCTTGAGTTCTCATCTCCTGCCCCCTAATGTGGGTCTATTGCTTGTGCTTCCCCCCAGTGTTTTTCTCTTATTTTTTAGTACCCACCTTCTTGCCTCTTCCTTGGTTGCCCATGGTCTGTTTATTTTCGATTTTGCCCGGCTCGAGTGAATCGTGTTTCATGGTTCCCCTTTGCCCCCATATGTCCCCTCCCTCTTTCTGGCAGACCCGCCGGGTTTTTTACGCTTGGCGTATTCCTCGAAGTTTCTTCAGCGTCCCCTCCGAAGGTCGTCCAGACGGCCATTGAGCAGCTTCAATTTGAAGACCTTTTTTTTCTCCTACGACTTACCCTTGTCGCGTCCCCTGAATATCCCCTCTTGTCCGTGAGTGCCTACTCCCCCAACCCGCCCCCCGATCCGGAGTTCTGAATGCAAATTCAGGCCAACTCCAGCTCCCAGACGGCCTGTCCTTCGCATTAACCAGTCCTATACATGAAGAGCATTGACGATTCTTAAGGCCTTTCTTTTTGCCTGAGCCGTCTTTTGTCCCTTTTCCTCTTCCCACTAATCGTCTCATAGTAAGATCCTTCCGTGCCTCCCTTTTCCCCTGCTGCGGACCCTTGGTGAACTTGCTGTTTCTCGCGCTGTACGTCCTCTGCCGGCTTTTGAGCCCTTTCCAGACCGACCTTTCGCGCCACCCGTCGACTTAAAACATTGATCTGTGGTCAATTGACCGACCTGTTCTGGGAATTTCTCCGGGTTCTTCGCCTCTTTACGATTTTTAAGCCCCTAATGCTTCCCCACCCAAGCTCAACTTTCTTCCCCCCCCTGCCCCCTTTGTGCTGATCTCCCGACCGCATCGTCGAATACAGCTTGCGGCCCGAAGGTCCTGCTCGACACACATCTTCAGTTTTGCACCCATATCGGTGCTCTCGATCCTCCGCACGGTGGCCGCAATAACAAAAAACATAAACCGATCCGGACCCATGGAATTTGAAGGTAACCTCTCTTACTGCACGCGATCCCCCTTTAGCGTTCCTTCATGCATGGCATGTGACCCTCGCTGGGTCCGTATTCGTTCCCGATCCGTTGGCCCCCAACGCGGAGTTTTTTTTCCCCTTGAGCCTCTCTCGCGACTAGGAGCTCCTTTTGCTTGCAGCAGCGAAGTGGGGACCTGCGGCTTCCACACTTTTTAGTTTCCCTTCCTTTTCCTTAGTCTAGTGGTCGATTTCCAATTTTGTTTTGTTGCGCTCCTTTGCGTTTCCTCCCTTCGCCATCCTGACAATGACCCTCCCTCGGCTTTTCCCTCCTATAGCTCTTTTTCGTGTCCTTTTTGCGCGTTTTGTACCCCCCTCTCCGCGTTTGTGAGTTTGAAGACAATGCTGGGCTCCATTTGCCGAGCTGTATTCCCCCTTCAGGTTTTTTCCTACTCTTCCTTTGGCTTAGGTCTAACCGTCTGACATTGGTCCACCTTCGCCCGCAACTTTTCCACCCGTTCCTTCACCCAATGCGCCTACGATGCCTCCTGTCTAAGGTGGTTCTCCCTTTGATCGGTTCCTATGCTTCCCTCCCTCCCTTTTTTTTTTTGTTGAGGAGATTTTTGTTTTTTTTTGCGATCACCATCACCAAACATCTCATGTCACATCCCCGATTCGTCTTTCCTCCCTATTGCCCCTTTGGTCTTCGGGAGAAAGGATTTCTACCGGTTGAGGCCCTTGGGCCCTCCCCCCGCGTCGCTGCGCTCACCCCCGTCTACCCCTGAACGATTCATCCCTTTCCCGACTAGTTCTCCCCCCATTTGTCTTGCCTTCACCTGCTTTTCTTTACCAGGCTCCCGAAATGCATTTTTAGTTCGACGAGGCCTCCGCCTCACTTGCCGTCCGGATCCTCTGGATTTTTAAAACGCGTCCTCTACCTTGAACCCATATCCACTTGGGGATCCCTCCCCATTGTCTTGCGTTCTCTTTGCCCTCCGTTACAGTCAGCAGCCAGGCCGACACTTTTCGCGTCCTCGCTCTTTCCTCCGTCTTCGGGTTAGATTAACAGTCGCCCCCCTTTTTCCCCGATGTTCGTCCGTCATAGCAGCGATGGCGCTGCTTCTCAGTCTTCATAGGTTATTTTCCTGCAGGCCGGCCGTGGGGAGTTGTGTACGTGCCCCCCTCCCCTTTTGACCTTCGATGAGCTCTCCCCTCCTGATCCCCGGTTTTTTTTCGGCCCTCCCTTCCGCGCTGCTTTCTTTTCTCCTCCTTCCCCTTGTTCCCTGTCCATCGCCGCGCGGATTCCTGTGACACATGGTTGAAGTTGTGTCCGATTTCAGGAGGAGATCTTTCTTCTGACCCCATTGCCTCCCACTCCTCCACGTCATATCTTTACCCCATGCTGTAGTGCATCAGTTTCTGCGGTCGCCGTCGCGATCTGGGCGGCATGCACGAGGTACGGGATCGTCTCCCCCGGAAACAAGGTCCCTTCCTCCCCTTTCCTGTCTGTCAAGGAAATAGCTTCCTCTGATTTCGATGTCTTTCCCGGTCCTGGCGGTGCTTCATCGCGATGGCCAGTGAGAGCGGGTGTCCTTTAAGCCCGTTTTTCACCCTTTTGGCTGCCGGTTCATTTTTGTAGTCTCCGCTTGATCTGCCGACAGTGTTCCTGAATGGCTGATGAACTACCTAGGAGTGGTTGTTTCTGTATGAAGACTACCTTTCAACCCCTTTTTTCTTTCTCTCGCTTGCTTTCTCACAGCCACTAGTTTAGCGTATTCTCCTTTCGGCGGCTCTAAACTTGGTTATGCTTCCTATCCCTTTTTCACCGGCCTCTTTACCATGTCCGTCGGTCCCGCGTAACCGGATGGTCGACGGTGAACTCGGCCCCCCAATGGCCTGTTCGCTTACGCGACTTTCTCCTCCCACACACCCTTTCTTTTTTTTGTTTTTTTAGCCCCCAAAGGTTCCTGGCCGAGCGTTCTCCCCTCAAAGTCCCCCCGAGCCCTTCCCCACCTCCACCTTATTTCGGCTCTGCCCCTACACTTTGTGCAACCCAGGCGCCCGGCGTTGGCAGTTCCTTCGAAGAACCCCCTCATTACTCCCTCTTCATTTGCCTTACCATTCCTCCGGATCGGCACTTCCCATCCTGATGACGGGACCCCCCCCCCCATCCGCTCGATGATGGTGTAGCTTCCAGTTATTTCTCGTCAACTATTTTCCTTTGCCTTCGACATTTCTTCTCTGGTCCCTTATTGCAGATGCCCCACCAGAATAGGTTTTCTCCCACCTCCTCTTCCGTAATTTCCAAGGGCTGATTCGCTTTCGACGGCAGTATTCAATGCATGCGCCTTCGGCGTATTTGTGGCTCCCCTTTTCTTTCCCGCACGTCTGTCCGGGGCTAACGGGCCGGGTATGGATTTCACTTTTCGCCTCGGCGTCACTGGCCTCCCTCCACCTCACTCGCGACTTCCAACTGCGCTTGCCGCTGGCCCTTCCTTTCACTTTTGACTGCGGTCTACTTCTTGGTTCCACAGCCTGTCTTGTCGTGTGACAATTTGCCCCAAGTTGCCACACCCTTTTCTGGATTTGATACACCTTGTCGTGACATCCATCTGTTTTTTTTTTCTTTCGTCCCGCAGATGTTCAAATTCTTCTCACTTGTGTGCGGGAACTTTTCCTGACGGATTATATCCGCGCCACTAGCTATATCCCTCGACCCAGCCTTTTTTTGCCTCCCTCCTATCAGACCTGTACATTGACGTGACCCATAGCTGAACTTTCCCTGTCCCCCTTACTCCTGGAGGTTGAAAGCGTTGTTTGATCCGATGACTCCGATTTGCGGTAGCCATCTTCTTAGATCACGTCGCCCTCCCTTTACCGGCAGTAAACTTGTGAGACGGTAACCCTCTTCACCTCTTTCGCGCGAAAGCCGGAGCCTGGTAAGTGTGCCTCTTTTCATTACTCCGTCTCTTATCCTAGGTGTTATACCGTCGGTGAGAGGTTAACCTACCTTTCCATAGGAATTCTCAAAGCCGCGGAAATCCGGCGCGTCTGTTGTCCTGTGAGAATTCCCCCCAACCCCTTCTGGTAATGAGCGGCGGACCTCAACACCACCACAGTACGTCGCTGCCCTCGCGACCTAAAACCACCGGGCCTGCATCCTGTTGCACTCCTCCCCCTTTCACTTTTTTAGTCCGCCAACGGAGCCAATTAACTCTAGTCCTGCCTATCCCAACAACATGGACACTTTAAGGGCGCACCCCCCTCATCCTCCGACCCTTCCTTTTTTTCGTGGGGCAGGAGCCTTCTTCGGGCGCCGCGTAGGGGTGTTCTTCTCAGTCTCGGCGGCCCAGCCGGCGGTCGTGTTTTTTCCTGTTTTTTTTTTTATTTTGCCCTCTTCTCTGGTTCTTTCGGCGGGTTTACTCCTCTCCTGTCCTTCCGTCGGCAAAGGCTTTCGGACACCTTGTCATCTTCTTTTGCCGAATCAGTTTGAAGGACAATTCCCCTGCAATTTATGCACCTTGTTTATCCCTTTTGACACTTTCTGCGCGCCTTCATACTTTGCTTCCCTCTATCGCAGTGTTGCTTTGCACCAACCCTTTGCTTGTCTGAGGTTGTCGTCGAGCGCCATACGATGACACCAGCTGCTTCCCCCCCGAAGCCCTACCTTCTGCCGCTTTCCTTCGGCATCAATCTGTCTTGTATATCCCCCCTCTGTGGTTGTGAGACTCCCGCCGGTCCTCCAGAACCCCCCTCCATTGGCTGGCTGGCTCGACGCCGTTTTTCCGGCGTGATTCTTTTTTTTTCTTTTCCTGACCCCGCGAACCACGTTTCGTTCCTGCATCTCTATCTCTAGACCGGTCTGCGATGACAGTTCATGTGCATTCTGATCCCTTTCCCGATTTTATTTTCCCGGTTCGTCCACCGGACGCCTGCACTTTCGAGTGTGAACGCCAGTTTTCCGACCGTCTTAATTTTTGTTGCTTTCACTCCCCCGAACCGCCCCTCCCTTCCCCCCCCATTCCGCTCCGCGGCAAAGCCTGCCCCCCCCGCCCAAACCGAGACCGTTTCAGTGCTTGACCGCGGTCCGCGCTTTGTGCACGCCCCGCTCCCCCAGACGGCCACTCCCTGCGCGAACGTCGTTTTTGTCGCCTGCAACTTCCCAAACATCCGTCTCCGTTCCTCTGATTGTTGCGCCTTTTCCTTACTGCGGTCTCCCACGCATTCAAATCCACCCGTGCGTCCTCCCAGTTTATTTTATTATAGCGTGTGTGAATTGTCGTCTAGACCTTTTTTCAACCCCTTTGCGACCATATGTCTTATGCTTTTTGCCGCCCCACGTTTTTGTGGTTTTTTCCAGAACCAGCGGTGCGGCCCGTGGTTTATCTTCATGTCCCCGTCTCCTAGTTACCCATGGTTCGATCTCCCCCGAGCCTTTCTCGCTGTTTTTTCTGTCGTTACCGCCTCTCGAATTGAATTGGGGCTACTATACAGTTTTTCCTCCGCCAGTGTCTTTGCGCCCGATTTCAGCAGTTTGAAGAGCCCGTATCGAAGTTCGCGTAACCCTGTAAACCCCCCCCATCTCCCCTCACCATATAAGCTTTCCTCCTGGTGCCGATTTCGTTGCCGATTTTTAAGTGAAGATCCTACATCCCCTTACCCACCTTATCCCTCTACTTTCCCTCCCGTTGCGGCTTTTTCATGGTTTCCCTCGTCCCCGTCTTTCGCTATGCCTTTTCCCTTGCCCCCGGTCCGTGATAGAGAGATCTTCTCACTACCACTCGTTCAGCTAGATTTCGCTCTAGACCCCCCCCTCCATTTCCCCACTTTCCGCCGCAAACACTGAAAAAGTCCCAATCTTTTTCCGGAAACGCTACCCGTTCCCCCTGTTATCTCCATCTCCTGCTTTTCTCTTCCTGTGCTTCTCGCGTCGAAATTCTTGTTTTTTTCCAAGTTCCGTCACGGCGGGCGAACTTCGATTGGATTACATGCTCTGAACTATCCCCCTATCTTTCTCTTTCCCCCCCTCCCGCTTCCACCCTTTGTTTTCTTTTACTGGGTCTAACCCCGACAAAGCCTGGCGGTTGGTTCACATGCGAAGCGAACTGATACATTATAGATGTGTGCCCCTTTCCCGGCAAATTCCCTCTTGATAGTCCGTTCTGCTTCCTCTGCAGCCGACATCTTACACCCACTATGCTCCACTCACCCCCTTCCCTAGTAGATCCATTTGCTGCCTATTCCTTGTCTTCCTTTCCTCAGCACGACCCGCGATCGTCTTATGTGCCCAATTACACCGCGAAGAGAGATCCCCCTTTTATTCAGCCCCACCCCTTCCAATCGCCTCCGGAGTCTTTCCACCCTATTTGGCCTCCTCTTCAAGGTCCCTCCAGAAGAAAATTCGGACTGTTGATCACGTCCTTTCCACGCTATGAATCATTTCTCTGTCTCCAGGTCCCTTATCCGACTCATTTCCCCCCCTGATGTAGGTCAGATCCATTTGAGGATCTTTGCTCCTCATCCCCATTCTAAGGTTTGCCGTCGTTCTTCCCCCCCCGGAGTCGTACCTTCGTTGTTTTCCCCCGGTGTCACTGGTGCTTTTGCCTATTCCTTTTGTTCGGTCTCCTTGTTTGCGTCTCCCCCCGCGTCCTTATTTTTACTTGATTTTTTTTCTTCCTTTTTGTTGTCTCTCGATTGCGATTATCGTTAGCCGGAAGGTGCCACTGCTTTCAGGTTGTTGCTCGTTTTTATACATACCTCCTTCTAGATCCTTCCCCAGACTTTTTACGATTTCCCCTCCCTCCCCGTTTTCGACAGTCACTTCTCCGGTTTCTCCCCTACCATCCTCACGTTACACTCGTTTTGTAGATCCCTCCGTAAATTGTTATTCCCGATTAGTTCCCGCTCCTCCTGCCGAGGGGTTGGTTTTCTATTTTTTTCCTTATAGATTTTTGCTGAGTTTTTAGTTCATTCACCACACGACCCCCCCCTCTACGGCAGTTTCTTGAATCCCCCATCAGGACCCTCCGACCTCGCCCCCCCTAGGAGTGAGCCCCGCCTTCAAGTCCCCCTCTATGCCTTTTCTGGCTTCAAGGCGGCCCTCGCTGTCCTGCTATTTTCTCCCGCGGACCTCTCCGTTCTCTCTGGCTCCCTCCTTGAAGATAGGACCCCTTGCTTTTACACTTTCTGACTTTGTTTTCAGACATGGTGGCCGCGGCCGCCGACTCCCACCTGTTTCTTGATACCCCGTGTTTATTCCCGTTTCAGTCGCCGCCAGTTCTTCCCCTTATAGGCGACCCCACTCCCCTCTCGAGGTACCATCACCTACATGTGACTTACCGCTCTCCGGGTCTCATCCCGTTCATGGTTCGTCTGCCCCACATTATAGTAGGCCCCACCCGCCCCCCTTCGCAACCCCCAGGCAAAATGTGACGATCTGCGGCCCCCCCGTCCACTCTGGACAGGACCCGGTTTTGTTTTGACTTCTACCCCCCTCCTTCCCTAACCATTCTCTGTGGCCTCGACTCCCTCTTCCACGGCTTTGGTCCTGCACAACACATACGCTCCCCTTCCATGGCTGCTCCCCCTTCACTATTAAGCATTCCCCTTCAGTCTGCGCCCCCTTTTTCCCTCGGCCCGGCTTCAAAGCTCTGTTTTTTCCCGAAACCCTTCCCTTTCGCTTTCGAGTACCCGGAGGCGAGCCGGCTGAAGACTGCACACCGCCCCTCGCGACATTCGGTTGTTTAGTTATTCCATCTGGCCTCTTTTTTCAGTGCTCTCGAGAGCACCTCAATTCTTGTTTCTTGACGATCTGGCTGTTTTCCCTCCCTTCTCCATTCCCGGCATATCGACGCTGACCCTCATCTCCCTTCCCTTTCCGTTCATATCATTTCGTTGCGCGAAATTGTGCTAATACGTGGATCTGTTCTACCGGGATTCCCCCGCCCATTATTGGAGCCTGATCGCACGGTCCCAGCGCTGAGATTGTCCCTTTTGGCCGGGTAGAGCTAGTTTCGCATAATGCTATCCCCTCGCATATTGACCTTTAGACCCCTCCCTCCCAAGGTCTTTTTACCCATCACGCTTTCTATCTTCTCCATCCCTGCATTTGGGTAAGCAGTGCCCGGTCGTTTGCTTTTCCTCTATTCCTTCCCCCCGTTTTTTTCTCTATATCAACACGTTTTTATCATGATTCCCCCCCCTCCCTGGCATTCTCTAGCTACTCATGATAGCCCACGTCTCACTGCGGGGCGACGGCAGATGCTCACGGTTCGCGTCCTTGTGAGCAACACCGATTCTCCCGACACTCCGTCCCCCTTCCCGCTCCTTTTCCTCCGCCGCCCTTTGCGCCCAGCTGATGTCCCGCTTCAATCTCACCTACACTAGGCGCGTTACATGATCCCCCCTCCGATGACCTGAGTCGCCGCCTATATGTTGTCGTCCCCTCCCCCCCCCCGATAGTCTGGATAGGTCTTATTCTGTCCTTCTTCTTCCAACTTTTCCCTCTCTTTACCCCCCTAAATTGAGGATCGCCTTTTCCCCTTCCTCCCGAGGCTTTCGTCCCCCTAGCCCCCCGTTCAGCCACAGACGAATTCGCCCTTTCCTACCTTTTTCTCTTGCCGCTCCGGGTTTCGTCCCCCTCCTCCTTTTTTTTCTCATATGGAAGATTCCTATTCCCCCGTTCATGGAGATTTTTCACTCTTCTCTTATTCGGGCCCTCTTGCCCATGGACTAGGCTGAGTTGTGTAGTGCGTTAGCCGTGCTCGATGATCTTTCGCCCCCTATCGGTCGTCCTCCGCCCTCTTTGGGTTCCTTCCCCGGCCCCGACTGAGCCCCCGTCCATAGCTCTCCGGAGGATCAGGAACATTTGGGATTCGGCGTTGGAAACTTTGAGCCGTACCCTCGCTACTGACTAACCCCAGTACTATTAGTGCCCCTGTCCATCTTTAGTGGAACAGCGAGCGGCCTCGAGATGATCCTCCCCGCTGAACGAGACAGCCCTTGGTGATCCCTTTCCACACTTGCCACCATTCCTTCTACCCCTGCCGTGCTTCCCCTCCCCTTTCGTCGTCGATGACGATGACTCGTCCTCTTCCGTCGTTTTTTCAAGACTCGTCTTTTCCCTCATCCGCAGGAATTGTGTCCCTCACCTTTTTAACATGCTTTTTTTCTCACCTTTGAAGCCTGCCTCTCGCTCGGCCGTTGGAGTACTGAATTTTCTCTTCTCAGACACTACGTATGCTGCCTTATTTTTTGTGATGATGACTGTCTCTACACTTTAGGATACGCACGTCACTTCCGCCACAATTCTCTGAGTAGCTCCTCTTTCCTGCGGCTCCGACACTTTCCGGGCAATGTGACCTTTTTCACCCTTGTGACCCGGTGCACTTTCGCCACATATCGACGGGCGCCCCTTCCCCCTGCTCCTCCGATCCAGTTTGTTCTTCTCGGACCAGCACTGGTCGCGTTTACTCCCGTATCTTCCCTCGGGCGTTCCACGTCCCCCCTCCGTTCCCCCCCAAAGCCCTGCCCCTGAGCTTGATTCCGGACAAAGGCGAGTCCTGAAACTGACTTTTACAAAGGGGCCCACCCCCCCCCACCCCTTCGTCTCACCCCCTGTCGTCACCACACAGGCCCGCCGCCGTGGGTCCCTCCGACCTTCCCCTACCATCGGAATCCATCATACTCAGTTCAGGCCCCTCGCTCTTTTCCCGCCGCCCTTCGTCGTCTCCTCGTGCACGACCCACAAGCAGCTATTCACGTAGCGTTACACCCTCTTTCTCGCCCGCTACTGTCCTGGTCCATGCCCTTTCGGTCTCTTTTGCTCATTAGAATGCAAAAAATAGCAGCCCTCCCCTTCCACTTTACTGTCAGATGATCAGAGTCGCCCTTCCCTCCCTCTGTTGTATTCCATGCCCCGATGCTTCGGCCGGGACCGACCAAATTGCGCCATCACCTTCCGGTAATATGACGTTTCCTTTTTTGGCGTTTTTACCTTACTTTCTTTGTCCTGTCCCTCTGTGCACTTCCCCGCGATCACGAGTTTTTTCCCTTGCCCTTAGAATCAGCAACAATTTCGTTTCTCCCTCCAGGTCCCGCTCTCTTGTCGGTTTTTTACCAGGCCAATAAGTCCCCGTGCGTTTTTTGTAACTCGCTCCTCGTCATTCTGTTTCTTCGTAGGGCCGCTGTTCCAGATTTCCCCTCTCCTTTCAACCTTTTCCCCTCCCTTCTTTGATCCCCTTTTGATTCATCTTGAGACTATGACCTTCTCCCCCGAGTAGACCTGTGTTGTTCTACCACTCGTCCCCCGTTCCCGTTGATGGGCGGAGGCAAGTTGATGGCTGGTCTGTTCTCCCCCTTCCCCTGTTCTTTTCTTTCACTTTCTTTGTCATTCATTGTCGACCCCTTGTCCTGAAGTTCGCCCCTCCTTCTTTCCTCCGGCGTCCCCCATCTTTTAACGCAGTATCGAGGAGTGTATCACAGCCCCGCTCGCATTTTACTGTCGTTAGAAGCTTCTTCCTCCTTCTCAGCTCTCTCCGGCGGCTCTGTTCTCTTGTCGCCGTTCTTGTGCGCGGCTTTTCCCTCTTCACGGCGCCCCATCTAACCGCTCGGACCCATTCCCATTGACGGCACCCGGTTCTTTGACTGTTTTTCCTGGGAGCAGAACAAACCTAATGCGCAGGATTTTCCCGACCAAACAAACCCTATAACGCGCGCACCCTTCGACCGAACCCCCCCCCTCCGTTCCTTCCCCTTTGTGCCTCCTGACCCCCCTTTTCCCCTTTGTTCTTCCGACACGGCGGAACGCAAGATAGTATCCTGCCCCGATTCCCCTGAGAATGCCTCTTTTTCCTTCCAGATTTTGTCCGTATTTCTTCACTCAGGTTCCCCCTCCCCCTCCTAACGTACATTGTGTTCTTTGCCCTCGGCCCCCTAACGCTTCTAGAGTCTTCTCGGGTGGCCGGCAGAACGTCGATCTTCACTACTTCCCCGGTTCGTTTTTTTTCGGGGTGCGGTTTGGTACTTTCCTCTGAGGCCCTCGGCTGAGGCCGGGCGTAATCCCCTAATCGTTCTTCATCCTTCACCTGTTTCTCGATCTGGTTCCCTCCACGCGGTCAGTCCTGGAAAGGCTCTCGCTGACACCTTCCTTTCCCGCATACCCGTTCCTACGATTTAGATCTTTCCCGACCCTCATTGTCCTTATTCCGTAGTCTCCCTATTCTGACACTAAGGTCGGCCCCGGCTTTTCAGAATCGTCTCTTATTATGCCATCCCCCCCTCTCTTTTTTTTTTTGTGAGCTCTCTCCTGGACTTCCACCCGAATGGCTGGCTTGTGCCCGCCCGGTACGACCCCTTGGATTTGGCTTACTCCACCAGAAGGACCGCTTTAGGCATATCCTCCCCCTATTCTTACCCCGTACTTCTTTTGCCTGGCGGCAAGTTGAGGCGGTTTAATGCTTTCACCCGGCCCCCCTTTTTTCACCCACATATAGATGTTTCCCCCCTGTTTTTTCACTTATCTCGCGTTTTCCCAGACCGGAATTAAGGCTGCTGTAACAACCACTCTACCATCACCCCCTGGACTTTCTTTGGGACCTCCCGTTCCCAGCTCCAAACTCCCCCCCAGCAAGCCTCCAGTGAGCCGGCGGAATTCTTCACAAACCGCTACCTTCTTTACCTCCTAGGGCGTAGCTGTCACTTCCTCCCCTTCCCCCACCCTTCCCCTTTCTGCTTTTCGGTCTATTTGACTTCTCATCCATTCAGTTTTTAGTTCCTACCCATGTGGTGTCACACGCTTCCCTAGCCCTTTGTTATTACCATTCGTGGGCAGGACTATCTTTATGCCCGTGTGTCGAAACCAGGGGACGGTTACGCCTTCCCTTTTCCACGGCATCACGTGATATTGTTTTGCCCCTCTACTGCTGCTACGCCAGAATTGTACGTTTTCTATTTTTTTTCGTTTCTTATCGCGAATGTAAGCTTTTTGATTCCTTTTGACCTTCTGCTATTTCTATTTTCCTAGTATATTCTGTACTGCCTTGAGCCCACTAATGCCCCCCTTGCCCCGTTCCCTCGCTACTTTGACCCCGCGGCACACCCGCCGTCCGTCTCCCATATCCCCTGCCTACATTCGCGCCTGATCCTTCATTCAGCTCGCGGACCGTTTTTTTCCCCCCCAAGGTCCCCTGGTTTACTCTGTAGGGCGTGAGCTTCCTCCGCTCTCCCTCCGTTCCAGTTGACTTGAACTCCCTTCCGTCCTGGATCCCTTCCCCCCTATGTCTCCCCCCTCCCCCCCGAGTTAGAGGATGCTCCGCCCTCCACTCCTGCCCCTCCCCCAATTTTCCCAGTTTCCTTGCATACATTCCACCTTCTCTTTTCTATAGGCGTCCGCTATGCCATGGTTGCCCCGAGGGTCCGGATCTCCTCTCTTTTGACTCACAGCTCTATCAGTCGTTACTACTCGTTCCTGCTTACTGTGTCCCCCACTACTGGATTTGTCGAAAATCATATGCACTTGCGTCCCACCCGCAACCATCTTCCGGATTTCCTGCACAGTTGTCTCATCCCTAGAGGGTTTCCGTTGCTTCTCAGCCCTTTGCCAAATTTTTTCACCGACAAGCAGGCTGGTTGCCCGGCCGTCGACCCCCGATTCACTTTTGCCGTTACAATTCCCTTGCAAGCGCTCGTTATTCGCGCGTTCGTGCTGTAGCTTGGATCCCATCTTTTCCCTCCACCCACTTTCTCCCGTCTTCCCTCTGCTCACTTGTTTCCCCCATCGACAGAGATCGGTGACTACCCCCCTTTCCCCCCCCTTTTTTTCCCCCGATATATCGCCCTTCCCCTTTTTTTCCTTCGGTTCCTGCCCATTTTGGATTATTCATGCGTCCCGCGAGAAACTTATTTTTTCCTTATTCCGATCGTTCAACCCGAGTAACTCTCTTAATCTCCCTCCCCTCCCCCTCCGATTTTTAGGTCATCCTGATGCTAAGATCATGCGGCCTTTCTTCGGTCTCGTCTACTTAGGTTTTTGTGTATGTCCTGAGTGTATCAAGGTCTCTGCCCTTTTGCCACCCGTGCCTTCGGGGTCACTATCTTTTTCAGGCATTTCCTTGCTCTCCTCTCTTCCCCCTGATCTTTTTTTTACCCTATGGTTTTGATCGTCGATTTTCGCGCTCACCCCCGATATGACGCAGGGCCAGGGGTCCCTCCCGCTGTCCTGCCCTTTACCCTCTTACGTCTTCGTCTGAGCCATGCACACGCTGGTCGTCTATTGTTCAGAGCGTCCCCCCCTTCTAAGGTTACTCTCCCCCCCACCCTTCCTTTGACTCGGACCCGGCACGTTTCCGAGACGGTACGATTTTTGTTTCTGGCCCTCCTCCGAGATTATAATCAAATTTTTTTTTTTTTATACCTTTCATGGTCGCAATCAACAAAACGTAGATTCCGGATTTTTTCGCCTTCTAGGACCCCATCCTTGCATTCATTTTAAACTCCGCGGCGATGCGCTTCAATCCACCCCCGGTCATCGCTGTGTCCCAAGTTTTCTTTCGTCAGGCCGGCTGATGAGCATCGCGCTGGAACGCTGACGATGTCCGCTTCCCTACGTGCTCCATACACCGGAGGCCGCTTCCCCTTCTCTTTTTGATTCCCCCAGCTCGTTCTGACTGACAATGTGCGGTGTCGCCGACGCCGGTTGCCTCTTTGGCGTAGCATCAGGATCCAGCCCAGAAGGCCTCAAGCTCACTTCTTTCTGACATGGCTATACATTCCTGCCGACCGAATTTATGTTTTTGTTTACTTATCAGCCTGATTTTCCCGGCGTCAACTCGGCCACCGCCCTTCCCGGTCCTGCCCATGTATCCACCGGCGGCTATTGGAAAATTACGGCTGGCCCTTTCCCCAATCTTTATTCCGCCCCCGCCGTTCTCAGGGATCCGATTCCTCGACGCCCAGTTTTCGTTTTCAATCCCCCACCCCCCCACCTCACCGTCTTACGGCATGGCCCTGCCTGACTTGCTAATCCTCCTCCAGAATCGCGCTCACTTCTTAAGGTTCTTTCACTTTCACGTCCCCATTACCTTAGGTTTTTTTCTTATAACCTGAGAGCTCTTCAAGAAGGATCTCGTCCCCAGCGCGGTCTGGCTGTGCTTTTTTTGGTAGGTTGCTGCCTTTCATGCTTTTGGTCCTAGATCCCTCAATTCACTTTTGACATTCCCTGTTGGTTTTGCAGACTCGCGCTACACAACACTGGTTTCTTCTTTGCATCTCTCCCCGCTTACTTTAGTATTATACCTTTCTTGAATTAGTTCTGGAGTTGAGTGCTTGTTAACACCCCCTGCACAGGCTCCCCCGTTTTTTTTGTTGGTGATTCCCATTGGCACGGCGTTGCCGGAGGCGACCACCGGCGCGCGCCAAGGCTTTATCTCTCCCCTGGCACGATGATGCTTTGTCCAGGGGACGTTCCATCGTTGCCTGGCGTCTCTGATTTTTGAACAATAGACGGACTCTTCCCTCGTCATCTTCGTTTAACTTCTTTCCTAACTCTCACACTTTCACCTTGACTTATTGCAATTATATCTTCGGTAGATAGACAATTCTTAATTTTGTGGAGACGATTATCGTTTTCTTTATTAGCCTCTCGTTGATGCACTCTATT
>Ga0179593_1362756_pt1 | contig 16371 bp, 15 predicted proteins | sample CZODoug2_1_08_16_FD_185931 | JGI IMG/M metagenome (GOLD analysis project Ga0179593, IMG submission 185931) | Vadose zone soil fungal communities from Angelo Coast Range Reserve, California, USA - CZODoug2_1_08_16fungal (PacBio error correction) | ecosystem: Environmental > Terrestrial > Soil >... | reverse complement strand
TTTTCCGTCTTACCCAGTGAGACAACTTCACCTGTACCCCCTGTGTGTCCCAATCCTTCTCCCCGATTTTCAGGATGACGCCATACTCTCACCTTAACCAGTCTCACGTCATTTGTCCCTCTTGTCCCCGCATGTCTGGATCCCTTCTCCTTGCACCCCCAAGGTACATCACCGTTTTTCCTTTTTCGCCTCGATCCATTACTTGTGGTGGTGATTACTCTCTTTACCCTGTCCTTCCCACTTCCAATTGTTTGCCTGGACCACTAGTCTCCCTCCCTTTTTGCTCTTTACTTCCCCCACCCTTCCTAAAGAATAGAGGTCCATTTTCTATTTTCTTCTCGACTGGATTTGCACTTCGCGTAGTGCCACCGAATTTACCCCCAGTAAAGACAATAGAGCTGACCCCTTTGTACTTTATTTGCCGTTGATTGTTATGGACCGGATCACGGTGTGCATCGACGCGACTGTTCCCTTTTTTCGGTCCTTAACTCCCCTGAACATTTACGGGTTGGTCAGCCTACCGCCTCACATTAGCCCACCCCCTCCTTGCCTGCGCTAAGAGCTTTTTTCTCCCCTTGATCGGTTCTGTCTCCTTCTTTCTTACTTCCCTGATGCTCAGTCTTTGATGCCGGTCCTCTTCTTTTCATGTTCAGCAGTGAACTTTCCTCCTTCTTTGTTGTTTTGCAAACCCCAGCCATTTTTGCCCCTGCCCGCCTGGGGCTTTCAGGTTTTACTTATCCCGGTTTCACCTTTTGCCCCCTGCGCCCCCGACGATTCTCCCTTTGCGCAAAGCTTCCTTTTTTTTTCTTTGAATCCCCCGTGCCCACGTAGCCGTGGATTTTCCCCCCTTTCTTTCCCCCCTCTTTAAAATGACACGTTCCTTTCGCCCGACGCTTGCACCCCCCCCGGGGTTCTGCCAAAAGGGTGCGGTTTTTTCTGTCTCCTTACAAATGCTTCCCCTGTTCGGAGCAATGTTCTGCCTCGTCTCACCGCCCGTATTCTCTCTCTGTGCGTTCCGGCAGTGAGATTTTCCTTCTTGCCGAAATCTTTAGCCCCGCAGGCTCGCGAGCCCTCAAGCTTCATCAACCGCGGCTAGACAAACTTTTTTCTCTGCCCCCCCCGGACTTTGCGTTCCTGAAAACTAGTATCGGGATTTCCTGAACCTCCCCTTTAGTTTACGTACGTGTACCTTTTTTTATTGCTTTTATTTTCTTTCTGTTAGATTTCCTTTCCGATCAAGCCAGGTTTTCCCCTCAGGCTATTATTCTTCCCTTTAGTTACCCTTGTTCTTCGCCGTCTTTTCTTTTCTTTTTTTTTTTGATAATTCGAAATCTTTTTTTTTTCCTCCTCTTGGAGCGAGAAAAGTCAATCCCTCTTTTTTGACACCCTATTCGTTTTGTTTTTTTTTTTTTCGAACTTCCCCCCTTTTTTTGTACACTTCAGCCATGGAAAACGCATTTCGGTCGTAGTCTCAACATCCCTGAATCGAGCGTTCTGTGTGAAGGAGATTTGAGTTTTTCCCGGTTTCGGCCCCACAAAAAATAACTCTTTTTCCCCTCAGTTAATTCGTTTTGTTGTGAGAGTTCTAGACTCTTTTCTCGGAAACATAACGCACCCCGCTTGCACCCCCGAAAGCCACCCCTGACTGTTAGAAGAATACCACGAAAGCGCTTTACCATTCTTTTTCAATTGCGTATCCCCTCGAATTTTTTCCCGTTTCTTTTCCTCAGAGATCGCCAGCAGTTTGACTCTTTCAGTTTCAGAGATTCAAATATAATCTGCCCGAACTAAATTTTTTTCCCGAAACTATTTCCTGTCCTTGTTCCCACCCTTTTTGTTATGGATTTCGCCGTGAGATTCCCTTCCCCACTTCCTGAGTTCACCCTTACTCATTTTTCACCTTGTCCAGACAGCATGGAAGCGACGTCTCGGCAAGTTTTTGATCCTTTTCTTCTTCTGATAGGACGAGGTCTTTCTCATTTAGACAGCTCCCCAGTTAACAGAACCATGTCTGCTGAGCCTGAGTTCTGCGAAGCTTGCCCCCTTGAACCTCATACCTTCTAAATCCCTTCCTACTACCCCCCGATTTGACTTCCCAGTGTTTGCAAGGACGTGGCTCACTTGACCCCTTCCCCGGATTGCCTCCCTCCTTCGTTCCCGTTCGCTTGTCCTTCTTTCCACTGGGTGATTACCTAATCTCCACTTTCAGCTCTTTGCCGAACCCCTTGAACGAATTTTCGTGAGCGGGACCTAACATCTGATACTGAACTTGTGCCCTTCCTGTAAACTGCCCGCGTGACTTTCCCCAATCTGTATGTTACACCCTTCCCTGATAAGTGCGTTTAATGTACCAAACAGTTCTTTCCTTTTTCTCTCCTGCGGAAGCCTCCAGTCCAACTGATAACTTTTAATTCCCGTTCATCACCTTGCCCCCCTGATCGGACTCTCCAAACTTCGCGAGGCTTCTATAACAAGCAATCTTTTTGTCGGAATTGGGCTCCGTTATTTAGCAATTGCTGGAGGTCGCTTTCGCCGCCGCCCCCTTCAAGCGGCTCTTTCCTTGCCTCACGGACCAGCATTCCAGCCAACCAGTCTTAAATTTAAAGGTCATAAGCCCTATGTCTTTTCTTTGCGGGAGATTTTGCTACCCGACCATTTGGCCCATACTGGAAGCTATACATTTGATTCTACTATTGCTCCCTGAACAATTTCCCACGGTTCCTAGCCAACTGAATCGCTTAGCGGCCCCCTGGCAGCACTGAACTGCACATACATCCGGAACCCCCCGTTACGTTTATCTCTACTTCGTAAAGCTGAAGCTATTTCTCTCATTTCCCCCCGAACAGCACCCTTGCGTACGGAAGCCTGCTGAATGGAGACCTTTGTTCTCAAGCAATTTGGTTTTCCTTGTAACCTTCCCCTTGAATGAACCCTTGGAGGCGGCCCGGAATTTCGTTTTTCAAGTGGTCTTCCCTTTCGCTGACCTGTACAGTCCCCTCGCGCAGTTCCCTGCGACATAGTCCCCCCTTCTTCTTGGCATTTCTTGAATATCCCCCCCCCACTTTTACGTTCATTTTTTTGTCAGTCGGCTTACCATTGTCAACTAGAGGTTTCATTTTCCTGCCTTTTTGGATTTATGAGTTGGCCTTTTTCTTTTTTGATCATCTCCCAACTTGGCTCAGCTTTTTTTACTGACACCCGGCTGGGTTTCATCTTTTCCTCTGCGGTTCTCCCTCGATTTCCCATCCGCTATGGTCCCTCTTCTTGAGTTTATTTCTTTTAAAGTGGTATAACGTCCGTCCACCTTTTAACCAAATTTCTGTCTTTGTTTGCGCCCCTTCCAGTTAATTACCTTTTAATCTCCCACAGCCCGCCCCCCTCTGAAAATCACACCCCCTACTGATGTCCCTGATTCCGTTCAAATTCATCACTCCCAATTGATGTCTTCTGTTCCCCCGTTGTACGCCCATCGTATAGCTCAAGATTTCCGTCGAACCGCCGTCATTTTTTAGAACCTGAAAACATTTGTCTCACGTGGACGGTCCCAGCTCTATGACTTACGTGAACCGCCAAAAAGACCCACATTGATTCCCCTCTCGAAGCGAGGCCTTGAACCTGTCCCTAGAGAATGGATTCTTGTCGCCGCGGAATAACTAGATTCCCATTTCCTTTCAATAGCACACCGGCGGATGTATACTGACCTTTCTGTTGTTTATGTTTATCTGAGTTAGTCCCCGTCCCATGAACATACTTGAACTCCTCTCTTATAAGGCCCGACGCCCGTCGCTTCCAGGGGTCTCTTAAAGAGTTCTCTCTTGGCATTCCTTTTCTGTGGATCCGACGGGTCATTGTCAGGAGTGGGGAGAGCCTTTTCACTCATGTAAGACCTTCCGACACGCGGCACCGCTTGCAGATTTTTGTGAAGCAATCTTAGGCGACTTCAATGCATCTCGCGGTCACTTTTCTCTGATTCAGTTTAATAGGTACCTCGAGGTCTGGGATTTGCCCACCCCCCCATTTCAAACCTTGCGAACCTCAAGATGCGTCCGTCCACGCCCTCCAGGTAAAGTTTCCTCGCTGGTGCTGGGTTCTCTGTTTCTGACCTCAACATGACTTTCTTCTTGTAAACTACTTCGTCGTATTTCTCAAACCCAAGGAAGTTGGATGCTCCGGTAGTTGACTTTGACACGTGCCCCCCTTAGTGGGTTAATACCCCCAGAGATTGAGCCCCTCTCTTAGCTTGACACGATTCTGAGCCACTGTCATAGAGGGCCGTTTCCCACCTTACTTTCCCCCCCCCCACCGATAAGAAAGCTTTGTATCCGGAGTGGCTTCATCGCTGAGTGATACCGAAGGACTATTCCCCTGAGTTCAAACTTTTGATCTCACACACCTCCCCCTTAATTTATATATTATTTTAATCTCCCCTCCTTCGTGTTTTTGGCCGAGTCTGATGATTGCGCGGGTTTCGTTGTGATGCAACCTCCCTGCCGCAGCTTTTACGTTTGTCTACCGCTTATCAATTCCCCGAGTTACCTGTTTTGGAGCGTTCTTTCAAATTCGGCCATCGTATATCAACAGTTCGGCCGGTTTGCCCCCTGGTATTCGAACTAGCAGGGATGCATTCACACGACTTTCCCAGGTTGCCGCCCACATAATGAGTCCTCCCACTGCCTTTTTTGCATCATCAATCAGCAGAATCTTGTGAAAAGAGACGAGACCAGACAGTTGCGACTAAGAACCACCCACCACTACCCCTCCGCACGCCAATTTCCTGGCGCGTTTCCTTCAAAACCACCTTCGTGATGCATGACAGGTTTCCTTGTTGCGGACCCACCCACCTCCATCGATACCCGCTCGTTCATGACTCGGCATTTTAGGTGACCGCTGATTTTTAATTATTTCGTGGCCGCAAGAGTGCCTTCACACCACTTCAATTTCTTCTCCAGCAGCTTTTGTGGTTACTTCTTCACTTTGGCGCCCGTCGTTTCTCTCAAACAAACTTGACTCCGTCGCGCCCCCCCTCCTCTTGGGACGCCCCTGCTGTCATTTGAACCCCACGGAGAGCAGTTTATCGTTTCCAATTTCAGAGCATTCGAAGTTACACTCGTAAATTCATCCCCCGACTTCCTGAACCTATGGCCCGCTGTCGCGTTCTCACACCCCTCTTGATGCTATGTAGGACGCCTTTAAGCCGGTAATTGCCGCATCCGACAAATTCCCCATTCCTTCCTGTTTTCGCCGCCTCAGATACATCGCTTATTTTTCCATCAAGTGGCTTTTTGTCGCCCTCCCCTAATCCTCGTGATGTTTTTTTCCCTTCGACCCAATTTTTCTCTGAAATGAATTTTGCGTACATAGTTTTCTGAAGAAACCTCCTCTGTCTTCATTCTCGCGCCGAAGAATAGTTGTCATGGATTTATGACCTTTGTCTGCAACTTTTGACGTCGTCCTTGGTGCATTTTTTCTCCCTCTGGCTAGCTCTTTCCCTATTTTTCCCGGGATTAGACACTTTCCCCTCTCAAGTGCGCAACCCTGCCCCAATTTTTGCGAGAGTTAGTTGCGTTCAACTGTTTTCGTCTGTGAACCCCCCCCTGAACGAGTTTTGTCGATCTTTTCACCGATTTATCTCCCCTGACCGGTTCATTGAAAACCCCCCTGCGTCAGTTCCTTCCATTCAACCCCCCCAAAGCTTGCGACCTTTTATGGCCGTAACATTTTCGCAGGCCAAGGCCAGATCAAATCCTCCCCCCTACCTTCAATTACCCTGCCACTCCTTTGTACAACCATGGTGCGTTGCTGCAGCACGTTCAGACCGGCGTTTTGCGTTCAAGGCCCTGCTACGCCCCCAGTTCGGTTTGCGCTCTTTCCGCTGGCCTGCCGCCCGCGGTAGCGCTACCATTTCGTCCTGTCACCCCGCTTAACAACAAACACCCCCTGACTTCAAGAGCTCGCCCCCCCCCTTCTGCGAAGTTCTAAGGTATTACAAGAACACCCCCCCCTGCGTTGGACCCAATTTCCCTCTTAACACAAGCCTTCCGTGCCCAAGTCATGCGTGTCATGTATCGGCGATGTTCCTCTCTCGATGACCCTTCTCCGTCACATTCAACACTTAACTTTTTGGCCGGTTGAAGGATTTCGGTATCCATTGTCACGCTCGCGCCCTTTCCTTGCACGTCCGTCCAGACCACCGCGCCGTCCCGCAATAGCATTTTCTAGGAAGGATTTTGCCCCGGGAGGCTCCAAAAAGAAAAGCTTCCCTCCGTCAGACCCCTGTATGACCCCTTGGTAAATTTTCTGGCGTTGGTTCATGCGGTAGGGGACGTACGGCTTAACTGGCATCTGAGAGCCGCATTGACGTCGGCGGCACTCCTCCCCTGACGATTGCTCAGATTGATAACTTGCCGCCATTTTTAAGACCAAAACGACTCTGAGAGTTTCAAGTCCAAGAGTTTTCCCTAGACCAGTTGTTCCTGGTTCAATTATGTCCGGATCAGCTTATTTCTATTGATGCTGAAGATGATCTCCCCCTCCGCGGAACGTTTAATCTCCCCCCTTCCTTGGGTCGAAACCCCCATATCTGCAGTCCCAACGCTGGGCCAGTGTCTTTAATGGGTCCCGTTCTCACCTTTTTACTCCCGGAACCTGTTCGTCCGCGACCAAGACGATTCTTTTCTCATTTTCTTGCCAGAGTAATTTCCCATATACGGTCTCACGGTCCGGTCTTTATTGGCTATGAAGGGCACGCGGATCATCCAGGCTTTTCAAATACGTGTTCTCTTTCCGTGAGCCTTACCAGCTTGCAACCCCTTCATGACCAAGGGCCCTTTTCTCCAGTTTCCTGTCCCCGCGGTCGTCGAACTTTCTATCAGGTCTCCCTAAGGTTCTTTCCCAGAGCTATATCCCTTTTGAAAGATGCCTCCTGAAGAGATCGACCACAGAAATGAGCTAATGACCCACTCTGCCCCTTTGAGGCTGGTGTTTGGACCTTGCAAACTGCCTCTCTTCTCCCGAACGGGCTTAACTCCTCGACCGCAGCTCCGGACACCGGCAGCTTTGTTTTATTCCGGTACCTAGTTCGGCTTCCCCCCATTTGTCCTAGGCAGATTTTTTCCTTCGAAAGATCAGAACTTTCCCTTTTTCTGCTTCCGTCTACCAGACCTGCCAGCCTTAGGGAAGCATGCAAACTGAGCATTCAAGTCCCCCTCTTTAGGTGTCGGTTCGTGCTTCCTCCTTGATATGAGGCGTTGGTTTGTGCCTTCCGGAAAGACTTTTTTCGTAATTTACGTTCTACACTTACATTATTTTTACGACTCCTATGTTTGTTGCGACTGATGAGTGCGCAAGTAGGACACCCTCCGCACATGCTTCCAGCCCAAACCCTAACTGCCCCGATCAACGTTTTCTTTTCAACCCTGACGTTTTCCAGTATCTTTGTTCCCCCTGGATTTCTCCCGATAGCTGCATGTATTGTATCGCGTCCCTCTGAAAGCGTCTTATCTTCGCCTTCCCCTTCCAGGACCCATCCCAAAGTTTCTTTCCGATCCTATTTCCTGAAGTCCCCGCTTCTTTTGCGCTGTGTCCGTGTGATTCCCCTTTATATTGTCCGTGAAATGGAAACAGTCCTGCTTTTCTTCCCTCCTAGACCATTTTCATCTCTGCCGCGCATGGACTGTGCAGCCCTTTTGGAGGGCAGCGCCTTTCCTCTGTGAATCCGCCTCGCTTCCATTTATTTTCCAATCTTCGCGGCGCTTCTGACTCACCCCGTTCCGCGCTTGCTGATCTGGGTCGGCGACCCTATTGACCTCCAGCCCTTTTCCTGTCTTGGCATTCCCGTTTTGTGCCAGCTTTACGGGATCACGGTAACACCTTCCGGCATTTGCACGCTTTGGCTCTTTAAGTTGCTTCCCCGTGTTAGCCCGGTTTTCTCGGCACGGTGCGTAACGGAATCTTCCCATGACTCTTCCAACTTTGATCGTCTGTTTCGCTTTCCGCACATTTTTTCATTACATGGACGGCCCCCCCTCACTAAAGCCGAGTGTTCATGGCTTGTTCAACCACTGGCGTCGGGGCGACTGTTCAAACGTTCGAGTTGACTTTTTCGCATCAGTTTCCGCACCCAGTCAAGTACTTACGCGAAAACCTTCAGCAACCAGCCGAGGAGAACATCCTCAGGCTTCTTCTCTTCCCGCGTATTGTTTGGTCCCTTTCATGGCGATTTGTTATCTGCGCAATAAGTGCCGGGGAGGTGTCCTCCGCCGTGGAAGCTCGTCGATGCCGTTTGAATTAACCCCGCATTAGCCAATCACTTTCCCCCCTTTCACTTTTTCTTTATTCGAGCGGTTTGCTTACGCTTTGCCCAAATTACGTGCCTCTCGATCAATGCGTTATGCTCCCTCCTTAATGCGTAACCGGATGTCCCTTGTCACGTGCGAATGGTTCCCAACTGGACAGAAAGACTTTTTCATCCTTTTCCTTCCCCCCCCCGTTCCCGGCGAGAAAGTCTTATCCGAGTTTGTGCTCTCATGACACCTTCCCCATTGAAATTTTCCTGAACTTTTTCTTTTCCGGAAATGGATTCCCCTTTTGTCTTTTGCATTTTTGTGTTCTTACGGAGACCATTCCGCTTCCACTGCGAGAGTTCTTTTTGTCCTGTGGTTTACCCTCTTGGAGGTGACTTTTGCGAATGTCGCTCCAGAGTTTCCCTTTCCTCTACAAATCTCTCTTCGTGCTTTCCCTCCTTAACGCATCCACTCCGTTATGACGTTACCCCTCGGTAAGATTTAAACATCCGAGTTGTGATTTGGTGTCCGGATTGATCTGCCTTGGCCTTCGAAATGCCTTCATTTCCTCCGATAAAAAATGGAGTTTCTTTTCCTCCTTTCAATATTGTTTTAATAATTGATTTGCCGTCCTCACCCGGAGTTCCGACGATCTCCCTTCCCCGAGTTCGTGATTCTTTTTCTTTTCCCCCCGGTCGTGTACTCCACCTTCGCGACCCACCCCAATTGGGTTTGTTCGAAACTCAGTCTTTACTCACTTCTCCCCTACCGATCGACCGACCTCTTCCACCATAACCACTCGCTTCACTCGGCAGCGTCCACAAAATAATCCCCGCCAATTCCAAAGAGAGCTTATTCGCGAGTCGACCTCTCTTCTCCTCTTTACCCGCGCTCGTAATGGAAGTCCCCCTGGGAACCCAAATTTTGTCGAAGCCCAGGCCCATCTGACTAGGCCGGACGACCACCCCAAGCCCCCACTATGCTATCCTAAGAAGTTTCTGCTTTCCACATTTCTGCGATTCTATTGCGCCTGCGTTCCAGTCCCCTTTGCAAGGAAAGGTTCCCCCCCTATCAATTTTTGATGTTCTCTTCATTGGGAATCTGTTCCAGGAGGTGGAAGGTCCTTTACACCCCTATCTTTTTTGCTGCTTTATGCACCATTCACCCCACTGATTGTCTTTGGTTCTACATACCGCCGGTCAGTGAGATAATCCAATAGGATTATTTTTTCCTACTGAAGGCGTCATGGGAGGATCAAAGTCCCCCCCTTTGCCGATGAAGAAACTGCTTTATGCGTAGGAAGTTTTTGTGACCTTCCCTCTCAGGAAGTACGCTAAAATCTTGTTTCCTCCCCTTTGCTTCTTTACTTCAATCGGTTAATCGAGGTAGGTGATCTAACCACCCCCCCCCCCCCCCCCCCCCCCCCCCCCCCCCCCCCCCAAACCTTCATTGCGTGGGTGAGAACCTCTCCTTCCTCCGTGGCGGTCGATTTGGAGTTGTGACTACTGTTTTCTTCCCTTCTGCCCGCATTTCCCTTCCTTCCCCATATCGGCTTTGCTTCTGTCTTGTTAACCCCGCCGTTGGTCTGGAGACCAAGTAGTGAATTTCAGGAAAGTGTTTTAATATCCTTCCCCCGACTATGACTGATAGGAGAAATTGTCTCCCTCGCCCTGTCGATCGCTTGTGCCGAACACCTATTGACCCCGCCGAATACCCTCTTTCCCTTTCTGGCTGTGGATTGCTTTTTCTTATTTTTACCTGCCCACATCCTTCGCTGATCGTTTTTCCTGAACCCCCGAGAACCTGACCATCTTCCCTCTTCTCCATCTATTTTAATCTCCTATTTTGTTTTTGTTCCCTCGTTAATGGAAGGGTTTCCTTTTTTTGATGTTAACGACTGCCGCCCGATGGTCGGGCGCCGCACCGGATGACAGCTTTAACGCCGAGCCCCCGAGTTTGGTTTTTGAAATCCTTCTTTTACCACTCGCGAGAAAGTGCGGTCAGGAATTCTCCGGGGTCCTCTCCCCTCCGCCCCTATCTTCTTAGATCTTCACAAATTTCCTGCAGTAAACCTCGGCCTCCCACACGGAAGTTTTTCTTAAATCATGACCTCAGACGGAATATCTTTAAACCCCAAAGGCCGACGCCGTGAAAGTCCACTTTTTGTGCCGTTCCTCAACAAGGGTAAAACTACCCCTTACGAAAAGGGACCGCTGCGCTTGTCCTCCCCACTCAACTGCGATGATGCTCCCCAGTGTTCATTGTCGTTATCAACCTGACCAGATCACGCGCGTGCCCTGCCTTTTAAGCGAAAATTTTAGGCTCTGCGCTAATTTTGTTCTTCTTCGGCCGCCTTTTTGGCGGGAACCCCCCCAGGCCATAGAGGCTCTTCGTGGCAATCACGTGGCGCCTTGAGCGAGTGCCGACGGTCTCACCACTGACGCCGTTTCGGCCCCACTCCCTTGAGGGCCACTCGAGAGATGTGAAGGTCCCCGTTTCCGTTAGTGTCCTCAGTCGTGTGACGGGGTCCCCCCAGGTAGAGCGAAATTATTAAATGAGTTCCCTGGACATTTCCCCTCATGACCCCTTTGCAACATTTCTCTTTTTCCTCGTTATAAACCTCTTAGGCTATTTCGCGGACTTTGGCATTTTCAGATTTTCGAGTGGAACTCAGGAGACAATGACTTCCCTTCTTTTATGCAATTTTTCACTGAAGAATCACCCCCTTTGCCCCGGGATGAACTTCGTTGGCTTTTGTTGTTCAGGACTACTTCCAGGATGGGAATGTTTCCTGCCTCCCAATTTTTTTTTTTTTTCAGTTTGGCCCCCATGAATCGCGTGTGTCTAGTAACGGCCAAGCCGTTCGCAGCTTTATCTGTTCTCGATCCCTCTCCCGACGAATCTCATTGTTGCCTTTTTTTGCTTCTTGACGCCGGACTGCTTGACAGCTCGTACTTCTTTTCTTTTTTCGGCGGTTTTTTTTTCTGCGCTTTTGGTGAGAATTTCCTCCCCTTACCTGCAAGTTTCAAACCACGCCCCACCTTTGTGAGCAGTCGTTGCGTTCCCCTCTCCCCTGTTTTTTCCCGCACCCCTCCGACAACGCTTTGCCAGTCGTTCCCCCATCCCTCTTACGCTTTCACGAATTGTGTATGAACCCACTTCTGAGGAACGGCACCCCTTCTCTTTTTATCGGCGATTACATGTCGCAGTCCACGTTCACAGCTCAAGGTTCCTCCCCCCCCCCCAGACAGCGCGACCAGGACTACCTCTGGTGACAACTGTTTTTTATCTTCACGTTCAGAACCGCCCTGTACTTTAGTTCAAGACCCTTTCCTTCCGCTGCTTGGGCTCTTTCGCAGTGGATTTCCGCCGAGTTTTCGAGTTCGTCAAGTCACAGCCCGCCCGTACCCCCACCGAAATTCCTTACCGCCTCGTATAGCAATACTCCTTCTCTACAATCACACCATCGTCGACAAATTCTTTCCGGCCAGACTTTCCCCAAGTTGCCAATTTAATTGGCTCTTGTTTATTATCGAGGTTAAGATCTCGATGACTCCCCCTTCGCGCCCTTACCAGTAAAAGTTTTGCCCTGGTTGCCTTCCCTGCGGACAGTGACGCTTCGCGACTCTTTGGTTTCTCCAGTAACTGGCCTCCCTTTTCGGAAAGAATCCATTTCTGCCTTGCTGGGATTTGCCAATGTGAGGTACCAGTCCCAGATATAAGACGAACAAGGTTCCTTCTGCTCAACCTTTCAGACATTCCTGTTTTGGCGCTGGTTAATAATGTCTTTTTGGGTTCCGGATTCCCTTCACCTGAATCGCCGCTGAGGCGGCGGACAAGTCCTCCCCGTTGTCCCTTGTGCGCAGATCTGCATAACAGTGCCCCCCCCGTTACGACCACCCGCCTTTGCTTGATGAAGAGGTTTTTTTAGCTCGACTTGTTTGATTTTTCTCCTCCCGTTCTGGCGCAATTTCTGGAAATACCCCAGTTAAAGTTTCTTGAGCGGCCCTCTTGCTGCGCCCAATTCACAGCAACGGTTACCCTCCCCACTCCCCTCCGTTGTTCAAACAATCCTCTTTCACCGCTTTCCAATCCTGGGAAGGCTCGGCCGTCCTAGTATCAAGGGAACCTGTGCGGCCCCCCGCCGACCTCTCCTTCTCATTTTCTGCACTCCTTATTTCATATTGGTTATTCCCCGGACGCATAGGGAAGGTGATTACTGGCCCCTGAGATTGATCACCAGGTGCACATTCCGTAGTTTCCAGTGAGCCATTCCCTGCCTTGCAACACTGTGCATCAGCATCCTTGCCCCATGCTTTTGCTTTTCCGGAGCCCCTCGCCTCGCATATTCGACTACCCGTCAAGATCTTGCGATCAGTTTGGCTTTTTCCGCAGCGCTTCTCATTTCTCCACGATGATCCCTGAGGAAGAGGATCGCACAGCGAATACACAATTTCGCGGCCTCACACCCAGTGCTCTGCGTTTTCAAGGCTTTTGCGGGCCCGTGCCATTCATGCTAGGTTCCCGAGTGCTTAATTGCATCCTCGCGCCCGTTTCCTTCCAGCCTCTTTGGTCCCCCCCATTCAGGAAAATAGTTCCGGCCTGACAAGTGGATTTCGCCGCTACTGGTGCCCCTTTTCCTCCGTCGAAAAGATCATACGAAGAACGCTCGCGGCGATCAAAAGCACTCTGAACATCTCGTGGCCGCATGCCCCCTTTTTGCATGTAATGGAAACGCCGTTTTTTTTTGGTGGCGCACCCTGTGAGACTTGTTCGGTTGATGCTTTTGACCGCTGTGAGGAGGGTTCTTGCCCCACTCATCCTTTGGTCTTGTTTCTCCTTCCTCCCTTGGTTTTTTTTTTTAGTTCTTGAGTTGCCGTACAGGAGTCCCACAGAACATGCTTTCCTCCCCTCTTTTTTTTGTTTTTCCCTTTCCCAACTTTTCCAATGAAAAACCGAACACCTCTTTTTTTCATTTATGTTTGCAACCTGAACTAGTTTTCCATTACTTTTCCCGTTTGCGTCTTCCACGATATTTCTGCGTCTTGTCTCTTTCGAGACAACGAGTTCTTAATTTCCGCCTTATTATCAATCGCTACTGACGACATCCTTTCGGTCCGACACCTCTTATTGTCCTTTTTCCCCCCTCTGGGTAGCGTGTCTTTTTTGTCCAGGAGGGGAAATTGCTAAAGCGTATTCCCTATCCGTCGCCTTTTGCAATGGCTTCCCCCCCGCCTGCTTTCGCCATGCAGTGGTTTCATCCTGAAGGCATTTATTTCTCTGTCTTCCCTACTCTCTCGGTGCATCTTATCCCCTGATCTGAGAGCTCTTTCGGCACGCACATTCTCCGACCGCTGATCGGCTTTTTTTCGAACTTTCGGACGCAAGCCAATTTTTGTTTCGCTTGGAATCCGTGTTTTTTACCTCCCGTAAAGTTTCTACCCGGTTCCAACTCCCCTTCCTTGGCACGCTGTTATTGATCCTTTCTTTTTTGCCCCTTCGAGCCTGCCCCGCGGCAGGTGCTTTTCCTGTTTAACCGAAATGAGCTTTCCCCATCAAATCTGAATAAGTTCTGGCGGGAGCCCCACATTGGCTTGGTCCAATTCAGTAAAATTAGGTGATGCAAGATGTTCCCTCAACAACCTTCACCGATCAGTGGACGAAGTCAAGTTTGCCTTGGCGAATCAAGTCGGCATCCATCCAAGACTGATCATATGCCTTCTTCCCCCCCTTCGCACGAACCGTCGTCCCGGAGCAAAGAGAGTCTTCTGAAATCTTGCTCCTACCTTAGTTGTTTTTCTCGGAAATGGGAGAGTTCTCCGTCTCCCAGTGAACGGGTTTCTCCTTCCAGAATCTTCCCCCGGCGCTCGATGTCCGTTTCCCTGAACCCTTTTCCCCCGCACAAATCATTCCCCACCATAGGGGTTCCGCTGTGTCTTCTTGAGCTGTGTTGCTCCCCGCCATTTTCCAAAAATCCGTTCTGCGCCCTCTATCATTTGCGCTCTTCTATGCTTTCCCCGTCCATTAATGCACATTGTCTCTTGCCACCATCTGCTCGCGAAGCGGCCCCAACTGGCGTCCTCCTTAAATCACCGGCCCAACGTTACGTGGTTTGAAGGCCGACTGTTTTCCATCGAGCTGATCTATGCGACGCACTCCCCCTTTCCCGTCTGCCCCTTTTTCCCTTGGCACGGAGAAAATTTGTCGCCGGAATTGGGTGTGCTTTTCACAGGCCTTAATCTATGACATTATTGCTGATTTCTAGCGGAATCCCCGTGTTTTCCTCTTCTTTGACTTTGCCAGTCGTTTCCAGTAAGATAATGAAACGGGTCGCTACATGAGCGCCCCGAAGGTCGTGAGCCTCTTTCTTGAACTCAACCCCACAGCCGTTCTGAAAGTGCTCGATGCCCTTTTCTCCCATTGTAAAATAGTCTGTTAATGGCGCATGTCTTTTTAGAATGCTTTCTTTTTGCATGCAGACTTTATCCCCCCTAGCGATACCACTTTCCGAGACTTTTGCAGGCCCTTCACATACGCGGGGTTCTCCCCAGCCTTCGTCCTATCCCCGCCTTTTTTTCCAGAGATCTCTTCAACGCGTTGTGCGTTCTTTTCTTTTACTTTTTGAGGTGAACGTCCCCCTCTACCAAACTGTTTGGCTTTTCTTTCTTTCGTTTCGCAACTTGCAGGTGTTCCCCTTCTCCCAAGCCTCCCTCCCTCTGCCTCCGCTCAACTCCCATACGACGCTGTCTTTGCCGCTTCAAAAAATTCATCAAACTTTTTTAAGCACACGCTGATTCTTTTCCCCGGTCCCCCTATCGACCTTTTGTTCCTCTTTAACGCGACCTCCGTCATGGCCGCCCGTCAAAACCCTTTGTCGACTGGAATCTCCGCCCCCTATCTGCCTTACCCGTCCCCTTCAAAAACCTCCCACTTGATTTAACTATTTCGAGTAGGATTGTTTTGGAAAAAAATTGCATTTTTATTGTTATTTCATTTTGGGTCTACCCGCTTCCATGCTTTAATAAATATACCATAGGCGGATTTAGACGCTCCCGCTCTTTTCACTGTTTAACTTTCTTTTTTTAGGGGAAAGTAGAACTGTCCCTCCATGAACTCTCGTGAATGCTCTTCAGGAAACCACGATCACCCCGTCCGTTGTCTCCCCATTCCCCCCAGCGTAGTTGCTTTTTCCAGCCTCCCTCTTTTTTTATTTGGCGCGACCTGTCCCAAGGGACGGCGGTCCTCGCTCCCCCACATGACAGTACTCTTTCGTCCCATGTCGTTGGTTGTCAACCCCCTTGCCGGAAGCGATATCACTATATTCGCCGGTCAAAATGCTCGTCCTTTCTCACTCCAATATGATTCTCTTAGGTCTGGGAGACCCCACCTCCCTTCTCTTTGACCCCCCCTTCCTTACTTTTTACCCCCCACTCTCTTCTTCTCTCTCTCGTTCTCCCCCCCCTATTCCTGCCCCCACCTCTCTCCCGCCGGTCTCTCCCCCCTCCTACCTTCCTTCTGCCTCCCTCCTCTTTTTCCCTCCCTCTTTTCCCCCCTCTCCCTTCCTGTACTCTACCGCCCCCTCCTTATTCTGCCCTTTACCTCCGCCTTTCTCCCCATCCATCTCATTCTTCCTTCTCTCCACCCCCCTGATCTCCCCTTCACTTCCCTCCATCCTTCCTTTCAACCCTCTCCCAACACTAACTGTCCTTGAATCACTAGTTTTTGAGGAACAGCCCTCCGGAACTTTTCTTCAGATGTATTTGGTTTAGCCTGTTGCGCAAGGTTCACACCCTTTAATGTTTTGACCATTTGTACCTATAGAGTAGATAGGATTCCCCAAGGACCGTTGCGTTGCACTCTTAGTTTGGCCAGGCAGTCGTTTGTCCCCCTCTACCCTTCCTTTGCTCGATTCTCTCCCTCCGCCATTTCCTACCCTGTTTTTTTTTTGTTTTTTCTCGATCGCTTTTTGCAGAACCAAAAAGCCTGCCTTCCTCTGATGTTTATTTCTTCTTTCCGTTCCCCCCTCCTGTTTAGTCTCCGTTAAATTCCTGCCGGCAGTCGTTTCTAAAAAGAGCAAAACGATTTTCCC
>Ga0179593_1310455_pt1 | contig 16371 bp, 14 predicted proteins | sample CZODoug2_1_08_16_FD_185931 | JGI IMG/M metagenome (GOLD analysis project Ga0179593, IMG submission 185931) | Vadose zone soil fungal communities from Angelo Coast Range Reserve, California, USA - CZODoug2_1_08_16fungal (PacBio error correction) | ecosystem: Environmental > Terrestrial > Soil >... | reverse complement strand
GTGTGCGCCCCCTGTCACGACCCGTGCGAAGGTTTTTTCTGCTTTTGCTCTCCCGGCGACGTCTCTTTTCACTATGCTGACCGGGCCCGCAACACTCCCTAACCCTGCTGCTCGCGCGCGTAAAACGCCTTCCCGTGTTCGACTGGTGCTTCCCACTGGGTCTTTCCTCTCCCTCGCAGCTGCAACCCCCACTTTGCAAACTCCTTTTGGGTGTCCCATGCTTGGTCACCCGGTTTTTTTCAGGCTCGTTTTCATTTTTTCCTTTCCTCCTCCTCTCACGTTTCTATTCTCCTCTCCTCCTTAATGTCTTCTTTCCCTTGTCTTTCAATAGGTGATGAATTCATACTCAGACCCAGGAACTACGTACCGTCTTTACATAGGGTAGAGGGCTCCCCCAACACTCCCAGCTCTTAGCCTTCTGTGGACCGGCCCAGAAAAAAGCAGTTTTCCCGTTTCTCCTTTGTTTTTTACATTCACCAGGCATCCTTTCCTTCCGCGACCTAGCTTGACTGTCTTTCCTAATCCAAATCAGTCGGAGATACTTTTTTTCTTACGCTTTGACGTTGTAGACCATCCCCGTCTTAGATGTAGGCAAGACGTTTACCCCCTTGCGGCTATTCAACGATCTTTTGCCGAGAAGCCCCCCCACAATGCCCCTTTCCAAATTTGCTTTTGTCGCCCCTCCTCTGCTGTCATCAAGACCGACCGTAATACCCAAAAAACCGTCCCCGCGCTCCTCAGACTGCGTCTCCTTTCCAAACGCTGACCCTATTTACCATTCTACGCGGATCAGGCACCCCTCGCCGACACCTGGCTGCCCCGCAATGGTAAATTCCAAAACGGTGTGGCTCCCGAGTGGTCTCTTAACTTATTTTCCGTGCCTCGTCTTTTTCCAATGAAACCAACCTCGCAGGAGGGCCGGTTGGTTCAGCCCCTGTCTCTTTTGTTTGTGAGTGGTTTCCCCTTTTACGCCCCCCTGGCCATTGCCCCCCCCCCCCCCCTTTTTTTTGATTCCCATCTCGCGCGATTCCTTTCGCTGCGTTTCTTCTTTGCCCCCTATCTGTTTTGACGGCAATTCAGAAATTTCCCGTCGCTTCATCTCTTTCCATGACGTGCTCTCCCTTAGCCTCCATCACGGGTGCGGCACCGGGAGGCCCGGTTTATCTCCTGAGTCCCCTGGTTTTGCAATACCGGAGGCGTCTACTTCTCGTTCTTTCTCTTTTTCGACATTCTGCGACTCCTTTCCTTTTTCCTCTTATTGCAGACTTTTGGTAAATCTCAGTTATCTGGGATCGTGGTGCCAGTCTGATGTATCTAATTTAGTACTGCTCTGAGTCCTTCATCCCGCGACCTTACGTGAAAAAGACGCTCCATCTCAAAGTCCAAGGTATTCTCCTGTTTAACAGCCCCTTGTAGCAACCTTATATTGTTCGGTCACTGCCAAGATAGCAAGAAATGCGCTGAAGCGATCACAAATCCCACGGATTCCCTGTGATCCTAATCCCTTTGTTTCAAAAACTTGCCACATCTTGGCAGTTTTCTTCCTGGCAATACGAAAGTCTGTTCCTTTTTAGATGTCCTTGGATACTAGCTCTCCGGCCTCACTTCTAGTGTGCGATTTCTCTTTTTCTGCCTCCTTTCTTCTCGTTGCCATGCTGCTTCCCATTCATCGATTTCACTCGACCTTTCCTATTGCGGAGTCATCTGGGAAAGACATCCCGCAATCTTCTCCTTTTATGAATACCAAACGTTTTCGACTGCCCGACAACTCTGGGGGGGACTGCGCTGCTGTGTGTGCGTTGATGGAAATCTGCGCCTGCTCTACTCTCTTTATTTTTTTTTGCACCATAAACCCCCTTCTTAGTTTTTTCCTGCCCGGCTAAGGGTGAAACACCACTGACAGCAGACAAAATCAGTTATCGTTGTGCAGATGCGCTTTTTCTGATTCTTTCCTCCCTCCTCTTGATGTTTTTTTACTCGATCAGCGGGACTTTTTTCATTCGCCCCCTTCTGGCTTGCGGCTCGTTTTCTTTCATGTGGGTGGGGGGGTTTGCCCCCCCTCTTGGAGGGCCTTCTAAGCCGGTGAGTTCTGGTTTTCACGCCAAATAGATCTTCCTTAGTCTGAGCGCGCTTTTCGTTTCCATCAACGCACCGTTTTCCCCCCCTGTGTGGTCCTGTAGTCGCTCAACTGTTGGGATTATCCTTCTTTCTTGCGACGTTTCTTTGCCTCTTCACAGAATTCTAAAGTCCACTTATTTTCTTCTATGACTCTGTCTTTTTCCTTTCGCAATTGGCTCTTCAACCCAAGAACCTACTCTTCCCGTCTCCCCTGTACCTTCTTTACTTCCCTTTTTGTGAACGTCCCCTTTCACGTTCACTGACATGAGGAAAGATGGATTCTTCTGCAATCATCTATGTTTCAGTTTCGTTCTCCCTTTGGCCTCTTCATTCTTTGTTCGTCGGTAGAATTGTTCTTTCTTGATTGATTAACCTCCTTTTCGCTCTCTAATAACTATCGATTCCCGTCTTTTGATCTGGGCAAGCCCTGTTTGTTGGTCGATTTTTACGATCTGGCTTTCTCGTCGTTCTTCTCTCTAGTCAGGAAGAACCTTCTTCTATTTTCCAGTGCTATGTTCCTCGTTTCTTTTCTTTTCGCACGCAATTTCAACTGCCTCGCGTTTTCCCTCGCAACCCTTTCCTCCCTCTCTTCTGAGCCCGTTCTTTGTTTACCCTGGTTCTTTTGATCACTCCCTTTCCCCCGCGCCCCCCGGTGGCCTTTGCTTTTTTCGAAAAGTGAAGTTGTCTTCCCTGAGGAAATTTTTCTTCCTTTCTCTCTGTTGAGCACCCAGTAGGCGAATTCGTCCTCTTGTGTCCCCTCCATCCTGGCTGGAATTCTTACCCAGTTTGGGCCCCTATGACCACTTATCTTTCCGGCCGGTTCAGCCCCTATCTTTCCTTCCGTTTCCTTTTTTTTCCTGGCCTCATATTACGGCGCCTTCTCTCTATGAGGTAGATAACCTTTTCTTCTTTCCGTTTCCGGATTCGCGTGCCAGGGGGCGGTTGCAGTACGTCCCCCCCAACTCTTTTCTTTCTTTTTTCCGTCCCCTTTCAGGCGCAGGCCCCCCAACTCTTCCTTCCCCCTACTTTGGTTAGTAGGAGTGATGACCCCGCGCTCTTTCCTTTGGCGCTTAAATCTTTGTACGCTTTGTAAAGAACTTGGCTCTCCTTTTGCTCTTCGCGTTTGTCCCCCCCTTCTGCCCCCCTTTTCCTCGGGAGTCTATTTCTCACCGTCAACGGACCGCCACCGTCTCCTCTCTTCGCCTACTTGATTTGGGATTCTCCTGGCCACCCTGCTCACGTCAGTCCCCTTCTCTGTCTCTTTTTCTGTTGAATTTAACTACATGTCACTGACGTTTTGGGGTCTGTGTCAGCAGTTACCCTCCAGTGCATTTGGATGAGCCGTTCCCCAAATAGTTTGCCAGGTCCTCTTTTCATGATTTGCAGGAACTTCCACTTAAGACCGGGATTAATATTTTCTTTCCATTCTTCTCGTATCCCCGATCGAGGTTGGACTTTCCATGAACGTTCTAAACCGGGCTCTTTGGTCCCTTTCCTAATGATGTTGAGAGTTTCTTTATCGATTTGTCAGTGCGGACACAACCCGCTTTCCTTTCTTGTTACCTTTTGAACGCCAGTCCGATATAGTTCCTGAGGAGCGTTTTTACGTCTAGAGAGCTTTTTTTCATCGGTTCGCCTTGCCGTTTTTCACCTTTTGAAATAGATTCCTTTTTCTCCGGCATCCTTGTTCCCCCTGTGAATTTCCACATTCCTCCCCCTTTGTTCTTTTTTTTTCAGGAGATTTGTTTTTTCCCCTGCTCTCCTTCTTCCTTACATTCTTTGACTCATTTCCCCGCTTCTTTGTCCTCCCCACACTAACCCCGGACCCCACCTGTGACGTGCTGCCTAACCCTCGATAATTAGTAATAGACCTGCACTTTTTTCCACGGGGTTCCCTTCGCCCAATGATACCAGCCCTGCTCCTCGTCAATCCCCCCGGACAAAAGCGACTCCCAGATTAGAGCTGCATTGTTTCCGGTTTGCTGTATCCCCGGAATTTTATTTTCGCTGCTTTTATTCCCCGCGACGCCTTAATTTCTCATCACTTTTTTTCTTTTCCATCTCAGAATGCACCTCTTCCTTGAACTCCTTATAATTACCGTTGAAGCTTATTATCTTCCCAATCCACTGATGAACAGTAGATTACTTTTTGGGACCTTCCTCCCCCAAGACGCACGCTCCACAACCTTCCCTCATAGATATTAGTCATTTTACTTCTTAATGGTTTCAGTTTGCCTCACTAACCACAACAAAAGTGGTCTCCTTCTTTTCTTTCCGCCTTGACTTGCTCCACAGCTTACTACCTGACGTTGGCCTCTTTTTCACCCCCCGGGCCGGTCTTCCCGATCGGGAACGTTGAAGACTTTTACCCCCAGCGTTCCAAAGGGATTCCTTTTTTCTCGCCTCCCTCTTGCAAAAGCGGTTTTAATGTGCAAGACCGTCCGGCATACACCCCCCCCAAAAAAAGTCGAGTTTTTTTTCGATGCCTGTAGTACGTTCCATATGCCAGCTTTTCCTTCTCCTTGTCTTTTCCGCCGTCTCGTCCACTGTTTTCCCCACGGTTCCGTTTTGAAACTTTGGGGCCTAAAGATGATCTACCCCTTCTTGTCCTGCGCCGCCTCGCAACCTTAGTTGGTTGGTCGATCCCGTTACTGCCGGGTTTTTTCTGGTCCTCCCCCTGGGTTCATTATAAGTGAAAAACTTGGCTTACATTTTGGCATTCGCCCCCTCTTCAAGCGCTCGTTCGCTCTCTTTTGTCAACCGCTCTCCGCTACTTACCTCCTTCTTTTCCTCGAACAACGCTCGCTGTTACTCTGTCTTCCTTGCGTCCAAGCCTTAGGTTTTGATGTTACCTCGGCCCCCGGGCGCCGCAAATCGATGCGTTTGGTTTTCGGACATGGTTTTCTCTCCATAAGCTATTTTCAGGTTTTTCTGTTTTCGTTCTTCATTCAAAAACTGGCTCCGATTTTCGGGATTTCAGATTCTGCTTTTCCGTTTAACTGCTAAAGATAGTTTCCGCTTCTTTGAAACCCCGAGGTCCTTTGCGCCCCAGCCAAACGTTGTATTCCCCACGTCTCTTCAGGTAAGTGAGATTTCTTTTCATTCAATTTTTCCCTTGTCAGCTTTCCGAGGCAAATCTATTGCCCCACTGGATCCTCCTCCTTTCTACACGCCAAACTACCCCCGATGTCCTTTACTCAGTTAAATAAAGAATGCTTTTCGCAAGGCTTCCTTAGCTTCGTCAGAGCCACGTGCCCCCAACCATTGCCGTTTAGAAGGACTGAAGGAATAGGTGGCTTCTTTTTTGATCGGCCCCACTTCCTCCCTCCTAGATTCTATAGGCAATCCCTTTGACTATTGCGGAGAATATCTGTTTTACGAGCCTCCTCGCAGAGTCCAAGGCAGTTCGTTGAGTCATGTCCTCCCCCCACCCCGTTTGAGAGGTCCAAAGACCTTTTTTTTTTTTCCCTCAGGATCCCTCTGTGAGAGTTTGATTTCTACGCGCCCTTCTCCTCCTCCTTTCATCTCTTTTTTCTGTCACCACCATAACAGTCTGCTCCTGCACCCTTCACGTTCATAAAGGAATGAAAGACCCCCAAGGGCAAGTTGCAAAAAGACCTTTTCCCCCCCCCTCAGCACCCCCTCCCTTCATTTTTTTGAACCCTCACCCTCAAATCAGGCATTCGTTTTCAGATGTCGAGTTCTTGTACGCTATTTTTCTCTTTTCCCTTTTGTGTGGAGAGTCAAGTAGCGGTACAAGCTTTTTTTCTTGTCTATGAATGGATGTCGGTAGGTCTGGCTATGCGTCTTGCGGTAGTTTCCCCCCTCCTTTTTGGAGGGAGCTCCAGGATTTTGTTTCCGTGTTCCCGCCCAAATATCTCTTCCTCGCAGACTCGGCGGCTTGAGTTCTTTTCACACGCCTTAAAAGTCTAGGTTAATTCTCTTCAGTCCCCACTCCCGTTTTAGTTAAGTCGACCTTTCTTCGTGGTTTTCCCTTCTATATAAGTGGATCTGGCGTTTTTTTTTCCCCTCTCTTCCCTCCGCCCTCTCACTCTTTTGTCATAGTGCTTGCAAATTTCCTTGGCGACAAAAGCCTTTTCTGCATTCAGTCAGTTTCTACCGGCACTTCGATCTCCCCTTCCGAATCCTCTTCTCTTAACTACTTGCTCCAACTCTTTTTCTGCCGGCGATACTCCCGCGATGTTTTTTTTAGCACACATGGTCTTCTTGAGCCTTCTTCCTGGCTTTGAATGGGCATATGCTGCCAGAAGGTTTTTTTCCTTCGTTACCCGACAGATTTGCGTTTCCCAGCCGCTTTCCTTTTCTGGTGTACCTGCACCCTTTTTCCTACCGTTACGGTCGATATTTTTTTGCTAGATATTCAGTCTGGACCGGGACTCGCGTCTCATCCTAAAATTACTCTATAGATGCCCCCGCTCCCGTCCACTTCGGCTCATGAAGAGGTTAATGTTTTTTGCCTCCTCACTGATCGCTTTTTACTCTCCCCCATGTTCTCTCTTTGCGCCCCTTTCCTCTAGATTGATTATCAGGTCTAGGGAGATCACATTTCTCCCCCCGCTCCTTTTTTTCTCCCCAGTTATTGTGTTTTTTTCCCTGCCCACGGTCCTTATTTTTCGCTTTAAAGTGCAATTGTCTTTTCTCTTCTTCCCTTGCTCTCCTCGGTGAAGCTCCTCGCGTTTTTTACTCCTCCGCGTTGAGAATTGCAATTCATTGGGCAATCTTCCCCATGTACTTTTTCCCCCTTAAACCTGAAGTCCCGCTTTTCTGACCACCCACATTAAGTCCTTTTCTTTTTGCATTTTTTTTCCCCCCTTGCTTGAGCCCTGCCTTCGCTGTTCTCTAAATAGTACCACGTTTTCTTACCCCCAGTTCGGAGAGGACGTGGTTTGGGCTTTCCCTTTAGCCTCTTGCTGACGAACCAAACTATTTCTCTCCTTGGTTCATCGCTTTTCCCGTTTTCTTCAGGTCATATCACCCCTCCTGCCAGCTTTTTTGTTTGTGGTTTTACTTTTTCCCTGTTGACATGCCCTCAATAGAGTGTTAGCTGGAGGTCTGCCTCTGACACCGCCGCAATTGGAAGGTACCACCTCTTTCTCGTTACTCTCTTGCCGATCTCCCGTTTAACCTTTAGGTCCGGTCGCTTTTCCCTTCCCCCATTGCACGCATAAAGGACGCCGATATCTGACCCACTTTTTTGACTCTTGACACCCTCTTTCACTTCCTTCGATCGAGAGCTTTATCTGTGTATTACTCTCCATTTCAGAAGAGGGGTCGTCTTTAGTCGCCGTAATCGCAGTCACTCGTTCTGCTTCCTCTACGGTCCCCCCTCTTTTCCCCCACTCGGATCGTTCGTTTACGGGCCCCCCTTTTTTCTTAATCCACTATTTCAATGATTTCTTGGAGGTAAAGGCGTGTTGACCCCCCCGCCTTCCATACGATAAAACTTTGTTTCCTCCTTTTCCCGGTGACCCCTCTTTCATCTTCTTTTGTGTTTCTCGGTTTATGGCCTCTTCAGGATACCACGTGCCATGCTTGGGAGCGCGTCAGAATCTCTGAGGCTTCGTCACCGTATTTCCCTTTAGTTTGCAAGAGACTAGGTGATATCAAGTCGCGGTCTCATTACGCCTCTCCCTGGCGTGCCACAGGTGCCGCCCCCCATTTTCCCCTCTATTATAATAGTTTTTGTTTTTTCTCTTTTGTTTTTGTGAAAGACGTCCCCTCCTTTTATTCAGGATCACCCTCCTTCTCTTTACTATGAGTTATTTTTTTTCTTCAAAATGACCTTCCCCCTGTCTGCCGCTGCTGTAACCTGCTCCTCGTTGCCTTTCTTGGCTTTTAAAACCGGGGTCCCCTCCGTTCTCCAGCCACTTTTTTTTTCTCGAAGTCATACCAGATTCCAGCACAACTACGCCAGATTCGCAGGCGGGTTCCTGCTTTGAGCCACCTGAAGATACGGTCTTTTCGCTCTAGTTGATCAAGAGACTTTATCCCCCCCGGGTCTTGTCCCTCGTTTTTTCAGCCTTGCCCACACAATTCCTTCCTTCCCTCCCGGACTTTCGAGGGGATGGCTGGTCCTCCCCCAACACCGAGGAAACTTAGTTACGTGTTTTTTCTGGAAGCCCCCCTCTTCTGCTTGCCCTTTCTCCTCACCCCTTCCTCCTGAGTCGCCCCTTTTTATTTCCTTTTCGCTTGGGTGCCTTCCCCCCCAACTTTTTCAAGCTCCTTTTCCTTTTGTTTCTTTCCTCTTTCCCCTTTGAGAAAGATCCTCACCCCGGATGATTTCTGTACCTTTTCCTTTTTTCTTGGACCGATGTGTTTTTTTCGTCCTCTCGCCAAAAATTTTCTTAACAAGTTTTCCTTTCGTCATTTTGTTTCTCGAGCCCCAGCTGCACTTTTCTTGCTCTGTTTGAGTAATAATACATGAAGGTGCCCCACCCCCCCCCCCCAACCCGTAGAGAGTTTTGCTTTTTATCCTGCTCCCTTCCTTCCCACCTTCTGCGTTAATCATCTCCTTTTCTTCTCCGTCACTGGACCTCCCCTGAGAAATACTTTCCCTTCAAGACCAGGAAACTGTAAATCCCCCCCGGGTGTCTCCCCTCTCCTTTCCCCCTTCCCCCCTTTCTCCCGGAGAATGGAAGGATAGTTGCGGTCCCCCTCCCCCAAAACCAGGAGAAGGACCGGGAAGTTGCACTAATTTTCTTCTACATGACGTGGTCCGGTTTCAAAGTCAAATACATTTTTTCATCCCAATTATTTAGCCAATTCTTTTCGACTTTCTTTATGACCTAGGCCTCGGATTTCCGCTTAGAACTTATTTTTTCAGTCCCCCTTCGAAACTGCTACTCCCAATTTTCCAGTTTTAGCAGCGCCCCCTTAAGGAATTTACCACCCCCTTGATCCCATCCCTGGGTCGGCCCCTCTTTCTCCTGGGTTGTCCCAGACTCCCTTTCCACTTCGGCGCCCTCTTTCTTGATGGGAGGCCTTTAGATGTTGTCGGACATTTTTCCCTCTTGCCTTACTTTTGGGCCGTTCGGTGAAAAAGATTCCCTCTTTTTCTCCCCTTAGTCCTGGTTCTGCGTGGAGTCAGTCCTTTCTCTTTTCTTTTCACTGCCGCTCGCTCCTTCCCGCCTGCACCCGAGTTTTTCCTTCCCCCCCTCTACCCATCTTTCCCTGACCATAATTTGCGTCTTCCCCTCATTCCCCCACCTTGATTCTCCCCCCAGAGTGCGGTCAGAGAGATGCTTTTTCCTTCCCTACCTTGACGTAATCAGCCGATTCCCCCCTCGGCCGACTTCCCCATCCTTTCCCGTTCCCGTTCCTCCCGAAACCTAATAGCTTTCCTTTACTCGTCAATGACCTCATTTTAGCAATTCTTCGATTCAGAGGTGTTCGTCGCGATTTCCCCTTCCCATGACTCTGTGCCGATTTCGACTAATTACTCGACGGTCGGATTTTCTTTTTTTAATAGTCAAATTTTACCCCTTCTTCTTCTATAGGACCCCCCTGACTATTTGGAGGAGTGCTGGGCCGAGCTTCCTTCGAGCATCTTCATTCTTCTCATGTCACCCACCCAACCTCGGTCCCCCCACAGTTTGATACCTTTTCCATCATTTGCTTTTCCCTTACTCGCCAAAGAGGTTGATCCTTTCCTCACCACGAGCTCCCTCTCTGAATGAACTTTGCGCACCCTTCAAAATTCCCACGTCTCTCGCCCCATTCCACTTGTAAGTGGTTAACCTCAATTAACAATTAACAAAGCCGGTCAACCGACCCTCAACCCTGAATATTTTTTGTGACCGATGAGCTCTGTTCCCTTCCCCCCTCTTACTCCTCATTAATTGTTTTGAGCTTTTTTTTTTTTTTTTTTCTTTTTTTTGTTTGTTTTTTTTTTTATGTTTTCTTTTGTGTTTTTTTTGTTGTGGTTTTTTTTGGTTTGTTGTTTTTTTTTTTGTTGTGTTTGGGGTTTTGTTTTTTTTTTGTTCTTTTTTTTTTTTTCTTTTTTTTTTTTTTTTGTCTTTTTTTTTCTCTGTGGGGGTGTGGTTTGTGGGTGTGGGTCGGTGGTTTTTTTTTTTTTGTTTTTTTTTTTTTTTTTTTTTTTTTTGTTTTGTTTTTTTTTTTTTTTTTTTTTTGGTTTTTTTTTGTGGTTGTTTTTTGGTTTGGTTTTGTTTTTGTGGTTTGGTGTTTCGGTTTTCCACACGAGCAGGGCATTTGCACAACTCTTTTCCCTGGCCGGTTTTTTGTTCGTTATGGGAACTGTCTTCCCCTCTCATGGCATGGGCGGATAAGAAGTTATTGTTTTTTACGACCCCCCCCCTCTGCTCTTACCTCGCTGGCGGAGATTTGCCATCCCTCTAAACAGTTCTGGATTAACTCCTCCCCTCTTTTCTTCTGTTCACACGAGTTTTTTTTATTTGATGACTTTTTCGTTTTCCCCGTTCCGAGGATGCTCCCCCAGCTATTCTCTCGCCCGATTTCCTTTCTATTTAAGGCTCAATTTCCTGACCACAAGTCCCCGTCCTTCTCTTGTCTTCCGTATCGTTCCAAGGCCTGCCCATTAGAGCTCTCCCTAGAATGCCAAGAAATTGAGTGAAAAGTTCGTTATTTGCCAGGCGCTTAAATGAAATCCCGTGTGGTAAGATTTATTAGGGGTATTTCTTTCCTTTCTTACGGCCGTTTTTCTTGGTAGTCTCGCCATCATGTCTTTTCCGATCTTCGCGTTTCTCCCGTTCTCCTCCCGCTTTTTCCCAGGCTGTTTTCTAACCAGTAAATCCTTTTTTGTTTTTGACATGTTAGCTTTGGGCCTACAGCTTTGGATTTTCCTCGTCATTCCCGGTATTTTTTCTCCTCCTTGGCTACCTTAACGATTCTCCCTTTCTTGCCCCTTTTTTTGGGTATGACCTCCCTTAAACTACTTCTTTCCCCTCCTCCAATGTCCTTTAAAATAGAGCTGCCCAACTCGACAGAGAGAAGTTTTTTCTCTTCCTTTGTCCTGCGGGAGCTCCCTTGCCTCCTCGAGGTCTCCACTTTCTTTCTTAATGGGGTCGCAACAGCGTCCTGAATTTTGGTAGTCCTGACGTTCCCCCCTGTCCTTTAGATGTCTCCCCCCCTTGTTCTTCCCGAATCGTGCAGATTCGAGCTCCGCCTTTTTTCTTCTAACGGCCGCTCCGGATCCATCCCGTTTTGTTCCCCTTATATAACAACTGTATTCTTCCCCGGATACGATCGCTCTTCAACATTTTTTTCTCTGTGAATTTTGAAGCCATGCTGTCTCCTTGAGACTTTTGGTCTTCCCCCTCTGAGAATTTTTTCTCCCTTTTTCCTCGGGCTTCATTTTTCTTGCTGTGCTCCCGTCGGATGACTCACCCATTATACTATGAGAAGTTTTCATCCTCGCGTCTTTAATGGCTAATATGAAAAGTACATCTCTCGATGTTGGTTATTCCCTAGGTCTGATTTGAAAAGCCGCCTCTTTTTCGGGCAGGCGTTGCTTCCCCCAGTCCGATTGGATACTTTTCATCCCTTTGTGATTAGACTTTTTTTTCCTATACCTACATTTCACCTGCCCTTCCAACGGGGTTTTCATCAAACTACTTCTCCCTCAACCGAGACCTCCTAGAAGACTGATCGCCTTCCCCATCGTTCTTCTTTTCAGTCCATCTAGTTCCCTTTTTTCCTTTTTATTTAATACAGGGACCAGCCGGATGGGGCTTTTCTCTTCTGGAGCCTTCATACGGTGCAATACTTTGTCTTTTCTCCGTTACTTTGTCCCTTTTCCTTCATCTTTCCGTGCCTTTTGAATTTCCAAACATCTAAGACCGGCTTCTGAACCCAATTTCCTTGTCGCTGATACATATCGCGGGCAATCAATGGCCCGTATCACTTCGTGTGTCCTTTAGTTTGACCCCGATTCCGTGTTTTCTGTTCTTATCTTTATGTGAATGATGCGCCACCCAACCGTGGATGTTGCCCCCTTCCCCCTTGTTGAATCTCCCCTCTTCAGATATAGAGTCCGATTCTTTCTTCTTTCGCTCGAGAGCGTGTTTTTTTTTGCTAGTTGTTTTTTCGCACTTAATCCTTTTACATAGACATTCCTCTTTGTTGATTCCCGACAATCTATCAGGTAGTGAAAAAGGCCGAACAACCCTTTTCTTACTACCAGTTTTTTTTGAGATTCTTTTGCATTAAATGTGTAACGTTCCTCAGGCGGTCCTTCCCCATTCCCCTGGATTCTTCTTCCCTTTTGAGGTTTCAGCCACCACTACCATTTCCCAAGATCGCTCCCCAACGACGCGTCCCTCTATCTTGACGGTCTCTTCCCACCGTGGCATGTGCTACTCTCCTCCCCTGTTCTTTGCCCCGTTGAAATTAACCGTAAATCCCCCTCTCCGAAAATCTTCTAGTTGGGGAAGGAAAGTTTTTCCAAGCCCGTACTTATTCTTTCATTGATTTTTTTTTTCGTGACGCTCCCTCCCCTTTCTCTATCTTTTTCTTGAAAAGTCTTCATTCAAATCCTCCCCTGAACGTGATGCTCCGCCTCTTCCCCTAGGTTTTTCTTGTATGCTTCTACCAATAAACCGATTGCAAGTCGTCTCACTTTCCGGATGTTCCCTTCCAGTTACCATTCTTGGTTCCCTTTTTAGTATTTAGATTTAAATCACAAGGCAGACTTCCTCTTCTCCTCGCTCCTGAGTGAGAAGTTTCCTCTCCACCCCCCCCCCAATCACGTCTTCTTGATATAGGTCTTAATTTAGTTACCCGTTAATTTTATCCCTCAGCCCAGGACTTGATTCCTTTTCCCCTGTTTTAACCTGGGGAGGATCGGACTATTTTTCTTCGCTAAGCCAACCCCTCTCATCTTCCATTTTCTTTCCTTTTTCTCTCCCATAATCTCCCTAGATCTTTTCCTGTCGCCCATGAAGGATAAAACCCCCTGTCGTCTCCATTTTTTGATATGCATGCCATGCTCGACCCATCTCTTTCATAGAAATTGGGTCGTTTCGTAGGTCACTTGCACTCCGACAGCCACGCTCCGCACTTACATTGAGCAACTAAAAAACTGGTGGCTTTTCCCGAGTTTTTTCTTCCCCCTTCCATCTATATCTCATTCGCAGCACCTGTCTTGAGGTTACACTTCCCCACTTCTTTTCACAGGGACCTTGGTTTGTCCTAGAGTCGATCGTCTGAATTTTTTTTCATAACCGTCAACAAAATCCCCTTTTCTTATCATTGCCCCCATTTTATTCATCCCCTTTGAGCGCGGATTCGTACCTTTTTCTTGCACGGCTCTTTTTTTCCGGTCTCACCGATCTACCGGACGTTCTCACCTTTTCCTGTAGCTCCCTTTATGGAACTTTTTCTTCCCATGAGATACCTGTTTTCAACCTTGATGCTTTTCCGGGATGTGATTCTCCCTCTACCTTTCCCGGAGTTTTCTTCTCCTTGCGGGCGTCCCCCCCCTTCTTCTATGTTGTCGCCATGGTTTTAGTGCCAACCCTCTCTTCCATTGTCCGTGTCTGTTCCCCGTCAATCCCTGCCACGCGGCCCAGTCAGCCCCTTCGTTTGGCCAGTCGCTGATTTACTGCGTCTGTCCGTCATCCAGCGAACCTGGCCCACTTTCTCTGCCCCTATCACACATGCTTTAATTTTTCTTCAACCAGCCGTTCAAATCTGCGTCGCCACGCTCTTTTTCCCGTACTTGCTTCGCTCCCCAGACCTGATTCCTCCCTCTCCCTTCATACGGCCTTCTTCCCAATCTTTCACTCATCCCGTGGAGAAAATGACCCCCTCTCGTTCCTACTAGGTGCATCCGTTTAAGTCTTTCCAGGTCTCCTTCCTCTGGGCCTTCTGCCTCTGCGACCTTTCCTCCCCATGACTTTTTGTTATTTTCTCTCGGAATTTTTTTCCGGATTTCTTTTAATCGCCCCTCTTTTTCAAGCAGGCCCTTCCTATTGGTCTGCATTTTGAGAGATCATCGTTCCCTAGATGCACCTTACTTTTCTCTCATGTACCCCACACCATCGTTGAAGGAAGACAATATGGGAGGTTTTTCTGAAGAGCCTGGATCCCGCGAGGTGAGCGTTGTTTTGGTCAAATCTTTCTTCTGCCTCCTTTTCGTGCCCTCAACACACACGTAGACGCCAATGCACTGCAGTGGTCCCAACTTCCGTCCTTTCCACCCTTGAGCCACCCGAATCCCAATCCCAGGATCGTTGTTCAGCTTCCCGGAGGCTTTCCTCTATCTCCCCTCCTTTTTTTGGTCGATAGATGAAGTTTCCCTCTCTTGCTCACTTTCACTCGGGATTGTTCTGTCGGTTTTTTTTTTTTTTTGCTTTCTTTTTCACACGCGGCATGGTGTAGACGTTTGTTGAGGGTGCACGCCATTCTAGAGGCATTTGGCGATTGGAGAATTCCACCCAACCCCTCTGGATAATGGCCCACTCCTGAGTAGGTCCCTTTGCAACCCCGAGGTTTTTTTTTGTGGTGATTCATGGTGACCCCCCCCTTCCGTGTATGCTCCTTTGATAGGATGCTCTTCCCCAGCTATCCTCCGCCTTAGTCCCTACCGCCTCATGCATGTCGAAGACCCCACCTGACTTACCGTCGTAAGCATTCCATTAACTCCCTCCCTTCCACGAGTCCTGAGGCCACTTCTCCTTCCCTGAAGCCCTCTCCCTTCCCTTTGCGACCCCTCTTTGGCTTGCGGCGAGTAATTCCTTCTCTCGTGGTCCCGTTTTTCGCCTTTGATTCGTGATATTCTTCCGTCTTGGCCTCTTATGATGAAAGGCCGGTTTTTCCTGATGCCCTCTTCGCTTCCCCTACCCTATCGCTTTTTCCGACAGCAGAGTGGCTTCTTTTTTTGAAGTTTTCACACATTGGGTGATGTGGGTGATTTTAGGTTCCTCCGATGTTCGCTGTCTGAAGGGCCTCGTTCATTCTACGGAAACTCCTCTCCCCCTTCCCCACGGATACCGCTAACTTCGGCGCTCGGCCGCTTTTCTAAATCAAGTACGTCTGGCGTTACCCTCCCACATCTGAGCCTGCGCAAACGCCTGTAGCGCCTCCGGCTGCCCCGGGTTCTTTCTATCACAGGGACCATCTCCCTTCCGCAACGTTCTTTTTTCTGCTCATGGGGAATGGGTAAGGAGTTATGGTCGCTGAACGGACTGTCCCCCCACTGTAGAGTCTTCTAAATGCTCTTTCTACTCGTCAGCTCCCTTTTTTTCCTCACCCGCCCCCTTCCTCAGGCTATCCCCCCGTTTTTCGATTATGAACCATGTTCAACCGGAACCCGTTCCGTACGGACTCGATACACCTTTCACTTGCTTTTGCCTTTGGTCCATTTTTTCCTCTCGGCGTTTCCTCGCGAGATGGTAAGGATCCAAAATCGGGATCCACCTTTTTTTCTTTTCTTCCCCCAGTTCTTTCTGGCCTTGCAGGTGGCGTCAGGTTTCTCGAGTGAATATCATTATGAAGCTTATGGCATATCTCATTTGACATTAAGGCTCCGGCAGACACACTCTGCAGCGTTCACTTGTTTGTGAGGTCTTTTTCTTAAGTGTACCCCCTCTTATTGATTGGAAGGTAGCGCGCCACCGCCGCATTTTTTTCCGGGTAAGACTTTTCTTTCTGCCCGATGGGCCTCTCCGCCCCTGAAAAAGGGTTCCAGTCTTTCTTCGGGCTGCTCTTCTATTCAACTTCGTCCCTCAAACCGGACGACGATATCGAGCATTTCTTTTATTGTGCGGTCCCCCCCACCCTCTCACGTCAGCGTTCTATAGTTTTTATACTCTCCAGGTCACGACGCTGGGGTTTCCGTCCGCCAGGCGACGTCAGCGATTTGCCCCGTTGGTTAGCTCTATTCGCACCCTATTGAAAGCGGTTCCCCGTCGTTCGGGCATGATTTTTCCTTGAATCACCCCCCTTTTTCCCCAGTACCCGTTCTGAGATTTCCTACTTGTTGATCTGCAACCCACTCGATCCTTCCTTGCCTCCTTTTTCTCCTTCCCCCCCGCCGCTCGCTCTGTTCGTCGCTTGTTGTTCCTTTTTCCCTCTTTGCGTATCAACACCCGTGCTGGAATTAGTGAGACCCCGGGGTCCGCTGCACTAATCCTGGACTGAGGAAGTTTTTTCGCGCATGCGATCTCCTTTTTTCATATTTCGTTTTGGGGACTCCCCTTGTGACAGCTCCCCTTTATCCGCTAGCCTGAGAGAGTGCCTTCCCCCTTTTCCGCC
>Ga0179593_1502716_pt1 | contig 16372 bp, 24 predicted proteins | sample CZODoug2_1_08_16_FD_185931 | JGI IMG/M metagenome (GOLD analysis project Ga0179593, IMG submission 185931) | Vadose zone soil fungal communities from Angelo Coast Range Reserve, California, USA - CZODoug2_1_08_16fungal (PacBio error correction) | ecosystem: Environmental > Terrestrial > Soil >... | reverse complement strand
AAGGGGAAGGGGATTAGGGGGCGGCCGGGGCAGGGAAAAAAAAAAACAAAAAACCGGATGTTCTTGGGGGAAAAAAGGCGCCCGGTGGCCCCGGCCGCCCCCGGCAAGAGGGGGGAGGAGGGGCCCGGGGCCCTTGGGCCTGCGGTGGGGCTTTTTTGGGGCGGACCCCAAACCCCCCAGGGTAGACAAGGAAGGTCCGGTTTATGTTGGCCGTTTTTTTTCACGGCTCCAGGGTTTTCCACCAGGGGCAACCGAAAAAGGGTAGGGCCTACGCCCCAAGGGGGGCGCCCCCCAAGGGCCTCCCGGCGTCCCCCCGGGGCCAGGGGTGGGGGGGAACCACCTCGAGGGGGCCAAAGTTTGCCGGCAACCGAGGAAAAAAACCTTCCGGGGGGGCGGCCCTTCCAGGGGGGCCGTTCCGGAATACCGAAAAAAAAAAAGCGGGGGGCAGGAGAATCCGAAAAAGCCCTGCTCCCAAAGGGGGGCGGGCCCCCGCGTTGGGGGGGGGCCGGTTCCGACCCGTGGGGACCCGGGGGGGGGGGCCCCAACCGCCAAAATGGGGGAACCAAAACCCCTGCCGGGAACCATTTTTGAGCCGGGACCTTTCGGGGGGCGAAAAAAAAAAAAAAGGGGGGTGGCGGGGGACCCGCGGTCGGAAATCAAACCGGGGGGGGGGGGGGGACTTTCTGCTCATTTTTTTTGCCGCCCGGGGGCAATGGAGGCAAAACCCCCGGGGGGGGTGGGGAAAACCGGGGCTTGGGGTTTCAAAAAGCCGGGGGGGGGACCCGTTTTTTAGCGGATTCAAAAACCAGTGGGGCCGCCGGGTCGCAGGTGGCCGTTAAAACCCCGCCCCAGGGTCCCAACTGGGGCGGGGCCCCAGGGGGGGGGGGGGGGGGAGGGGGCAGCCGGCAAGGGGGGGGTGGCTTTCGTGGGGGACTTTTCGGGGTGCCGCTGGGGGGCAGGGTCATGCCAAGCCCCGCTCCAAACGGGTTTTGGGGCCCCGGGGTCCCCGGCGGGCCGGATTGGGGGGGGGGAAACAGCACGTGTAAATTCGGGGGGGGTCCCCAAGGGGGGGCGGCTCATCATTTTTCCCGGGGGTTCAACCGGGAAAAAAAAAATTCGGGGGGAAAAAAAAAACCCCCGGGGGATCACCCCCGGGGGCCGGCTCCGGGGACGGCCGCTCCAGCAAGGGAAAAACGGCCGGGGTGGGGGGAGGGGGGGGCGGCGGAAGCCCGTTTGGGGGGCTGTGCCAAAGCGGTGGGGGGGGACCCCGCTTTTTGGCTGGGGGCGGAGGGGGCGCAGGCTCAAGGGGCATTTTCCCTCCGGGGGGGGGGGGGGACAACCTGTCTTTTGGTTCCTGTGGGCTTTGGATGCCCCCGGGGCGGGGGGGGAATCTTGCCGGAAAAAAATAAAAAAGGCGCGGGGATGGCCAACCGGTGCCGGTGAAAGGAGATTCCCGGGCCAACCCCAGGGCAAACAAAAAAAAAAAAAAACCGGGGGGGGGGGAAGGGCGGGCACGGGGTTTTTCCTGAACGGGGAAAGCTTATTACCAAGGGGGGGGGGGGGGGGACGTTAAAACCCCGGGGTTGGGTCAAAGTTTTTACAGTTGGGGGCAACGGGGGGGGGGGGAAACAAAACTTTAAGATGGGGGGGGGGGGGGGGGGGGGAACCATTTTGGCAGGGGGGGGGCGGCACAAAACGGGGGGGTGGGTTTCTGTGGGGGGCGGTGGCTCCAGCCACCCCCAGCCATGTGGGGAGGAGGGCTTGTGCCCGGGGGGGTTGGGCCGCGGGGCCAGGGGTCCGGGGGGGGGGGTTTTCAGGGGGGGGGGACCTCCCCCGGGTTTTGGGGGGATTCACGGGGGGGGGGGGGGGTCCAGGGGGGGACGGGGGGGGGGGCGAAGGAAACGGTGGACGGGTTTGTGGGGGGGGGGGGGGGGGACAACACCCGCGGGAAGCCATTTGGGGGTGCGGGGAACACGGGCGGGCGGAAACACAAATTCGGGATGGCCCCTGGGGTCCGGTGGGGAAAAGGGTGGGGGGGTTTCGGGGAGCGACGGGGGTCCAGGGGCGCCGGAAGAGGGGGTGCCGGGGGCAGGCAAAGCGGTTGGGACCGCTTTTGGGGGGGCGGGGGTAAAAAACGGGGGGGGGGCCGTGGGCAGGGGCACCCCGGGGGGGCAGGTGAATGGGGGGTCGGCCGGGGGGACGTGGGACAGGCCAAACAGGGGCGGGGGGAACAACCCGGTTGAAGGGCAGGGTGGTTTGGGTGGGGAGTTTTTAACCTTGGGCGTGGGGGGAAAACGGCGTTCGGCGGGGGGCAATCGGTGGGGGGGGGGGAACGGAGGCGAGGGGAAGTGGGGGACCCAAAAAAAAAAACCTTGGTGCGGCTTTGGAGTCTACGGGGCGTTTCCGCTGGTTGGGAAATTCACACCAAATGGGGACGGGCGGGGAATTCTTCGGGCAGGCCGGGTGGGACGAAAGCCCCGGGGGGGGTGGTCGGGGGGGGGGGGGGAACCAGGGTCGTCGGCGGGGCCCCAAGGTTGCAGGCCAAAGCAAGGGTAAGAACCGGGGGAATGGGGTGGCCCGCCCGGGGCGGGCGCTTGGCCATTTAAATAAAAAAAACAGGGGCAAAGGGGGGGGGGGGCAGAGGATCCTCGACTTTTCCCGGAAGGGGTCCCACAAAACCGTCCGGAAAAAAACTTCCACAGTCGGCTCTTGTTTAAACCCCCGGGGGGGCAACATTTACTCCGCGCCAACCAAAGGGGGGGGGGGAAAGGGGGCGGGGGGGAAAGGGCAAGAGAAAGGGGGGGGGGGGGGGGGGGGGGAGGGGGGGGGGGGGGGGGGGGGGGGGGGGGGGGGGGGGGGGGGGAGAGGGGGGGTTGGGGGGTAGCGGATTAATTTTCAAACCCAGCTCCACCGCGGAACTTTTTTATTTCTTGGGTGGGGGGGGGGGGGGGAAAAACCGGTGGGGGGGCGGACCCGCAGGGGCTGGGGGGGGGACCGGCCCCGGAATTTTTCCCAGTTTGACTACGCGTTTCACAGCGCCCCTGATTTCCTTATCTTGGGAAGGGGGTCAACTAGATTCTTCATCTTTTTTGCATCCGGGGCTTGCAATTTTAGTCAGGGGAAAAAAAAAAAAGCAAAGGGCTTCTGGGCTCAGGGGCCCACGCCGGGGGGGGGGCGCGGGGCCGGGGGGCGGGAAAAAAAGCCGTCTGGGTGGGACGGGGTTTCCGGCAACACAAGAAAAAAAAACCAGGGTTCTGGGCCGGGGGCGGAAGGACGCCGTGGTTCTTAAGGGGGGCCCAGGGCCCAAATCGGGGGTCCAAAAGGTTGGCGGGGGGCCGGGGTTCGAGGCAAACCGGGAAAAATAAGCGGGAGTTTCGGACAAAAGCTGGTTCCCGGAGGGGCTCTGGGGGATCCCCTGGCACTGGGCCAACCACAGGGGGGGGGCCCGGGGGGGGGTCCACCCCAGGTTTCTTGATTTGGGGGGAATGCCAACCCGAAGGGGGGGGGGGTGTGTGGGGGGGGGGGAAACCGGGGGGGCCCCCGTTAAATTAGGGGGCCCCGGTGGGAAAAAAAGTGTACCGGGGTAAGGGGGGGGAAGGAGGGGATGGGAGGGGTGTCCCGGGGCCCAGTGTGGGGGCAGGGTAGGGGGGGGGTCTTGCCCTGGCGGGGAAACAAACACTTTGTTTACCCGCCGGGTAAGTGGGAAACAGGGGGGGATGCCGGGGGGCCCTCAATCGGTCCCCGCAGGGAAATTGGGGTGTCGGCGGCCAGAACGGGTGCGGGGACAAAAGCTTCTTCTTTGGGTGCCACCTCGAAAAAACACAGGGGGGTTCATCAAATCGTCCCCGGGAAAACACCGGGGTCGGGGGGCCACTCGGGGAACCTTCAAGGGGTCACTTTGCCGTAAAAAATCTTAGGTAAGCGGTAAAGTGGGGGCTGGGGAGGTGGGAGGGGGGCCACGGATCAGGGGAGCAGGTTGAAAATCGGGGGGGGAACCCCCCCAGGGGGGGGGGAGGGGGGGAAACCTGGGCCCCGCGGGGGCCAGTTTTTTGGAAACGGGTGACGGCCGGGAACTTCCGGCTGGGTCGATCCGGGCGGCTTCGTTATGAGCCAAAACCTTTGGGATGGGTACGTGGGGGCCCCCGCCCGCGTTTAAAGGGGTGTAGGGGATGCTCGAGAGAATGGGGCACAAAAAGCGTGGGGGGAAGGGGGGGACTTCAGGAAGGGCGGGGATCCGGGGTTGGGGGGGGGCAGGGGGGGCCCAGCGGGGTGGAAGGGGGCGTTCCTCGTTTCCAAAAGGGGCCAAAATCCGGCGGGCCGGGAGGGAATTCCCGCCGCCAACAATTCTTGGTTTCCTCGTCAAACCAAAGGGGGAAGGGAAACCCAAGCAAGGCACGGCCAGGGGCCGTGGGAACAACCAGGGGAACGGGGGGCAGGACGGGGGGTCCAGGCGATGGGTTGGGGGGGCCCAGGGGACCCAAGGTCCTGGGTGGGGCGCTCCAGGGGGGGGTGGGGGGAAAGGGGGGGGCCCGGGGGAGGCGCCAAACCTCCCCGGGCCCCGGGGGAAATCTGGGGGGGGCGGGGGGGGGGAAAAGAGCGGGCTTTCGGGGGGGAAAGGCCATGGTTCGGGGGCCTCGGGGAATATCACACCGGTACGGGGTGGCGCACAACACGGGCAGGGGGCCAGGGGGAAGGGGGACCCCAAAGGGGGGAGAAAAAAAACAAACAAAAAACGGGAAAAACTTTGATTCCGGGTTGCGGCTGACCGTTTCGGGGGGCGAGGGGGGGGCGCGCACAAAAAAGGCAGGGGGGGGGCAAAGGCACGTCATACTCTTTCTCTTTTGTTTACTTTTCCCTTCCGTTGTTTGGTTGGGGGGTGGGAGGGGAGGAGATTATTTTATGGGGGACCGGCTGGGCGCATCCCCGGGGGGACCGTGGGAAGGCGCGGGGCGGCAACCCCGGGGGAATTCAAAAAGGGTGGGGTTTTTTTTTTTCGTTTTCCCCCTGGGTCGGGGGCCTTTGCTTGTTTGGGGTTTTTTGCCCCAGTTGGGTTGGGAGGGGCGCAACGGGGGGGGGGGAAACCCGGTGAGAATCGAGGGGGGGGGGGGGCCGGGGGGGGGGGGGGAACCCCCAATGCTGCGGGCAGGGCTTTTTTTCCCCACAAGGGGGGGGGGGGAATTCGCCGGGGGGGAAGGGGGGCGACCGGGCCTTTTCCTTGGGGGAGGGGGGGGCGGCAAAAAAAAACAAAAAAAAACCCAAAAAAAAAAAACAAACAGGGGGGGGGGCAACCAGGGGGGGGGACAACCCCCCCCTGGCTGGGGCAACTAAAACCCCCCCAACCAATCGGATGGGGGACACAAAAGCCCCGCTTGAGGTGGGGGGGGGGGCCCCGGTGGGGGGTTTTTGCCCCACACCGGGGCCGGTGGCCGGGATTGGCGCCTGGCTGTCCCTGGGTTGGGAACTGGAGGCTGGGGGGGGACACAAAACCAAAGGGATTGTGGGGCGGGGGGCGGGGAGGAGCGGGCGAAACAAATGAAATCCTCGGGGGAGCGGGGGGATTTAGAGAGAGGGGATTTTTTTTTGGGGTGGGCTGGGAACGAGGGAAAAAAAACGCTTCCCTTGGGGGGCCCCCCGGGGGCACGGGGAAAAAGGAAAGATAATTTTTTATAAGGCGTCGAATTTGTTTTTCTTATCCAAAAACGGCTGGGCATCTTCGGAAGGACAAAAAATCCCTACCAAGCTTTTTAAAAAACCCGGGGGCCGGCGGGGGGGGTCCCGACCCATGTTTTTCTCAGGTGCAGGTTTTATAAACCGGGGGAGGCCGGGCCGGAAAAGGTCGGGGGGCACGAGGTAAGGGTAATGAGGTCGGCAACCCGGACAGAATAAGTCGGGAACCCAACCCCAACGGGGGGGAATTGGGGTTCGGCTGCAAAACTTCTCAAAAAAAAACATTGTGCGGGGGGGGAAAAAAAAAAAAAACAGGGGGGGGCGGGGGGGGGGGGGCACGGGGGGGGGGGCCCGGTTTTTCTGGTTTTCCAGATAAAAAACTTTGCTTTTCTGGAAAATTGCCGGGGGCACTCCTACCCAGCAAAAGGGGGCACTTTTAAAAAAAACCGATTTTACTGAAAACGCAAAATTAGAAAACTGAAACGGGGGGGGGGGGGTTTTTTCGGGGGGGGATAGGGGGTGGGGGCCCCCGACCGGTGGTTTTTTCGGGCGGCGGGGGTGGGACAGGGATGGGGATGGGGGTTTGAAACCCTGGTTAGGGGGAGGTGTCGGGGGGGGGGTTTTTGGGGGCAACAAAACAAAAGGAGGGCGTTGTTGGGTTCCGGCCCCGTCTGGGCCCGCCACACAATTTCCCTGGCGGGGGGGGGGGGGGGTGGGGGAGGAGGGGACCCGGGACTGGGGGGGGCAGGGGGTGGGCCGGGGGCGCCCGCCGTCTTAACTTAACGGGGGGGGGGCGGGGGGGGGACAACAAAAAAAAAACACCAAGGACACGGAACCCCAAAAAAAAGGGTCGGGTGTTCCCCAGGGAAGGGGAAGGGGGGAAGAGGGTAAGGGGGGGGGAAGAAACAGAACCCCACTGGGGGGTGGCGGGGAACCTCATCCTTCTCTAAAGGAGGGAAAAGTACTTCCAACGGCGGGGGGGGGATTTGTTAATTTTTTAACACAAAGGGGGGGGGGGGGGGGGGGGGGGGCCGGTTTGTTCTATTTTTCTTTTTTTTGCTCAGGGTGCTCCCCATCAGGGGGGGGGGGGAAAACTGGGTTGGGGTGAAAACCGGCTCGCCCTGGAGTGGGGCACACAAAAGGGGGGCGGGGAATGATCCAGAAGGAGCCTGGCCCCCTTTCCCCCCCCCCCGGGGGACGCTTTAAAATTCCCGGGGTTGGATTCGGGGGGGGGGGGGGGGGGGAAACCGGACGGGGACAGCCAACTGGGGGGGGGCGGGGGGGGGATTTTTGGGGGCACCCGGGCGGGGCCCCACCAAATTTTAAACGGGCACCCGGCCCGTCTCGGCAGGCACAGGAAAAAAAAAAAAACACAAAAAAAACAAAAAAAACAAACAAAACCCTAAAAAACAGAGAAACAGGGGGAAAAAAAAGGGGAAAAAAAAAAAAAAAACCGGGGGGTTGGGGCCTACGGGGACCCGTTTCAGTCACCCAACGGGCTCGGCCCTGGGAGGGGCCGGCGGCGGGGGGGGGTCCGGTTTGGGGGGGCCGACAGGAACAGCAAAAAAAGGGGGGGGCCAGGGGGGCAGAAGCGAAAAAAAGGAAGGCCTTCTTCACCGCTGGGGGACCCCTTAAAATTTGGGCAAAGCGATTTGGCGAGGGCTATGCAAAGAGGATGGGATGTAAGATTTTTTTTTGGCAGGATATTGAAGGGGAAAAAGGAAAAATAAAAAAGTTTATAAACAAAAATTTTTTGTCTTTTAAAAAACAAAAAAAAGTAAAAAAAATCTTTGTAAAAGTTGGGGGGGGGGACATCAGGAAATAAAGGGGAAAAACCTTTGCCAGAAAATTTAAAAAAAAAAAAAAAAGGAAAGGGGGGGGGATGGATTTTAAAGGGAAAAAAAGGGAATCAAAAAAGGGGGGGGGCCTGTTTTGAAAAAAACCCGCCCGCTAGGCCAAACTGGGAAAAAAAAAAAAAAACAAAAAAAACAAAAAATTGGGGGCGTGGCGGGGGCCCGGCCCAAGGGGGGCTTTGCGGCAGTTCGGGTTGCAACCCAGGAGATTATAGAAGGATAAGGGGGGGGGGGGGTTTTAGGCGTTTTGGGACAGGGACGGGTCGGGGTGGGGGAAATTGTTTCATGTTGTGTTTTTTTTTTTGTGGGATTTTTTTAGCTGAGGTTTTGTGTTTTGTGGTTTTTTGTTGGTTGGGGAAATTCTTCGGCTTTGGGTGGCCGTTTTCGCTTCACTTTTGGCAGCGGAGGAAGGGGGGGAACAAGAGAAAAAATGGGTGCCCCCCGCGTTAGGTAAACAGGGGGGGGGGAGCCGGGGGACCGTGTTTTTGGGAAGGTTGGGGGGGGGCGGGGGATTTTCAGGGGGGGGGGGGGACGGGTTGGGGGGGACCTTTCGGGGGAGGTCGAAAGGAGGGATATTCCCCCCCCCGGTCTGGCGGGGTTTTTTTTATTAGGGCAAAAGCCCCGACGGCGGCCGGGGGGGCATTTGCGCAGGGCAAATCCCCGTCTACCTTGGGCTGCTTGGCAACTGGCCCCGCCAGACGGGGGGGGACACCTGGGGGGGGGGGGGGGTCCGGCCCGGCTCCGGGTAGGGGGCGCGTGAAAGGAAAAACGAAGGGGGAATAAAGGAAAAAAGGCGTAAAGGGGGGGGGAATAAAAGAAGGGGGGGGGGGAAAAAAGGTGGGGGGAAATTGCCGGCCGTCAGGGGGGAGGGGTGTTGGGTGATCAAAAACAGCGGGAAACACCAGGGGGCCGTTTAAAAGAATAAAAAAACATTTGCCAACAAAGAGGGGGCAGGCGGAACAACCCAGTTTTGTCCCCACTTATCGGCCTCGGTCCACCCACTTGGGGGGCCGGGGGGGCGAAAAACACGCGGTCAAAAACAAAAGGTTTTTACTCAAACCCCCAAAAAAACCCCAAAACCGGTTGGGGGCTCCCAACCGGCGCTTGGGCTGGTTCCCCAACGGGGGGGGGGCCGGCCGGGGGAACGCGGAACCAGGGGGACCATTTACCCGGCCGCGGCTGCACAGGGGGGGCTTTTACCGGCCACCAGGCGGGGGTTCACTGGCCTGAGGGGGCCCCGGCTGGGGGCCTGGGAAAAAAAACTTTGAAAAAAAAAAAAACCCTTCTCCCCACCCTTCAACCGGGGGGGGGGGGGGGGGGGGGTAACCACCAAAAAGGGCGGCGCATAAACCATTCCCGGATGGGGGGTCCGGCAGGGGGAACAAGCCCGGGTTTGGTCAGGCCATTGGGGGGCTCCGGGGCGGGGGGTGTTTTTTTTTTCCCCACGGGTCGTGGCATTCCGGACCGGCCCCCCGTTCTCCCCCCCTGGGGGGGGGGGAACCAAAACCTGGAATCAAACCCGGGTGGAGGGTTCCTGGAACCCCGGGGGGGGGGGGGGACACCCTTGGGCCACGGGCCGTGGGCAAAGCCACACCGGGGGGCCCAAAAGCCTTCGCCAATGCCCCCACACGGGGGTGGGGACCCGAAAATAACCCCAAAACCGGTTTATTGGGGTCCCGCCCGGAAGGCCGGCCCCCCCAGGTCAAAAATATTTCTAAGTTTGTTTTGGTTTTCGGGCCACTTGGTTTGTACAATTGGACCACACCGGGTTACGTTTGTTATAATAGTAAATAAGGGCTCCGGGTAAGGGAACAGGGCGCTCTAACCGTTTGGCCCTGGGGGGTGGGTTTTGCGGGGAATTTTTCTCCACGGCCCAACGGGGGGTGGGTGGGGGGGGGCCCCCGGGGGGGCGGCTTTCCGGCAAAGATTTCCCCCCCCGGGCCCCCGGCGCATCCCAAAAAAGGCAAAAAAAAGCAAAACAACACACAGGGGGGGCGCAAAAAAAAAAAACAAGGGGGGGGGGGGTGGGAAAAACAGGTTTTGGTCGTTGGTCCCCGGAGGGGGTTATGGGCCCCAACGGAGCACTTTTGGTTGGCCACTGGCTCGGCAAGGCGGTCCACGCTTGCAGAAAAAACGGGGGCACGGGGCCTGTTATGCTTCACCGGCGCCTCCCCCCACGGAGGGGCCGGTCTGCTGGAGGGGGCCGGGGGGGTACCGGGGGGGGGGGAAATAAGGGAAAAGGGGCGGGGGCCGGGGGGGGGGGGGGTTGAGGTGGGGGCGGTGTGGTGCGGGGGGGGGTGGGATCGGCGTGTTGGTTTCCGAATTTTTTCGGGTTTTGGGACGCCCAACAGGCGGGGGATGGGGGGAATTTGGTGGGGAGGGTGGCGGGGTCCGGGCCCGAATTTAACACGGCTTTCCCATTCGGGGCCGGCGGGAACGGGGGACAACGGGTGGGGGAGGCGGGGCTGAGGGGGGGGGGGGGGGGGGGGGGGGGGAAAACGGGGACAAAAGGGGGGGGGGGACGCACCGGGGGGGGGGTGGAGGGGCCGGGGGCCGCCGGGGAGGGGAACTTGCCCGGGGGGGGCCTGTTTTACTGGGGGGCCGGCAAGGGGGTGGGGGGGGACCTTGGGGGGGCGGGTAAAAAACGGCAACCTGGAGGGACCCTCCGGGAGCTGGGGTTTGTTTGATCGCCTTGTAATTACGGGTTCGGGGCTGGGGGGGGGGACCAGGCAGGGCTCCGGAGGGGGGGGGTTGGGGTGGCGGCAAAAAAAACACGCAAAAAACTTTTTTTACCCCCCGGCGGGGGGCTAACACCGAAAACATGAAAATTTGGGAAGAGGGGGGGGCAGGGGGAAAAGGGGGGGGAAGTCCCAGGGGGGGTTTGGGGTGTGGGATGCCGGGGGGGGAAACGGCGGGGGGTTCTTGTTTACCCCGCACACTTGGTCGGGGGGGCAGGGGGGGGGGGGGTTTGTGTTTGGTTTTTTCGCACTGGGGGGAATAGGTGTACGGGCAGGCAGGGGGGTGGTTTTCCAATGGGGTGGGGGGGACCGGTTTGGGGCCGGGGGGGGGTGTCGGAGGTTGGGGTCGGGGGGGGGGAAAGGGGTCTCAGGGGGGAAAGACGGCAAACAAACGCGGGGGCGGGGGGACGCGGGGGGGGGCCGCCTTTGGGGGAGGGGCAGGGGCTTCGGGGGGGGGGGGGAAAAAAGCCTGGGGGGGGGCCCCCGCTTCCGGTTTTGGGGGAATTCGGGAACGGGGGCGCCCTCTGGGGAAAAAAAGCGCCAGGGGAGGGGTTCTCCCTCCGGGGTGCAGGGGCAAAATTGGGGGCCTTCTCCCGGAGGGGGTTTGGGTGTTCCCTGGGGCCGGGGGGGGGGGGGGGGGGGAAAAACGGGCCGGGGCGATTTTACCTTAATGTGGGGGGGGGGGGGGGTTGGGGAGGGGGATCGGCCGGGGGGAGAGGGTGGGGGGGAAAAAAAAGGGGGAGACCGGGGGGGGCGGGCGGGGGGACTAGGCGGGACCTGGGCCTTGGGGGGGGGGCCGGGGGGCATGGGGGGGCAGAGGGGGGCCTTTTACTTCGGGTGCCGGGGGGGGGACCCCTTGGGAAAGGGGCCTGGTGGGGGGTAAAACAAAAAAAAAAAAAACAATGTTTTTTTTGGGAAACCGGGGAGACAATTTTTACCCGCCCCCGCCGCAAAATTTAAACATAACACCCCCCCATTTGCAAACCGACATAACTGCCATTTACCTTGACTCTTTTGGTTGAAGGGGACTTTGGGGGGGTTGGGGGGGGGGGCCGGCAGACAAAAAGGGGGGCAAAAGGGGGCCGGCACGGCCCTTTTTCTGGGGCCGGGGGGGGGGGGGGGGGGCGGGGGGGGGGGGCAGGGGGGGGAGGGGTGGAGGGGGGCTTCCAAGGATTTTCGGGGTTTTTTCCTTTGCGGGGAGCCGTCCTATCTCTTTTCTTTTTCTCCTCTTCGGTTGGTTGTTGGGGGTTTTTGAGGGGAGGGGGGAGATGTAGGGGGGGCCCGCAGGAAAAAAAAAAAAAAACCCGATTTTCTGGGGGAAAAAAGGGCCGGGCCGACCGCCCCGGCCACAACAGGGGGGGGGTGAGGCGGGGGCCCCTTGCTTGGGGTTGGGGGTTTTTGCGGGGGCACGAGACACCCCAGGTGCGGGACAGAGGGTTCAGGGTAATGGGCCGTTTCCAAACCCGCTCCCAGGGGGGGGTTCCCCGCACCAAAACAGGGAAAGGTTTGAGGGGGGCCTCCGGGGGGGGCCAGGGGGGGGCGGCCAGGGCTTCCGGCGTTTCCCCGGGCCAGTGGACCCCCAACCCTTCAGGAGGGCTAAAAACACAAAAGTGTTGGGGGGGTACCCGCCCACCCGAGGGGGGAAAAAACTTCGGGCGGGTTCAAGGGGGGCCGGTACGATCCACCAGGGGGGAAAAAAAAAAAGGTGCCGGTGGGGGGCAGGGATTCCCGGGGAAAGGGGCATGATCCAGGTGGGGGTCGGGGGGGGCCCCCGCCCGGTTTGAACGGGGGGTTCGACCCGACCCGGGGGCCACCGCACACAAAAAAAACAATGGGGACCCCCCACCCTGGGGGCCGGGGGGGGAACCTTCGCGGGGGACCCCCTGCCGACAAATAGGGGGCGGGGGTGTTCTGCGGGGGGGGGGGGGGGGGGTAACGGGGGGTCGGGATCACCTGGGGGAACGTCTGCTCAATTTGGCCCGCCGGAAAAAGAAATGGGGGGCAGGCAAACCCCCCGGGCGGAACCCGGGGCTTGGGGGTCCAAAAAGCCGGACCGTAGCGATCAAAACCCAAGGGGCCGGCCGGTCCCGCAGGGTGGCGGTACAAAGGCCCAGGGTCCAAACCTGGGCCCGGGGCCCAAGGGGAAGCCCCGGGGAGGGGGGGCTCGGGGGACCTTCGGCGTGGGGGCGCGGGTGGGGGGGCCGGGTCTTTCCAGGGCCGCCCTCCCCCAAAAAGGGGGGGGGTTTGGGGGGGGGGGGCCCGGGTCCGGGCGGGGGGGCCCGGGGGATGGGGGAAAGGAGGGTGGGGCCCGTGATTAATTCCGGGCCGGCGGGGCGCTCAATCATCTCCCGGGGGGGGGTCACCTGGGAAAAAAAAAATCGGGGGGGAAAACCAAAAAACCCGCGGATCAAACCCCCCCCCGGCCGGTTTCACGGGGACGGCCTCAGAGGGACGGGCCAAAGGGGGGGGTGCACAAAAAAAAACGGGGGGGCCCAGGTGGGGAGGGGGTGCGCGGGGGGGGAAGCCCGTGGGGTTTTGGCCGTGCAAAGGCGTGTGGGGGGGGGGACGCTTGGGCGGACAGGGGGAGGCAGGGTCAAGTGGGGGCATAAATCCGGGTGTGGGGGTACAAAACCCCTGTCTTTGCTCCTGGTTTTGGCTTGGGGGGGAAAAATGGGGGCGCCCCAGGCGGGGGGTGAATTCCTTGGGGGGCCGGGAGAGAAAAAAACAAAAAAAAAAAAACATAAAGGGAGGGGTGCGCGGGGGGCCCACCGTGGCGGGGAAACAGGGGATTTCCCAGGCAAACCCCCAGGGGCAAAAAAAAAAAGCCAACAAAAAAAACGGGGAGGCCGGGGGGTCTTGACGGGGAAGGCTTAATAAAAACCAGGAACGTAAAAAAACGGTGGTTCCAAATTTTACCAGGGGACAACGGGGAACAAACTAGGATCGTGAACTGGGGGCCCGGTGCGGCCCAAGGTGGGGTTTCTGGTGGGGGGAATGGGGGCGGGGGAAAGGGGCTTTGGGGGGACGGGGGTTTGGCCGGGCGCACAGGGGTCCCGGGGAGGGGGTTCCAGGGGGGGACCCCCGGGGGTGAAAGTTAACGGGTGGTCCCAAGGGGGGGGGGAAAAACGGGGGGGGGGGGGGGTGGCTGAGGGGCCCACGAAGTGGGGGGACCACCCCCGGCGAAGGGGGGGCCACCATTGGGGCGGGGCGGGACCCCCAAAACGGGGGGGGGGGGGGGGGGGGGGGCGGCGGGAAACCCATAATTCACTTTTTTTTTGGGAGATTGGGGGGGGGGGACTTGGTTTCGGTGAGGGTGGGGGGGAAGGGAGGGTTTCCAAAGGGTGACCCGAGGGCGGGGTGCAGGGGCCAAGGGGGGGTGGTGGGGGGACGCCTGGCGGGTTAAAGGGGACGTGCAAGGCGGGCGGGATGGGGTCCCGGGGGAGGGGCGAGCCGGTGGGGGGGGGGTGGGGAACAAAAAGGGCCCCAAAGGCGGGGGGGGGGGGGGATGTGGGAAACAAAGGGGGGGGACCGGGGGGGTGGCGGGTTTTTGGTGGGGGGGGGAGTAACTTGAAACGCGGTTTTTTCGGGGCGGGGGCCTTTGTGGGGGGGGGGGGTGGGGGACGGAAAGGGGGGGGGGCGGGGAGGGGGGGGGGGAAACAAGGAAAAGGGTGGACCAAACTGGGGTTTTCGCTTTGGCTGGGGGAAAAGTCTACGGGGGCGTTTTTTTTTCCCGCTTGGGGTTGAATCCAACCAAACTGGGGGGAACCGGGCGGGAAAAAGGAAATTCTTTTTCCGCCGGCCCAGGCAAAAAACCGGGGGGGGAGCGGCGGGACCCAGGGTCGGGCCCGCCGCGCACAGTTTGCAAGGGGGGCCAGGGGGCAGGTTTAGGGAAAAAGGGGGATGCAGGGCGGCGGGGCCTTGCGCCTATAAAAAAAAAAACCCGCCAGGCGGAGGGGGGGATCCTAGATTCCGAGGGGGTTTCCCACCGGTACTTGGGGGGGGAAACTCCCCACGGGGTCGGGCTCTGTACCCCCGGGGGGGGGGCAACATTCTCGCGCCACAAAAAAAAAAGGGGAGCGGGAAACGGGCGCCCAAGGCGGGGGGGAGGGGAAAAAATCAAAAACTCCCAGGGGGCTCCAAACCCCGCGAAACTTAAAAATTTCTGGGGTGGACCGGGCTCCGGGGGGGGCGCCCAGGGGGGCTGGGCCAGGGGGCCCGCCCCATTTCCAGGTTGCTTTAAGGGGCGGTCACCAGGACCCTTTTGATTTTTCCTTAAATCTCGGGGGGGGAGGGTCACACTAGGGATTTTTCCTTCAATCTGGCATTCAGCTGGCAAATTTAGGGTCACGGGGGGGAAGAACAAGGGCCTCTTTGGGGGGGCCCTCGCCCCACCGGGCCCGGGGGGGGTGGGAGGCGGGGCCCGGGCGGGGGGGGGACGGGGGGGCCGGTGGGGGTGGGGGGGGGACGGTCAACGGCAAAAAAACCCGGTTTTCTCTGGGCCAAGGGGGCGGAGGAACGCCCGGGGTTAAGGGGGGCACGGGGGCCATTCGGGCCACAAGGGGTTTGGGCGGTCCGGTCGGGGAAGCAAACACGGGAAAAAAAAATTTTGGGGCGGTTCGAACTGGCCGGGAAGTGGCATCTGGGAATCCAAAGGCCTGGGCCACCCCAGGCCGGGTTCCAAACCCAAGTCTGAATGGGGGGGGGGGAAAGGGCAACCGAAGGGGGAAACCGGGGGCCCCCGGTTATTCGGGCCCGGGTTGGGAAAAGGGTACTCGGTTTGAGAAAAAAAAAGGAGGGGGGAAAATTGGGGGGGAAGGGGGGGGGGTCCCGCCAAGTGGCGGGGTTGTGGGGTCTTCTTGGAAAAACAAAAACCTTTTGGGTCCCCCGCCGTAGGGGGGGGGGACGGGGGGGGGGGGGGGGGGCCGGGCCCTCCATTCGTCCCGAGGAATTGTGGGGGTGGGGCGGGGCCCCCCAAGGAACGGGGGGCGGGGGAACCAGCTCTTGTGCCACTCGAACAGGGGGGTTCCATCTCGGGGGGTCCCCGGGAAAAAAAAAAAAACCCCGGTCGGGGGCAACTCGGACCTTCAGGGGGTCATTGGGGCCTGGTTAATAAGTTTTAGCCGGTAGGGTGGCTTGGGGGGAAGGGGGGGGGAGGGGGGGGGCCCCGGATTTCAGGGGGGGGGGGGGGAGCAGGTTGAAATTCCGGGGGAAAAAAAAAAAACCAGGGGGGGGCCCGGGGGGGGGGGCCCCGGCGGCAAAGGGTTGGGGGAGGTTGCCGGGGGGGCAGGGGGAAAACATTCCAGCTGGGGGTCGGGAAACTTCGGGGGCACGGCTCGTAACTGCCCAAACCTTTGGGGAAATGGGGGGTCCGGGGGCCCCGGACCGGGCCGCGTTTGTTTGGGTTTTTAAAAAACAGGCTGTAATCTGGGGGGGGGGATGCTCCCCGAAAGAATTGGGGCCAGCGGGTGGGAGGTGAATTCAGAAAAGGGGCGGGATTTCACGGGTTGCGGGGGCCCCAGGGGGGGTGGGAAAAAAAGCGGTTTCCCTCCGGGGTCCAGGGGGGGGCAATTCCCCGCGGGGGGCGGGAGGGGGGGGAAATTTTTCACGGGGCCGCCAAATTCTTGTCCTCGTTCACCAAAAGGGGGGGAACAAAGCAGGGGCCCCGGGGGGGCCGGGCCCCCGGTGGGGGGGGGGGGGACCCAACCCCGGGCACCGAAGCGGGGGGGGGGGGGGGTCAGGCGGGATTTGGGGGGTTGGGGCCAAGAAGGGGGGGAAGGGGGGGGGGTCCTGGTGTTGCGCTCCCAGGAAAGGGGGGGCCGCGCCAACAATGTCCCGGCGATTCTGGGGGGAAAAAAAGGGGGCGGGCTCGAGCAATGGGGTTTTCGGGCCCTTTCGGATCCACCCCGGGGTCGGTTGGGGGGGCGCCACAAAAACGGGCAGGGGGGGGGGGCAGGGGCGGAACCAAAGGGGGGGGGGGGAAAAACACGGGGGAAAAAAAAAAAAACCCTTGGATCGGGGTGCCCGGGGGGCTTCCGGGGGTGTTACGGGGGGGGGGGGGAAAAGGGGGCCGCAGGGGCCACCCCCAAAGGGGGGGGCAACGGCATTTTTTAGACA
>Ga0179593_1399802_pt1 | contig 16372 bp, 13 predicted proteins | sample CZODoug2_1_08_16_FD_185931 | JGI IMG/M metagenome (GOLD analysis project Ga0179593, IMG submission 185931) | Vadose zone soil fungal communities from Angelo Coast Range Reserve, California, USA - CZODoug2_1_08_16fungal (PacBio error correction) | ecosystem: Environmental > Terrestrial > Soil >... | reverse complement strand
CCCCCCCACATTTGGTGAAGATTTTCAAGACGTGGAAGTACAGCGCGGTTCTTTTCTCTTCCGACCGCCCCCCCCCCCCCCCACTTATGCTTTGGTCCCCTTCTTTCTAGTTGACTGGGATGCATAAAGACTAAGATCTCGGGGTTTATCAAAATGCTTCCCCCATGGGCCGCCCCAATTTTTGCCCCAAAATAGTACAGAGCTTACCTCTTGTCTTTTTTCCCTACTCCCTCCCCTCCTCCCTCCTGATGAGTTTACGTGACGCACGAACAATTCAAGGTAGTGTGACTGGCAGCGGTCTTTTCTATTGCAACCGGCTTTTCCCTTCCCCTCTCGCCTGTATTCTCGTTCTCAGTCTTTTAGAATCCTTCGGCGATGAACCTAGTTTTTTTCTTCTCCACCCTCCCTTCCACTTATCCTTTTTCTCATATATCGATTCTTTGTTTCACTTCACACGCGTCCCACTCTCTTTGCAATCCCACAAATTCCGCCACTACGAATTTTCCAACGTTACCGCCCCAGTTGTTTTCCCCCCTTTCCCCCCTTTCTTTCCTGGCGCCACTTTCTCTTCTTTCAAAGATTTCCTTTCCCTCTTGGTATGCATTACAGAGGATTTCCGTGTTCTTGGTCCGCTGATCCTTGATCTTGTCGTAGGTTGTGGAATTCTTTCTTTTCTTTTCCGTTCGAGCTTGCGGGTTTGGTTTTTTTTTTTTTTCTCTTTAGGGGTCTCCTTATATGAATAGGCGTCGCTCGCAGGAAGTGCCGCTTTCGATCCTTGGTAGCGGTTGTATGTCGAGTGTCTTGCTTCCTCTCCTTTCCTTGGGCATCCTCTCCCTTTTTCCGGTTCTTTTCTCCCTGTTTCCCCTGACTACCCCCACGCTCTCCACGAAACACTAGTAAACCAGCGTGAAACGAGTCCCTATTTCTGAGTTTATTTCAACAAGGGTTCTCATTAGGAAATAAGATAGCGTGATGATTTTTCTCTCATCCCCTTCTATTTCCTCCCTTTCTTCTTGACAATCTTGGTGCAGTCTTTGTTCCTATGAGTTAGGCACACGTTCTCCTGCCTCCTTTCTCGTCCCCAATTGTCTCAGTTTGCCCCTTACTATTCCCACAATAGAACCTTGAACCCCTTTCTCACTTCCTCCGTGTGTCCCTCCTCCTTAATTTTTTCCCGACTGTCGGATAACAGTAATCCACCTTAGTCGTGATTAATTTCTGTGAGGGTTGTAGACCGTGCCCTCTTCCCCCCCCCACGAGCTCCGTCACGCAGATCACACAGCAGGGTGGTGATGTTCGGGCTCGGTCGAGGAAGGCCTGAGGATTTCCGTTTTTCCAGTTCCGCGGAGATCTTTATTAAGCCCTTCACCCCCTGGTCCCTAGACCTCTGAGCCCTTCCACAGATCTTTGATCTTGCCTCTTTTGTTGCTTGGTCTTCGCCGCCCGTACTCAAGTCTGAACCACCTTTTTTCCCCCGCTTTCCCCCATATATCTGTGGGCCGAACACTTTTGTAAACCCTGAACTCTTACCGGTTCGCCCTCCCATGACCAGTTATTTGAGGCCTTCTCCCCTACCCCCCCCCCCACCCCCCCCCCTTCCCCCGCGCTTTCTCAGTCAGGCCCCTTAGCGAGTTTTTTGATCGGACCCCTGTCACCACTTTGTGCCCGTTTTGCCCTCATGAATCCAGTGTCCAGCCCAGGCAATGGTCTGCCGTTTGTTGTCTTCTTCTTTTCTTTTTCTTTTTCCTTTCCTTTCCCCCTCAGTTGTTTTTTTTTGGCCAGGATTAAACCCCACTCTCCGACGACCCATACTGTCTCCTTTTCCAACTTATTCCATGCAACTTCCGAGCGGGAAAGATTGGTTACCGGCCCTGCCCCTTTCAACCCATCGGCGTTGCCCTCTAGTTACTTTCGCGACAGCTACGGTGCCAGTTGGTTTTTTTTTTGGTTTGGTCTGTGCCGGGAAGCCAGAAATTTTGGCGGGAGATCGAATCCTTTTTTTTTTTTTTTCTTCCCCCCACGTGGCTCAACTGAAGATTACTGATATCTTTTGGATTACCCTTTTTCTCGTCCTCGATGACGTCTTCTTCGTAATAATCCACCACAAACGGCATTGATCAAGTTTGGCTAACTCGCGAAAACCCCCCCGATCTTTCCGGAGAGGAGCCATTTCTCTCCCACCCTCTTCACCCTTCACAGGAAGTTTACCAATCATTTTCCCCCTCCGCGAGAACCCCCTTTCCCTTTTTAGTTGTCGCGTTTCTTCCGAAGATTGGCATTTGGGGTCGAAAGGTCCCCAACATCTTGTCCTCCTCCTCTTTTGCTACCTTCCCAACGGGGTTTTTCGACATTATGGCCAAATGCTTAGTTCACCACTTAGTATTCGTTGAGATGTTTTCCCCCTCCCTCCCAGTTCCTTCTTGGAAATATTCCTTTTTTGTGTAACGTTTACGAAGATTGAATCGTCATTCCCCGAATCGGGTTCCCCCTGCTACGCATTTCCCATCGATTAACTCATTGCTCCCCCTGTCTGTCCATCCCCCCTCCCCTCGTTTGAGCCATCCCCCTCGCGCGTACTTTACGCATACTTCCACTTGTAAACGATCGCCCTTTTTGTCACTATGAAGGGTCGATTACTCGTGTTTTTCTTTTCTCTCTTCCTCTTGGGCCGGAAACCTTTCTCCTTTCACTTCCTCCACTGCTATGGCCCCCAAAAGTCACGTGGCCGCAGAAGCCAGCTCGCCCTCCCAATGCCCACCCTCTGCCTGCCCCCCCTTTGGTCTTCTCCGCCTATTCCCCAAGATCCTCCCGGACCCACCCAAGTTCCTGTTGAAGAGAAGATCATTCACAGGCGACCACACAAGATTCCCATTCCCTCCACTCTTCCGAATACGGCGGTATGACCTCTTTTCCTCTCATAGTCGCTCTTAAGTGGCATCTTCCAGAAGATCCCAGTTGCGCATACTGATCATGATCGCTTGAACCAACGCGGGTCGGGTCGTCCGTTATTCTTCTTATTGTCTTGACTTTTGACCAAAGAGAGTGAGGAATGTTCTTGTCCCCCCCCCCTCGCTGCTTCCCTCCCTCTTTCTTGATTTTTGTTATTTTTCCCTAACAGTGAGGCTGTTTCCTTTGAACCGGGATGTTTCACAGTGGCCAGATTGCGTTTCATGCCCCTTTCTGTACGCGTAGAATAACCGGCTGAAAGGTTCTACGAGACACCCATCCCCTCTTTCCCCGGTCCCAAGAAAATTAGAATTTGGTTTGTTGTATCCCCCCCCTCCCTTTCTGAGGGTTTTATTTCCCCAGACGCAAATCTTAAGCCAATGACTTCTGATCTATTGGCTATAATTTGTGGCTTACAGTTCTCCAATTTTAGTCATATCCCCCTCCCCCCTTTCTTCTTTCTCCTTTCTTCCTCTCCCAAGAAGGCAATTAGTCGAAGCCGCAAGAAAGCATCAGTTGCAGATCCCCCCCCGGAAAGCCCCTGCTTTTAGTTTCTTACCTCGTCCACTTCTCCCGCATTCATTTTTCAACCACTTTACTTTCTATCCTAATAATGTTGTTTGAGTCGCTCTTTTCCCTTTTCCCTCTTTGGGATCCACTCCTTTTTCCTAGGTCCCTACCTCTCTTCTTCAGGGGCGACAGCAATGATGCTTTCCCCTTTCTCTTCTCCGAATTGCTTTGCGCCCCGAGAAGCTCTAGTTGAGGTCTCTACAATTGCCCCTTTAAGCCCCCTGCAGCCCCCCAGCTTTTGATTAACTCCCTTTTTCGTTCTGTTCCCTCCCCTCCATCCCTTTCCCGCTTCTTTCGAAGTTTGCTTGAAACCCTTTTTTTTTTTCTAAGTGTGAGTCCTTACAGTGACTGGAATCGGGCTTTTCCTCCACGGTTGAGTGTCAACAGCCCTTCCGCCCTGTATTCTCGTTTCGCACTTAGTTCGTCGACGCGCTAAACCACCCTCGCTTTTTTCTTTTCCTAGAACCCGTCCCCCTCCCCCCGGGTATCCGTTCCCCTTTTCCATAATTCTCAAGCGCTCTTGTTCATACACTTTTGCCCTCCCTCCCCTCTCTTTGCTTGCCCTTTCCCAAAGTCAGCACCCTACAGAAGGAATACACGACCCCCCGGTCCCCGCGTTTTTTTTCCCCCCCCTCCCAATGATTTTTTTTTCCTTCTCCCCCCAGGGATCTCGCCCAAAGTACTTTCCTTCGGCTAGCCTGGTGCTCTTTCGGCTGCTTTGCGATTTTTTGATTGATCTCCTTGTGTGTTAGGTCGCCTTTGGAGATCGTCTTTTTCCCCCCCGTGTCTCTCTTTTTTCCCCTCTTTAGGTTCCCTTTCCTTTTTCTTTCTTTTTCCTGCGTAGTTATGCAGGAAGTGACTTCAATCCTTGGTAGCCCTATTTCATGTCGTTCTGTCGCTGCGGCTCCTTCGAATTTGCACCTTCTCCATTTTTCTTTCCCTTCATTTCGAGCCCGGTTCCTTCCCCCCCTTTAACTGTTCCCCCCTGTCGCCCCCTCACCACGTCCACCGCGTTTTTTAAAACAGCTTGCCCCTTCTCTGCAGGTATCGATTTTAAATTTTCCCTAGGAGTAACCCGTTTCTTTTGCCCCGGTACCCTCTTTGAGTCCCAGAATTTTTTAGCCAATGCGAGGTGCGTGGGTCTTCCGTTAGCGCCCACCCACGCTTCTGAATGACACCCTTTTTCCATTCCTCTTTCCCCCCCCTTCTCTTTTTTTTACCACTGCTTCACTCCATGGTTTTGACTCGAAGTAAGTAACTCTTCCCAGTCCATGGCCAGAATCCCGCGGAATCCCCTTTATGAACCCTTTTTTTTAGCTTCTGTCTTCTTTGTTTTATGCCCTTCCCTCTTTGCGATGGGCATAACGCGTCTACCGGTCAGGGTGGTGTGACGTTCTTGTCTTCGCAATTGGATTAGGATGCCACTCGTTGACTTCGCGCTTTTCCTCCCCCTTCAGCCTCCCACACCTGGACCAGATACGTTTTTCTGGCGACATGCCCCCCTCTGGCTCTCACCTGCCTTTTTTTTTGCTGGTCCGTCAGAAGCAGCCCCTGATCCCCCTATTTCACCCTTTTTTCCCCCCCCGATTTTCCCCCTACATCCTTTTTCTTGGCGGATTTTAGCACGTTTTTTCGTCAAACCCTGAACGATGAACTGCCCCTCCCCTTCCAGACCACTTGTATTGAAGTCCTGTACAGACCACCACCCGCCCTTCTATTTCTCACGTCCGCTGAGAGACAGTTGGTTTTTTTTTTTTTTTCGGATTCGGTTTAAAACTGATGTGTTCCATTCGAAGATGACTGGAATAGTACAATGATCACCTTATTTTTGCTCCGTTTGTATCTTATAAAGAATCCCTCCTTGTTGTTGGTATCTCTCTACCAAACTTTCCGGAAATTTAATGGCCTGCTTTTTTCTAAATGTCCAGAGGTCAAAGGCAACAGCTGTTGAACGGAAAGCTCTCCCACATCGGCTGATCTCGCTTTAAGTCGCTCAAGATCCGGGGCCGTTGTTTTATTTTTTTTATGTGACCTCTCCCTGTCAGCAACTTTTTCTTGTGAGAGGGCCTCTCGAAGTGTAATAGTTTTCAGGGTTCGTAAACGTTGGCCCCCCGCCGCTCTACTGTCTAAAGCGGGGTCCAATGTGATCGGATAGATGACTGTCGGTCGGCGACTTCCTTTCACCACCACTTGATTGGACACAATCTCTGGTGGAATTTTGCCTGTCAACCATGCCATTTTCCGGAGTCCTCTCAAGCCCTCTCTGCTGCCCCCCTGTTGAACACGGGCTTGTGAAATACTTTAAATGCCGTCGCTTTGCACGTCTCCCCCCGGGACGGGACTCTGAAGCACGCCCTTTCTTCCTAAGGGCTCAAGGTGCCCACCCCCCCGTCGACTTACGATGTGGAACCCCCGGACAACTGTTCTTCGTGTGCACGACCATTTGAATGGCTTGCGTCCCCCATTCTTAATTCATTTTTCCCACCCCCCATCCCCTCCCCGGCTTTCTTGAAAGAGTCAGTTTCAACGAGCAATTTTGCTCATCACGTCGTCATTTACGAGCCAGACTAGCCCCCCACATTCGTAAACAATCGCACCGCCCTACAGTGGCCCTTCGACTTTGGCCCCCCCCTTCTTCCCCGCCAGCTTTAGACCAGGAGAACCCTTTTCCCTTGCAGAAATTTGGCCTCTTTTTTCACGCGTTCTTTTTTGGTTTAGTGGCGAGCGGTTTCCTCGTTTTAGGGCAGGAACCTTCCGATAACCCGGCAAGCCACTGCTTCCCGTCTGCCCCCCCATTGCGGCAAGGGTCCGACATCCCTCACTCCCAATCCCTCCTCCCCCCTTACAGGGCTCCCCCGTCACTTCCTGGAATCGGAGTACGTCTTTCCCCAAAAGATCAGCTGGCCCCCCCGATTTCGCAACCCTCCGCCCTGGGTTTTTTCCCTCCGCTCATTCCCCAGGCGACTACGGCCCCCCCCAGATCAAAGATCAGGTCCTTTTTTTCAGCAAAGACGTGACCAGACGGCTAACTCCCCCACGCCCTCCCCCCCTCAATCTGTGTTGATATGGATATTTTCCCGAGCCCATTGAGACTGAACATGTCTCTGTAACCAACGCGGGAACCCGGGTCTGTCCTTTTATTCCCTTGTAGTTTGGTGCCTTTTTTCTTTTTCCCCTGTTCATCGCCCCTCTCGGGCGTCTCCTTTCGTTGAACGTAGCCCTGAGCTCGAGATGGTCTGAACTTTCCCAGTTGAGGCTTTTTTTCCCTCGAACCATGAACTCGATGGCGTTTGAATGCTCCGCGCTTCCTTCTCCTACCTGGCGCTACGTTTCTGTTTCACCACCCCTTTTGCAAGAAGTCTTCCCCCTTGTCTCCACTCTAAAAAATTTTTTTTATTGCGCTCCTTCTCAGCCGCTTATGGAGGAGTATGTCCCCTACGCCCAAAGAGGTGTTCAGCAAGAATCTGTAGCTTAGGGCCCCTTTTTGGCTCCATGTTATCCCACCTCCCCCCCTTTTTCTCCTCGTCATACCGAGGTTCTTTCTTTCTCCGCCCCTCCATCTCGAAGACTGCAAGAACAGTAGTTCTTTATGAATCTCCCCGGAAGACTCTGCTTGTCTCGTCCCTTCACGTTCTGAACAATCCTCTTCCCCTTCTTCTTTTCCCTTTTCCCCGTTTTTGTTTCTCTCTCTTTCCTTGGTTGAAGTTGTTCAAACGTTTGTGAACACAGGACCACCCCCCAGACCCGGCGTTCGGGGAGATTTCAGCCTCAACTTTTATCTTTCTTTGTCATTCTTGACGTGAATTGCTGCTTGTCCCGAAGTGAAGATCATCGGAGTTTTCGAAACCCCATTGCTTTCCTCCCTCCCCTCCACCGTCGCGCCCCCCCACGCTAATTTTTTTCCTTTCCTGCTTTTTTTTTGGGACATAATCCTTTCCTAAGATTGGTCGAAGGAGAGACGACAATTCTAAGTTGTGATTGACTTTTCCCTGCTGGATCCGGGCTTTTCGACCCTTTGAGTGTGTTAAAACATCTAGCCCTTTCTTTCCGGCGGCCCTTCCTGGTGCATCTTCACTTCTGATACCCACTTCCCTCTTTTCTGAAGTTTAGAAACCAGCCTCAATGTTACCGGCCCCCCCCCCCCCCCCCCCCCCCCCCCCCGTAACCTTTAAGATTTTTCCGAAGCGCTCCCTTTTTCATCAAGCGGCAATCTATATCAACTCTATTACCAGACCAAACTCCATCCCTACCTCCTGCCTCCACCCTGATTTTGACCCCCCCCCCCTGTTCCAGCGTGTTTCACTCCCCCCTCATTTTTCAATGACAGTAAGGCGCAATCAGCTTTTTCTGGCAAGATGCCCCTTACTCTCTTACTTTTGCCTTGGTCATCCCGCCTTTCTTTCGTATTTTCTATACCTGTCCCTTTTGATTATTGTTTATAGCCTCATGATTCCTTAAACCAGCGTAGATGCTTCTGCCTTAGGGGCGTCCCTTCATGATTTTTCTTTGTCAGGCTCTCCCTGATCGGTCTGCCTGTGCAGTCGCTTGGGTCTTGTGTAGACGCATCTGCTGCCCGACGACAATTCTCATGGGAGAACATGGATTCTCTCGAGCCAGGTTATCACATCCCCAGCTTTCCGCCGTCCCCCCTCACCCACGTGAGTTAACCGATTCAAGCGGCAGATTCTCCAGATCCCGAGTTAAGTCTCCCTTAGGCGCCCTACCAGCGCTGTGCGTCTCTGGGGAACTCGCGATGCTCCATATTTTGTCGCTTTCCCCCCTTCTCTTTTTTTTTGACGGTCTGCGTAGCTTCCCCCCGTCTTCTAAGACTTTTCATCTCGTTTCTCCACAACTTAGTGGATTTCCAGAAAAAGCTTTCCTTCCCTTTTTGCACCCCCCCGAAGCGACAGTTTTTTCCCGCTAAGCCTTTGCCGTGGATCCTTAAGACCTTTGAGGTGAGACAGATGAGGCGGATTTGTATTTTCCGTGCCCCCTTTCTTGCCAAGATGCTTCCTTTTTTTTCCCTAGCTACAAGTTCCTGGTGGGACGTTCTCTGTCGCAGGAGGATGATATTTCACCATCCTCCTGTCAAAGTGGTCCAGTTTCTCAGCCCGTTTAAAACCCCCTGACACAGACTTTTCGGATCACAATTCCACCAATCGCCGTTATCAATTCCGTTCTTTTTTTTTTTTGATACACATAACCAGAAGCATGTGGCGATCACTCCCCGATTGAGACTAAGTGAGCTGCGTTTTTTTCTCCCACGTTTCCGCAAACCTGCCCATGCACCCGGCTGCTTTTCAAAGATCCCGACCCGTTCTTGCAGGCCTTGTCCCCTAACCCACTCACCCCAAGCGCCCTTCTGGCTTACGCGATTCGAAGACTCCTATGTTTCTCCCCGGCTTTTTCCCCCCCGTTGCCCTTCCGCCGATTTTTCGGACTCCTTGTACATTGATAAGATTTGGTTGCTTTTCGTTGCTATTTTCCGTTGTTTTGTTTTCTCGTATCCCCCCCACTCCCTACCCTGGCCTTCTCATGGACCCGCCTCCCATTTGCACGCGCAGAAGGCCCCCCTCGGTTGGAAGAACTCGATCAACAGCTGCTCTCCTGCGGACGTGCGTCTTTTCCCCGGGTTGTGTTTATGGTGGTTTCCTGTGCGAGCTCAATCACTTGGTCTTCATGAGTTTTTGCTCTCAGTACTGTATACGTTAAGGGTTTCGGAACCCCTGTTCTCCACCTCCCCCTCTACTGACTTCCAAGCGGGGTAAAAGTTTCCGGAACCCCGTAAGTCCGGAGGAGGACTCCTCAACACAAACACTTCCCATTTCTTTTGATCCCCCAAGCCCGGGTGCCTTCATTTTCCAAAACCGGATCTGTCCCCGTTTCCCAGTTCTGGGACAGTCGATTTAAGCGGAACGTTTCCCCCTGGTATGTTTAACCCCTCCTTTCCAGAGAGTACTCTACCCACCCTTTTCCACGTGGCTTCGCGTTCCGCCCCTTTTCCCTCATCTTTCCGACTGTGTACCGCCCCCCCCACACTCAAGCGTCAGACGATTTGCCCCCCACCTTTTGACAATTCTTGTCCCGGCCTTGGCCCTGCTGTTTGTCACCCTTTCTGCTTCGGTGGGTCTTAACGACCGCCCTGTTCCTCTTCTCGTCCCTCGTCCTTGGTCACTTTTGTCCTCCTGCTGTCCTTTCCTTCCTTCCTCCTGGTGCAGTTCTCCTCCGCGTCCCCCATCGGTCAACCCTGGCATGCAGCCCTCCATGTTGCCACGACTGCGACACTCCTTCCTGTTTCTCCATACTGGACCGTTTGACCTCTATCTGCATCTCGGCCTTTGTCCCTCGTTTTTTCGTTTGTTTGAGCGTCCCTTTGTGGCCTGAAGGGCTCGATAGGCAGCCAATGCGATGTTTTCCCCCAACCTGGAGCAACTGGCGGCCGCCGACACGCTAGACCTTCCAATTACCTCCCACAGGGATTCAGCCTAGTGCCCTTCCTTTGGAATCAATTAGAAGAAGTAGACCCACAAGCCAAAAAAAAAAACCCCCAATCCCACCAAACTAAAAAACAACGACACCTCTGTGTCCCAAAACCCAAAAAAAAAAATCCAACAAAAACCAACAACAAACAACAACAAAAAAAAATGGGGGGGGTTGGGGGGGGGGGGGTTGGGGGTTCCCTGCAAAAAACAATTTGGTTTTTTTTTTTTTTTAAAACAAAAACAAAAAAAAAAAACCCCCAAAAAAAAATCGACTTCCTCGTTTGCACCAAGCTCTCCCTTTCAGTTCAAGATTAGTCCTGCCTTTAACATACCTGACCCTCCCCAAGCCTTAAGATTTTTTCAAGAATTTGCAATTTGAGTCTTTATGACACGTTTAATCCCTCAATCGTCGCGTTGAGAATTCTTGCATCTTTCGCCTCCCCGTTGAGCACTTTCCTCCCTGATCCGCGTGGAACCCACCGCGGGACCCGGGTCTTTTGTGTGATTAAGTCGGTCTTTTGCCTTTTGAATTTTCTTCCTCGCCCCTCTCTTGGATTCTCAGCGTGTATGCAACTCGACGACGACCTACTCGCTTTTACGTACCTTGTATCCTTGATTTGTTTTAGACCACCCTACTTGTTTCATCGCCTGTTCATGCGACGCCTTGTCCCTTGAATAAAGGCATGAAGTGCTTGGAAACCCGGTCCCCTTTTTTATGAACTCCCCCCTTGATTCCAGTCCGGGACCTCCCCCCTGAATTGTTCTTTCCGCGTACTCTCTTTTTCGTTGAGGAGTCAGTTATAGTCAAAGTCCTCACAGCTTGGTACAGCATCTTGTTTTTTTGGCTCTCCTTGTGGCTTATCTCACCCTTTCCATTTTTCCAGATTTGCTCTTAATTTTCCCCTCGCACTCCCCCCAATTCTCTAAGCCCAAAGCATCATTTGCTTCTTCCCCGTCCTCCCCCCTCCCCTCTCCTTCTTTTCCCTCCCACGTCTGCCCCCCCCCCAGTCCTTTCACCACTTGGTAACTCGTTCATCCCCGTTTGTTGGAGATAGCATTGGCCAGGAACCTGCTGGGGTTTCCCCATAAGTGGACGCTGTACCATTTACGCAAGTGCGTCTGAGAAGGCACTGATTTATTTTGCCAGGCTTCTCCTCCTTGCTTGCGCTGCCTTTCAGTTCCCTTGATATCCTCGGCGCTCTCTAAAATGCTTGAGACTGGAATCCCCCCCGTTTCCCCAAAACTATCCCCTATTTCTTACCGCTGCTTACGACCTTAATAATAAGGCTTTGCGAAGGACTCCTCTCCCACTTTCCAATTTGTGGTTTGCAATGGGGTTTCTTATTGTGCAGTGATCACGCAAACTTTCGCTTTTATTTCTCTTCTCTCCCCTTTGCATCTTCACCCTTCGATCCCCATCCGAGTTTTGGTACTATGAAACAGCTAAACTGCCGTTCGTAACCCCACCATACCGAAGCCTGCTTCTTTGTTTTTCCGCATCCTCCCCTTTTTTTTTATGCAGACCCCTTCAGCCCTCCCTCCTTCCCCACGGACGTACCCACAGTCCGCGTTGGCTTCCAGACTTTTGCCCTTATGGTTAAACTTTGATCTTTCTTGGTCCGTCCACCCTATCTCCTCTTTGAGCCGTGTTCTTTTCTTTTATTGATGATAATCTTTGCCCCTTTCGGCGCCTGTGGATGATGCTTCCTTCTTTCGATTTTGTTGCTCCTAGGGGCGTCCCGCGCTTTTCTTTTTGCATAGGCGTCTCTTACAGTCAGTGCCTGTCAGTCTTCTTTTGGTAGCCGGTATGAATTTGTTTCGCTGCCTTCGCCTGGCAGACGTTTCTCATTGTTCTCTTTATCGAGCCCGGTTCAGACCCTAAAAAGAGGAAAGCCACCAAGAAAAAACGCTCCCCAGCGTTTTGAAAACCCCGTTGCCTTTATTTCGTAAGATCGATTTCAATCCTTAGGCGTACATACCGTCCGGTTTCTGAGGCTAGTGTACGCATCCCCGTGTCTTTCCCATCATGCGCCTTGCATTTCTCTTTGAGGCTTGGGCGAGTAGCGCCACCCCTTTTCGCCAATGACTCTTCATTTCTCCCCCCCCCCTGCTAGGACCACTGCTCAGACAATAGCTGGTGTCTGTCCCACTCTCCTGCCGACAGTTTTCCAATTCCTTGGCCAGCGTCCTGGGATCCCGGTCAGACCCCTGTCGGTGCTGGACTCTCTCGTTGTATTCAGTAGCAATTAGGACTTCCTTCTTCATTTCAGCGATTCCCCTCTTTTGTGCTTAATTTTTGTCGCGCCCTTTTTTATGATGGACCCATTTCCCCACCTCCTTTGTTACCAGTATTCTCCGGAATTTCTCCGGCGTTGTTTTTTGCCCACCCCATGGTCCACCCCTTTTTTTTTCTGGCTCCAATGAAAACCTCTCTTTCCCAATGCATTTTGTTGAGTTAAGAACGACTCCTCCGATTCCTTTTTCTTCCCCCCTGTACCACTCTGTATCTCCGTCTATCTGTTGTAGAACTTTGAAGAAAATCACGCTGACCCTTTTCTTCCCCCTCTTCCCTCCCCCAAGTTTTTCTTTTGAGGCCTCAAAGAAACCCCCTACCCACACCGTAGCTTTCCTCGTCGCGAGAGCCTTCCTCCTTGTTTCTCCTTCTTTCCCGTTTCACCACCGCTTTCCCGTTCCCCCCCCCCTTCATGTTGCTTAATAAGTGTCCCTTCTCCTTCCATGGTCTTGCTCGTTGTGACTCGTTTTTTTGTTTGAGAGATCCCCCCCCACCCGCTTGCCTCCCTTCCTTTTTCCTTGACACTTATTCCCAATGCCAATGCGGCCGGTAACAGCTTTTGTGACTTGGTCCCTCCGTCAACATCGGCCTTGCGGACCGTCGCGAACCACGTTTGCCTTTTTTTTATTTTTTTCCGTGACGATTCCCTGCCCGAACCCTTGAGTTGGTCCAGCTTTCCCGTTCAGTTGTTTCGGAACAGGGGACGCTCGATGAAATCTTCACCTGTGATCCCCCCCTTTTCCCCTTTGAAGTCTTCTTTCCTACCCACCCTTCCCTTTCCTCCCCAAGCTCTTTGGTGGAATTTGAAGAAAAACGTCTCTGTCCCTGGTTCCTCGCTCTGAAAGTCCTTTGGCCCCTGTGCCCCCACGGGAGTGTGGAAACTCCCCCCTCTTCCTGCCGCGACCCCTTCGTCCAAGTCATCCACCCAAGTTTTGCCCTTGCTCGTTGACCTTTTGCTGCGAAGGGCCCGACGGAGTGACCCTACTGCCGCCGCCGATGTGCCCTCCCCGACCCAATGTCTTCGTGATCAACCTAATTCTGGCCATGCCGCGGTCAACCCTTTCTTCCCTCTCTTGGGGTCCAAGGACTAAAGTTGCTTTCTTGCAAGTTGTCAGTGTCCCCTAGTCCCTGTAGTCTCTCCTTCGTCATCCTCATATTTTTTTGGCTCTCGAAGTCTCCCATAGCTTCAAACCAATCTGAATTCTTTCATAAATGCTTTCCCCTGCACGATTTAAATGTCCGCCCCCCCCCCCGAGACGGATTTACGCCCCCGATGACCCAATTTGAAGAGATATGCAAGATTTTTGTCCCTCTTTTTTTTTTTTTCCGGTACTCTTTTGTTGTTGGCGTAGAGTTTTTGGCAGGAACTGTCCCCTACAGTGAATTCCCTCCTACGTATTCCCCCCCCTGGCGATCGTCCCGCAGCGACAATCTGACCACGATAATTTTGATCACTGCCTGGCTGGCATCGCGTCCGTCCTCACAAACTCCTTTACGCTATCTAACAAGATCGACCGTCCCCCCTTTTAAGCTTCATTCACTTTCCCTCGCCACACTCCCCCCAAAGAGCAATCATCGTCCCCCTCACTCACGCGGAGTTATGACCCGTTTCTTTTCCCCGGAAATAGTCGCGACAGTTTTCCCTCTTCCAGAGCTCCCATTTGCGCCTTTTCCCGATCATTTTGATTTCTCCTGAACCAACCTGCCTGGAAAGGGGTTAGTGGGTTGTTTCACTGCCTTTTTTTGTCTTTGAATTGTGTATTCGCCATTCTCAGTGGAGAGCTCCTGTGTATGGAACACCGATCGCCTTCCTATTTCTCTGTTACCGCCCGGGTAACCGTTTCTGATGTTTCTAGCCCCCCGTTTTCCTCGGATTGTTTTTCTTCCCGAAGTATCGGTTTACGCTTGCGGCTCCAAGGAGAGAGTTTGCTGTGGAACCGGTTTTGACAATAGACAAGCCCCCTTGTCTGTCCCAGTCCGGGCCACTTCTCACCCATTTTCCATGGTTAGTTCGCTTCGCCCTTTTTGTCTCTTAGTGTCTTTTTTCCCCCCTACGTAACCCCGCCTTCTTTAGATTAGTTGGGCTATCCTTTTTTTTTCTCTTTTCCCTCGAAGTCCTCCCTCGTCTCTGGGAGCAAGTCCCCCTTGTCGAAAGCCTGCACAGTATCATTTTTTCTTCTGAATTTTTCCCCTTAACGCAGCCTTTTCTTACCTCCAAGTCTGCCCCCCAGAACCCTCTCTTCAATCTCCTTTTCCTCCCTCCTTTTTTTTGCTCATTGCCAAGTGTTGACCCCTTTTCTGGGTTCACCTCCTTTTTCCTTTACTAGATTGCCGCGCCTCGTTCGCGGGAGATTCAGCAACCTTTCTGCTTTTCTTGTTGCTTTTTTTACGAATGCTTTCTCTCTCCGAATCTCCATCGGTCTTTATAAACCATTTCTCCCCAGATGAAAGCCACACTGACCATAGCTACATATCTTCCCGCTTTTTTTCTTGGTGACTAATCCCCTCATTTTTTTAGACGGGCTGAGAAGTCCCAGCGCGAAAAATCCCTTTAGTGGCTAACTGTTAAGGCATTTCTTGCCCCTTGAGGTTCCCCTTTTTTGCAATATATTATCCCTGGAGCATCGAGTCTTATTCCCTTTTACCCCTTTTTTTTCCCGGTCACCAACTCCGATTTTTTTATTTTAAGTATAGAAACTCCTCAACGTTATAACGAGGTTTCTTCACCCCCATATATTCCTCTCGATCTTGTTCCCCCCCCCACATTACCACTTGTATGCTTTTTCCCCCTGCAAGGACCACCCAGCCCCCCCCAGTGATCCACCGGACTACCCAGGTCCACGCGGTGGTAAACTCCTCTCCCTCTCGTAAGGGCTACCAATGAAGATCTTTTTTCCAAGCCACTTACGCGACTACGGCTTTTTCTTTTTCATTACCTCATTTCTTCGGTGCTTTGTTATATGATTTGAGATTGTAGTGGTCGCTTTTGACGATCTCCTTTGCCCTGGTCGAGCCTTTTGCTATAGGTTAGTTTCCCGATGATCTGTGTCATTCTTGCCATATTCGCGCCAGGCCCGTGCCTGCAGTTTGGTAGAGGTGATCTATCTTTCTTGCTGAGGCGCCTTTAGCTTTGTTCAGATTAGTCCAAAGGTGGAATTTCCCGTTTTGATCGAGCACGGTTCCCCACACGATGTAGCTCTTCCCCCGAAACCACGATTAACCATCCGTGAACCCAGCTTAAGATTCTAAGATCTCTTTTCCAATGTCCTTTCATTAGGCTTCCCTAAAGCTTGCGGCTGTACGTTACGCGGCCTCTTTGCCCCCCCTCATGTAGGAGGCAATGCGATTTTTGACCTCCGTTGTCTATTCGTCTCGCCACCCCGTTTGAATGAATTGATTCTGTCTCCAATTTGCTCCCTTTCCCCACTATCTTTCCAGAAATACCTTTTTTTGTATGGACCCCCTTCCGTCCCGCATTTGGTGACCTATCCTCTTGTCCAGAATTATCTTCAATGACCCTCTTGTATATTTGCCTCAAGTTCTTTGCGGAGTGTAGGCATTTCTAACAACTTCTTTGCAATCCCCCATTTTTTTATTTAACCCCCCCGTCAACGTACTGTTGGTGCTTCTTTATTCCTGTTTCGCCTACGCGGCTTCTTATTTCACCATTCCCGTGGTCACTTTTTTTTTTGACTTTTCTCATTCCCGCGGAAAACCCTTCCCCCATGAACTTTTATTGAGAAACCCCCCCCCCCCCCCCACCACATCTTTCCCCCCGCGTTTTGTTGACGTCTCCCCCTCCCCCCCCCCTCCCCTTCCATCACCTTTCACACGCTTGACATCAGTCGTCAAGCCTTTTTGTTCTTTTCCGTTTCTCACCCCTGAACGATGACCCGGTGACAGTTACAGAACAAGTTTTTCCTCCGCACTTACCACCATAACCACGACGTAGCTCTCTCCTCAGACGAGAGCTCCTCCCTCATTTTCCTTCTTTTCGGTTTTTCCCCTCGTGAAAGTATTAAGAACGTTGCATGGAATAGTGTCCCATTGATCCCCTTCCCTTTTTTTTGCTCGTCTGTGT
>Ga0179593_1625662_pt1 | contig 16373 bp, 23 predicted proteins | sample CZODoug2_1_08_16_FD_185931 | JGI IMG/M metagenome (GOLD analysis project Ga0179593, IMG submission 185931) | Vadose zone soil fungal communities from Angelo Coast Range Reserve, California, USA - CZODoug2_1_08_16fungal (PacBio error correction) | ecosystem: Environmental > Terrestrial > Soil >... | reverse complement strand
GAGTCCCCCTCTTTCCCGCTCGGACCGTCTCCGCCACCCCCTTCCGTGTGTTTTCTGCAAAACGCTTGACTTCAAGTCCCCCCCCCTCTTTTTTTTCCTTTTTTTTTCCCCCCCGCGGAAAACACGATGCGCCTTTTTTCCCCCTCTCGCTCCTGCCCCACCGATTTAACCCTCTTCCGACGACCGGGAAACACTTAGCGAGACTTACCCTTTTTCCTTTTTTTTTTTTTTCCTTTGGCTCCACTAGCCTTAGGTGAAAAGCTCCTTTTACAATTATTGCTTCCGGCAACATGGAAGGTTGCCTCAGCCATCTTTTCTTCGCCCGCAGGTTTTACAAGCGCTTCTCTTTTTCCTTTTTTTCTGCCTTCGTCGTGTAAATTTAGAGCGGACCATTTTTATGGGCGCCGATCGCGCTTTCTCCGGATTCCTCCCCTGTGCAGTCAGACACGCGCCCCCCTCTCCTTTTGAAACCGTAAGATAGACACGGTTGTCTTTTTTTTCCCTTTTCTTCTCTCGACCCACCCTGGGTAAAGGTTATCGCGGCCTAAATCCCCAAAGAAGGATCAACCCCATCCCTTTCTTCTCATTCATCTTTGGAAGATGGTGAGCGCTTCTTGTCCTTTCCTTCCGAGCCACCTAGTCCCCTGGGCGTCGAACTCTTCTCTTCTTTTTCATCGGCATAGAAACAGCTTTTCTGCGCTCCGGGCGCCTTTCCTGGATGACCTTGGACAATACGACCCGACCGAGAATCTTCTCCCCTTTTTTTTTTTGGGACGTCGATCCAAGCAATTGGCGATCGTTGAGCAGCTGTTTTTCCGTTCTTCCTTTTATCCCTGTCGCCGAAGGTCAGATGATCCAGTTTTACCTAGGTTTTCCCGCTTGTAGGCACATCGAACGACAGCTTGCCACGCCCTCTTCCTTTCTCCCTTCCTCTTTTCCTTCGCCAGTTCAATGCCGTGCACACTTTCCTTCTTTTTTCCTCTCCCTCTTTCAGGCGGCCGCGTCATTGACCTGGTTTGCAGGTCACCGTTGCGGCCTGCGAGGAAGGCCGCTGATGTCTTCCCCCCCTCTTTTTTTTTCTTCCGTTTGTAGATATAGAGAACGATGCCGCCCTCCCTTATCCTTCTCGGGTGGCGCGGGAGTTTTCCCCCCTAACAGACGCGAGGGAGAGACTTCTATTCCCCTTTCCCCTTTCATTCTCTTCGTCTTGCGGGAGAGAGGTGGGCGTGAGGTCTTTTTCCTTTTCCTCCCCCCGCTTTCGTCCGCACCGTTCGCCCTTTGTCCTGTTTTTTTTTCGACGATCACGAGGGCAAAGAACTCTTCTCTCTCTTCCCTTTCCCCTTTTCTGACGCAGGGCAACGAAACTTCTCTCATTGGAAATTAGTGTGCGTGATTTGGTAGATGGTACTCCTTCACTCCTTTTCTCTCGGGATCCCTCCCTTTTTCCCTTGGGAACGGGAAAGAAGATGTATTCTTCCTTCTTTTATGGCCACCGTTTCGATGGAACTCCCTTCCAAGATTTCTCCTGTGATCGTCGATCCGTCGGGCGAATCCTACCCCCTTTTTTCTTTTTCTCGGTGAGGACGATTTCCCAGCTGACAACGGCGCGCTTAGCTTCCCTTTAGAGGGGATGGCCACAATCGCCGCCTCATCTTCCCCCTCCTCAGGCGAGGCTTTTTTTTCAGTGTCTGTCACGCGACCGCAGCCCCTGGACAATTTCCCTCTACACTGACGGCTGGCAAGCAGTTCGATCTCTTTTTCCCACCCCCCCCCCCTTTCCCCATGGTCGATATGGAGGCGCCCCTTTCCCTTCCTGATCCCTACACGTAGAGGCGTCCGTCTTTCTTTTCCTCTTTGCGATCGCCGCGAATCATACGACAAGTTTTCCCTTTTTTTTTCTTTTTCTTCCTTTTTTCCCTGCTCGCTGAGACAATATTCAGGAAAGTAACGTAGGTCCCTTTATTTTTCCCTACCCCTTGGACCACAGGAACTCACCGCTCTTCCATCTTTCCCAAGGTCGACAGTCAACGACCAAAAAGCTGCCCTTTCCTTTTTCCCTTTTTCCCTATCGAAATGGATGATCGAAGTCATCTACTCTTTCTTTTTGCAGTTTTCTCCCGGGTCGGAGGAAGTTCTCTTGAACAATGGCACAAGGAAGTCACCTCTTCCCTTAGCTCTTTTTCTTTCTTTATTTTTCCCCCCTCTCCTTTATAGAGTTCGACGAAGGATTTTTTTCCCTTTTCCCTCTCTAAGTCGATAGCATCAGGCGCCCTCGTCTGTCCCCCTTCGGGTTGGATCAGGCGGGGAGAAAGAGCTTTTTCTCTCTTTCCCCTTTCCCTCGGGTGAGAGAGATCACCCCCCACGGCCATCGGCACGTGCGAGATTTTTACTTTTCTACTTTTTCCTGGGGGGCGCGGTATGGTTACTCCTCCTCCTTTTTTTTTTTCCCCTTTTCTAGGACGACCCGAAGAAATTGCATCCTCTTCCCCCCCTTCTTCCTCCCTTTTTGGTCGATGAAGAGCCTTCCCGTGTTCCCTCCTTTCTGTCAAGCAGTGGCTGAGAGCCCTCCCCCTCTTCCAACGAATGTATCTGGGTTTTTTTTCTTTCCCGGGAATTCATTGTGCGCCGAGAAGGTGCCCTAGTTGTTCTTTGAGTTCTCGATCAAGTAGTTAACGGAGTCTCCTCCTATTTTCCCGTCCTTCTTTTTTCTTTTTCCCTCTAATTGGAAGGAGTGAGAGGGCTTCTTTCCCCCCTCCAGTCTTTTTCTCTAGGTGCTGCCTCCCCGGTAAAGGTTGAAGCTTCCCTCCCCCTGCGGATAAGTGAAGGTGGCTTCCCTGGTTCCCGCTCTGGAACTTAGTGTCTCTCTGGCGCGAGAATATATATATTTTTTCCTCTCTTTTTCCTTTCTCTGAGGAGCGAAGATTGCCCTCCAGCGGCGGGGAAACCGTCTCTCCTTCTTCCGCATCCGGATTCCCCCTTCCTCCCCTATGAGATCAACGAGTCTCTTCCTGTCCACGATGAGCCCTATGTCCCCTCTTAGTATCAGAACACAAACGTCCTTCCCCCCCCCCCTCTTCCTTTTTCCCTGGCGTCGAAAGCAAGGGAAATACTTGATCCCTTTTCACTTCCCCCTTGTCACCCGGGGAGGGCACCTTGAGTTTTTCCCGCCTCCGAGCTTGGTAGAAACCTCTCCTTTTTTTTTCTTTTTTTCTCCAGCCACTGATGAAAGACTGCGCCCTTCTTCTTTTTTCTCTCTTCCCCCCTTGCCCATTGGAGTAATAGGACCTCGCTTCTTCGGAGAGGAGGAAATGTCTTCTTTTCTTTCCTTTCTTTAAAGGTTCGGAGTAATTACCCTTTTTTTCCCTCCCCGGATAATCTTCGGGTTTATAAATTTTTTTTCGATTGGACGTGGGCTAAAAGGTCGTTCCCTTTTCTTATCCCCCCCTATTTTTTCTAGAGAAGAAGACCCCCCCCCCTTTTTTTTTTTCCCCCCCTTCTCTTTTCAATCTTAAAAGAAAGGGACGATCGCGATCTTAGAGACTTAAGGCTCGTTTCCCCTTCCCCCCTCCTTTCTCCTCCCCTTCGGTCGGAAATCGATGAAAGAGAGCTCTCCCCTCCCTCATCTTAATGGGCGCGGTTTTTTTTTGTGGACTGTATGCCTTTCCCTTGAAAATCACGCACGCCTCCTTTTTTTCCTTCCTCTCGGTTAGATTGAAGCGATAACGCCTTTTTCTCCTCCCCTCTTCCCTGACAGCTTTTTCCTTGTAGCCGAAAGAAGGTCCTTTCTCCCCCTTTTTTTCCCTTTTTTTTATGCATGTGGTACAGCTTGTAGGACACATCGACCCTTTTCCCCCCCTCCCTCTCCTCCTTTCCTACTAGGATCAGCTTTTACCTCCGCCCCCTTCAACAGATCGCACTGATAGGATTGATTCTGCCTTTCTTCTTTTCCTTTTTTTTTTTTCCTTCTACAGACGAGAACAGTGTACGGGATGGAGGGACATTTCTTCTCGGTACATTGGCCGTTGTAGTTACGGATTGTAAGTTTGCCTTCTCTTCCCAGTGCCCCTTGGGTGATCTCAAGGATCCTTGTATCTTTCTGGTTTCCCGGCGCGGGATCGGGCCGCCATCACTTCTAACTCGTTTTCTCCTCGGACCGGAGCTGAGTCGGAGATGGGGGAAATCCTTCCCCTTCTCTTTTTTTTTTTTTTTTTTTTTTTTTCTCCTGGTTAAGATGAGAAGATAGTCAGCACCGCTTCTCCTCTCTCCCCCCATACTTATCGGACGATCACGCGGGAAAAGAAATAGGTAAGCGTCCGGCTTGCTTTCTCGCAGGGTACAAGAAAAAGAAGGACAGAGAGTTAAGTTTTCTTCCATTCTTCTTCCCCCCTCTTTTTTCCTCTCTTTCCTAATAATAAGTTGTTGGTGTTGAGATCCCTTCTCCCCTCCCCCTTTCCCCTCAAAAAGATGTAATGCCCCTTTCCTTCCGGTTTATGGACCTTTCTTTTTTCCTCGGACAAGATTGACGCTGAACGAGTCTTTTTCCTCTTTTTTTCCTCCTTCTGGGAGAATCACCTTTCTTCTTTTCCCTATTTCCCGAAGAGGGAGCCAGACTTCTGATTCGTCCCTCCACGAGGGAGAGGGATGGACCAATCGCTTTCCTCCTCCTCCCTTCCCCTCTTCCTTTCCCTCTCGGGGGAGGGGAAGGGGTGAGGGTCTTTCTTCCCCTCTTTCCTTCTTCCTTTCTATCCAACCCTGACGACTGGCAGCGTTCGCTCCACAAATCTTGTTTCTATGGGCGGAGACATAAGCTTTTCTTCCTTTCCTCTTTTTTTTTTCCTTTCCCTTCCGCGAAGACATGAGAAATCGCTTGCTCCTTTTTTGCCCTTACGTTCCCCCTGGTGCACGGCATGGAACTTTCTTTTTGATACTTTCCGTAGGCTACGGTATAGAGCGGGCCATCCCTTTTTTTTTTTTCTTCCCCCTTGATACTCACCGCCGCTCTTTTTGTGCCCCCTTCTTTCGTGCCACGGTCGACAGTCCGACGTCCCGGCTCCTTTTTCTTGATCAAAGATAGCAATGTTTCCTCCCCCCCTCCCTTCCCCTTTTTTTTTGAGATCGCAGTTACGGTCGGCGGCTTCCCCCCCATGGTCACCAAGGCAGTCACCCTTCCGACTTCCCTTAGACGTGAAGAGATCTAGTTAATCGATTTTCCTCCTTTTTTTCTCTTTTGGCCAGGTGAAGCGTTGAAGTTTACCTTACTCCCCGTCTGGAAGCTTGAAATGACGGATGGTTTTCCCCTTCTTTTCCTTTTTTTTTCTCTCTGCAAACTGGAAAGCAGGGGGGTTTCTTCTTTCCCCCTTCAAGACTGGTTTTTCACCCAATACCCTTTTCTGAGTGAAGGTTTAAACCGAATCTTCTTTCCTTCTTTTTTTTCCTTCTTTTCCCGGCTGGAAACAAAAACCCCTGTGCCAAGAAGAGTAGCTCCGATTCGGCCCCCTTCAGCATGCCAGATAGAAATTTCCCCGTCTTTTTTTTCCTCCCAAATGGAGATGAAGAGCTAATGAGTGGTCCCCCCTTTCCTGCAAGCAGGGCGCAGCCCCTCTTCTGTAGCAACTCCTGTCTCTTTTTTCCCTTTCAGTCGCGAAAAAAACACCCCTCCTTCCCGTTTCGCCGCGCAGGTGACCGTTGCATTTTTCTCTCTAAAGTAGTTCCGGCGTCGAAGAATCTTTTTTCCTCCTCCTTTTTTCTCTCCTTTGTGGGTGAGATTAGATCATTGGACGGCTTTTTTCTTTTTGTTCCCCTATTAGGCACCTCCGTAACGTTCTTCGGCCTTGAAGTCAAGCGTGTTGCAGCGGAGCGGTTCCTCTTTTTTCCTTTCTACGGTTAAGAAGATGGAAGTCTTCTTTTCTTCTCGAGGGCACTCTTTTTTTCCCCTTTTTTGAGAGAGATGACTCTCCTTCTTTTTTCTCCCCCCGAAGTTAAAGCGCTTCTTCCCCTTCCCTCGCCTGCCCGAATCCGGACCAACGCTTCCCCCTATCGCTCAACGAGAGTCCTTTTCTTTTTTCTTTTTCCCCCCCTTTGCGAAGCCCCATTTCTTCGTTCAGCACCCAGTGCATTTTTTTTTTCCAAATAGGCGTCGACGACCTTTCCTTTTTTCCCCCTTTCCTTGACCCTTCTTGGCAAAAGGGGGGGGAACCTGCTCTTTTTCCCTTCCTCCGGGCTTGGTCGCCCACCAGCCTAGTTGTTGCCGGTGATCTGAAAGCCCTTCCCAAGACTTTCACTTCTCCTTTTCTCCTCGTTCTAGACCAATTTGTAAGAGTGCAGCTTTCAAATTAGAGCGTCTCCCTTTTTTTTTCCCATAGAGATACGCCGGTCTCTTCTTCCTCCACCGCGCCAGTTCCATCCCTTTTTAGGGTGAAAACGTCAAGATCGCCCCTTTTTTTTTCTTTTCCCCCCCTTCTTGAATTTGATAGCTCTCCCCCCCCTCTTTCCCTTCCTCCCCGTCGCCCCCGGTTCTTTCAAGCTGCAAGAAGGGCTCTTTCTCTCCGTTTTCGCGACGCGGCTGTCCGCCTCGGATCTCGCCGCTCTCCGAGAAGGTCTTAATCGGATCCTACATCCCTTTCCCCCCTCTTTTTTTTCCCCCTTGTCGCGGTGAATGCATTGGTGACCTTTTCCCCCTCTCTACCGAGAAATGCGGATCCCGCGCCTCTTCTTTTTGTACGTCGATAACGCCATTGCGATCTTCTCCCCCCCTCTCCTTTTTTTTTTTCCGTCGTGGACGTCGACATTGTAGACGTTTTTTTTTCCTTCGGTGCTTGCCTGTGGAGTCCAGATTGTAGCCCCATTTTCGCGCTCGAACCGTGCTTACGTACTTTCCGTCCTTTCTTTTTTTTTTCCTCCTTTCCTTTTCCACTGGAATTAAGGTCAGGTCTCTTCTTTCCCTCCTTCTGTCTGCTCAGCGGAGCGTCATTCTGGGCGCTCTTTCGTCCTGAGAGGACAGGCCGCTGATGGAGAAGCCCCCTATTCTTTTTCCTCCCTTTTTTCTTTGAGGTTTTTCGCCGTCCTTTGGATCTACGGATACTGATAGGGTGGCTCCGGGTATCCCACCGCCGCGCGGGCGAGAGGAGATTTCTTCTCCTTTCTGCCTTTTTTTTCCCCCTTCTTCGGGAGAGAGGTGGGCGGTGAGGGTCGGCGCCTTCTCCCCCTCTTCCGACCGAAGTACTGCAGGTGTCCCCAGTACGCCCTCCCGAGGGAAAGAACTTCTTTTCCTCCTCCCCTCTTCTCTCAAAAGGGAACCGATCTTATGTACAGCGATTTAAGTTCCCCTCATCGTTTTTCTTCCCGATGGTATCTATATTGGACCCCTCCCCCCTTTTTTTTTTTTTTCTCCTTTCCCTCCCCCCAACCGCAAAAGAGGGAAGTTGAACTTCTTTCCTTTTTTTTTTTCAATGTGTTTTTTTCACCAGTTTTAGCTTTCCCTTCCCCCCCTCTTTTTTCACTCTTTATTTGAACGCTTTTTTTCCTCCCCTTAGGACGTTCTTTTTCACGTTCTCTCTCGCAGATACCCCTTTTCCCCTCCTCCTCTTAGAGGGAGATTTTTCTTTTCTCCCCTCCCGGGATGACGGCGACCATCTCATCTACGCCCGATATTTACTTTTTCTCCGAGCCAGAGAAGCCAACCCGTCTCTTCTCCGTTCTCTCCCCCCTCTTTTTTAGAGACAATTCACCCTTCCCTTCCCCCCCCACCCCCTGTCGATCTGGGAGGAGCCATCAGCGGCTCGATTCCTGCTTCCCCCGGTCGAATGCGAGGCCCCCCTCCCTTCCTTTTTTTTTTTCGGCATTTCAATCAGATCAAGGGGGCTCTTCTTTTCCCCTGTCCGGAACTGGCAGACTACCTGCCCTTGCAAGTACGTAGGATACTTATTCGAATTCGTCCCTTTTTTCTTTTAATAAAAGATGGACCACCTCCTCCCCCGTCCTTGGTGATGCGTCCTTTTCTCCCCCTCTCTTCCCCAGTCGAAGGCCACAACGCTCTTTTCATCTTTTTTTCCCCCTTTCGGATAGAAATGGGTTTTTCCCGTCGGAGGGTAAGCTGGAGGATCCTGTTTTTTGTGAGTGATTGTCAATGTCCCCTTTTTTCTTTCCCCCCCGCAGTAACAGCGCCATTTCGCGCTTTCTCCCCCCCCCTATTCTTCTTTTCATCGAGTTCAGACGAAGGGCGATTTATTTTTTCCAAGCGAGATGAAGTCTCTTCCCCTTCTTCTCCTCCTTCTTTTCCGGGCTTGAATAGAAGGATGGGTGGATCCTTTCTTTTTTTTTTTCTTCTCCTCTGTCACCTGGACCGAAGGGTGGTCTTATCCCATTCCCCGGCCAATCGGCCACCGTGGAGAGCGTGCCTTTTCCCCCTCTTCTTTTTGCTTCTGGGGAGAGTGTATGAAGCAGAGACCCCCCTTTTTCAGCGCGATCGTTCCTCCCCGCTTCGAATTGGAAAAAGCTTTTTTTCTCATCCTCCTTCCCTTGCGATGGGAAAAAGGAGGGAGGCAGTTTTCCTTTCCCTCGCCCCCGGCCCCGGTGCCGGATCCGATTTTTCCCAAGCTAGGAGAGTTAAAAGAAGGCCTTTTCTCCGTCTTTTTTTTTTTTTTTTTTTTTTTTTTTTTTTTTCCGGGAAAAGAAAAGGGTGCAACTTCTTTTTTCTTCTCCCCTTTTCCCGGGCGTCGAAGCTTTACTTTCCTTCTTTCTCCGGGTGGTGCGATGATCTTTTTTTCTTCCGGCGAATGTGTTGCCTCTGCCTTATATCTCGGTGAGAGCTTCTTCCCTCCTCCTTTTTTTCTTTTTTCTCGGCTACGTGCAGGTGGCGTTCTTTTCCCCCTTTTCAGTCGAGCCTTGATTTTCTTCGCGAGGCATCTCTTCTCTTCCTTTTTTTTCTCGCGTATGCGCGCGCAGCTGGTCACGATCTGCTCGACTACGGAAAAGTATCCCTGCCCCCCTTCTTTTCTCCCCCCTTCTCCCCTTTGAATTCCCTTCGCGAGAGAGACTTTCTTTTTTTTTATTTTCTTTGGGCACCCCTTTTCCTTCCCCTCGCAGCCGTTACAATGATCGTCCTCTAGTGCAAATCGCCCCCCCTTTACTTTTCCCCCTCCTCCGCACGGGAATAATTGAGATCTCCCCTTTCCCTTTTCCCCGGGGGCGGGAAAATGCTGCTCTTCCTTTTTCCGTTTCCGAGATTGGTAGAAACAAGATACCTTTTCCCTGTCCGGTGCGCTGCAGCCACTGACTCCTGAGCCCGAAGGTTTCCCTCGCTCCTTTCTTGCTTCCTCGCAAGAAGAAGATGTTCAAGTTTTTTTTTTTTTCGGCAATTTTCCCCCCCCCCCCCCCCCCCCTTTCTTCTTTTTTTTTTCCCGGGTTCGGAGTAATACACGCGGCCTCCCTTCTCCTCTTCGGGTGAACCGTCACGTCTCCCTTTTTTGGGCCACCAGTCCTGATTTGATCGCTTCGTCACCCCCTTCCTTCCTCCTCTCCTCGAGGGAGCAACCGTCCCTTTCTCCGCTTCCCTCTTTCAAGAGGGGCCCCTAATCTGAAGCGATTCAGGAGCGATTCACCGTTCCCTCCCCTCTCTTTTCTTCTTTTTTTTTTCCTCTCCCGAGAGCTATTCATCGGACCTCTTTCCCCTCAGCGCGAAGGGCGCGGTGCCTTGGTTCTCTCCAATTCACGCCGCCACGACGAGAAATGCGTCTCCCTCCCCTCTCCCCTTTTCTTTACTTTCTATCACGCAATGAGATATGGTTGAAGCAGCGCCCCCTTGTTTTCCTTTCTTACTTGTCGAAAATTGTCGCCTTTTCCTCTGTTATCGGAGGTGAGTGGCCTGTGGTCCATTCTTTTTTTCTTCCCCCTCCCTTGAAGCCGACTAGATACACCGTAGCCCCCCCCTATCTTTGCTCGCGGAGCAGGTTAACTCCCCCTCCTCAGGTAACAGGACCCTCTTCCCTTTCTTCCCCTCCCTTTTCCTTTTTTCCTTCGGCGGTAATTGCATGGTTCCCTGTCTGAAAGACTCCCTTGCTGAGAGACCGTCCTTTTATTTTTCCTTCTTTCCCCTTTTCCCTTTCGTTCGGATTGAGGAAGGTGTAGATATCGGCCTTATCTGCTCTTGTGGCGGAGAGGGCTCTTTCCCGAACCCCCTCTTCTTTTTTCTAGAGGAGATTAGGAGCCTCGGCGTCTTCTCTTTTTCCCCCTTTTCTTGAGAGAGGTGGGAGTGAGGGTAGGCGTCCCTTTTTTTCTTCCGCACCGCTTCAGAACAGACGTTGATGCGTCCAGGTCCTTCTATTCCCGAGGGCAAGCCCCCTTTTTTCCACCTTTTGTCGATTCCCCCTTTTCCAGAAGCAGGTCAAAAGCCCCCCCTCTCCCCTTTTTTTCTAGGGAAGGTTGGCTGTGGATTGTTAGAGAGATAGGGAATCCTTTTGGGTTTTGTAGGAGAGTAACCCCTTTCCTGGCCAAAGATTTCTTCCTTCCAGGTGCTTGTTTTCCATTTTCGAGGAAATCCGCCCCTCTCTTTTTTTCTTGAAATTTTTTTCTTCTCGATCCGTGGTCTTTCGAAGCGGTTTCTTCCTTTTTTTTCTACTGAACAAGGATGCGCCGACCTTCTCCTTTAGCGTTGGTGGCCCCCTCGCCCGCCCCGCCTCTTTCCTCCCGCGCGGCGGGATTTTCTTTTTTCTCCTCCCCAAAACGATCAGGGATCTTTGACTTTTTTTTTTTCTCTTTATAGCGACAACTTATCCCCCTAACTCACTTTTCCTCTGTGCGGCGCCATCAGCGGACTTTCATTCTCCGTCCCTTTCCCTTCCCCTCTGGAGGTCGACTCCGTGTCCCCGACGAGCGCTTTTTGGCATTCGCCCCGTATCAAGGGGCGATATGTTCCTGGACCTGATGCCCCTTTTTCCCCCTTTTTTTTTTTTTTCCTTCTTCCGGAAAAGTACGGAGGTCCCCTTTTTTCCTGTCCCGGCTGGTCGTCTGATGTGCCTACAAGCTGTCCATGTTCCTCCTTGTGCGATCAGCTGAACTCTCCGTCCCCTTTTCCCACCCCCCCCTTTTTTTTCAGCTGAGGTGGGGCTGCCTCCCCCCCTTTGCGTGATCGACGTCACGGAGGGTCGCTGAGGATCCGCCGTTCTCTTTCCTTCCCCCTTTTTTTCCCCCCCCCCGGCAGTAACCGCGGCCCTTCGCGCTTTTTTTTTTTTTCCCTCTTCCCTCTTTTTTTTTCCTCGAGTTCGACGCCGGTTCTCGGCGTTTTTGAAGCGAGCATGAAGTCTCTCCTTTTTTTTCTTTCTTTTGTCCTTACCTTGAAATCGCGTCTTTTTCTTCTCCCCTATTTTCTTCGGCGCGAGAACCTTTGAACGCCTTCAAGGACCTGGTGGCCCACGCCAACTGCCCCTTTTCCTCTTTTCCTTTTTTCCCCCTTTTCTGCTGGGGAGAGTGTATGACGCCGAGCCTTTTTTCTCTCTATCGTCCGCAACCGAAGCAATTGGCCTCGACTTCTTTCCGCAAATTGGCGATGACCCCTCTTCCCCCCCTTTTTTTTTTGGTCAAGAAGTGGATGACAGAGCCCCTCCTTTTTTTCCCCCTCCTGTCTCTGGGGGCGACCAATCTTCAGCCTTCCCGCGCAGGTGCCTCCCCTTTTTCTTTTTTTTTCTCTTTCGCTGTAAAGTAGGTCCCGGGCGTCTTTTTTCCTCATCCTGGTGGCCTTGCCCTCTGATAAGATCATTTGGAAGGGTTTGCTCTCCCTTTTTTTTTCGGCCCCAAAGACAAGTTCGCTCTCCTTCTTGCCTTGAAGTCAAGCGTGTTGCTGGAGCGTTCCCTTGCCGGTGGCGGAGACGGTTCCGCGCTGGGTCTCCTCCTCTTTGTTATAGCGAGAGGGTCCTAGCGCGCCGTTGTGTTGTTTCTCTCTCTTTTTCCCGCTGCGGCACGATCTTGTCAGTCCCCTTTTACGCCACCGGAAACGGTCTCTTTCTTTTTTCCACACCCCTTCTTCGCTCACCGAGATATCCTTTTCTCCCCTTCAACACAGATGCGGCCTTCTCCTCCCCCACGATTCGTAATCCTTCCCTCCACCAGGGTGATGCAAATAGGCTTCTGACTTTTTTTTTCTTTTTTCTGAGAACAGGAACAGGGCCCGTCTCCCCCTTCCCCCCTGCGCGGAGCCACTGCAATTCGTGACCGCCCCTTCGTTGCTCTGCACATGGCCTTTTTCCTCTTCTTTTCTCTGCGGAAAGAAGGTTTCCAGCGCCCCTTTTTTCTTTTTTTTTTTCCCCGCCGCACGACAAGCTTTCAATTTGCTTTGGCAACAATGGCTTTTTTTCGAAGATCGAGCGTACCTTCTTTTTTTCCCCCCGGCTCCAGCAAGCCCTATAATTTTTGAAACCGTCACGCTCTGCCCGGTTTTGCCCTTTTTTTCCCCGGTACTTGAAGGGGTTGAGAGTCTTTTTTCCTTTTTCTTTCTCCCTCCCCGCCGGCCCTCGCGTCAGCCTCTCTTTTTTTACAAGCTTCAAGCCGGGCCTCCTCTCTTTTTTTTTTTCTCTCGACTCAGAGCGCTTTCCTTTCCTCCTTCCGTCGGTCTCTCTCTTTCATAGGATCCCTTAAAGCTTTAACAGCTTCCTTTCCTCCCTTTGGGACAAGGTCCCAGTATTTTCCCAATCACGCAGGCCGTCTTTTTCCTTTTTCCCTCCGATCGGTAGAGTGACGTTCGATCCATCCTTTTCCCCTCCTTTACCCCTCCGCTGAACCCTGAGCCCCTTTCGGACTGGCGACCCTTCCCTCCTCTTTCTCCCCCCAGGAGGTTCTCGGAGATTGCTTTCCTTTCGGCCACATCGAAACTAGGCCTTTTCCTTACGTACTTGACCTTCCCTCTTTTTTTCCTCCCCCTTGCGTGCACAATGATTCAGGTCCAGGCCCCCTCTTTTCCTTCTTTCTTTTTTCTGCCGGCGATGCTCAGCCCTTCTCATTTTTTCCGACCGCCGCTCCCTTTCCTTTCTTTACAGGACGCTGATGGAGACGAAAGATCGACAGTTTTTTTTTCTTTTCCTTTGTCGTCTATAGCGAAAGCCCAGCTCAGCCTTTGGTGGATCCTCTGTTCCTTTTCCCCCCCTCCTCCCCGAGGGAGGAGAGGATCTTCTTCCCCTTCTTCGTCGGCGATGGGGCGAAATCCCCTATCGCTTGAGCCGGTTTGGTCAGGCTGCGCCGCCTCTTCCCTCCCCCCCCCGGCTTTTACTTTTCTTCGCAAAGAAGGATCGACGATCCCCCTTTTTTTTCCCTTCCACTATGGTAGATGTCCCCTTTTCCCTCAGGCCACGCCACCGAAGACAGCGCTTTTTTTCCCCGTTCATTCCTCTTTTTTTTTCTTTTTCCCCTCCTAATAGTTGTTGTTTTTTTCTTCTTTTATCCCTGACAAGATCAACGCCAACGATTTCTGTTCATTTCCTTCTGGTTGGCGTGGACCTGCTTTTCTGTCCCCTCCTTCTTGAAGATGAACAGAGTTCTTTTTTTTACATCCACCCCGCCAGTACGTCGAGTTCGAAGCCGACGTCCCTGCCACGGATTCTCCCCCTCCCTTCCATCTTGAGAGGCGGATGGACCCCCTTTTTTCTTCCCTAACTCTTTTCCTCTGCCCGAGACGGCGGGGTTGGTTTTGGTCTGCCCGAGCCCGCGGGCCTCCACCCCCTTTTTTCCTTCCTTCTGAAGAGTAGATTCTTTTTCCCCCCCCCCCTCCCTCCCCTCACTACAAGGCCAACCGATATGTTCTGGCTCCTTCCCGACACTTTTCTTCTTTTCCCGTGTCATGAAGCGAAGCATGAGGCACTTTTCCTTTTTTCCCTCTTCTTTTTCCCTTGTCCCTGAAGGCCACGTGTTTCTGACATGGTTCCCCCCTATTAAGGAACGTCCCTTTCTTCCTTACCTTTCTTTTTTCTTGATGGGGAATAAAAGCTTTTTTTCCCTTTTCCCCCCTCCTCTCCTCCTGGTGATGATCCATCAAGGGTAGACAGTTCGTCCTTTTTTGTGAAGATGGCTTTTTTTTTCGGATGCTCAAAAGATTCCCCTTTTTCCTCCCCTTTTCTTGGTTTTAGATGGGATCCGCCTCGTGATTGTCCCTCATCTACCTCCCTCCTTCGCGCTGTGAGAAAGCTGTTCGAGCCGATGCTCTTCTTTTCCTTTTTTTTTTTTTTTTTTAGCTCTCGGAGGAAGGTTGAAGCGCGTCCTTCCTTCTCCCCCTATCGGCAAGGCTTCTGCCTATGGGTGGATCCACCCCCTTTTTTTTTTTTCTTCTTGGGTATGGGCGCGATCCCCCTTTTTTTTCTCCTACCTTCCCAATTCAAGGAAATTGTTCCCAGTCATTACGTGACGGTTTCACCCGCCTTTCCCTTTTTTTTTCTCTTTTATGACGAGAGAACCTGGCCCTTCTTTTTTTTTTCTGTTTGACCCGCCATTCCCTCAATTGAAAAGCTGTGCTGTCGATTCCTCCCCCTCCTCTCACCGCTGGGAAAAAGGAGGTTTCCTTTTTTCCTTGGCTTGCAGACCACCTAGCATTTCCTGGGGGAGGACCAAGTTCTTCTTTCTCATTCTGTCCCAGGGTGCCCTCCCCTTTTTTTTTTTTTTTTCGTTAGCGAATAAAGTAGTTCCGGGCCCTTTTTCCTCCTCCTGGTGGCGACACTTTCTGATGATACGATCAGGGGACGGTCCTTTTTCCTGGGGGAAGGGTTTTTTTTTTTCCCCCCCCCCCGACAAGGATCGAGCGGTGAGCTTTTTCATTCCTGAAGTCCCCCCCCCCCCCCCCCTTTCCCCTCCTGCTTTTGCAGCGGCTAGTCCGTTCGGGTTTCACGTCGGCAGATAGTGAAGACTCTTTCTCCTTTTTCCCTATATTTTATAAGAATAAGTTGTTGTTTTTTCCCTTTTTTCTCTTTATTCTCCCCTACTTTCCAGAGAGGAAACTCCCGCCCCTTTCCTCTTCGCAACACGCTGACTTCAAGTCCGTTCCGATTTCCCTTCTTTTTTCTTTTTCCGAGGGGCAAACACCTTTTTTCCTTTCCCTCCTTCCCTTCTCGATCAGAACCCCTTGAAATCTGATTCTGCAAATAGGGTCGACTCCTTTTTTTTTTTGAATCGAAACGGACAGTCTTGCACCCCCCTTTTTGTTCCTTCTCCCCCCCCCCTTGCCTTCTTGTGAATGAACGTTTCGATGATACATTCGTTGCTCCGGCCCTGTCCTTCTTTGAAAGAATGCGCCCTTTTTTTTCTTCTTCCTCCTCTCCCCCCCCCAATTTGAGTACTCGCCAGCAGCATCAATTGCGGCAATGGCTCGTTTCTCCCCCTTTTTTTTTTTTTAAGGTTATAGGAAGTATACCCTCTTCCCCGTCCTTTTCGGGGGTGGAAACCGTCCCCCCTCGCACTTCCGTGGGCCAACAGGTACTTGCTTTGTCTCCCTCTCTCCTTTTCTTTTTCTAGAGAAGAGAAAATAGCGGTCGTTTTTCCTCTTTTCCATCTTCCAAGGCAGGGCCCTATTTTTTTTGCGACTTCAGGCGCGATTCCCCGGCCTCCTCTTACCCTTTTTTTCCCTATGAAAGAAGAGATATGGTCATCGGATTTCCCCCCCCCCTCTCCTCTAAGTGCGCGGGGTGCCTTTTGTGACAGGTTTCACGCGGCCGACCGAGAATGGCGGCCCTCCCTTCTTTCTTTGACGTAGATCACGCACCCTCCCCCGCCCCCCCTCCCTACCCCGGCAGGTTTCGTCTTCTCCGAAGGTCAGCTGATCCAGCACCAGGCGTTTTCTGCTTTTTTCTTTCCCCCCCACATCGAAACGAAAGATTGAAGCGCTCGCCCTTTTCTTCTTTTATTCGCGGCGCACAGTTCAATGCCGTTCCCTGGCTATCTCGGATTGATTCTGCCGGCGATGATCAGCGTCTCTTATTCCTTCCCTTTCTCTCTCGACAGGGGAGGCATGAGAGGACAGGCCTTCTTCTTTTTTCTTCCTTTTTCTTATTCGGTTCTTGATGAAGTTGTCGCTTATAGCGACCGTGTCTTAAGTTCTCGGTGGCGGCCGACGGCGGATAGGGCCCCTGCCCTTCCCCCTTTTTTTCGAGAGGAAGGTCGGTTTTTTTTCTTTTTTCCCCCCATCCCATCTCACGCTTTTTGTTGAGCTTGAGGGTCGGCGGCAGACCCCCCAATTTCCCCCCTTTTTTCTCCCGCACCGCTTCGAACGACGTTTTTTTCCCGACGGATCGACGATAACTCCCTTTCCCCCTCCCCTTTTTTCTCTGTCCAGCGAAAACGGTGCCAGTCTTTTTTTTCCCCCCCCCTCCGTACAGAGCTTTCCCTTTGAACTTTCCCTTCGTGGT
>Ga0179593_1536133_pt1 | contig 16374 bp, 26 predicted proteins | sample CZODoug2_1_08_16_FD_185931 | JGI IMG/M metagenome (GOLD analysis project Ga0179593, IMG submission 185931) | Vadose zone soil fungal communities from Angelo Coast Range Reserve, California, USA - CZODoug2_1_08_16fungal (PacBio error correction) | ecosystem: Environmental > Terrestrial > Soil >... | reverse complement strand
ACCCCGCCCTTCTCTTTTTCTCTTTAACACCTTCCCGCCTGAACCATCTGGTCTTCAATTATCAAGCCGTTTAACGTTTTTTTGACCTATATTTTTTCCCTTCAGGAACTCTCCCGCACTAACCCTTTGTTTCCCTGACCATGGGTTTTTTCGGTGGTTTTACACCCATGTCTCTTTTTGACGATTCGCGCGGTTTTAAAAACTCCCCTTTTCCCCCCACCTTTTCGCGCCGTTCGATATGGTTCTTTTCCCAGATGGCGTCCGACTTTCTGGACTCTGTCTCAGACCACCTCCCCCTCCAGACGGACCTAGGGTTTCTCAGTTTCCGATTCTAATTCCTCAGAACTTCTGAAATTCCAAATTCCCTTTCATCAGTCACCATTTTAAGTCCCTCTAAGTTTTTCCCTCGACCTCGACGTATTACTCTTCCCCACAGTCTTCTTATAGGAAGTTCAAGTAGCACTTTAGATTCCCTCGGGAATTCTAGAGGACCGCATGTTCTTTAAGTTTTTTTTCGGTGTCCTGACGTCTTACTTTCTATTACCCTTTTCGTAACTTTTCTTTTTCCCCTCTCCCCCCTCGACTTGACTTTTTTTTCCGCTACCCCTTCTTTTTCGGCCTCCCCCGCCTTGATCCTCACCCAGATTTAGTAAGCTCCCCAGTCTTCCTCTCTTTACACCCCCCCCCCCCCCTCTCCGTGGTCCTTTTCTTATCTCGATAACCGTGCGATTAGGGCTTTTTTTGCAAGTCCTCCCGACGTTTTTTTTTTTTCCCCCCAAGTTTCCCTTTCCTCTAATGTGCCTTTCCCCCCAATGTTTGAGCATAGTTTCTCCAGACTCTTGGCGTTTTTCTTGTTTTGCTTTGCGTCAGGGCCAATTCTTCCTTTCCCCTTGATTTTCTTTTCCGCCCTTAAGCCCCCCAGAGGCTCTCGTGCCTTCCCCCATCCTTGAGCACTGGACTGCTTTTCCTAAGGTAATCACGAAGTTCTGACTTTTCCGCTTCCTGTATTTACGCTCTTTTTTCCCCAAACCCCCCTCTGCGCCCCCCCTACGATAGTGCCCTTTCCTCCGGTTTTTTTTAGTCCTTCCTTTTGCAAAAGTTTTTTCAATCGCTCTCCCCCCCCTTTTTTTTCCGAGGGGATTGAAAGGACTTTTTTTTTTCTTTTTTTTCCGCAAACCCCTTGCTCCGATACCTCCCTTGCCAGTGATTTTTTCCGTGTTTTTTCCCCTTCCCAAAGTTGTCCCATGTATTTTGCAACCCCCCCAACACCTTTCGTTCGCCTTTTTTTCCGACTTCCATTAAGACTCCTTTTTCTTTTAGAGCATTTCCCTGACTCTCTCAATTACGAGGGCCTCCAGACGCTCCTCCGAATTTCCTCTTCTCAATCCTTCTTATCTTCTTCCTTGTTGTTGTCTCGTTTTTCTTCTTCCCTTGCGTCTTTTTTCGGGATATTCCGGTTGCCTTTGACGCGGTTTGATTTTTTCTCCTCAATCCTATTCCTCTCACCGCCACGACCGGCGGTTGTGTTTTTCTTTTTTCCAAGTTGTTAATGTTTTTTCCAATTTTTTTTCATTTTCCCAAACCCCAGGTGATTCATGCTCGACCATCTGAAAATTTTTTTTAGGTTAGATGAGTTCTTTTCCTTCTGAGACTCTGCCTTATTTTCTTTTTTACTCAGGTATTTTTTATTAATCATCTTTCTTTTCCTGGCTTTCGGTTTTCCCCCCCCCCAATCCTTTCGGAAGGTTGAGTTCGCTCTTCACGCTGAGACCCCCTCTTATTTGGATTTTTTTTTCCTCCCCTAATAATCAAAACCCTTTAAGTCCGGTCTATCCCTTAGCTTTCACTAAGCATATTTTTCTCTGTCTCTCGTCTTCCAGACCACATTAATTCCCCTCTTCATAGCTCAGATTTCCAAGCATCTAGGCATCTCTTCTTTAAGGTTTCTTTATGCTCTTATTGATTCTGGCCCTCTTCTTTTTTTGACCCTTGCCCTTCCCATTAGCTTGCGCGTTTCTTTTTTTTTCCCCTGCCCCCCCTAGAGAACCTCTCCCTGACTAGTCCTCCAGTCCGGTGAGAGATTTCCTTCCGTCTGCGCGAGTATTTTTTGCTGCTCTTTCGAACCTCCCCAAACTCTTTTTTGAAAAATGCCAGATTCTCCCCCCCCTGACCCCAGACTAGGCTTTCTTTCCACTTGGAGTGCTTCCCTTTCTCGGTCGCAGCCAATTTTCTCCCACGTCAGTTCCTGTCATGCGGCCGCGTCTTTTTTTTCACTCCTTTTTTCGTTTTGTCAATTCCCCGAAAGTCTCCTTTTGATGAGCTGCCGTGAGGCCCCCCCGAGTTCGGAGCCCCTCCCTTACCTCCAGGAGATGCTCATCTTGAACCTTTTCCGGACTTCAGATTTTTCTTCTTTGGTGTTCCGCCTTTTTCCGAAGTCCTTGTCTAAGGATTTTTCCTTTCCAGACCCCTTAGTCTATCTTCCCCTGACAAATTTCCTTCTTATAGGGTTATCGTGCCTCCCTTCTTCTTCTCACCTACTGAACCCCCATGTGTTTTTTTTTTGAAGCCTTTTCCCCCCCAAGTTTTTTTCATCTTGCAGTATTTGTAGAATTTCCCCCACAACCCCTTTTATGGCCGGACTCCTTCCGGATGCCTTTAAAAATTTTTGGTAGTGTTTTGAATTTTTTCCTCACTATTTTTTCTATGATCTCTTCACGATGTTTGGCGGGCGATTTGCACGTGTTTGAACCCCCCTCTTTTTTCCTTCCATGCACTCTTTTCCTTCTTTAGGTCTTGAAACCTCTTCTCTACCCTTCCCGTCAGGTAATCTTAACTGAATCCCCCTTCTCCATGAATTTAAATTTTTGGCTTTTACTGAACTCCTCCCACGTTGAGCTTTTCTTAATCCGGTGTTTGGCGGCAAGGTCGGAGCGCCTTCTTTCAAAATGCGCTCTTTTCTGAAGATTCTTTCTTTACGAGACCTGCAATGTCTTCTCACAAATACCGTTGTTCATATTTTTTTTAGATCATTTTTTTTGCGCTTTTTCCCCTCTCTTTTGCCGTTAAGTTTTTTTTTTTCCGGCTGTTTGTCTATTCTCCAGACGTTTCCACGGTACCAATCCCTGCATATAAGCCCCGGAGAAGAGGGAACAGCTTTTCTACGTCTCTAAGGCCTTTAGGGTGACTGACCCCCTTTATACACTTTCCCCTCCTCCCTTTACTTCAAGGGTTATTCCCCCTGGGGACGCCTTACGTTCTCTATAGGGCATAGTATTAAAAGATTCTTCCTCCCCCTCTCGCGTCCGCGCTTGCCCAAGTACAGGGTTTGGGGTTTTCCCCCTCCGCGAACTTTCTGCAAGTGCCGATTCCCAATTTTTTTTTTAAAACCTTTCCCCAGCAGACTTGGCTTTTCGACTCCTCCGTTCCCCCCGTCATTTTCCTCCCCCCTCTGCACGCCGTCTTGTTTCAGCCGCCGACCAGTTTCCCTTAGGATGTCTCTTTTCCATCCGACTTTCCCTTACTGTCCTTCCTTCCCATATCTGAGAAGTTTTGTGCCGCCCTCTACCCCATCTCTTGGCGGCTTTTTAAGTTTTCGAACCTCTTCGTGAATGTTTTTTTAGTGAGTTTTACCGCAACCAGGGTCCTGTTTCCATAGTCCTATTTATCTTCAATGACCTTCCCTTAGATCTTTTGGTTTAATTTGCCCTCAATTTTTTACTGGATCAAACTACGGTTTCTTCCTCTCAGGAGACCTTCGTAAGACCAATATCTTTCTTTCGGACTTTCCCCCCAAGTTCCGTCGTCACTTGAAGTGTCTTTTTCTCTTTTTGGTATTTTTCTCCGCTACTTCATGTTTTATTACCCCTCGCTTTTAGTATTCCCGAGGCCGTCTCCCCCCTGATTGAAACCCTTTTGTGGTGTGATTTCTCCCAGTTTCTCCGGCCAAGTCTATAACTTCCTCATTCCTCCCTAAAGTCTTGACCGAGCTTTTTATAAGAACATCTTACATTTTTCCGAGCATAGGGTCACAGCCGAATTCCTGATCAATTCTCAATTTCCCCCGGATTTTCTCCCCCTGATACTCCTTAAAATGGGAATCTGAACTTCTTTTCAAACCCCCCACTAACCCCCGAAAGTTTTTGTGATCCCCCCTCCAAGGGCCGGCTGTCCGTGAGGGGTTCTTCCTGACAAGCCTCTCAATTACAGCTCTCTCCGTTATTCTTGAAGCATCTCTTTTTCTAAATAATTTTTTCCCTATTAGAGTTTCTCCCCTTAAAAGGAGCTCTTTTTCCTTTGTTTTGCGTCTCTTTAGTGCCCAATTCGACCCCCCCCCCCTCCGGAATTTAGTATCGAACCCTTCCTTGGCGCCCCATTTTTTTTTGACATCCCCAAGCTCCTCTTTCGGTTCCTCAACTTCTGTGTCTTTCCTTTTACACCCTCCCTAAGGTTTTTTGGATAAGGGTCATAGTACCCTTTAGGTCCTTGCTCCCTATAGTTTTCTTCTGAGATAGGTCCCAGAGTCTTTTTTCTCCCGGGGATTTTTCCGATGTTCTTTTCGTAGTTAATAACCCTTCCCTCAGTTTCATTTGGTCTCCCCCTCTTCCCACCCCCGTTCCCCCTTTCCCTTGAGATCCCTCGGCGTCGTTTTTTTTGCGCTGTCCTCACGAATTCCAGCTGTTATCCCCTCAGATCCCCCCTAGACGACCCTGTTCTCTCTTCAGAAGCCCCCCCCAGAAGATTTTTATTCGATTTTAAGTGTCGCCTGGAGACCAACTTTTAACCCTTTTCACCCCCCTTCATTTCCCCATACAATACCCCCGTCATTATAGTGTATTTTCAGTTCTGGTTTCTTTCCATTTTTCAAAGCCATTATAGGTTAACCCCCCCCGCTTCTCAAAAGGACGACCCATTTGGAGTTTAGGATCCCCTTACCCCCAATTGGTGAGCCTTCCTATGCTCCATGAAGGACTTCTGTCGAGTTCCGGACTGGACCTTTTTTTAGATCTTTCCTTCAAGATCCCTTCTTTGTTTTTTTCGGAGACCCCTCTACCGTCGAAAGACCTCTGTTCCCCTCGGTTCTCTTTTCCGTGGGCCCCCCTCCCCTTGGTCATCGTGGTCCTTCACTGGGGTCCACCCTCCTTCTTTTTTTCCGAAGCCGAAGATCTTGTGTTTGTAGGGTTTATTCCAAGAAGTCCAATTGGCCGGCTTTTCTTCAAGGTTTCCTACACCTTCGACTTTTCTGGAAACCCCCAGGTTCCCTTCCCGCCTAACTGAGGAACCCCTTAGGTTTTTCAGATGGCCACTTCTATCCTACGTTTCCTCTCCCCCGAGAAGATTTAAGGATCACTTTTTAAAAAACCTTCCCCCCTCCTTCTTGGAGTTCTTCGTAATCCCCACTTTTTTTTCATATCCCCCTTCCCCGACTGGAAGGGGTTTGTCTTTCTGAAGTTTCAGAGGCTTCAGATTTTTTCCGCCCGTATATTCCGTCTAAGATTGTTTTTACAGGAGAATTGACTACTCCTCTCTCCTCCCCCCACCTCCCTTCATAACTTTCCTCTCCCTTTTTCTTTTTTTTCCCCCGACTCACCTCCCCCCCCCCCCTCCCCAAGTGTCGCCTTTCCTAGAATCCCTTTTTTCAACCAACACGGTATTTGATCGCTTTTTTCCTAATTCTTTGATCCACGGCTTCATTGCGGTCTTCACCCAATTCTTTAAGCAGTTGATTTTCCCCCCCTTACACTCCTTTTTTTCCCTTTTTTTGCTCGCCGTTCGGAAGCTTAATCTGACTGAAGGATCTTCTTTCGTATTTCCTTTTTGTTTTCCTCCCTCAGCCTTTTGGCCCCCCCTCCCTTTATCCCCTCCTTTTTTTCTGGTAATTCCTAGCGTTTCTTGTTACGCTGTCTCCCCTGTAATTCCTCCCCCCATGAAATCTTCGCTTGTCGAGCTCACCCCCACGCACACCTTTCTTCACGGACTTTTCTCTTCTGGAATCTTTGGCTCCCTGTGGTACCCTTTTTCCATGAATTCTTTCTCCCCTTTCTTCACTGGCGTTTTTACATTTCCTGGTTTTTTTTTTTCTCCCCTGTTACCCTTTTTTTTCTTTTCGCTTTTTCGGTTTCCGTCTAGACGCGCGGCGTTTTCCACCCGGGGATTTTTTTCCGGCGTTTGTCCCTCCAACGTCCCCTGAAGCTCTTTCGTCTTTTGGCTTCCGGCCTGTCCCCTTTTTTTCTAGTTCCCACCATACCCCCCCCCCAGGCTTTCCTCCGGTTTTAAACTGACCCTCGCATCCCTCCTTCTTTGTTTCTTCCTCCTGGTCCCCTCCTGATTTTTCTCTTCTTTGGCCTTCCCCTTTTCTTTCGCAATCGTAATTTTTTTCCGGACTCCAGCTCTCCGTCCCCAGTTTGTTGCTTCTGATAATGAACTTCAATCTTCGTGTTTCCCTATTTCTTGACTCCCCCCCCCCCCTTCGCGTTCGTCCCGATTCCCCGCCGCGTCTTTCTCCGCCTACTTGCTGCTACAGTCCACTTTTTGCATTGTTCCTACGATTTTTATAGGATTTTTTTCCAGAACCCGTCATCCTCGGAGCAGCGAGCTCCGACGTCGGTCCCTCTTTTGAGACGACCTTTTGCGGATGATCTTTTTTTGACAGTTTCCCCTTCGACCTTCTTGACAGTTTTTTCACCCTTTTTTCCCTTCTTTCCCTGCAGCTCTAGTCTCCGCTCCCTCCCCTTAGCGGCTTTGGGCTCCGTTTTTCGGCCTTTTTCTCTGGTCTAATTAATTTTTTTTCGCCGTCCAACTCAGCTCGACCCCGATCTCTCTCTTTCTGCCCGAAAGTATATTTTCGCGGTTCAGTTCTTTTTTTAAATCTCACTGGTTTAGCGCCCTGGTTCCTTCCCCGCAGATTCTTTCACCAGCGGACCCCCCCCCCTCCCGGCTGCGGGGTTTTTGAGTCCTTTTCGAACTTTGCCCTTCTAGTTGTGTGCTCCTCCCCTCGTTTCAAATTGCAAATTCCAGATTTTTTCACGCGCTTCTCCTTCTTTATTTCTCTCCCGATCCCAAGAACCTTTTTTTTATCATCTCTTCTCCTCACCAACTCCTTCCTTTTTTTTGGTGGGCCCATGACCACTTTAGACCCTCTGAACCCTTAGGGTCACCTCTGCTTGACCCCCCCCCTCGTACTACGTTTTTCTTTCGAAGGTCCCCTTTAATCCGTTTTGGAGTCCTTCTTTTTCCAGAATTTTTGTTTATTCACTCCGTTCCCGGACTTAGTTTCCTTTTTACCGCCCGACACGAGGCTCTGTTCAAGAATTTTTAGAGCCTACGTGCCTGAGTTCTCGCCGGAAACGGTCCGAACGTAAGTGCAATCCGTCTTTAGGCTGCTTTGTTTTTTCCTCCCAAAGACTCAGTTCCTGCACAGACTTTCCCACTCTGATGCTTTTTTTCTTTTTTTCAATTTCTTTTTCACGACGTATGGATCAGCCTTTCCGTCTCTCCCTCTCTTGTTCATGGCCGTTCTCACTTTGTTTCTTTTTCCAGGCCTATTTCTTTTTTGATCCTTCGCGTCTTTTTAGTCGGCGTTGTCTCTCCATTTTTTCTTCCTTTGTTTTCTCATTTTCTAGATAGGCCCATCCCGAGTGCTCTCGGTGCTCCTTCCCCTTGAATACGATTTTGAGACCTTTGTCTTTTGTTATGAATTAGTTTTCTATAAGGTCATGCACAGCTTTTTTTGCCCCCCCCAGACCCATCCTTCCACCGAGTCTTCTTGATTTTTTAGACTTTTTTTCGGTTCTTCGGCGCTCTTTTAATCCTATGAATTTTTTCCTTACAACTTCCTTGGAACCCTCCCCAGGTTTCTCCCTTTGTTCCCGTTTTATAAGACGTTTGTTCTTGCTTTTGAATGGTCTCTTTTGCTACCATTCTTCCAGATTTTTTTCCTTCTCCCCAAAAGCTTCTCCTCCGACCCCAACAATTCTCGCATTTTCGGTCGCTTTTCTTGGAAGTCTTTTTCTTTTTACCTGCACCTCCCCCTTCCTTAAACTCCCTTTACCACGGTCCCCAAGGCGACTTTGCTTTCCCGGCAACTTCGGGTCTCCGCGCTCCCCCTCTCTTCCCATTCTGCAACCCGCACGTTTCTTTTGCGGTTTTCGTCGGCCCGTCCTTTTTTTTCTTAGACGCTCCCTCTGGAAAACCATTTCCCTGTTTCGTGCCAACTCCCACGCCTAGGTTTTTCTCCTAACATCCCCCCCCCGCTTCTTCTGCGTTCCTCGGTTTTTCTTTCGCCAATTTTCGTTTCCCTTTTCTACCTCTTTGATTCCTCTTTACAACCGCGGAACCCCCGGGGGTCGTCCGCCGTCTTCCAATCTCCCTAACTTTTGTTCTCTTTCTTTTTCGACGTAGAAGTCTGACTACTGGTTTTATACATGTCTCTTCAAGATTCCCCAACTTTCCTCCCCCGATTGCGGATCCCAGACGAAGTCTTCGGACATCAGGAGGGAGGCTATGGTAGTTTGAAGTTGGGAAACTTTTGTCCTATCTCTCCCCGGGCAGTAACGTTCCGTCTTTTTCTCCTGGGACTTTTTCTTCTCCTCACAAACCCTAACCCCGGCTTACAGAGTAGCTTCCACCTCCTTCCCGAAGATACTCTTCTCCTCTCTCCCCGTTTTTTAACAAACTTTTAGATTCCCCCCCAAATCCTTTTTTTCTTTGAAGTCCCTCTTTGTTCCCTTCTCCATACTCTATCTAACCCTTTTGCTCCCATAAATTCCGGATACCCTCCTCGGAAGGTCTTTTTGGTGATGTCTTTTCTTTTCCGGTTCCTTCCTCATTTTTGAATTTACTCTTCTCCTGGTCTTTTCCACGAGGTCCCCAGAATTTCGAATCTTCTTCAAGCCAGTCTCTTGCGTAATGGCCCCCAATCCTCTTTGTTGTTTTCTCCCTCTGCATGTCCTCCCTCCCTCCCCTGTTTTTCTTTTGCCCCGCTTTCCAAGGGAACCACTCTACCTGGTGCCTCTTCGGGTCCCCCCCCCCCCACCCCCCCGGCTGCTATCCCCTTCCCTCTGCCCGGTCCAGGACTGTCGTCGGGTTTTGCCCCGAAGTTTTCCGCTTTTCATGCCTTCCTCCGGAGGTCTCCCCAACTGGTCTCTGCGGGCCCCTTCCCACGGTTTTGAGAACTACCAGTGACACCCCACACCCCAAACCACCCCCCCCCACACCCACCCCCCCCCACCCCCCCCCCAAATGTGTCGATTTTCTCTTTCGTTCTTCTTTTGGACTCCATTGTTTTCCTAAGTTTTGGGGATGCATTTTTTGTCCGCCCCTTGAACCTTCCTGCCGCTCTTTTTAGAAGATGCTGCTTGAACCCCTAGTCATTTCTTTCGTAAACCTGCGAAGGTTTCTCCCCCCTGAAGTCCTTTCCCGCAGCGACTTCCCCTTTTTTATTCCTTTTCACCTACTTTGCTTATAAGTTCACTCCTGACCAGGACTCTCTCGCCCCTCTTCCCTCTCCACCTGTTCTGGCTGGTGAAGGCAATTTTTTTTCCTTTTGAAACTCAATTACTGTTTTAGTAGATTTTTTCCCCCCTGATGAAAGCCTCTCCGCTCTCGCTTGTTTTTCTACTGGGTAGTCCTATCCTTGCCTTATTTGACCTTTTTGCACTTTCTCTTTCCCGATTTCTTTTTCTCATTAACTCTTTTCCTCTTTCTTTAGATTATCCCCGCTCGAGAAGGTTGTGAGACGCCATCCCTCTTCTAACCTTTGGTCCTTTTCTAATATTCGCTCCGTATGGTAGCGACTCCCCCGACAACCTGGTTGCAAGTTTAAAGCTGAGAGACCCCTCTCCACTCTCCCTTTTTGATTTGCTTCCTGGTTTGAGCTTGGGTTTGAAGGGCCAGCTGAGCTACCCTGGGGACGGCGTTTGAGACTGATCCCTTCCCCCCCGCCCCCCCATGATTTGATGACCGTTCTTCAGACAAAGTTCGGAGAGTGGGGTGAGTTCCTTGAGCCGCCCCCCATGGAGGACCCCCCAGCTTTTTTTTTGCGCCTGGGAACGAGACACACTCACTACTCCTAAAACCTCAAGCTGGGTCTTTTTTGACCTCCTCGTTTTTTCCACCTCAGTATCCCCCTAAGTTTTTCTTGGTTTCGTATTCCCTTTTTTCGTTACCCTCTCTTCTAACAGAGCCTCTTCTGGGCTTTCTTTTCGAAGAGTTTTTTTCCTCTCGCAATCCGCCTCCCTCTCCTGTCTCCCCCTTTAGAGTTCCTTCTTCATTATAAGTCCCCCCCCTTCCAGGATTTTTATCCTTTGACCCCTCCCCAAACCTTTCGGACCACCAAAATTAACTGATCTCCCCTTTGTCGATCCCCCGCCCCCTTTTCCGTTTTCTCCCCCCCCCTTTTGCCTCCGGCGGTATGCTGGTATGATCTTCTTTTCCTACACGCCCCCCTCCGACCATTCCATCTATTTGTTTTTTTTTTTGTTGAATCTGCCTTTTGAATTTTTGGAAGACATCACGAAGCCGGCTCTCATATCCTTTTCTCAGACCGTTGTTGTTTTTTTTCAAGCGTATGCTTGTGTTTCAAGAAAGGGCTTCCCTTTACCATTAGTTTGAACTTCTTAATTTAATTTTTTTCAAAGACTGAGATTAACCCCCCAGCCTTCTTTTTGAACTCTTAAGTTCTGTGGGTTCCTCGGATGTTGATTGTTTTCCCTGACATATTTTTTAGGCCCTCCTTTTCATTTCTAACTTGCCACCTTTTTTCCCAGGAAGTTTCTTAATTCCTTTTGACCAGAGCCTTTCAATTATGTTTCGTTTCTGCCTTTACTAGTCTTTGAAGCTCTTTCTTTTATGTAGCGGAACTCCGTTTAGCCCCCTTGACCTTCTTTCGCCTTGGAGTCTTTCTCTTTCGCAAGTTTGACGGACGCGCCCTGGGACATGGAACCTTCCCAAAATTTTATCCAGTGCTTGCCTTTACCTTTTTCCACTCAGCTCACCCCCCCTTATTTTTTAACTTTTTCTGCTTCCATCTTCGTTTGTCCCCCTCGTCATGAAAGCCCCAGCCCTTTAATCCATTCCTTTTGCTTCCCGTTCTAAGTACCCTATCTCAAACGTTACTAGCATGTTTTCTTTACCTTTGGCCTTTCCTCTGTGTTTCTCTTTTTTTGTCGAGGTTTGGAAAGGGGAGATGGATTGACCATTCAAAGCAGGTGTTAGCCCCCTTTCTTATTTTCCTTATCCTCAAGATTCCTCTATTACCCCCTCCAGTAAAAATCAGAGCATTCTCGTTTTTCTTTCCCGATTCTGACTTTCAGATGAGGAATGCCCCCCCCCTGGTTCCCCCAAAGAATTCCCTTCTAGCCGTCTAAGGATTCCGTCCTTTCGGGTCTCCGCCGCCCTCAATTTGTTCTTCCAGTCCCGCAACGTTGGTCTTTCACCCCCCTCCTCTTTGGTGCTGACTGCCTTTCCGATCCCCTACCTTCCCCCACTGCGGGTCCTCCAAACAGCCCTTTTCAGAGTTTTTTCTTAAGTGTCGCCCCGAATCTGCCTTTTTTCTTCAAGACCGCCCGCGCGGTCTGCTTTCCTGTTTTTTCCACACCTTGCTTTCTCACCTCCTTTGTAACTTTTTTTCCCCCTTTTTTCACCCTTTTTCTATTTTCCTTCATTCCACCACCAACATCTACATCCTTTTGCTTCCTTCCGCGTTCCCCCTCCGACTATCTCTCCAGCTTTGCGACTTTTTCGTGATCTCCATTTTAGACTCTTCGTTCGTAACAGATACTCACCCCCCCCTTTCCCCTCGTTTTTTTTCTGGAGCCCTTTTTTATTCCCCCCTTGTTTCAGTTCGTGAAGGTTTTTCCTCCCGAAAGAGAATGTCCTTTTTCTTCTTGTTCTGTGCCCCCTTCTCCTCTTTGGTCGGCCGAGATTTCCCCTTCTTTTCTTTTGCGGAGTCCCCACAACCGCCGGTTTCTTTCTCCCTGAACCCCTCCCCCCCCCGCCTGCCCACAGCGTATCGTCTGGAAAACCTGGCACTTACCACTTCTTCTACCGACCCCCCTTCTGTATTTCCCCCCAACTTTCTCTCCTCCGACAAAAAGCCTGGGCCGCCGCGCCCCAAGTTTACGGTTGAACTTAACGGTTCGTCCATTTATCACCTCGCTTGTTCAAGACCTTTTTTTCTTTTCTTAACAAATTCCTTTTCTCCTACTTCGGTCTTCCTTTCTCTTCTCTCCGACTTTTTCTTTCTTCGAAAGCTTTTTCAACGTGCATTACTCCGAATTTTGCCTCTGACCGACGTTTTGTCTGGCAGACTCTCCCGCCTTGAAGTTCTCCTGAGCGTACTTATATCCCTTATTTTAAGTTTTTTTTTTTTTTTTCTATGATATCTCTCGCTCCCCCTTTCTCCTTCCCCTTGCCTTCTCCGACCCTTATCATATCTCCTCCCCGCCCCCCATTGACAGCTTCTCTTTTCTTCTCCGATTTTTCTTGCCTTTTTAGCATCACCTGTCGCAACCTCTCTTTCTTTCCAATGATGGGACTTTTCTTTTTTGGCAATCCGCTTTTTTCAAGCCTTTGTTTTCAACATTTTCCCTTCCGTCGTTTTCTGACACCTGTTGACTGCGGGCTTTACCCCTTAGTCCTGTACCCCCCCTTTGCAGCCATCGCGTTTTTTTTAGGTTCGGCTCCGGATTCTCTAGCTCCTTAAGCTTTTTGTTTTGGCTGTGTCCCTTGGCGATCTTTTTTTTTGCGCCCGCCCCCCTCAACCCCGTACAATCCTTCCTACCTGCGCGAGGCGCCGCACGTCGTCAAAATCCAGCCGGTGCCAATGACATTCTTCCTTCTTCCCCCTGCCGGCGGGGCTCCCTCCCCTTTTCCCCCCCATGACCCCCTATTATTCCCCGCTCCGCTCCTATCTTTGTTATCTATCTGGTCTCCTCAAGCAGTTGAATTCAGTCGGGCTCTTTTTTTTTTTTTTTTTTGTTTTTTTTTTTTTTTCCCCTAAGAGTCGCCTCCATTTCATAGTTCCCTTCCTTAGATTTCTATTCTTTTCCAGCGGCCGAGGTCCCAAGAGGGAAGCCGTTCACGTGGAAACGTCCGCACGGCGTTTGTATTAACTTGACGGCCTTTTATTGAGTCCATACCCAACCACCCCCAACTGGCTGCGTCTCCAAACGATCCACGCCGCCCTCTATCCGGATGGTATTGTTTTTCTGCCCGTTTTCTCAACGTCCTCAAACTCTCTTCATTGTTCAGTCTTTTTCTCCCGACCTATGTATGGATAGTAAACTACCGGTCCTACACGAAGTATCCTCCTCTTTATAAGTTCCGAGCGCAACCCCCAAAACAATCTCATTTCTCTTCGATCTGATACGCTCACCGCCCTTGAGGGCGGCTGCTAACATGGGGGGCCTTACCATCTACTTTCTCGGCCGCGATGGTTCCTGTTTTCCCAGTGAGATAGGGTGCTTTCCATTGCCCGCATTCCCTGCATAATCTCCTCGTTGATCGTGACAATGACGACCCTTAGGCGTTGTTTATTTCCTTTTCTCTCTCCTTTGATGCGTCGGGCTGTCCGAGATTTGGTCTCACTTAAGCTTTTGGCTTATACAACTTATTCCTCCCCCACAAGCCCACTCTTCTTTGACTCCTTGACCGGCCCCCTCCAAAGTCATCAGTCTGATCTCGGGTATTTCTTTTTGATTCGGGCTCAGCCTACTGCCCGTAACAATCATTTTCCTAAGCGCTGGCGTTTTTCCGGACGCGCGGAAGCTCACAACGTCTTTCCTCCGACCGACCACCCCCCCTTGGGGCTCTGACCGACTGTACCTTCCCCCCAAGGAGCCATTCACTGCCGTTTCTCCCCAGTTTAAACCCCGTTTTCAAATTCTCTCAGAGAATCTTCCCCTCCGGTCTTTTCTATCTCAGCAATTTTATTGCGACTTTTCTCGCAGACCTCTTTTCTGATACACCTTTTCCTTTTTCGATTTGTCTCCTCTGCTTCCCCTTCAACACCCTCCCCCCAGGATTTTGATCCCCCCCTGTTGAACAAGATCATGCTCCCCACCCGTTGAGAGCACCACCCCTGACACTCTATTGGCCCACCAAGCTGGTCCCAACATTTCTCGTAGTGTCTCCAATGTGTCCGGATCGTGCAGTTTCTTGGATGACGCTCCCTTGAACAAACATCACGTCCAAGCATGTCCCTTTCGCAACTCCTTGCCGGACGTCCCCTCCTTCAGTCCGCGCGTTTTTCCCATCAAGCAGAGGGCAGAATCTTTCTTTCCCTCCTTTGTCGACTTTTGATTCTGTTTCTTTCTGTCGTCTTTTCGGTACTTCAGGCGATCTTCGTCCTTATCGTTTGCCTTGGGGAACTTCGTGGCTGTCTTTTGATGACAAGTTTCCTTTTTCCCCCCAAGCACGAAGGCTGATGCCCGGAGGGCGCCCTTTTAGTGGAGCACGCCTGTAAGCAATGGCGTTTTCTAGCCAGATGTTTCCCCTCTACATCCCGTTCGGTTAATTCTGGCTCAACTTTTTTGGAGCATGATCTTTTCACCCTTATCAACATCCTTGTTCTTTTTTCCGGATATGTCTCTATCCCTCGAAAATTAGTCTTTTGTAGGACAGGATGCCCCCTCTTTGCTGCGCCCGAGATAGCTTTTCTCCTTTCTGAGACTAATACAAGAGCGTTATCTCTTTGCCTCCTTCTCCTTGAAAGCCTTTACGACTAGAGCTGTCCTTTGAAGGCCCCCCTTGAACCATGGGTCTCGGCGGGTACCCTTTTATTCGGGGTCAAAACTCAAGCCCCCCATGAGTCGGGGTACCCTTTGGCGCTGTCGGTGTGGCCTACGGAGTACTGGAAACGCGGTTCACAGCCTTGTTTGGCTTTGTCCTCCACTTTGCATTTGCGCGTCGCTGTTTAGCCGTCCCAGACCTGCACCGTTAAAATTATCGCAGCAGTTCCTGGTGTCTTTGGCTTTGACTTTCTGCATCCTCATTTCTTTCCCCCGCTTTCCTCCGACCTTTCTTCTGGCGGCGCATACCAGCCATTCTCCAGCTCTGTGGTGCCGACGCTCCCCCAAAAAAGCTTCCCTCATTCACCCCCCCCTCCTTACCAATACCGCCGCCCATTCTAGCATTTTGATTTTAAGCGATGCTCTTACCTGCTTTCCTAGAACCGACCTGTGTTCTAATAGGTTTAACCCCTTCGGAAAATCCCTTAGACGTCGCTTTTGGAGGGGCGAAATGCAACTGCCCCAGGGTAGCCTTCCGCAGGCGGTGAGCCCTTTTCCTGGCCATGAACACTTGGTGAGCTCCTCCCTTCACCGAGTCCCGTTTGCGTACTCGGTTTTTGCTGTTCTGCTGATGAAGGATCTTCCCCGATCATTGGACCCCCCTTCTGGTTTTCATTTCTGCCCCCCCCCAAGCGGCTCGTTTTTTTCACCAATGACTTGCCCCACGAATAGGCTCCCGTAGAAGAACAAAGACCATCCCCCGATCTGGTTTTGGTTGAAACAGCTCTCCTTTCCAATGGCTCCTTTAAAGCGTCATCTTTGCAAAACCGTCCGCTTTTCTGAATTTTAATTCACCCGTCACCTCTGATCGTGAAGTCCTTCGCCGCTTCACCCCCCCCCCCCCCCCCCCTTTCCCCTAAGATAATCGCAGTCCGGCCCCGATCGATTGATGCGACTCTTAGCCGTATAGCCTACTGTTCGAGAATAGTCTTGACATTTCTGATATGATTAACACCCCTTTCCCCCACGTCGCTTCGGTCTCGAGGAGCACGTATCGTAAGTTTCTTTTTCTCTTGAAAACGACGGCTTTCCCGCCGCCTTTGCAGGGTTTTCCCCTTCTGAATGTCCGTGGGAACTCGGTGTGCCTTCTTTCTCGGAGTTGTCGGACGCCCTCTCTCTTCCGGCTTTTGACTTTTCTTTTGTCCCTCCCGGCGACAGACCCCCCCGCGGCTGCTACGCCCCCCCACCTACGTCAGAAAAGAGTATTTCCCTTTGCTCGTCGCCCGATATGAGCTCAGCGACCCGGAGCGCTGCAAACAACTTTTTTTACTGTGATCGACCCACGACGTTTTGACAGTGCCTCGCGTCACGTCCGGCTTCGACTACCTCGCCTTCGCGCCTTTTTCCCTCACCCGGGGCGCGCCATCTCTTGCCGGCCGCAGGACTGTGTGCAAATTACCAGTCCGTGGCTTCCTTTCTCAGTTTGTCGTGCAGGTGCTCTCCGTGCCCGCCCTGCACCGCTTTCTTCCAGGTAAAAGTGCATGACGCGGCTGAGAAATTGGGACTTTTCTTCACGATGACCGACTTTTCGGGGCGACAAGCGTGCACCTTTCCTGCAGCCGGCGATGTGGCGCCGAAGTTTTCCCTC
>Ga0179593_1424947_pt1 | contig 16374 bp, 11 predicted proteins | sample CZODoug2_1_08_16_FD_185931 | JGI IMG/M metagenome (GOLD analysis project Ga0179593, IMG submission 185931) | Vadose zone soil fungal communities from Angelo Coast Range Reserve, California, USA - CZODoug2_1_08_16fungal (PacBio error correction) | ecosystem: Environmental > Terrestrial > Soil >... | reverse complement strand
CGCTATCCGACCAGATACGTAGAGAGCTCTTAACCCTTTCCCCCCTAATCTTTTTCCTTTTTATTCGGAGGATTCCCCTTTATCCAGCTAGCTAGTTGGCGACCATTTTCAGCCTTGAAGGTGTGGCCCCAACCCTGACCTTCTGACTTGCTCCTTCCGTCACGTAACCCCCGCTTGCTCGACACCTCCTTCTCTGGAGTAGCTTCGACGGCGGAACAGTCCACCAACGACTAACTAAGCCCCCGCAAGCGATTGTGAGTTCGGTGATACGGTCGCCCGCAGGGTGCTGTTTTCAAAGGACCATTGCGTCCCCTTCCCCCCTGAACAGGAGATCAGAGGTTATAGTCGGCGGACAAGGTCGTTCGGGCTCATTGAAGCTTTCTTTTCATGATTTCGTCCGAACCGCTTTTTCTTCTGCCCCTCAAGGTTCTTCTTCAAGTTGGTGGAATAGCGGACCGAAAATTTTATAGGACCAATAAAACCCTGAAGAAGTATTCTCTTTTGCGTGTTTCTTTTAAGAAAGGAATTGATTCGTGAAGGTTCTCAAGGGGGACTTCTTATTTTTCAAGCCGTCTTTTTTTCACGCCCGGCTTCCCAGAAGAGTGGTCGCCCCCGTCCGCATTCTTCGTCTCCCCCGTGTTCCTTGCTATGAAGGGGGCCGTTCGGACTGTCGTCGTACCTTCTTTTCCGGTCGCGCGTCTTCGTCAGTCTGTTTTCACGTGTTTGGTCACCTCTGTTTACCCTTTCCCTGCCTTCTTTTTCGCCACTGCACCGTTTTTTGGTCGGGAACACTTCCGTCGCCTTTGCCTCATTTGTGTTCTTTTTTGCTTGTTTTTTGGCGCGAGTTGATTTTCGCGGTCTTCTTCCCCCTTTGTTTCTACTACGGGTGGGGGGCATCCTTTTTCCTCTTTCTTACCGCGCCCGTTGATCTTTTTTTTATAAAAGATGTTTGACCCCTTCTTTTCCCAAGATCTTCCAGCCTAGGAAGACCCGTCGCTAGGACCTGAGGGTTCTTCTCTCATCTCTTTATCCTTTTTCCCTCAACCCCCCTCCCCTCTTCCTCGAAAGCACTCTCGCCCTTTTTTCCCATGTCACCTGGGCACCTTCTAGTTAACTTGGAGGCCCTCGGCCCTCACAAGTTCAACCTCTCCCTACACTTGTTTCCTCCCTTCATTTGAACGTCCCCGCCCTGTCTATCGCCTCCTGATGGATCCTTCCTTCCCATCATCCATTTCTCGGCCCCAGATTTGTGCGCCCCTTCGCACCCTGTAGTTGTTTCTCTTAGCATGATTCTATGCTTCCCCCCCGCCCCCTACCACTCCGGCCTGTGTACGGTGGCTGCATTCTGAATAGATAGTCGGCCTTATGATTTCACCCCCCCCCCACTTTCTCGAGTGTTGCGCCGCAGCCCTCTTCCTCTACCCTGTTCAGGACCCCTATTCATCTTCTGGTTTAATTCCCCGTTGCAATCCATTCGATTTTTTCCGCTTCGTTAGACGTCTTGATTTGATATTATTTCCCAGTCGTTTGTCCGGACCTAACCCTGGGTTCCCACCTTCGTTTTGTTTCCTGAAGTAAGACTGTTAGTGTTTTCTCTTATAGATTCCGACATCTTCCCCCCCCCCTGACACGTTCGTCGCTTCTTCTCCATCTTTCGTCCCCTCTTTGGCCAATTATGTTCGACTTCCTCCTTCGCCTCGATCCGCCGATTCGCTACCGCCGGATTCGAGGCGGCGTGTCTTTCTTCCCGCCAACGACTTTTTTCCTCCGTCCTTTTGGAATTTCTTGTCTCTTTGACTGATTCTGGTCCTCGGCTGTTGGCTTCCCCAGCTGGCAGCGCATTGCGATTTGCTCCTTTAATCACCTGATTTTTCCCGCGACCTCTGTCTCTACCCGTGGAGGCTGGTAGAAAGCGTCGCCCCCCAAACCCGTCTTCCGTTCTCATCGTTTTCTGCCGGAATTCTCCTCCTTCGGTCCTCTTTTTTTCGCATTTCTCTCCCCCCGAGAGCCTGTTCTTGAATGCCTCGCGGCTGTATCAGTCTGCCTTTTTCTCTTTTACGTCGGCCGAGGCTTGTCCCTATGTTGCCTTCAGTCTCGGGAGGGGGTGGGTGGGCTTATAGCATTTTGACGGCGCCCTTTTTTTCGCCGTCTCCGATCGCGGTGACCGATCCGGCCTTTTCACATTTGATGCGAATCGCCTTCTTGATTCTCCGCGCGGTTACCCTTCCCTTTCGAGCAGGATCGTGAAGATTATAGATGCAGCTCCGTCCGACTGCGTTTGTCCTTATCTTCAATGCCGATCCCATCCTCTCATCTCTGAGAGAGGAGTTTTTTCTCCCTCTTTAACTTTCTCCTTCCCCCCCCCGTAGATGCTGTCTTCTTTTGAGCTCTTCCGCCGAGCGCTGACGTTCCTTGCGTCCCAAGCGCGCGTGTCCTCCTCGATGATGTTTGTGGTTGTTTTGTGTTTGTGTTTTTTTTTTTTGTGGTGGATCGACTGGTGTGCGCAGCTGCAGTTCTGTCTGTCGATGGTGATTCGGTGGGTTTTTTTTTTTTTGGGGGTTTTGGGTTTGCGAGGCCTCACCGCTTCGTACTCTCAGACCGCCTCCTGTCATCCTCGACCCCCCCCCCGCCCTACCTGCCAACCCCTGCCCACCTTCCCCATCTGCAACATCGGGTCCCTCCTCTCGCAATTCTCGATGTAAACTCCTTTTTTTCGACTTCGGGCCTAGCTCGTTCCCTTTCCCCATTTTGCCCCCCGAAATAGGCGATCCTCCCGCTCGAGGACTTTGACATCTTGTTCGGCAGTCGTTCGTTGGAACGTTCGTCCTTTTTTTTACTGTCCCAGTCATCCCGACCTTGTCGAGCGCAGAGGAGTCTACTTACTGATATCTTTGTTTCTTTGAGCTTTGGAACGTCTCTCTTTCCTCTTCACATTTTCCTCAACCAGCCGTTTATCATAGTCTCTTTACACCTCTTCATAGACCCCACCCGACCTCTACTGGGACGGTTCCGCAGCTTATCCTGCGGCTTCTCCGTTCGAGTACGACGTGGCCTACTCTTCGTTCTCAAAGAAAGGTGTTTTTCTGAATGAAGCTTAGGCGCCGGACAATCGGTCGTCGACGCCGCTCCCTCTCCCCTCCGTCTGACGTCGTTCACCGCGTTCCTGTTACCCATCTTCTTGCCGTGCGCATCTCGCTTGCTGTAAGCGTTCCGCAGGATCCCTTGCGGCCCTCCGTTCTAGTAGAAGAACCCTTGTTTCCCCTTCTTTGCTGCCGTGAGCGGCTAGTCGCCTACGTATGTGTTGTTTTCATAATCTCCCGAGGACATTCCGCTCTTAGGCCTGAGATAGCTCGTCCCGATCTTCAACATTTTGTTTAGAGTTTTTTTTTTTTTTTTTGTACATCATCATCTTTTATGTACCAGCTCCCCTCGTAGAGTCGGCCCTGGCGCTTGAAGTTTCGCGTATGCTTCGATCGATCACCATTTCTTCCCTCTCGACCTTTTGCATTCATTCCTGTAGTACGTCCCCTTGTTTTGGCTTGGTTGAATCGGCTCTCGTTGAACCCTCTCCCCTGATGCCGGTTACCTCGTTGCTGAGGTGCTGAGTGAGGCTCCCCCTCTAGCTTACTTTTTTTTTCCGTCGTCCGCCTTGGATGTCCAGAAGCGACCCTTTTTTGTGGGACTTTCACCCTTTTTTTCTTTCTAACATGCTAAGACCCTCCAGGCGCCAGCGACTCTTGCGAAAGATCGCTTTTTTCTGACACCGTCTTGCCCCGGCCGACTTCTGTCGATTTAGACGTCCTGTTGGTGCTGATCCTCCCTTTCTGATCTTTGATTTTTTTTTTATGCCGGCCAGCCCCTGCGTTGCGCAAGTCCGCTTTGTCCCCTCGGCCATCCTTTCGACCCCGTCGTTTCAGCAGGATTGCCCATGCTTCTGTCCCCCCTCTGCCCCCTTCTTGTTCATTGAAAATCTCGATCTCTCCGCCTTTCCCAGACGTGCTTTCCACCGTACCCACGATCATCCTCCCCCAGTCACTCTTTTCCTGTTAGTATATTTTTCGGGTCGTCCGTCTGCCGTGCTTCCCCCTAGGAACTTACTTGCTATTTACTTCTTTGCTTCACCATTCTTTTTTTCACTCTCGCGCTTTTTTGAGAACGAGTCCCTAGACTGCCCTTCTATTTTCCTCCTCCCCAGTAGTCACATCCGGTGATTGGCCGGGGTCGCCTCGTCGCCAGTTCCTTTTTTGCCACCGCATCCCTGTGACACTTTACCCATGCTGACACATCAGCGCTTGAATTTTACCCCCCTTTAAGATTGCATCTGTCGGCGGTGGACGTTCCTCAAGCCGTCTATTCCAAGATCTTGAGGCCGTCGCGTTTTTTCTTTGCAGTCCTTCCGGTTCCCCAGTTGAGTAGTTTCCTTTCCTTATCTTCAACACCTTCAGGCCTCGTGCCTCAGGTCGCGCCGCCGCTCTCGGTAATGTGCTTTTTTCCCTGGTTCTTTTCCCCTTTCTTTGACCGATTTTAGTTGAATTAGCGACCGCTTAAGTAGAGCATTTTGCCGTGTCTTCGGTCGCCTCTCTCCCTCCTCCTCCTTTGTTGTCTGTCCCATATCCCCCCAGGCATTTTCATACTCTTCTCACTTCAACATCCTCGGGGGAAGTCCCCGAGGAGAGTTCTCTTTTCCAGGTCGGATCTCCCCGATCGTGCTCATTCCGAGTCCGGTCCCGGGCTTTCGTTGATTCTAATACCTCTCCGAGACTTACACGTCACCGTCCCTCCCTCCTTCCCCGCTTTTTTTTTCGTCAATTAGATGGCTTTCCTTTTCTTGCTCCCCGCTACAGACCTGGACGGCCCCTTTGCGAGGCGAATGGTCTCCCTGTCACAGTGAGTGCTTTCACGTCCTTGTCGCGGCCCCCGGCTGAGGTCTTTTCTCTCGTCGTTTATCTTTGTTTTTTTTAAAGTTTACTTGCCTCGGAGGAAGCCCTAGCGATTTCCTTCAGACAGTGTTTTTTTCCTGTGCCACCGCCCTCACCCGCCCTTTTGATCGTTGAGTGGTTTTGTACAGCGCGAAGACGGCCTTCCCCTCCTTTAGCCGTATTTTCTTGTGGGGTTCGTTCGCGGGATGATCTTTCCTTTTCGGCACGGCGGGGAAGGCTTTCTTACAATCCGATTTTCCTGAAGTCCGGCCGGTTGATAATGAATGGTTGACATTCGCGGTGTTTGTTCCTTTGGGTGGAGTCGGAGATGGTCCTTTCCTCCCATTCCTGCTGTGATAACGCTGACAGGCACATCCCCCTTCCTTCAGTCGGCCTTCTTTTTTCTCTCGCCCGGCGCAACTTGGCCTTTTGGTCAGCGAGAGACTGAGGCAAGGTGCCCTCCTTCGTGTTCCTTTTTTCGGACCGATCGGAGAGGGAATTTGTTCTCTTCGCGTCGCGAGATGATGTTTTTTTCTCCCCCTTTGACGCTTTTGCAGTCGTCTCCACAGCCCAACCGTGTGATCTTTTTTTCTCTGTGTAAGGCGAGCACTTCCCTCCAGTACGTTGATTTTAAGCAGATCCTCCCCTCCAGCCCAGAGCAGGGTCACAGTCTTTTCTCGACCCGTACGTCGCCCCCTGTAACGCCCTTACCCCTTCCTACGACACCTTTCAGTGGCTTTTTTTTTTCCTCCCCCGCCCTGTCTATCCCGGCCTGGTAGCTGTTTTTTGCGTCGCGCAATCTTCTTAAGCGCAGTCCCGGTCCCAATCTCGATACCGGATTTTCGTTTCTGTATGTTCATGCCGCACAACTGCTTTCTTGACCAGCTCTCTCGGTGAACTCTTCTTCAGATAGACTATCCCTCCTAGCGGACCTAATGGTCTTTCCAACCCCCCGAAGAGTTAGAGGTAGCTGTCGCGAGACTATCCTAGGCTAGCTTCCGCTAGGCGACGATTTTTTGACCGAGGCCGACAGCTTTCATTCCTTTTTTCTATTGCCTTTTTTTTCGAGATACTGGAGAGATGATTCGCAATCTTCAGGCAGAAGACCCTTGCCAACATTTTACAGGCTACCCCCGCTGGGTTGCGAATTAGGACTGTTTGTTCTTCTTCTCCAGTCGAATCCGAAAGGTTGCGTCGCTGCGGTCAAGATTGGCTCGTCTGGACCGTTTGTTCTTTTCGAGCCTGTCCTCGGATAAAGAGACGTGATCGATGCTGGCTTGCGCGTTCGTCCCCCCCCCCGCACCCCACTTTTTCCATCCCTTTTTGGGGGATTCGGCGTGCTCTGTCGGGCGGCCAGCTCAAGTCTAATCCTTCGATTTCTTTTCGCGCTCTTCCAAAGCGAGTCTCCTTCTCCTGACGCGGACGCTCTACAATTCGGCGATGCTGGTCCATTCATCGTTTTTAGCCCACCCTTCTTGAGAACGGACGTTTCTTTCCCTCTCCACCGTCGATTCCGATCGTAGTCCGCGGCAGCCTGTAGGCTTCACGACGAGCTCCTGGGCAGTCCCGACGGTTGACGCCGCGCTGCCAGCTGTCTTTTCTCTGCTGTTCCCCCTTTTGCCTCTTGTGATGTTGCCCAGGGGTGTTTGGGTTTTTGCTTGCGGTATTTCGGGTTGTCGTCTTGCTTCTCACTCTACTCCTTTGGCTTCGCCGATCTCATGGATGATTTTTGTGAAGATCTCTAACCATTTTCGACCTGCAGCTGTTGCCCGCAACCCCCCTCACCTTTTCGCCTTCCGGGCGATCGCTTCGACCCTCTCCGCTGGTCCCAGGCACGTGCGCGAGGCGGTCGAGCTCAGTTCGTCCAGGCAACTTGGGTTGAGTTCAATGAGGAATTCTGCTCGACTACGCTCCCCCTCTGCTCATTTTTCCTCTTCCGTGTTGGCTCGATCTTTGCCCTTCTAATATTGACCTCTCCCCCTCCCTTTTTCTTCTCTTCATCGAGACTTCTGCCCCTGGCTGCCTGGCGCCCAGCGCTCGCCTTTCCTCCCTCGATCGTTCCGATCTGCGACGCGGGTGGCGCAGTTTTTTGCTTTTTTTTTTTTATCCTTCCTCGTGCGCGTCGTAGTCGGTAGAGCCTGCTTTGATCATCTCTGAACCAACCCGCCCCCTATGCCCCTTTCCCCCCCTGACCCCTCATGACTAACCCTTGCGCTTCTCTGCAAAACTGATGATAACGACCGGTCGTGTATCGACTCGACGATTGCCGGCTCGCGGACGACGATCTTTTCGTCTCGGCGGAGTCGCCGCGGTGTCCGCTTAACGCATCATCCCTTTCCGGCGCCCCCCTCCCCGACTCCCGACAGTTTTCCTCGTCGAGGACAGGATTCCCTTCTCTTTCTTTAGAATCGCCGCGCCTCTCGCTTCGATTTTTTTTTCTAGATGACCTCAACTTTCCCCCTCCGGCATCCGAAAGTTTTTTCTTTGGCCGCCGTCTCCCCGCCGTCCCTCTCTCCCTGTCCCCCCGGTTTCCTCCTCTTTCCGTAGCTGTTTACGAAGAGTTGCACTTGTTCATTTTTTTTTGTTTGCCGATCTGGCTCTCAGCGACGTCACCCGTGGTTTCTGGTATGCTACGTTAGCGCCCCGTTTTTAGAACCACCTGCGTTGACCATCGTCGTCTTTGCCGGAAACCGCGGGCCACTATTCACGATCCCGAAGTGGTCAGTTTTCCCTCTCCTCCTATGAGGCCTCCTTCTCGTAGACGAACCCTGACTTCGCGGCACGATTGTTCCTGGAACGTCTTCTCCGTCGCCCCGCCCCCCCCCCCCACACCCCCCCCCCTTCCCTCGATCACTTATTGTGTGTGTCCATCATTCCCTTCTTCGGAGGCGCTATTTTTCATCATCACGTAAGGCTTTCTTGGAGGGGCGTCACTTCAGTGTTGCTCCTGGAACTTACTTTTTTTCCGGTCTAGGCTTGGGCTATGTCTGACTGGGGTGGTCGGGGTTGGACTTTCCCGATTCCCGCTGCCGCAGCCTCAATCTTATTTTTTTTGGCCCGGGAGGCCTTCATTTCTTTCCTGTTTGTGAGGGTTTAACTTTCATAGGCTTCTCCGTCGCGAACCCTTTCCTCTCCCCCTGGTGACCTTTTCCTGCTCGGTGCTGAGGTTTTCTCCTGGCTCTATTCTCTGACCGCTTTTTTGTATTCTCCTTGGCCAGTCGTGTAGTCCCCGCACAACCTGGCGCCGGTGAGGCCCAGTGTCGATCGTCATCCTCCCGCGCTTAGTATTGCCCCCCTCGCTAGGCATTCGACGCGTCCTCCCGTTCTTGTTCACCCTGCTGTTGTCCCGTCCTGTTGTGTGCTTCGCTGAGCAGCCTGTCCCCCGTTTTTTTTTGAGAACGATTCGGCCGCCTTGATTCTTCTGTGACCCCCCGTTCCAGTGCGTTTGTGGGGCTTGATTTACTGTACTAATCCCCGTCCCTATAATTCCAAGCCGACGATGCCCCATGCGATGATCGCTGACATCCCGCTCCTGGCGGATTCTTCACAATCGGTTAAAGTGCTCCTACGTGCGCCCCTCAAGACACCTGCTCCAACCTTCTTTCTCTACGTGCTTCGAGTATTTTTCCTAGGTCCTTCGCGGTGTACGTGTCCGCCGTAACGTTTGCACCATTGCTATAGGATTGCCCCCTTGGTGCCGGCGGTAGCGGACTTTTTACCGATCCCCGAGCTAGGAGTCCCTTTATTTCCTTCCCGTCCTTTACAAGAAGTCTCTCTAGTGTAAACGGATTCTCTGGGTGCCTCGTTTCTCCATCGCCTGGCACAGAAGCCTTGTCATTTCTACCTTGATTTCCACTTAGACTGCGGAATCTTTCCAGAGGTTTTTCTTCTTGGACTATTCCGCCCAGACTAGATTTTATCCCATGATTGAGGTGTGACGTCGCGTACGTTGGTCTAGTGAAGGGCCCCTGTCCCGTTCTTCGTCTGGTCCTCTTCGTCCCACCTGATTTTTTTTTTCCCTTTTTTTTTTTATGATGTTTTGAAATTAGACTCTCCTTCGAAGTTCCTCGACGATCTCCCTCTTTCTTTCTCGGCCCCGCTGCGTTGCCCTTCTTCGCCATTCCGTAGGCGAGTTTCTACTCATTTCATCATCTGCTACCCGATCTCCTCCCGCTGCACGGCTGCTCTAACGTCTCGCTTGCTGCTTTTACCACTTTTCCCTGGGAAGTCCATAGACTTTTTTCTCCCCGTCTGACCCATCGCCGGAGATTCACCTTCTCCGCTCTCTCGAGTTCCCCTTGATTCTCCTGCTCCTGGTCCTTTTTTTTCGGCTACCGCCTCGACTGCACTGCCTTTCCTCTACTCCTCCCCGTCCCCCGACCCCTTTCCTGCGATCCTTCCTTCGTCTTTAGCTAATGATTTCAAAGGGCATCCTTCCGCCTCTTGTTTTGCGCGATTGTCTCGACATGGTCGCTTTTTCCTTTCGTTTCTGACTGGACGACGTTTTATTTTATAAAGCGGCTGCGTTCCAAGGCGCGGGCCGGCTCAATTTAAGCCTTCCTCTTCTGGCCTTCCTGAGCCTCTAGTCCTCACCTCTTTGGGAATTCCGCCCGAATTTTAGTTTTTTGGGTGCGGTTAATTTCATGAGTCACGACCCTTCTCCGGCCTCTCCACTCGTCCCGCAGCCTTTCTTCTGCGTTGGTTTTTTTTCAGTTGCTGTGGCGGCTTTATTCGTGGATTGCAAAGTTTGTGGCAGGAGGAGATGAGTCAAGCCCGTTTACTAATCTCCTTCCCCCCCCTTTTTTTTTTCCCGGCGACATTTTTTTTGGAGTTTCCTAGTTTCCAGCCTTCCCTTTGCTAGGGTTTCGCGTGTCGTCGTACCTGATGTCCGCGTTCGTTTGGCGTTTATGTCCTTCTGAGCCCCCCTCATTTACCCGGCCCCTCTCCGATCAGTCGGGTTTCTTCCTTCCCCCTTTGCCCGAACCGTTCCTTCTTCTTAATAACCCATTAATTTTTTCATGGACGCGAATCGGCATCTTTCCTCGCGAGTCGATGTTCGATGGTCTTCTCCTTCGCTGCTTTTTCTACTACGAGCTCGGTCTTCCCCTTTTTCACGTTCCCTTTTCACCCGCTGCTTTTGGTTTGCGGACGCGCATAATCTCTTTTTTTAGCAGAGATCGCAGCATGAAGAGTTCCCCGGTTCCCCTTCTTCTCAATTTGCTTGGACTTTGAGAATCCTCTGGTTGCCGACATTCAACCGTTCCATTTGTTCCGGCCCCCCCTCCCATCGTGTAAGTTTCGCTCATTTCAATGATTCAGTCGGCTTCATCTGCACATCCTCCGCCCCTGTTACTTCCTCCCCCTATTGAAGAGACCCCCCCACGACCCCTTCTAGTTTTTTTTTGTTTATGAGCCTGACTGTACGGCCGCCAAGAAACATCTGTTCCCGCGGCATCTGCTCCTTGCGATCTCACTCCCGAGTTCTTCCGAGGATGATTTTCCCAAACGCCTTTGCTCGAGGGTTCCTCTCTGCTACCGTTCCCTGAGACCAGATTCATCTCGTCTTTTTTTCGTTACTATAACGTAGGCCTCCCGCATTGTCAGTTTTTTTACAGCTGACTGATTCCTTAAGAATTCGCCCCTTTTTTCGGCTCACTGTGAATCCCTATTTCCACTGGCCCTTCCCTCGGTTTACGACGTCAGCGCTTTCCTCTCCTGTGATGACGGTCTCTCAGCCAAAGGTTCCTTCTCGGCTGCCCCATGATAGGCCATCGTCACTCAGGACACGTGCTTTTCTGCCTCGATCCTGCTCCCCTTTCTCATATTTTCTTGATTCTCCCCGCATTGAGATTAGTTGTTCAAGCCCCGACTCGTCGTAGGAGTGCCCGAAGGTTTCGAGACCGTTCTTTTTGGCTCTTCGAGGAGTTTGTCCGGTATTTTTTTGCTTTGATTTTTTTTTCGCGCGGGCGATCTCAGACAGCGCCGATCCCTGGCTCTCTTTCCCTTCCTGTATTTTACACGTAGTGTCCTGATATCACCCTCTCTCCAAGGATTGTCTCGCGCACCGCCTTAGTCCGCGATCTGCCGCGCCGACCCCCTCTCGTAGTCCTTTCTTATCAGATTACGCAATGTTTCGTGAGAGGGCGAAAGACTTGGCTCTCCGTCTATGTCTTCCAGTTGTTTTTGCTCCGAGGTTCACGTCGCGCGTTTGGACACGGATTTTGCCCTTCTTATGGGTTTTGGGCCGTTTTCCAGGTGATTGGTGATGAACCCGCAAGAGATAGGCTGCCACCCTCTTTCGGGTGACGACCTCGTCCCCTTCCCCCATCGCCATCGAAATGAAGATGTCCCCCCTGCAGTCCTCTTCTCTTCTCTACTATGTCGCGAGCTGGTCGAGAGGGATCTCTCTCAGTCTTCTCGATGCAGCTACGTGCTACGGCGTTTTTACTTTCGTTCAGACCGCTCGCGCGCTCTGAGCTCTCTCTTTCCCCTCTTTTTTTTTCTGAGGTGTTTGTTTTTTTTTTTTGTTGTTGGCGGGGGGGTGTTGTCTTTTGAGATGATCTCGAGAGCGCTCTCGAATTCCTATGAATCGACTTCCCCCTCCCCCTCTGCCGTAGCTGATGTAGTCCGCTTTTCTCCTTCTTTCTGGCCCTTTCTTTTCAGATCTTCTCCAGTTCTGGTACCTCGCAGTTATCCCCTTTCTTTTTGAGCTTTTGATATGGTGGAAGTCCTAGTCTCGTCCCCGAGATCGTGGCGGATCGTACCCACGATGTTGATCGCGTCGGAATCCCTGCATGTCTCTTTCTTCCTGTTAGACCCAACCCCGCCCTACTCCAAGACCCCCCTGAAAAATAGACGGGGTAACTCGTCGTCCTTCCCTAGAGCCATGCTCTTCTCACAGCCGCGGCTTTCTCTCCTGGTCTTTTTCCCCCTTAGCTTCGTCTTTTGTAGTACTGACAATGAATCTTCAGAGATAGAGGGATGATCTTGGCTCAGTAGACGGTTGCGCCAATTTTCCTGAACTCAGCTGTCTTCATAAGGTTGGAGTAGCGCTTCCTGGTCTTCTAAGTCTCCCCGGTTTTCGAGCGCTGATGTCTCATTCTTCCGAGTAACTTCTCTTGATTTTTTTTAACCGAACCCGATGCCCCCCCCCGATGCCGTCTTTGCGCCCTACAGCGCTTTCCCCGCGCTCTGCCGATCACGTCAGTAACCTTCGTGCCTTTTTTTCCTCTAAGCCCGGTCCTTTCTTTTGATTTGGGAGTCGCCTACCCTGATAATGCGGGCTTCGCCTCTTTATAGCGTAGGTCCTACTTTGCGGCCGCAGCTTCTAGAAACATTTTGTGACTATTCTCTCTGGAGCAGCGCCATAACCTTTTGTATTTCGCTCTTATGCGCCGTCTATCATTTATGCTCCCTCCCGATGACGTCTTCTCACCGCTCATTTTTACCTCGTCTTCTTGAGGTCCCCCCTCTGGTTGTGAAATATAGACTGCTCGGACGTCAGCTCCCCCTCTCGGGAGCGGGCTTCTGTCTTTGTAGCTTGACCAAAACCCTATTACGGAACTCGATGCTGCTTACGGAAATGTGCTCTCTGCTCTTGCGCACAATGCCCTCCTCACTTCGGTGTTTAACAACTCGAAGATCCGATGGCTCACGATCTCGCCAGATCCAGCTTACCCGGGACTGGTTCTTGGCGGTGTCATCTCCATCCTTTCCGTTTGTGCTCATTACCCCTTCAAGAGCCGGTTCTTTCTTGTTCCGGCCTTTGGGAGATGTAGTAGAGGCGTGTCCTATTCTCTTTCCCCGACAGCTCCCTCAATGCGTTCTTCGCAAGGGCTTTTTCCATTTACCTGACCAAGTTGTAGTTTTGTTGAACATTGTCGGCCTCTTCTTTCTTTTTCGCCGAACCGCCTTGACCTCTCCTGTGACCTTTTTACCTCTTACTGGTTCTTATGTTTCTTAGATGATCTATTTCTTTCCTAGGCCGTCTCCAGCTGACCGGGAATTTTAGTGGATCCGCCTTTTCGCCAGGTGTTCAGCGATCGTCGCGGCTTTCTTAGTAGACCAGCACTGCGCAATCCGACCCCTCCCCCTAGACTCGCCGGCGCCAGATCTCTTTTTTAGTTCTCCACCTTAAGAGTTGCTTCCTAGATCCCTCCTCGAAAGTGGAGACTTGCGAAGAAGCGTCTCTTCTCGCTGTATGTGCCTGTACAGCTGTTTCTAACTCCCCATTCCTTTTCTTCCGTTTGTGTCCGACGGAAGTCCCCTCCTTCAGAATATAAGCCCGAGCCCCTTCCTAAGGGAACCCCTGCGACGATTCCATTGCTATGAGCGCCGACTCCCGTGACTGTTGGTCCTCCTTTTCGTTGAAATCTTGCTTTCTCAGCGAAGGCTTCCCCCTCCTTTCGAAAACGTACTTTAGATTTCTTCTTCACCAGACTACTTTTCGCGATTAGGCTTTAGTAAGTTTAATATTGTCGGCGGGCAGGGTGTCCCCCTGTAGGCGGCACGCCCCTATTCTCGAATAGCTGTTCTTTTTTTAAAGTACCCCTTCTGGTCGGTACGACGTATATCGTCCTCCCGAGCGCTCTGTTCCAGTGGAGCCTGCGAGTTTTTTTTCCCTCGTTTAGTTCCCCCCCCTACAGTGTCGCATTGTCGCCCCCAGTTGCGAATGTAGGGTCAAGCCATCCCCCGTGACCACGGGCGACCCATGCGATTCCTCGACCCGGTGATTACCTGTGGTAGGTCCGATTTGTTTCCTTTTTGAACGGTCGCCTAGTCCGTATCGACTCAAGCGCCTGATGCTCGACCTTCCTGGTCTTGTGCTTTTTAGGAGCCCTGAGTAAGGTGCTTGGCAAGTTTTGTAATCTTCCTCCTAACACCTGTCTTCCGTCGCCGGCTTCCCCGACACTCTCGCGTTTTTGTTCTACATTGAATCTCAGGAGTTAACTTTTCCTCGCGTTATTTACTCTCCGCTTTTTCTTACCCGAGTTTCCCCATCGAGGCCTCACTATCTCCGGTCCCGTGCTCCCGGCGCCCCTCCTCTCTCTTTTCCTTCTGTTTAATTCCGCCAGCTCACGGTACGGCTCCGTAGCGCCTGCCTCCTCCCCCGACCTTGGGACCTCCGTCCCTGCTCGCTAGTCCGGACCCCTGCGCCGTATCTTTCAATGATCGCGCTCGATCGACTTTAGATTCTCAGAGGCGCATTTTTTAGCTGACCAGTACAAAGCCGAAGACGTTTCCCACAATTCGAGCCCCGTCCACGTCACCCTGACCTCTCCCCCTTCTCTCCCCAAGGATGGAGTTGATTTTTAGAAGTATCCGTCAACCCCCCCCCCTCTTTAACGGCCTTCCTCCCTCGGTTCCTTCAGGGTGACCTCCATGGTCTCCCTTTTTGTCACCATTTTTTCGGTGACATGGCCCTGGCTGGCGCTTGTCGGCGTTTACTTGTCTCCTTCTTATACCTCCCCGGATTCTTCCAACTTTCACTTGACAACTTCCCGTGCCGGAGGCCCTCCGAGTACGATAGTCCGCCCCCCGCCTGGGACTTCCCCCCCCCCCGCATCACCACTGGTTTCTCCTAGCACGTCTTGGTCCAGAGTGACGTCACTTTGAGGACGTACCCCTGGCGATTACCCCCGAAAACTTTCCGTCTCGCGCCGTATGTTTTTTTTCTCCGGGCTTCTCTTGCCTTTTTTATGCACGGCGTTTCTTGCTCCTCTGACCGATTAACGGTCCTTCCCACGCAGTCGTTTTAGGGTTTCCCTTTAGAAGGGTTCCTTTTTTTCCCGCTGTGTTAGGTTTTTTTTGGCTCTGTCCTTTACGGTGTCGTATAGACCTGATGGCAGTCGGCAAGTTCGTCGATCATTTTCTTTCGCAACGCTGCTGTACACCCCCCTTGCCCCATCCTCGTATTCCAGTCAGGCGGATTTTCTCGCACGCCGCCACCGTGGACTCTCTCTCGCGACCCACAACTTGACTTCTGCCTGTTGACTTGTACGCCGGACTCTTTTTGTCCGAGCGAGCTCTTTCTCTGGTCTTCTTCTGAGTCGCTTGCGTCCCACTCTACGCTCTTCTGGCTCTTTGCATCGCCACTGTTTCGCCTTCCCAGGTTCCTTCTTCGAACCGCGCAGCAAGGGAAGGTCCCTGAGCATCTCTCTCCCTCCTCCCAACTCCCCCCCCCCTGGGCAGAGTCAAGGCGTTCGCGGACTTCCAGGGCCGACACACGATTCTGTACCACTTGTCCGGTTGGCACATCCTTTTGCCGCGCCTTTCTCTCTGCCGTGATGTCCCTTGGAAGAGGATACTACGACGCCCCGTACGGCAGATACCAGATTGCCTCGCACAATCTCGATACCCCCTGCCTCTTTTGTTTTCTTCTTTCACACTTCTTTCTTTACGGCCCGCAACCTACCCCCTGTGGAAAAGCGTCTGCAGGACGTCTTCCCTTCCTTTGATGGATCTTAGAGGTCTGACACCACCCTAACCTTTCTGAGGAGCGGTAGCTCGATTAGTTCCTTTGATATCACCCTTGAGTCCCGAGTCGGTTTCGACGCACCGAGCAGCCCTCATCCTGCGCGAGGTGAACGCTTCCCGTCCTCCTGCGATCTTGATCGCATTTTCTAGCTTTGTAAGACTACGATGGTCACCTTGTCGCGGTTATACGAATGTCTGCGCGGGCCTTTTCGCCGATTCGTACGCCCTCCCCAAGAGTCGCTGCTCACCTACGGTAATCGTCACTCCTTTACACCGTGTGTTAATCACTCGATCGTCTGAAACGTCCTTGCTCGCGGGTCTACAGGAGGCGTTGGGCGGCCAAAGAACAATCCTTCGTCGTCAGACTCGGGAAGGGGTACTCTTTGATGTTAGGATTCTTTCAGCGGCTGCTTTCGGACCCCCGCATCTCTTAGCTGGGGCCGATATCAGCTTTATGTCATCGCTAGTCTACCCCCGGCCGCTCGACACCCCCCTAGTATTCGATGGTTTTCAGTCTCGCCAACCTGCTCAGAACTGGTACGTCTTTGCGCCCCGCCTGATCTATAACTGCTCCTAAAATGCTTCTCGTCGTCCTCTTCGCCTTTTTTCATCCCTTATTTCACGACTGGAAGACCTTCTTCTATCGCGACCAGAGAAGTTGCTCGATGTTTGTGGAGCCCGATCGGGTCCCGGATGGTGCGTCTTTCCTGGTTGGCCGGGGGCGTTGCAGGTAGGGTTTGGTTTCTGCCCCCCCCCGAGCATGATTGCCACTCGTGGTCGACAAAGATAGACCGATCCGCCGTCCAACCATCGCATCTCTTGCGCACCCCTAAGTCTCTAGCCCTTCCCCGCCATTCTGGGCGCTGCCCGCTGGTCTCATCCGCCGGCGGGCGTGAATCTATCAGAGTCTCCTTTGCAGCGCCTTGGCAGACGGGGTGGACGGAGTCGAGGAATTCCGCGAGCGAGCTCTTTCGAATCC
>Ga0179593_1296909_pt1 | contig 16374 bp, 15 predicted proteins | sample CZODoug2_1_08_16_FD_185931 | JGI IMG/M metagenome (GOLD analysis project Ga0179593, IMG submission 185931) | Vadose zone soil fungal communities from Angelo Coast Range Reserve, California, USA - CZODoug2_1_08_16fungal (PacBio error correction) | ecosystem: Environmental > Terrestrial > Soil >... | reverse complement strand
CCCCCCCAACACCCACCCCCCCCCCCCCCCCCCCCCCCCCCAACACCCCATGGCCTAGATCCGCCGGTTCCCTTCTCAACATGTGGTTGCCCTCTAGGAGGAGCCGTCCTTCCCTTAACTATCTAGTACTCTGACCCCTCTAACTTTTCTTGTCCCCTTTAAAGTCATTCTGCTTTTCCTTTTTGTACCAGATTAGCACCCTCTGTCTTTCTCACGCCCGACTTTTCCGCCAGTATAAATGCCGCGCTATTGCCGCCGTCTTTCCCTGCGGTCAAGTGGAGAAATGTTCGAAGCCTTCCTCCTAGACCTTTTCCGCCAACGAAATCTGTTTTTTTTAGGCCCCCTTCTGTCTTACACTGTGGGACTTTTTTTGATCGTCGGACAATGAGCTCCCTTAACGGAGCGATACACAGCTTTTTCTCCAAACCCATGATCCTCCGGGATCGTCCTTTTTCGTACTTGCCCCAGCTTGGCTGAGCTTTTGAGTCCATCTCTTCTTAGAGGAGGCTCTTTGCCTTTTCTCCCCCTGACTACCTTTTCCTTTTTTCTTACGCCTCGCCCGCAGCGTCGAGTGATTTTGTCTGGTCCCGCGAGACCTCCCGATGACGGTCTGTACTCTTCCCAAATGATGATCCGACCTATGAAACTTTTGTGTATCTCTTTCGTGATTTCTCGTCTTACAGTCGCCCAGGTATCCCCGCGAGCCCAGGCATTTTTCCCCCCCTATCTCCTGTTGGTTTCTTCCCCCAACGATCCGTGCTTCCCTTTAACGCGAGAGCTTCCGCCAACCTACGTTTGGCGATTTTTTTCTTTCTTGTGTGATTTGTTTCTTTCCCCCCGGCCTATGTCCGCTGTACTCTCGCCCTGACTCCTCTTGGTAAGGATTTCTTTCTGCTGCACGCCGGATGCGGGGGCCCTACGTTCATTACTTTTCCAGCTCCGCTCCTTTCGCTATTTGTGATCGACCCTCTCTTTTTAATCTTCGGATTACGTCGCCCCCCACATGGCGCACCACGGGGCATAGTTTTCCGTGTCTTAGGGTGTGACATCGCAAGAGGACTGCCCCATTCGATTATCGTCGCTTCCTTTTTTAGCGTTCGACAAATCGCCGGTTATCGTCTCTTCCCCTTCCCCCAGCATAACGTGGTGTTAGATCCTATACAGATCCCTGGCTAGCGGGCCGTTTTCCCCCCTTGGATACTAGTCTTTTTTAATGATTCACCTTCATCGGGGCTCTACCTCTCTAGATACCCAGTCCAGTCTAGCCGTCTGCGACGAGCTGTGTCCCTGAGCCAGTAAATTTTGGGCATTCTTCATACCACACCCCACACCACCCCCCACCCACCCACACACCCCCCGCAGAGGGGCAAAATTTGAGCGGGCATTACACGGTCGAGATTTGGTCCCCCCCACAAAGCCATTCTGGGTCTTAAGTCCAAGCTAGGTCTTCAACGATGAATTACAGAAAGCCCGTCGTCGCCACGCTCTTTTTACCCTCACTCCAGAGCCAATCTTCCCCCCCAAATGTTTCTTCACTATGTTAGACTCAGACGCGCACGGTTCTCGGGCTCTTTTTTGCACCCCCTTACTTGTCCTTCCTACCTTTTTGAGTCAAGAAGCTTTAGCCAGTAATTCCTGCCCTCCCGTAGGAAACCCTCACGGCGAAAGTGCTCCCACCCCCTCGTCAGTTTTCTCCCTCTTCGAGTGGTCCCGTCCAGCCGATAAGAGAGCATTTTTTTTGGGTCCCACTTCCCCTGAGAGAGTCGCTTCTGGCGCTTCTTATATTATTTAAGCTCTCCTTTCTAGCACCCATTGATGTTGGCCCCCCAGGAAACCCAAATCGCCCCACAGAGACTGTGTTGAAGCCTTTTTTTCCAACCGACTCCGAGGCCCCTCTTTCAGATTGGTCCAAAGGTTCCTGAGACAGGCTCATGGTTTTTTCAAACCTGAAAGCTCGGTTTTTTTTTTCTCCCTTTTTACTGCGTTTCGAGCCGGATTCTACTGATGCAGTCCCGAATTGCTGCGTCAGACGGTGACCGTTGGCCCTTTCTTTTCCGTCCTACTGGCTTTTTTTAAGCTCCAGGGACTTATGCGCTTCTTCTTCAATACCGAGTTCCCCGCCTTTTTCCCCCCTAAGTTCTTTCAACTTTCTCGCTTTGCGACGTCACGCCGGGATTCAGATTTTCCTTCCCAGATCACGATTTTCGTTTTCATGCCTCGCCAGCCGCCAGATCTCCTTCTTGGATCCCCTCCGTGATGATGTAGCCTAAGATCTGAGACCATGCTCCAGGGTCAGTTTCTTCTCCTATTCGACTCCCCTCCCCAGTTCCCCCCCAGGCGGGGATCGAGACCGGAACCAGTTTATCCCCCTCAAAGGGAAGACGGGATCCTTTTCCTTTTCAACACGTCCCGACATTTTCCCCGATCATAGGGAGGTCGAATCCCACCCCATCCCCCGGTTTTTCGTCCGTTTATTCAATCCTGATTCGAAGATACTTTTTAGGTCTCCCTCTCCTCACGAGGCAACCCTCCCTGTTCCGAAACCGTCTCGAGCCAGGGAATGTTTATCATGTTTATCTCCGACCAGCACTCCTCTTACGGCAGCGGTATCTTCTGAGCCTAACCATCCCTTGAAGACTACTATTCAGAGCTTCGTGATTCCTTCCCTTTCTTCGCGACCTTAAGACGCCCAAGGCTGCACCCCCTTCTACTGCGAGTGTCATTACGATTCCCGTTCTTCCTCTCTTAGAGCCCGTTTTCCCTCCCCTAAGAACGACCTCTTTTTCCTCATCTTCGAGTCCAGGCTCGGCGAAATTGGTCGCGACTCTCTGTAGGCAGTTCGTCATGGGCGACCCTCGAACCTTTTTTTCCGTCGTATCGCTAAAGGAATTTTCCCATTGCACACCTCCGAAGCTCCCTAATATTTACCTTGAAGCGGGGAATCCCAGTAAGATACCCTTCCCTCGATGTGAGGTATTTCCTCGGTCACCCTTCTATTATTTCATGTAGTTTTTGCTCACCTCAGGACGTTGGCGGACAGGGCGGGTGCTCTTTCCTTACCCCTGGCGGTTATATGCGTCTCCCTTTTTTTTTTGTGGTTTGGTGTTTTCTCTTTTCCGCCCCCCCTTTTTTTTTTTTTCTATGACCCCTTTTCTTCAGAGGGTGCCTTCCCTGGCGTGTATTTGGCGGCTCAAATGAGTATTACGGTTTGGTAGTGATTGCAATGGTCTGGGAGTAATAGAGTCCTGGTGCTTTCTTTAACTTCATTTTGGACTCGATTTCTCCCCTTAGCAGGAATGCCTCATGGTCTGCTTATCTCACAATCCTCCTCCTGGTTTACCGGTTCTCTTTATCTTCCTTTGTTTCTGAAGTCGCGTTTTGTTCCTCAACTCTCCGTCCGTGACTTCTGCCGCGGAGTTTGCTTGTTGGTCGTATGGGTGCTCGAGCTGTCGTCCCCGTCTTCATGGCTATCTTAAACAACCCCTTTTTGCTCTGGATGGGAGAACCATTCCTCCCACATTGTAAAGCCTCCCTCTTTTCCACCGGTAGTACCTTGCTGATTAGTCATCCCAAGTGCTAACATGTCTACTTGTATCCACAACGAAGAGTTATGTTCCCCCTCCCCTCAACAGGACGCTCGCTGATCATTTCTCCCTTCGCTGGTCTTCTCCTCATCTTTTCTCCGGTAAGCTCACTGAGCGGTGGGCGCCTTTAGTGCCATTCCAACTCTTTTGTCAGTCCCTGAGAATCTCTATGCGAAGACAGTCCTCTCTTCTTCTCTTTCTATAACCTTCCTACTTCCCCTCTTCTAGGTACAGGAGGTCAGATATGCTGTGGCTCTGAGCCGTGTGGTTCACTCCGGCTTCTGACTTGACGATTAATTCATCACGCTCACTGCAATTCGGATCGCCCTCCTTTTTCAGCTTTTTCCCCAAATCGGAGAACGATTGAGAACATTCACTTTTGGATTTTTCCTTTTTCGTGCATCTTCGTAGCGGAGTCTCTGGGTTCCGCAACTTATCATTAGGGGCGTTCACTCGTACTTTCTCTGGGCCTTTCAGGAGAAAATGCGGACTAGGTGGCCCCTACCTTTTCTTTCTGCTCCTCTTTCTTCGATTTGTGACCTCCGGCCCTTAACGGAGGAAGACCCCACGTCGAAGGAGGATGAAACCCACGTTTGGGTCTTCCTTAGAGAATCCGTGCTCCGGACCATGCAACGCTACTCCGTGGGTTACCACGCGTCTCGAATTTTTTCTTTCCAGTTTTCCTTTTTTATCTCTCTCTCCCGTGTTTTTTTGATCAACAGCTCCTCGGGTTACCGTAGACCCCCCCCTTCCCTTTTGAGGATCCTTTTCTATGTTCCTCTTTTGATTGAAGCTTCGGTGCTTCACCCCCAATCATGCGTCCTGAAGGAACAACTCCTTTAAATCCTTTTGCGACGGGTTCTTCCTAGCGCATTTCCCTACGATAGCTCACCATTTCTTGACCGGCTCTGAGGAGAAGTTGCCCATCACGCCTGCCCCTTCTTTTAAGACGGCCGACCTAGCCTTTTCCCTTCAGTAAAGTTATTTCCCAGAGATCCCGTTGCCTCCGATTGTAAGCACAACAGCCACCCCGATTCACTACGTGTAGTTTGATCTTTTTCCCCAACCTCTGACCGGTTCAGGTCTTCTTTTTTTTTCCACAAGGCCCCGTTGACTCCGTTCTTGAGCGTGCTGATCCGGAAAACTTTCCCTTTAGGCCACATCACGGAGAATCTCCGCACCCTGGCCTCCCCTCGCCTCTTTCCTCAGCATTCCACTCAGAGGTTATGTCGCGCTGGCCGTTCTCCTCGACGTTTTGTGCTTAATCTTCTTATCTCTGGTGCAAGTAGCCCCCATGTCTTTCTTTTCTTTGCGGCCTCCCCCACAGAATTTGCTTGATTCCGCATACACGCGCTAGGAAGATGAGAGCACCCCCCTCTTCCCTATGAGATGCTCCCGCAGGCGCGTTCATTTTTTTCCCTCCAAGCGTTTCCCTTCCCGGTATTTCTGCCTGGGGTGGCCTCCTCACTGTCTCCAGTGTAAAATGGACCCTTTTTTTTAGGACATTGCCTCTCCGCGGCCTTTTGACCCGGGGTGGTCCTGAGAGGCTTTTCCGCCTCTAGCATTGATCCAGCGGTAAATCACGATTCCCCTTTTTTTCGAGTTGATTGGCGAGTCCCTCGGTGCCTCCTTCTAAGAGTTGCGTTCTGACGCGGCTACAGAGGGGCCAGGTTTGTTGGCGTCTCACCGTTTTCACCCCACGATTTCTGGTATCTCCTCCTTGCGCAGGCAGGGATGGAGACTCCCTTCCAGCCCCTCCTTTCAGGTCTCGGCTCCCTCTTTTCACCTAAGTTCCAGTCACTACCAGTCCGATTTTCCCCCGGGAGCTTTGCATCGCATGTGCACTCCCCTTTTTCTAGATAAGGGAAATATGGCCGTTCGACGCCCCCCCCCCCCCCCCTTCCTGGGTACGGTAGCTCACTTCGATACGTTGCCGCTCGTCTTAGAGTGGCAGGGCCTGCTAACCTCCTTTTCGCCTTTCAGGTCTTACCCTAGAGCTACCTTACATCTTACTATGCTGGTTCTTACGGCCACCCGTCGTCGGCTGGAGAGGACGGTGAGTCCGACAGTGCCTCTTTCCCTAGGTTTCCGCGGAGGTGTTTTTTTTACATCTTCTTCACGTCCTCCTCACCCACGGTCCCCGAGGGCCACGCGGCCGATTGCCAGGGATGAAGATTTGTTTTTTGACGTTCTCCTTTGAACGAACTTTTTGACTTTCCTCTTTGTTTTGATCGAGATCCCTGGGCGGGAGCCGTTACCCCCCTTTTCCCTCAGATTCTCCGCCACTGCGTGCTTGTGGCCCGGTCCCCCCCTTTGTTTCCCTCATCCGTCTCCACGAGCATGTCCCTTCCCCCTGCGCTTTCCGCCTTCAGGGACTCACCCCCCGGCTGAGCTTCGCTGTTGTCATTTTCCCCGGTGAACCAAGAACCTCTGCCTTTCTCGCTCCCCCTGAATGGAAGCGGGGGAGCGGGTTTATGCTCTGGCTTATTCTGTATGATCGAGTCCCCCATGCTCGATTCTTTTAGAAACCCCTGTTGGCTTTGAGTCCTGCATTGGTAGCTCTGGCCACTTTTCTTTGGACTATGAATCTGCCCTTTCCCCCCGTTCGATTGATGGCACGGTTTTTTTTCCCAAGTGTCTCACGAACGGCCATTTGCCTCATGTTCGTCTCCGCACTGAAATACGCATTTCTTTAATGGTAATGCTCCCCCTACCTTGGTCCCGGTCACAATTTTTCTTTGGTTCGCTCCGATAGTGCTTTTTTCAGAACAGGAGCCCTTGGCGTCCCCTCACGCTTTCGTTGTTTCCCTACGGCTTTGGAGTCCATAGAGAGCCTTCATCCCTTCGGTAGAACCCTCGGGCTTGTCTTTCTTTCCTGTGCCTGCCCGGTCCTTGATTTTCCTTTTCGGGATCGACTTCCCATCCTCCCACTCTGACTTCAACATCCTTGTCTTAGACCCACACGCCTCTTTCCCGCCACCCTTGAACCGGACGCTGCGGTCTAGCATAGAATGGGCGATGGCGTCTTCCAAGTTAGGAATAGATCGCGGTTTTCATTCCGCTCACCAATTAGGGGTCTTTTTCCTTCCTCTTTTGCGAATAGATTCCATACGCATTTTTTGTTTAATTTCTCTACGAAGACGCATTCCCCCTCCAACCCATTGAGCGTGGGCGGGACGACTCTGTCCTCCCCTATCACCCTCGCGCGGTGAAAAGGCGCCCTCGCCGCTCTGCTGTTCTTGCGTTGCATTTTTCCCTCCCCCCAATATTCCCATTTCACGCGCCCCCCGTCCCTAAACCACCAGAGAACTGTCTTGAAATAGAGGACTCACCCCTTTTCCCTTTCAGCTCCATCTTTTTCGCCTGTTATCCCCTTCGTGTAATTCGATAGGTCTAACTACTTAGGGTATTCCTCTTAGCGCGGAAGGAATGCTCCCATAATTCCGTGAGGTGTCCGCCCTTTCCATGCTCTCTTTACTTCTTCCTTTTTAGCTTTGACTCTCGGCCTTTAAATTGCTGTTCAACCGGCAGCCCCACCTCGAGCACAACCCCTTTGGTATCTGAGACGCGAATCGGTAGTGACCGCCCTAGTCACTTTTCCCAGATCCTCATCGGGACCTCCCAACGATTCTTCTCCTAGTTGAAATCTATGTTATCTCTCTCTTATAATATCGTTGTGTTGAGATTACCCCCTCTTCCCCAGTTGCCTCACGGCTTTAGGCGAATCGCTTCTCTTTTCCCTCTTGATGGCGTTGCCCTGTCGGGATTTCCCCCCCCCCGGTCTTCTCTTCTCATCACTTTAACCTTCTGCGACGGTTTCTTTTTAAAGGCCGAGATTTCAAGGCGCGACCTTCCCAAGTTCGCTCAATCTTTCCAGGTCCTCTCAAAAAGGTTGGCTCCGTCGGCTTCTTCTCCGTCCTGCAGAATTCCGAGTACTCCCTCCCATTTTAGTCCGTTCGCAAGTCCGCGCTCTTTCTAACTCCGACGAACAGCAGTAATCGTCCCCCTGCGCCATTGTAGCGCACGATTTCCCTCTTTTTTATCGGCTAGTGGTCCCAAGTTTTTTAGTCTTTTGTAGTTTCAGGCATCTCACCCTGCCCGTCACGGGAGCTCATGAACGCCTGGCAAGATCTGAGCAGCTTGTTTCCCCCCAGTCCCCCAGCCGAATTCAGCAGTCCGGATAGAGCCTCGACGCCCCCTTTTTCCCTTTTTGAGAAGTCTGCCTGGCATATTATTTGAGGGAGCAGATCCCAATTGCTATGTGTTTGTCGAACAAATCTCCCCCACCTCGTTTTAGTTTTTGAGATCCACGATCTGGTTCGGTCTGAACTTTCTTAAATGGCCATTGAATCCCCCTCCTTCCCCCTTTTGGAGGTATTTCTTGAATGCACGTCGTTCCTTTGCCCCGCCGGTTACACTACATTGTTTGGACCCGACGCCGGTTTCCCCAATTGAGCGACTTTTTTTTTCCCCTGGCCATCCCCTCTCGTTTTTTCCTCCTTCAGGCAGTGGGTCTCGCAAGCTCGAGCAGGTCCCCTTTCCTTCCCCTCAGGCCCAGCTTTCAGTCGAATGTAACGTCGAGCTCTTTCCTCAGTCCATCTCGACGGCGATTCCAGATCGCACAGCCTCTGCTCCCGAAGAACAGCCACGATTGAGTTTTTTCTTCGAGCTCGAGGCCTTCGTCTTTCACCTCGCGACCCCGTCACTTCGGGCACCTTTCGAGGCAGAAGACATTTCACCCTTCATGCCTCCCCCCCGTCTTCAATGTGTTTTTGCGGATCCCAGGGGACAGAGTCTCCCCTCTTCCAATAGGGAAGGTCGCCGCCCCTCCCTTCGCAGGTTTGTGGTTAATTAGCGCGAGCAGGAATGGACAGATCGACGCCCTTCAAGCTTTTTTACCGGCCAAGCGGGCCCCCCCGCCTGCTCTTTTCGGGCGTCCCGCGAGCACCTGATCATTTTTTTCTATTTGTTTTTCCATGTGCCAGCACGCGTCCCCCAGCTTTCGAGGCACCCCGGGTCCCAGCACAGCAGAAGAGTGACGACCTCTTTCTGCTCTTCACTTTTTTTCCAGCTTCCTCCATTTTCTCCGCCGTTCGGCCACCCCCTTCTTTTGAGGGACAACCCCCAACGTCTTTGCCATTTTGGTACTTGAGCCCTTTTTTTCAAGGTCCGCCCCCTCCTCCCCGCGTATCCCCCCTCCTTTGTTTAGATAGATTGTTAGGGGAGGTAGCACACGTTCGCGACGAGCTGCCCCCTATGGTAGTTTTTCCACTCGGACCTGGGGCGTTTGTCGAACTGTGACGGGAATTTTTCTCGGTCCCTTTTCATGCTTTTGATTTCACCGTCCTCACGGCTTGCACGAAGCTGGTGTTTTTAATTCACCTCGACCGTTCTGTTCCTTGCTCGAGTTTCTAACCCTAAGTTTGTTCAGGCTGCCCCTCGTCCGATTCTGATGCCCCGTCCTCTTTAGGCTCCATTTATCCTTTTTTTCCATCCTTCGCAAAACCTTCTTTTTTTCTTCTTTATAGACCCCCTTGCCGATCCTGGGAGTTAAATCGTGACTCATGTGATCACCTGGTCTTTCTTAAGTATGGCTTCTTCCTCGCTCCGTAGCTACCCTCATTTTTTGCGGCCTCTTGGCGGGGGGCCCCTCTGCGGTAGAGTTTCGTTAAATCATCCCCTTTGATGGGAAAGGCCCACGCTTCTCTAGTCGATGCTCTATTTTTTTTCCTCTCTCTTTCCGTTCACCATAAACTATCCCGAAGCCTTAGTGCTCGCTCCGTGACTGTTTTAGTCATTTCCCGACTTCTGGCGAATGGCAGGCCTGCTTTTGTCTCCACAACCGCCCTTCTGGCTCTCCCCCTTTTCCAGGTCAAACGTCGCGCTCCCCTTTTTTTTTACTCTCCTTTTTATCCACCGTATTTCTCCCTCCACTACGATTCATGACGCTGCGGAGCATTCCTGGACTCTCTTCTCTCCATTTTTGGCCTTCTCTAGCTCTCCTCTAACATTTGCTTTTTCTCTTTGCCGTCTCTATCCCATCGCATTGGTGGCTTTGTCCTCTCTACTTTCTTTTGAAGAGACATACCTTTCCATTCTCTGGTGTGCTGTCGACTGAGGCCTCGTTTTTTACGGCGGCAGGCGGATCGCCAGTTAAAGGTAGGCTCTTTCGCCTTGTATGTAGGCGGGTTTTTTTTTTTTTTTTTTTGGTTGTGTGGTCTGGCCGGGGGGTTGGGGGTTTTTCGCTTGGGGTTGGTTCCCTCCTTCTTTTCTTTTTTCTTCCCTCCGGTGTGGGGGGGTTGTCTTTGGTCATTTTAGGGTGTTTGTTTTCTTTTTGTGTGTTTTTTCTGTGGGGGGTGGGGGTTTTCTTACTTTTCTTTTTTTCTGGGTTTTGGCTCTGGGGTGTTTGTTTGTTCCTTTTGTACTTTGTTTTTTTTTTTGGGGGTTGTGGTGTGTTTTTGGGTTTCTCTTGACTCTGGGGTTTTTTTATTTTTTCTTTTGGTTTTGTTGGGTGGGTGCCGGTGTTGTGTTGTTTTGGGCGTTTGTGTTTGGGGGGGTCTGGGTGGTGTGTTGGTTGGGGGGGTGTGGTTTTTTTTTTATTTTTGGGGTGGGCTTTGGGTTTTGTTTTTTTTTTTTTTTTGGGGGGGGGGGGTGGTGTTTTTTTTTTGTGGGGGGTGTTTGGGTTGTGGTTTTTTGTTTTTGGCCGTGGTGGGGGCCGGTGTTGGTTGGGGAGGTTTTTTTTTTTTTGCTCTTGGGGGGGTTTTGGGTTTTTTTGTTTTTTGTGGTCTGGGTTTGTTTGGTTTGTTTTGGGTGTTTTTTTTTTCTTTGGTTTGTTTTCTTTTCTTGTGTTGGCTCGTGGTTGGGGTTTTTTGTTTTTTTTTTTTTGGGGTGTTTTGGGTTGTTTTTGTTTTTTGTTTTTTGTGTGTGGTGTTTGGGTTTTTCTTTTTTTTTTGTGTTTTTGGTTCTTTGTTTTTTTTTTTTGTGGTTTTTTCGGTTGTGGGGTTTTTGGTTTTTTTTGTTTTTTTTTTTGTTTTTTGGGTTTTTTTTTTTTATTTGTGGTGTTTTTTGTTTTTTTTCGTTGGCTCCGTTTTTTTTTTTCTTTTCTTTTTCTTTTTTTTTTTCTTTGTCACCCTGGCAAGATCGCAAGGCTGCGAGTTCTCTTCAGGACTGGTTTGACCCCCCCCCCCGGAGGCGGTGACCGCCCATGACTGGGGCCACCAGTTCCCGTGGCTCTCCTGCTGTTCTCCCATACTGCCTTTTTTGTGTCTCTGGGGCCGCCTTTTTGACTGAAGCTTTTACGCTGGCCTCCCAGCCAGGTTTTGTTCCCCTGCATGTCTCCTCCCCGTTTTACTGCCGATCCGCGCGCTGCGGGGATCGCCGCGGCCTGGAATGGCTTCTGCTGTTTTTCCCTAACCACAGTTTTTCGGGGTCGCTCCCGCCATCTGGTCCTCTCTGCAACGCTTTGACCATCGCCCGACGCTGCCGTCTCGCCACCGAGGCGTTTTTTGTTCTACTCCCTTTGTTGTTGAGCGGTTAACACGGCTCTGGCTTACGAGCCTCTTTTAGTTCTCCAGGCCATGGCGAGCTTTTCCTTTTTTTGAACTACTTCTGTCTATCCTTCCTCCCGTGGGGTTTTTTTTGCTGCGTCGGAGCCTTAAGGACGCGATCGCTAACCCTCCCGCGGTACCTGAGCCCCCTCCCTTTTATCTCAGGACGTTGTGTTAACTTTCCTCGGTTTTTGCGCCGGTCCCAGGCTCGAGAGAAGCCTCCTATCCGTTCCCGCCAATCCGCGGTTCAATCCCAAATGTCCCCGACCCAGCATCTTCCACCGGCCGCGCCCCTTTAGGGAACGATGTTCCTCCACTCTCCTCTCCTGTTCCGTATTGTGGCCCCCTGCTGATCTTTACCCCCCTCCCTTGGGTTTACAAAACGAGCTTGATGTCCCCTGAGTGCGGCCGCCTTTCTTTTTTCCACCCGGCTCAAGTTCGCCCATTCCGATCCTGCTTTAGGAAAGACTTCAACTAAGCGGAACTATCCTCTGAAGCACCCCCCTCCTGAATAGCGGTATGGAGCTCGGATAGAGGATCACTTCTTACCAAAGATGTCTAGGAGGACACGCACAGCCCCTCAAACGCTCTGGAGCGTTTTCCCTGAGACCCTGCTTGAGCGCCCCTATCCCCTTGGATGCGCCTTTTCCCGATTCGGTTCATGGGCTTCACCTCGCCCGGCGTTGTCATGTGGGGCGAATCTCCCCTTTACGGTCCCCCAGGGTGGGTTATCTGTAGTCCGCCTCTTTTTGAAGACAATCGACCCCCCCCCCCCCCCCTGATTAGTGCCTACTGACCCTCCCATGGCCGCGCCCCCCCCCGGCGCTCCCCCCCCTTTTTGCGGTCTCCGATTTTTTCCCGTTTCCCGTTGGGGGGGCCCCGGCGGCCCCCTAGCGGGATTTTTTTCGTCCTGACGCCTCGTGGAGTGTGGAAGGACAGCGCGGAAGTCGGCGCCCTGAAGAGATGGGCTTTTTTTCTTCACCGACTTTTTTCTCAGGTTTTATTCCCGAGCGTTCTTGGGCCGGCCCTCTATCGCCGCACTGGGGCTCCGACCAGGTCGGGGCCCCCTTCAGCACCCCCTCCCCGTTTCTTTTTTGGACACCTCCAGGGGCACCTCCACTGCTTCTCGACGCAACCTCCCCCCTAGACTTGGTAGGAGAGACGAGAATCCCTTCTCCTCCATCTAGTCCTTCCTATCTTCACGCTCCCCCCCCCTTTACGCACGTCCGGACCGCAATCTTTTCAAAGTGCAGGAAGATCTGCTCTCCCTGTTGCTGCACAGTCCCCGTCCTTTTTTAATTGTTTGATCCGCAGAGCACGCTTCGGGAACTTTCACCAGTCCCCCCATTCCCCTTTCCGGAAGAATCTCCCCCCCAAACAAGGCCCCGGCCGTCTTTGGACACGTTTGTCTTTCCCTTCCAAGCCTCGATCTCTTTCTCTTCCCCGTTGTTGTTTTTGATCGTTTTGTGCCTTTGCCCACCCTCCTTCCTGCGAGCCCTTTTTGTCTGAGTGTCCTCTTCCCCGGTGCGACCCTTCGCGTCCTTTAGGTTCTTGGCCACCACGTCTTCTGCGTGTCCCTAGGGATGATCCCTCACCTTCATTTTATACTTCTTTACTTGTTTGTGTGTCTCTCACAAGCAGGCAACTTATGTAGTTACTGATTTCCTAACTATTCAGGGAGCGGGTTGTCATGCATCTGAAAGGCTGGCGGCGATCTTGAGATTCTATCGCCCAAAACCCTGAGAAGGGCTGTTTTTTACCCTTCCCTTACCTATTGCAGAGGGGTTCTGGCCCCTGGGCCCGAAATAGCCCTTCCCCCGGCTTCATTCGGCATGCTTTTCTGTCGTCCTTACCGTCCCAGACTTTGGACGTCGCCTTTTAGTCAGCGATGGTCCCCTTTCTAAGTCTGTGCTCAACCTTCATTTGTTTTTTTTTTTCGGGGCCCATCGGTTGCTGGAGGAGAGCCGCCCCCTGTGCGTACCCCCTTTCTAATTGTACGACCCCCTTTAAGAGCCCACTTGAGTTACTGGGGACGTTTTCCCTGTCGAGATTTCCCCGCTTACCTGCCCTGTTCTAGACCAGGGCTTCTGCTCACATTGTTCCCCGGTCCTGTTAGAGCTCCCCTGTTTTTCCCTTATGATAGTCCACACCTATACCATTCCTCTTCCGAGACACCGTTCTAAGGTACCATTCCGGATTATGAACGGAATTTCGCAGGAGCCACTCTGGGCTAACCCTTTGACTCGGCTTTGCTCAAATCTCCATACTCGAGGTTTTCAGATTTTACCCGTTCCAATCCCCCTAAGTGAATATTTGAGCTTTAAGTCTAGGATTCACCGTCAAAGACCGTCCTTTCCAGGCTCTGCAGGCCCCAAATCATTCTGACTTTGAGTGCGCCTCTTCCCCTCCCTTTGTCCCCTTACCTTTAGGGCCCTTCTCCGAGTACTGCGAGCGAAGCCTGGTGAACCAAAAGAAAGTCGCCCCCCTCCTCTTTAGTGAACTCGTTTATGGCTGTTTCGTTGCACATCCCCTTGGGCCTTTGAGAGAATGGCGAAGCCCTGCAAGGGGACTGTCTAACTTTTGAGTTCTGCGTCCTCCCAGAGTTTCGTGTGGGATCTGCTCTCGCTAGTTTTCCCGCTCCGGCGCTGGTGCTAGATCGCGGCCCTTAAATGGCGGTAACGTTTTCCCTCCTAGATTGACCCGGTCATGTGAGTGCTACCCGTATGTTGATTTGACAACGCTCTGCCTCCTATCTTATTCGTCGCGTTCTCCCCCGGAGAGATCTATCTTTTCCTCCCAATTTTTGCCCAACCTCCCCTTTCTAGAACCGGTTCTCTCATCCCCGAGAATCGGGTGTAAAGAGCGAGGCCTGCCCAGTTCTTACGCCCATTAGGTTCTTTTCCTCAATTGGGGGCCGATCTGATGCGAATGCAGCAGCTATCATTTCCCTTCAAGACCCCTTACAAATTAGCGAAATAGCTAGGGCAGAGCTTAAACGTTGGCCCCTCACGAGTCTATGGACTTGCGGCCTAAGCTGGTCCCCCCCCTCTTCCGCAGATGCCGCGCCCGGGGCACGACAGTTCCACCGCGTTCCCACAACCACGCCCCCCTCTCCGGTTCAACCCCCAGGCGATGCGCCTGATTCTCAGCACGGGTCTCACCATCACGGCGTCGCCGACGCTGATCGAAAGCCTCGGGACAAGTTTAGAACCTTTTAAGGGGATCTAGGGGCTCTAGCCCCCCCCTGAAGCAGTAGAGTGCTCTTCATCGGCGTATCAGGAGCACTTACCAATTGTTCTTCACGGTAACCGTTCTCCCAGGAATTCCCCAGGGTCAGATAGAGGTTTCGACTTGATGGCCTTTCCATGCAGCTGCGCATCCTTTTAATTTTCACTTGCCCCTTCTTTTTTCCTTCCAGGGACAGTTTTATACAGCCTCAGCCACGTCCCTAAAGGCGTGATCACCAGGTGAAAGGCCTTTTTCCCTTAAGGTTAGATTTTTTGACCAGTGGCGGTCGTCGCTATAGAGCAGGTTCTCCCGCGTCCCAAGGGCCACAGAGGCTTCTTTACGGACGCTCGCTCTGGACGGTTTCAAACAGCGCACCGGCCGCCAGTGCCCTTCGGTACGGTCACTGGATTGTGTCCCCACCGGGTGCGGCCGGGAAGGGCTTGCGCCGCACTTCGACAGCTTCTTTTTTTGCTAAGCCAGTCTGATCTCTTTAACATTGCTCCCCCCCCTCAGGCGACCCCGAAAGCTGGCACCAGTTGCACGACATTTTAAGATCCCGCTTCCTGTGACCCGTTCGCCCCCCACGCGCGGTTTTTGGCCTCGGTATAGAAGCGGATCTTGCAGAACCTTAGACCCGGTCGTCCCCCCTTTGGCCCTTCCTCGGACCGCGAACGAGCGCATTCAGAGGAAGACCATGGCGAGGTGAATTCCAGCACCCCCCTCATTTATTTAGACTTGAACAGACCCCCTGAATGCTTCCGGGCAGCTCTTCCATCTCGCGCCCTTCGTCGATGCGCACAGTAGTCCTCTTGTCAGGACTCTTCCTGCTCGCTTGTTGAACCGTTCCCCCCCGAAACGACGCATCTTCTCTTCCTTGGGTGTATGGCGGACTCTTTCCCCCCTCTATCCTTTGACTTCGTCCTTGCCCCTTCTTGGGTGCTTTTCCTCCTTCTGAGAAAGCTTTCCGGGCCCGGCCTTCCAATTGGCCCATTTCCCCTCTCTCCCCGATGAGGTGTCCATTTCTCCCCTCTGTCTTCTCTTCCGCAACGTGGGAGGGCGGGGGCGCCTGCTGGATGACACGGAGCGGGACTTTGCAGTATGACTCAGTCTCTCCTCTCCCAGCGCGTGGCGACCTTCCCGCGGTCTCTCGTGGTGTCCTCTGTATAGAAAAATTCAGGTTTTCCTTCTGGTCGTCTGCCTTTCGTCTCCCCTCCGGCGGAGCCGACTTCTTTCTGTTTTTCGCGGCGGCGCGGCCCTGGCTGACGTTTCTTCGGTTTTTTTTATGTCTCCCCACCTTCGGTTCCGTGCCGTGATATGCTTTCTTCTCTGCCCCTCTATCTTTGCTCCGGACGGCGAGTCGCACACGCTGCCTGTGAGGGTGGAGGCTTCTTCGCCCCCACACCTTTCTTCCCCCGCACGTGGCCCGGCCTGCCGCCGGTCCCTGGGACCTTCTGCATTTCCGATTCTACCCTGTGGTACACGACGCGTTCCTTGCCCCCTGCCCTTCTTCTGAATGGTGCCTCTTCACTCGCTATTTGATTCTATTATCACTTGGTGCGCATTTCTTCTCCTAGTACCTCCGTGTCTCTGTAGAACTCTACTGCAGCGTAGCCCCCTATGAGTTCTCCCGCCTCGATCGCGCTGCTGGACGACCGATCCTCGTAGGCGGTATTCCCTTGGTTCGTTGATTAAGCTCCGTATCGTAACCCCTTCCTGGTGTTACCCCCCCAGGGCCGCGAGTCTTTGTCCTTCTCACAGTGGGTCGGTACGCTTTGCCCTTAGCCCACTTGTTCGGACGTCTGAGTCCAGTCGGCGTTCCTTCTCGGCTAGACGATGGAGGTTCGCATTAGGCGGCCCTCTGTTGCGTTACTGGTTTCGCGTGGTTATGACGCGCCTTGAAATGCTTCCTTGGGAGTACACAAACAAGCTTTCCCCCCCCCCCTAGGTATTCTAGACGGATCCCATCCGCACGCTCCCTCCAATACCCCCCCCCCTCTCGCTCTTCTAGTCCCCCG
>Ga0179593_1606944_pt1 | contig 16375 bp, 17 predicted proteins | sample CZODoug2_1_08_16_FD_185931 | JGI IMG/M metagenome (GOLD analysis project Ga0179593, IMG submission 185931) | Vadose zone soil fungal communities from Angelo Coast Range Reserve, California, USA - CZODoug2_1_08_16fungal (PacBio error correction) | ecosystem: Environmental > Terrestrial > Soil >... | reverse complement strand
CCACCCTTTGACGATGATGAAGTTCCTTTGCTCCCCGTTACGACGGCGAACATGCGGCCCCAGCACGTGGCGATTGATACGGTTGTTCCCCCCCCTCACCCTTATGAAGTTTTTGCTTTCTTTTTTTGAGGCTCTTGCGGCCGCTCTGATTTCCCCCCATTTTTTTGTCTGTCCTATCCAGGGCCAAGTCCATCGGGTTTTTCGGGATCCTCCCATCAGCGGTCAACACTGATCAGATCTTTTGCAACACCCGGCCGTTTCCTGAATCCTGGACTCCCACGGGCCACCTTTTGAAAAACGAACGCCGCCCTCCTTTTTGCATGCGTGTCGTTGGTTCACGACGATTGATGGGTCTCTGGACACGCACTTTCGCAGCCCTCATCAACTCGCATGCCCCCCATGAATCGGGTTCCCTGACCAGGAGTCTGGCTCTAAAGATCTCCTCGGGCTAGGTCCCCCGTCGAACGATGGCCATGCGTCCGACCGGGTGGTTTGACCTTTCGAGGGTCATTTGAGTAAGTCTCACGGATTCACCATACGTAGAGGTCTAATTTTGTGCTGATCTTCATCTTTTTTACCGACCACTTCTCCCCAAAGTTTAGAATGTAGAGGCGGACTGAAATGGTAACCTGCTCCTGCCCTTATGAGATCTGCTTTTCCCAAGGTGAATTATAATCTTCAAGATTCGATTTCAGAACCTTATTGCCGAACTTACTTTGACAACCTCCGTCTGCCCAAGGCTAAAGCACCCTCCGTCCCGTCCCAAAGCGCCAGCTTGAGCGCGAGCCTGGAACCCCGATTCCCACGTTGTGCACCACTGACGTCAAAATCTCTTTCTCCCTGCCTACCTCCAGCCCTCGCAGTGTTAATCCAAGTCCCCCTGCTTCTCTTTATTCCAGAACAACCCGCCCTGCGCTCACCCTCCTGATACCAAGACACCCCTTCCCTTGCCGATTACCTTACTGTTAAATTGCTAAAGACGACTCTCTTAGCGAATCTTAGAGGCTCTTTCACGTTGCCCCATTTTTCACCCGGTTAGGGAACCGGTCAGTTGAATTTCTTAAAAACCCGCCTTTCTCTTTTGGAAGCGTTTCGCCGCTTTCATCACATACCTGCGTTCCCAATTATGTACGAAATCTGTCCGATCCGGGGTTTTTTTTTTTGCCGCAGCCTCGATTCCTCTTGGGGTATCTCTTCTCCAGGTGATGGATTCCCTGCCGCTGGCACCGTGCCAACTTTTCTCCATCTTGCTCCAAATCCTCCCTTGACCCTAATTTTCTGTCACTTGTGCGCATCAGACTTGCCAGATCTGTTTTCTTCCCCTCAACCCAAGATTTTGGGGTCTCCCCGAATCGAGATGTCACCCCAAGCAAGAAATTCCTACCCCTCTTTCTTTCAATTAAATCCTGGAGACTCTCTTGCTTCATGGCTCTTTTATTTGTTTGGGGTCTCTGTTCCGTCTCCGTGGTTTTGCCCTGCCGGCTAGACCCCAGACTGATTCCTTCCCTTCAAGACTCTGTGTGCACCCGATCGTTGCCCTTTCTCCGCTTTTAAAGATGCTTCGTTCCTGGCCGGTAAGGTATGCCATTTCTCATTCAGTTTTTAATCGCCCCCCTCATACCAGTTTCATGATAGAGCGTTTCCTCAGAGGTAGTCTAGCTTTTTGCACCACGCATTTTGACCCCAATTTACGTCGCCTCTTCCCACCAGGTATTGCGTTCAAGTTGCATTCTTCCCTCTTCAGAAATCATTTCGAAATTTCCCATGGTGCATCTTCTGAGACGCGCGCGCGACAGACGCGACCACTTTTGTCCCCCTTCCTCCCTTTCCATTTCCCCCTCCGTTCGTTGTTCGCCGCATCCCCCAGTCGTTAAAAAGCGAGGCTCTTCTCCCCCCCCACCTCTCGAATTTTTCCGTCTTATTTTTTCTCAGACCAGCCTGCTTTCCTCTTCCGTCACACCGTCCTACGCAATTTGAGGTTCCGCCCCGAGCCCAATTTTCCTTAGCGCAACTTTGGCTTTCGTCACCTTGATCATGTCCCATTTCAATCATGCCCCTGACACGAACGCGGTCGCTTTCTTTTTGCTGCCGCTTCTCCTTGTTCGGTTAAACGCGCAGAGCCTCCCTGTTTACCGCCCGGCTTCTTTTAGGCGTGAAGCGTCACCCCCCCCAACATAGGTTTGGAGTCCTGAGTTGGAGCGCATGACTCTCCTGATCACCTCAAGGTGAAGCTTTTCACACACTGGCACCCGCCTAATCGTCTCTCTCTTATTTTACCGTCCTCCCTCCCCCGTTTTGTGAGAGCCTCTGATTCAGACGTTGCTTGCGGTCTGCTTTAGGACCGGGAAAGGATTTTTTTATTCCCTTAGATTCATGCAGCTCGCCGTTTCTCCGGAAAAGCCGATTTCCTTTTCTTTCGGATACCGTCAACCTCATCGAATAGTAGGTTGCGAGCGCGGCGCGCACCCAGTTTCTCCTTTCAGAGACGACCTGTTCCCCCTTACATGGGCGGTAAGATTTTCCCTTTTTTTCATTGGTGCGCATGGAATCCGGTGCTGCATCCTCCCGCTACGGTTGAGAACCGCCTTAATTTCCCTTCGTAACGCCCTACTTTGAGTCTTCTCAGCGACCCCCAACCTTTCTTACAGGATTCCGCGTGACTTGAGAGCATTTGTTCTCCCGGTTCCCGCGTGGGAAGAATGCCTCTCCTTCCCCACCAAGTACTAGTTTGTGACGGATCTTTTTTTTTTCCCCCCTTTCTCGAGTCTTGGGTTTCCGCCTGGCTACAGCGCGATGCCATTTCCACTTGCAGCTCTGGTTAACGTAGCGTCCGGTGTCAGAAGGCCCTGGCCTAAGTTGCCAGCGGCTTTCCCCAGCGATCGGACTCCCGGTCAACTTGCTTCCTCTTTTTCCTCCCCGCAATCCCTCGTTGAAGCATTCGTACTGCGCCCTGTACAACTTTTGGTTTTTAACGGGATTTTCGCCTTATTTACAACTTCCCCCATTCGATTGTTGCCCCGTTGCCTCGGGCAACCCTTCGTTTGACTCGTTTTCGTCTCCGAAAACTGGACTCGATCCCTGGATTGCACCCCCGTTCATATTCTGCATTTTTGAGACCCTTTACGCGATTTTGATCCTCTTAAGATAACCCCTGGAAGACGAATCGGCCCCCCAGAATCCCGTCAGAACAGAGGGCCACCAGATCCCGAGGCCTGAAAGCCAGCTTCCTTCTTATTTTATGTAAGGGCACCCTTTTATCTTGTGCCCTTATGGTGTTGTTTACCTTCTCTGGGCCTTCACATCGCTGTTGGAGTGTTTCTTGGCCTTCTGGCAATAATCTGAAATTCTCCGGGGGGTTAAGGCCTGAAAATAGTTGTCCCAGATCCCTATGCTTGTCATTTGTGTAGACCGCTTGTGGCTTTAATTTTCTTGCCCTGGTGTTTAATACCGTCTCCGAAGATTTCCGCCTTAGTGTCTTCGCTTCCAGATGGAATTGATTTCACTTTTTTGACGCAGGTTTATTGCGCCCATCCTTGCGACGCTTCACCCTCGGCAAGTCCGGTTTTCGCCTGGGTCCGGGCCCCTTGTTTCTTGCTGGCCCAGCCGAGTCAGCTGCCTATACTATTTTTCTGGCTTTTTTTCGTTTCCCATTTACCGAAGTAATAGACACTTGCTCCGTGCTTCCCGGCCAGATGAATTTTCTAACGCAGGGGGTGTGTTTTCCCTCCACGGCTGTGGTTCCTCTCCGTAGTATTCTTCGGGCGCAAGTCGAAGAGACTCGTTTATTACTTTGTTCCTCGGGGGCAGAGTTTTTCCCATCCCTTGTGCTCCTTTGGTGTAAGGCGGGTTTTTTCCTGTTTTTTTCTATTTTCGCAGCTCGATTTTGCAACTCCGTTCGCTGTGATGGAGCTCATGTTTTTCCCTGAAGCGGAATCTTTTGGCCTCTTTTTGACCATGGAGATTCCTGCCCTCCCGTTTAAATGAAGGCGGTTTAGCAGAGTGCGGCCCGTGTACAGTCTTCCAGTTATTCCTGCTATTCTCCTGTGTTGGCGAGTTGCTTCCCGCTCGCAGTAATCCCTCCCATGAGTGAGCGAGTACGTAATACAAATTCGATGCTGGAAGTAGCGGACCTTCATCCCCAATACCCCAAGACCCCACCGGGATGCAAGCTGCTTGTCCTCTGGTCGCGCTTTTCTGCCATAAAGGGCGTTCTTGTTTGTCTTCACATGGGCGAATATCATGGGGGTCATGTTCCCTCTGTTTCTGGTCTTAAGGACTTTTTGAGTTCAGAAGACATCTTTTAGTGAACCCGCCCCTTTGGCCCCAAGGCTCGCCGGACTTTTTTTTATCCATGTTGCCGGTCCTTTCTTCGGGTTTCTGAAACATTCAACCCCGGGCATAATACGAATCTACTTCTGGATGAATGCTCCCTCTCTTTTGTTTTCCTGAGTGCTTGGCCCGGATGGGTTCCGACGCTGCCCTGTCTCCTCCCACCTCAAACATCTGCACGGAGATGGGTTGTTTTTGAGTACACATCGCCATGTGGGGGCCTGATGTTCGCAGAGGTCTTCGCACACCGTGCCACGGCATCCTTCGCGTTGTGGATGTTCTCCTCCCCTCCTTCTTCCCTCATTCCTTTTTGTTGTTGTTTCTGAGTTTGCATCAACAAAATATAGCTGAACGTTATACGTTGGGCACGCTCTGTTAATCGCTTCCAACCTCACACTTTATTGCCGCTCCTAACCCGAAGCACATCCCTGCGACGATTTGAGGATTTTTCCAATGAATTTTTCCGATGGCCGTCGCTCGGCCACTCGTTGGATGCCCAATCACGTCCTTTGGAGTCCAGCGCGCCCTATTTTTTCATCCATACCGGCGGATTTTTCTTCGTGTTTCAATTTTCAAAATCGTTCCCCTTTTTGAAGGAAGAACCCAGTTACACGCCATCCTTTTCCAGTCAAGACCACTTATTCCTTTGCTTTTTGTCAGATGCGTTCTTTTTTTAACGACGATGAGACTGCTTGAACAAGCTCAAAGCAGGAATCCCGTCCATGGGCCCACCATGATTCGGGTTTCTTTACCCGTTTCTTTTAGCATCGAACAATCTCGCCTCGGTAGTCGCCAGCTTCTCCCCGCTTTCCGTCGCCATCTTTAATTCGTGGGTAATTTTCTCCCTCAATTCAGCAATTGTTTCCAGTATTTCCTTCCGAACTCCCTGATGTCGGCATGGTTTTCCCCTGTTATCTGCGTGATGTTTCCTGACCCGTTCCTGCAACCCGTGGCGATCCCGCGCGCGCCTTGCGGGTCCCATTGCACGTCCGCTTCTTTTAATTTGCTTGTTCAAACCTTGCAGTCTCTCCCCCCATCGATGAACTGCCCCGAGCCTCTTTGAAGTGAAACCCATTGATTTTTTTGATCATGCGGGGCACGATTGCCACCCCCCGCCTTGCGCCCCTTGATCACGCACGTCTTTCCCCTCCCTCTTTCACCGTCCCTTTTTGAAGTGATCGAGCACCCATTTGTTGTCAAAACTCTGCACACTTTTTTTTTGCCTTCCCCAACTAATTACTTGCTTTTCCTTCGCCCTTCCTTGCTGCCAGAATCCCTCTTTGACTCGTAATCACCGCCGCACGTATTCATTCCCTAAACCCCCTGCGTATTACTTGTTTTATCTTGCTCGTCAAGCGACTTTGCTGAAGTTTATCCCTCTGTGCTTTTTTGTCTAAAGGGATGAGCAGCTTCCGCGTTTTGGACCGGCAAGCCCTCCCCGTTCTGGCCTGCTTCTGTGTCCGGAAAACGTGCGCTTTTGATTTTTGAAGGAGCGATTGCTCCTTTCGCCAATCCTGTTCCCAAACCCGTTTTGTCGCCGCTGACGATCGACATTTGGCCGCGACTCGCTCTTGCTTTTTTCCTTCTTAGATCGGTGATGATTTCCCAACGGCCCTGCCTGCCCAATACCCAGCTGCTATAAAACCGCATATTTCCAACTACTATTTTCCGTCAAGCTGCCCTCATCATTAGTCCTTTTTCCATCAAATCCACCAGAGAGCTTGTCCCCGCCCTTCAGCCCCTCTGTGGACCACTTCATACCTGCCCCATTCGACTAAAACCTTGCTCGTCCCCCTCACCTCTTGACCGCCATTCTTTCTTCTTGTGCCTTGTGTTTTCTTTTTTTTACTTCTTCATTTAGTCTTACAAGTGGTTCTTCTCTCTAGGATCCCAGCTGCCGCCCGCCAATTTTTTTAGACCTTCTGCCGGTGCAAAATGATCGTTTAATGTCCGAGACGCTATGCCCGACAGGAGATCACGGACAACTTCGAATTTTTCCTGCGAAAATTCTTTAGCACCTTTACCGTTGTTAACCTTATCCGCGATGGGCTTCAGGCGAGGCGTCTTCCGGCAACATCGCCGGTTTTAAGATCTTCGATGCCGCTTTTTTATGCCCGCGGGTTGAACCCCCGGCTTTCCATTTCCGGAACGCTCCATGTCCGAAGAGTCTTCTTTTGGCCCTCTTCCTGATTGCTTGAGCCGTGTTCCGAAAGACGCGCTTACTTTCCCCAAAAGGTCTCCGTCCTTTTTTGAGTTTTGTCGACCCGCAGCGGCTTCTTTTTACCTTTCCCCTGGAGCAGGTAGAAATTTCGAAATTTGCGCTTCCTCTCTGCCGCCGGTTACGTTTTTCCTCTTTTCTCTCAACCCCTTTTTTTTTTCCTTCACCTTGAGCGTTCGAGCCTTTCAATATTTGAGGTTTCGTACGCGCAAACATTTCTGCCCCGATTCATCCCTTTCCTCCAGAAATTGATCCGAGTCAGAGCAAGGCCTTTCTTTGTTCTCCGTTACCGCTTGGTGCTCTCGAAACCAATAATTCAGCCGCCTTGCTGGTAGTGACGCGAATCATTCCCTTAGGGTCCGCTGCTCTTTAGCTCCGTGCGCCATGCAAGCTCTGCGCCATACACTGTCCTTGTCCCAAATTCAAGACCGTGAATACGCACCGGCGACTTCCCCTTCCTCATCGGGTTTTTGTTTATCTCGCGGATTCGAAGGTTTTTTCCTGGGATGCCTTTCTTTTCACGGAAGGTCGCTGCGCCCAGGAGTTCATTCAGCTTTGTTTCTTTTCCGTACCAGCGGTCCACAATTTTAATGTTTCGCGAGACGGAAAACTTGTCCCCCAGTCGATACGTGAGCTCCCTTTTGACGTTTACCCGTTAGCCCTCTCCTGAAGAAGAAATTTCCAAATTCGAGCTGGCTCTTTTTTTCCCTCTTTTCTGGCCTTGGCGACATGATGTGGACGCCCTGCCAAAGTTTGTTACTTATACTCCTCCCTTTTCTGTGCGTCGAACCAGCAGTTATTTTTTTTTTTCCCGCCGGGTGATCGTGAAGTACCGAATCTTCAGAGATACGTCGTTTTGAACTGTCCGAGAGTATTTGTTCTAAGGTTTTTTTGGTAACGATTTCTGAATCTTCCTTGAGACAAAGAAGATCTCCCTTTCCCCCTGCTATTTTCCCAATTTTTTCTCGTTCTGGGGTAGTACGAGCGGATCACTGTGAAATGGCCACACTTTTTTCCTCTTCTTGGTGGGCCCTTCGCTGTGGAAGAATGCTGCCTACGAATTGGTTTTACTTTCGCCGGCGACTCATCGTTTTTTTCCTTCCTTCGATTTGTTTTTTTTTTGTTAGCGTCTTACCCTCAGCTTCCTTTTTTCTTGCGAGGGTCGACAACGTCTTGTTCCTGTTGGTTGGGGGGGATTTTTTCGTTCCCCCCCCCGCCACCCCTCGAAGTGGCCTTTTTTTTTTTTTTTTTTTTTTTTTTTGGTCAAAATTTCGAGCATTCTTGGCTTCCCTCCCTAACGCGGCAAACCCGACTGGTTGTCCACCTGTGCGTTTCCCTTGAAGCAATTCGCGAGCTTTTGTCTTCAGGGCAGATGACCCTTTTCGAACTAGGGGCATAACCCGTCAGAAAGAGTTTTTTTCCCATGGGCCATAGCAGCGCAATGCAATCGACTTTCTTTTTTTCCTTGCTTGAGGGCCCCCATTTACGTGTCCCGCTGGACTTATGGCGGGTTGGACCCATGCCCCTATTAGGCAGCACAAAGCTTTGGTTATGTTTCCTCCCAGATTTTCCTCCTTTTCTAAAACTGATGCGCATGTGACGGAGTTTTTCTAATTGGTCCCGAGAAACCTTTCCTGGGAGACGCAGTTTTTTTCTGCCAATTTTTTGGCCCCTTTTAGGGAAGCTGGTTCCTTTTTAATACCCTTCCCCGACGATTACTTAACCTTTAGCTCGTCTTTGAATGTATCTATCGCGGCTGTCGACAGCCTTTTGTAGAGATTGGCTGCACCTTCTCCTTTTCGCTGTCCCAAGCAACCTCTCCAGTAGTTTCTCATTTTTTTTCCGGGACCGAATGCCGCTTTTCAAACGAGTAATTTTTCCTATGGCTTTCCTGGATGATGAACGCGGGCTTTACTACCAAGGATCGCCACTGCCTAGGACGCCTTTGAGCGAAAGACTGTCACGGTCTTTGCCAAAAGAGGGTGTGGTGTGGAAGAGGACGGTTTTTTTTTTTCGAAGAGGAAGAACCTTTAGGGGAAGCGGCTAAATCGCGACGCGAGAAGTAAGTTTAATTACTGTTATCTCAGTGTCTTTTTGCCCGAGCGTGTCTCTATCGGCTTTTTTAGGTGAAGCGCGGATAGGCGTGCTTTCATGGGGCGCAGCGGTTTTACCCTGTTCTTGAAGCCCCCATGGTTTTCCTTCCCCCCTCGTTTGGGTAGATACGTCTGGCGCTGACTCCTTTTTTCCAGGCAGCGGTCATTCAGTGCGTTCAACTTTTTACCATGTTCTTCCATGTCTTGCCTCTCTCGACCTCCCCCCGTGTGGCGACTTGGTGTTCCGCTCGTCCTTCAGCTTGGCAAACCAATGCGGTCCTCTCAGACGTAATGCACCTTGAGCCATGCTGGAACGGTCTCTCGACCACATACCCTTTTTTTTTGGCCAGGGATGAGCTTTCGCCGTGTCCCTTGTTGCCCCCCGCTGCGCCTCCTCCGTTTTTTTAGCGGAGCCTGACCATGGTCGACCGCGTGTGCACATGGGCGATTTTATGATCGAAGTGACTCCTCCTCCATTTGTGACCCGACACGCCTCTGCAAAAAGGCCGATTTTTTTTTCGCGGATGTCCCTGGATTTGCTTGACCCTGGCCTGAAATTCCACAGATCCCTTCCCCCCATTAACTTTCCGCCTGAATGCTCCCCTCTGAACCGATGGACGTGGTCCCCTGGTTTGTCGGTCCACATGGTCTCGATCGTTTACAGCGTTCCTCATAAAATCCAAAGATTCGCGTTCTTTTGAGTTTTGGGACGTCCTTGAACATTTCTCCAAGGTGCTGGGGCTAGTTTTCTGTCCCCGCGGTTGTCACATAAAATGATCAGTTTGGTTTCTCCATCATAATCCGGGTTTTTGTTGGATCCTACCCCCCAAACTGCTCCCCCTATGCCCCCCGTTGTGTGGGCAGCAGATTAGCCCCCCCTTCTACCAAGAACCCGTATCTTTTATGAGGAGTCACCCCCTCCCCATCCAATGTCACAGCTGTTTGCTGATCTACCTGAGCTGGACGTCCTAGCTTTTCTTTCCCCAAGTGGTAGACCCTCATAACAGGGAAGGTCCATTTTTTTATCAGTTCGCATTTTTTTTTCCGAAAATGCTTACTTGGATCGTTGCCCCTTTCACAATCGGCCTTGTCCGCAGTTTAAGGCCAGTTACCTTCATCCTTGAAAAACCTATCCCCTCTGCGGCCTTTTTGCATCTTTGTGTCTTGGTACTCCGACTTGATCTTCTGCCCCCGCCTTCTTCCTTTCCCACTCGTCCTGACAACAAATGATCGTTAGACATTTGTCGTACCAAGACCGTGACTCTGATTCTGGAACTGGGCCCCCCTCCGATGGCCCACTTTTTTTTTCTGCACGGTTTTTTGAACCTTGTTAATTTTGCGTCCGTCGTATCATTCCCCCCCAGGAGCTTCTCTCGTATTTACTCGTCGATTCTTGTTTCCCCCTGATGTCTGAGAGTTTCCCTTCCCCGTTTTCCGTCCACTTTTGAGATTATGAGATGCGCCGAAGTCACCCCATTTAACATTGCCTTTATCCTTCTTCTCAGTCCTTCTTGAACCCCGGTTTGACAGTATAAATCGAGGTCCACTTCTGCACGATTTCTTTTCCTTAAAAACATGCGTTTCTGCGCGAATTTTTTTCCCCCCCCTTCCGCTTCCCCCTCCCGAAAGTATTCCTCGATCCCCTCGAACCTTTTTCCTTTGACCAGGCGATCGTACCCCCATTTTCCCCCCTGGAGCGGGAACTCCCCCTAATTCCCCGTTCTTCGAAGATACGATACCCTTTCCCGCCGTTTCTTACGCCCTCTTCCTATTCCAGAAAAACACCCCATTTCGTTATCACTTTCCCAGTCGTACCGAACCCGTCCATATTCTGGCCGATTCTTCATTTCTTCCAACCCCGATTTTCTCAGGAGCGCAGTATGTCTCTTTTTAAGAATCGCAACCAATTCAGGTTTGGCCGCAGCAGCCGGCTTACCCTGAATCGCTTTCTTTTTGCAGATTCCCCTTGAGAGCCATCCCTTCTTCCCCCCCCCTTAGTCGCATTCTGAAAGATTACCGACGAAGCTCAGGGCTTCCCTAGTCGTTTATCCGCGGTCACCCCAGCTCCCAACTGCCGTCCCCCCCACTTCATGAGTCACCAATAGAATATTTCTCGGGCACGTAGCCAACTCCAATTGTCCTTCTTCCCTTTTAGCCCTTGGTGCGAAGTGGCACAGCTCCTTTTCTGAACACCCCTCCCAACGAGATTTTAATGGGGTGGGACCGACTCCAGCTGGCACACCCTCCCTATTATCCGCTAAAAAATTTTTTCCAATTTTCCACAACCCCTCCTCGGATCATTGATATTCTATGTGCATTCTTTTTCCCCTGTCCCTGTGTTAGTAAGTTCACTTTTGTTCTATGAATCCGCCGGATAAAGACCTCTCGACCCCTATTCCTGACGAATTTTCCCCAAAGATAGTTTTCCGGTTTTCCTGACGTTTCCCCCACCAACCGATTTTCTTCCCCTCCTTTCCTAGAAGTAGGCCCCTCCCAATTTAGTTTTCATAGAAAAATTTCCCTCACATTTTTTTCATGTCCTCATCATGATTCTCAGACCTCTTTTTCCCCGGTTTTCACCACCCCCTCTGCCACCTCTCTTTCCTTCCATTCGTCTTGTTCCCGCTACCTTTTCCGGCTGACGTGTGTCCCTCACCCTTGTGCACATTCGTCCCACTTATTTCTCTGGACTTGGACATAGCTTTATCTTGTTCCTCCCCCAGACGCCCTCCCTTTTCCCCAAAAACGTTTCCCAGCCGTTTCCCTATTTCTTCTTTGTTAGACCGCTTCCCCCTTTTTCTTTCCATCGAACCCTTCGGTATTATGACTAATCCGAATAAGGCGTTGACCCTTTCAGAATTTTTCTTGCTTCGCGTTCTTGACTGGTAAAACGGACTTTCCTGCTCCTCGTGCCTTTCAAGTTGAGTTCTCAGCCCCCCTCCCCCCATTTGGATTGCGTCCGACCCCCTTTACAGGACCCTCTTCCCTCAAGAGTGCATCTCTCCTTTCCTTTATTTTTTTTTTTGCTGGATGACCTTTAACTAGACCCAAAGCCCCCTGCCCTTTTTTAACCATATAATTCGCTTTAGCGTTCCGTTTTTTGCCCGTCCCCATTCCCCGCAAACATAGGCTTCTTTCCGTGAGTAGCTGCTTTATCTCCTGACTTCCCCCCCCTTCGGTGCTCTCCCCCACTCTGAATCCGTCGTCCTTCCCCTTATTTCATCATTTTTTCCGTTTTGTTTTTCTCGAGGGCTGGCGTTTCCCTTCTGATGGGATCTCGGCCCTTCCTTTTCTGTTCTGGAGAAGCTTCTTTGCTCCGCTGCAGCTCATTCCTCTGTTGAGGTGTGATTCTCCTTCCCAGTCCCTCTTTAATATGGTTCCTTTTTAGGCGGCGCGTTTATTTTTGCATCTTTTTTCAGACTGGACCCTTTCTTTTTTGCCTCGGGGTTGACGCATCCGGGGATTTTGGCGCCCATCCCCTTTCCCTCCAAGCCCAAATTTTTTTTTTTCTTTAAACTCACGATGGACATCGTTTTTCTCATGTCTTCTTCGTGGACGTCGGGGACCTCCATCCAGCCCTTTCCTTTGGCATCTTATCCGCGAGCTTTCCCTCGACTGTGTTTTTTTTTTCTCGCTACGGTGGTACCTATTTTTGCAATGCCCAGCCGGGCTTTGGTTACCCCACAGAACTTTTTATTTCTGACGGAGTTTTTTTTTCCCCCTCCTTTTTCGCTAGTTGTTCTTCCTTCCAGCGCTTGCATACCATTATAATTTGATTTCGTCCTGTGCGCCTTTTTCCGCTTACTGGAACGCCATTTGTTGCTTCCACGCGTCTCAGCTCTTCACTCTCTGAGCGGTTGGCCCCTTGAGTAGGGACCTTTACTCGTCCTTAAGATCCGCTTCGACCTTGGAACCCCCGTCTGGGTGCCCCCCCGCATCTTCTCTATAGCCCCCCAAAGCGACTTTTAAGCCCTGACTAGGACAAGGGCGTCTCAGTTGTAATGTCTCTCCACCTCCTCGGATGCTCGGACAACGGCGCCTGTATTTAAGGCTGTCCAGTGGGACGTCTTTTCCGCCCCCGGTCCTTTCTTACCAACTGGAAGGGCTAAACACACTCCCCCCCCCTATCCCCCACCCAAAGAGCACCTCCTAACCCGATTTGCAGACTCCCTCCACTGCCATCCTTCTTTTCAGCTCCTGTCGTTTACCAATGCCCCTTTTAGTCGATCTCGTGTGGTGCCAGCTTTCTTTTGACAAAGCTCTTTTGAGTTTGATTTCCCTCTCTGTTTCTGGGGAACTATTGCTTGCACTCTTTAGCATCCCCTCCCGAATTATGCTCTTTGAACTCTGCAATTTGGAGCGTCCTTTTGCTGCAGTTACGTTTTGCAGTTCCAGTCTGTAATCATCACCGCTCGACTGCCCCGAGCAGTGCTCCTCAATTTCATCTTCTTTCGCTGAGCTCCGTTTGAAGCCGTCGGTGCACTTCCTTGCGTCTTTTCCCAAAGAAAACGCATTCCGTTCACTCGGCGAAGTCCGACCCCCGTTCTGCGATTTTGATGATCCCCCGAGCGCCTCTGTGTTTCTTTCCCCGCTTGCGCCCCCCACAATTCCTAGCAATGCCCCTAGTGCTAGTTTTTCCTCCCCCTGGGAAATCTCAACAAAACCCATGCGTGGTGGGTCTCTAATTACCTTCTTTTTGTTTTTCTTTGACCCCGGGATTTGGCCGCATTCGCGCCGAGAATCCCCCCCCTTTACCTTGTTCCTACTTTTTAAGTCTTTTGAGATTTGCTCATCACGTCAGATGCGTTTTGGGAGACCGTGCGGATCATGGGCGCGCGTATTGCACCTTTTATTCGCACAGGGCAAGCGTACTCTTGTTTTACTTCGATGTATTTTTTTCCCCGTTTCACTTCAGGTCCTTATTCGAAGACGGTCTGCCAGGTCTTCCCCGGTTTATTCGGCCTCGCGGTTGGTATGTCTTTCCCGCCAGACAGAGGCCCCGGATCGACGATAAGCCACATCGCGCGAGGCCTTAAGTAGGACGCTGTCCTCCCCCCTTCCCCGCTCCACAGGCTTTCTGGCCTCGGTCGCGCGCTTTTTTTTATCGCGGCGATCTTGTTCTAGCCACGACCTTTTCCCCCCTGGTGGTCCCTGGTTTGATCTTCGCTTACTGAAGTTTTCACCCTCCCATCGGTCGTGACCCACCCCTCTTTCAGGATCGCGCAGTGTCGTCTATATGATGGGGGGTATTTTCTCTCGCGTTTTCAAGATTTTGAAAATTCCCCCACTTACAAGAAATTTTATTTTCACTTACCCTCGATGTCTTTAAGGTGTTCGCGGATTCCGACCCCTTTTTGAGGAGGTCTTAAAACCAACTCTTCTTATGGGACCCCTATTATATTCAACTCCCCCGGTTGGCTGGGGTCCGAATGTTTCCCGCGTAGGCGCCCCCCGGAACTCCCCTAGTTTTTTTACTCTCTCTTTCCTCTTTGTGGTTTCTTCGAGATAGAATCAACCGATCCCTCTTCGTCCGTGAGAAGACGATGCCACCCCATCGAACAACTGGCGATGCAACTTCTAAACGAAGCCCCATCTCCTTAGCTGTTTGATGAGCTGTTTTTGATGGGATCGGGAATGCTCTGGCCGCCGATCTTCTATCAGGTTCTTAGCACACTTTGCCCTCCATTCCGAATAAGCCTCCTCCCTTCTTGTCGGGAAGGGCTCTTTAATTCACACCTCGGCCGCCGCCTGTGTGTTTTTGTGTGGTGTGGCTGTGTTTTTTCATTTTTATAATTGTGGTGTTTGTCCCGTGTGTAGTGATAGTGTGTCTGACATGTAATTATTCCACGCCTTCTTATGAGCAGGAATCACCTCGCCCCTTAAACCATTTGAGATTGCGGATAAAACCACCGGGTCTCTTGAGAACATCGTTTTTCCCAGCGACCTGTGGAAATTCTACCCCTAGTTCGCCCCCCCCTTAATTAGATCGTCTGTTCCTTCGAGTCTGTTCATTACCGTCCCTCTTTTTTTCCCATTGTTCCGGCCTTTACTGCTCAGCGGTCCTCACCCTTCTCGCCACCTGAGCGAGACGCCTCCGTCGACATGGGCACCTTGCCCCACTCTTCTTATCGATTCGTTTGTACTTCATCTCCCTGATGTCAAAAATAAAAGCCTTAAACCATGATGTGACCCTCCCCCCCCCCTCGTGAACACTTACGATCCCCCTGCTCTCCTCCCGCGCCTGATCCTCGAGCCCCTCCCCTTATCCCCATATGGAACCCTTAGAGGGAACTCCCTTAATTTTCCCCCTGTTTTATCGTATTCGCTTCCTTTCATCGTGCGTTAAGTCCCCGTATTTAGAAGTACAATTTTTCCCGACGGCATAAAATACGTTTTCCATCTTGCTTCTTCCCAATACTCAGGTCTTGAGGATTCCCGGTCACTGGCACTCAGTTTTATGACTTTTTGGCTTCGGCGCTCGTTTGCCCCTTCAGCCGGTCGGCAAGGAAGCATTGAGCTCTTAGGTCCCCACTTTCGTTTGCTTTTTTTGGAAGTTTCGCTTCTCCGGTTACTAGACCCCATTCGCGTCCCGTCTTCGAGCCCCTGATCAGACATTCGGCTCTCATGGGTTGATTTCCGAGCTTGATGATGAACCAACTCCCCGGTCCGCCCCCCCTGTATACACCTGCCAAATTCAGATTTCTTCGCCAAATAATTCCTTTTCCACGCTGGCATTTCCCTTTCCTCTAGTCCCAGCGTTCTATGAACCACCCAATCCACAGTCTTTTCATGACCCCTGAGATGGCCCCCACCTATGTATCAAGCGCCCCTTTTTTTTCCTTCACTCTTTCCTCTATGCTCTCTTCGGGCCCTGGTGTTCTTTTTTCTTTATTCCCTCATTTGGTTCGGACCTTTATTGACCCCGGGACTCCTTCTCAAGCCCTTTTTCCTGCCATCCTGATCTCTCTGTTCCAAGAAGGGTTCCCTGGACGTCCTCCCTCCGAAGTGGAAGAGTAAGGTTGTTTCATTTCCTTTTTTTTTTTTTCCTCCGGTTAAAATCCTCTTTCCCAATCAACGTGGCATGATTTTTTCTGCCGCTCTCCTTCGCTCGGTAGTAGACGCCCCTTCCCTACGGGAACATCGATCCTAGAGAATTGAAAGAAGAACCCCGGCTCCGTGTAACTCCCTTTCGCACAGTGCCAAGGCCCCCCAACCATTTTTCCCCATAGCTCCTCTTTTCCGACCCCAGACGGCTGCCTGCTTTGCCCCCCCCAAGGTTCCCCCATCAATTCCCCCCATATATTCTGTGCCCTCTCTGCAGGCCCCCTTTCCCCCCGTTACCCCACTTTTTGTGTTCGCCATCCTCCCCTTTTTCCCTCGGAGGATCTCTTTTCAAGGTGTCTTTTTCGCGTCTTAAGGCATCCTCAGGACTCGAATGTCTCTCTGACTCAATTTTTTCCCGTACGCAGCAAACCAAACTTTGTGCTTGACCGGATTCATGTTCATTTATTCCAAAATAGTTTCTGGGCACCCTTCGCCTTTTTTTCTGCTTCCCCTCCCTCTGAGCCGGTTTTCTAAACCAGACGCTCACCCTCCACCCGTTCTCCGCGAGTTTACTTTTTTTTTTTTTTTCGTCCGCGAATTAACCCCTCTAGGATGTGCCTTTGCCGCGCGAATGAATATCCTGTTTGACCCCCCTTTCGGTGCCGCTCTCTCCCCCCATCCGCACTTCGGA